>Ga0164243_10006487_pt1 | contig 17693 bp, 15 predicted proteins | sample OricompcompostOP_FD_108781 | JGI IMG/M metagenome (GOLD analysis project Ga0164243, IMG submission 108781) | Organic Plus compost microbial communities from Emeryville, California, USA - Original compost - Organic plus compost (OP) | ecosystem: Engineered > Solid waste > Mixed feedstock >... | reverse complement strand
TTCAGCCGGTCGGCCTGCTCGCCGGCGGCGATCGTCATGAGCGTGCGGCACACCGCCTGCGGGTCGCGGGTGACGAGTGCGGCGGCGCGGTCGCAGCTGAGCTCGGCGCCGCGGAACCACTCCAGCAGCGCGAGCTGGATGGCCATGAGCGGCAGCCCGGCCAGGAACGGCAGGCGGGCGACGGACGTGCCGAGCTGCAGCAGGATGATCAGCGCGGTCTGGTACAGCACGTGGTCGGAGTGGACGTGCGCGGCCTCGTGCGCCAGCACCACGCGGTGGCCCTCCGCCGGCAGGATCCGCACGATCTCGGAGTTGAGCACCACGACCGCGCGGTCGGTGCCGAACGTCATCGCGTTGGCCAGCGGGAACTGCGTCATGTACAGGTCGGGCACGTCGTCGACGTCGAGGACGTTGAAGACCTCGCGATGCAGCGCCCAGATGTGGGGCAGCTGGTCCTGGCCCAGGCGCACCGACGCGCCCAGCGACGCCGCCCGCAGCGCGCGCTCGTAGCCCAGCGAGATCAGCTTGCGCACGACCTCGTCGAGGTAGGGGACCTTCTGCAGCGCGGCCGTGGCGGCGCGGTCGGCCGGGTGCTGGTAGCTGCGCGGCGACAGGTCGTCGAGCTTCCACGCTCGCTCAGGGACGCTCATGGGCTGACCATAGGGATCGCGTGCTGCACGCGCGCTGTCATGCCGTCGACGACGGTTCGTAGCGTCGCCGTCATGTTGCGAGAAGCCAGAGACGCCGGGTTTGAGCGCCGCCGCTGGCGCTGGGAGCTGTGGCTCGGCGACACCCCGACCGGGCTGACCTGGAGCGGGCGGGCGATGCGCGACCTGCGCGAGCGCGCGGCGGTCGCCCCCGCGGTGCTGATGCGCCGCGGCGCCCGCGCCCTGTGGTGGTTCGAGGAGCGCTTCTGGTGGGCCGACGACGACCTGCATGGCGGCGACGTGCTCGCGCTCGTACGCGAACGCGAGCGCCGCGGCCGCCGGCGCCTGGAGCGCGCGCACGCCGCGCTGGCCGGTGAGGCCCGCACCCGCCGCCGCGACGTCGTGCCCCGCCCGGTGCGCCAGGCCGTCTGGGAGCGCGACGGCGGCCGCTGCGTCCAGTGCGGCGCGGACTTCGAGCTGCAGTTCGACCACGTCATCCCCGTCGCCCTGGGCGGCGCGTCGACCGTCGAGAACCTGCAGGTGCTGTGCGGCCCGTGCAACCGCGCGAAGGGCGCGGCGCTGGCCTGAGCGACAGAATCCCGCGCATGGCGACGATCGGGCTGCTGCACCCGGGGGAGATGGGGGCCGCCATCGGCGCCGCGCTGACCGGCGCGGGCCACGAGGTGCTGTGGGCGTCGGCGGGGCGCTCGGCCGCCACGGCCCGCCGGGCGGCCGAGGCGGGACTCGTCGACGTGGGCGACGTGGCGGCGGTGCTGGCGCGCGCGGCGGTGACGTTCAGCATCGTGCCGCCGCACGCGGCGCTCGACACCGCCGCGGCCGCGCGCGGCTACGCCGGCACGTGGGTGGACGCCAACGCGGTCTCCCCGGCGACCGCGCGCGCCGTCGCCGCGTCCGTTCCCCGGTCCGTCGACGGCGGCATCGTCGGGCCGCCGCCCCGGCGTCCCGACACCACGCGGCTCTACGTGTCGGGCGCCGGCGCAGCAGAGATCGCGGCGCTCTTCGTGGGCACGCCGCTGGAGGCGGTCGACCTCGGCGCCGACGACCCCACCGCGGCCAGCGCGCTGAAGATGGCCTACGCGGCCTGGACGAAGGGGTCGGCGGCGCTGCTCCTGGCCACGCGCGAGCTCGCGCAGCGCCTGGGCGTCGGCGCGGCCCTCGACGCCGAGTGGGCACGGTCCCAGCCCGATCTCGCGCGGCGCCTCGACGCCGCGCGGGCCGCCGCCGAGGCCAAGGGCTGGCGCTGGATCGGCGAGATGGAGGAGATCGCGCGCACGTTCGCCGACGCCGGCCTGCCGCCCGGCTTCCACCGGGCCGCCGCCGACGTCTACCGTTCCGACGCATGAGGAGAGTGCTGATCGCCAACCGTGGCGAGATCGCCGTGCGCATCCTGCGGGCGTGCGTCGACGAAGGGCTGGAGACCGTGCTGGCCGTCTCCGAGGCCGACCGCGACAGCCTGGCCGCGCAGCTGGCCGACCGCACGGTCTGCATCGGACCGGCCAGCCCGCAGCACAGCTACCTCGACATCGCCCGCCTCGTCGCCGCGGCAGACGCGACCGGCTGCGACGCGCTGCACCCCGGCTACGGCTTCGTCTCCGAGCGCCCCGAGCTGCCCGAGGCCTGCGCGGCGGCGGGGATCGCGTTCGTCGGCCCGTCGGCCGAGACGATGCGCCGCGTCGGCGACAAGGCGACCGCGCGGGCGCTGGCGCGCGAGCTGGGCATCGCCGTCGGCGACGGCTCCGACGTGCTCGACGACCCGGCCGACGCCGCCCGTGTGGCCGAGCAGATCGGCTACCCCGTGCTGCTGAAGGCCTCCGCGGGCGGCGGCGGGCGCGGGATGCGCCGCGTCGACGAGCCCGCCGCGCTGCCCGGCGCGTGGTCGGCGGCCAGCGCCGAGGCCCAGGCCGCCTTCGGCGACGGGCGCCTGTTCCTGGAGCGCTACGTGCGCCGCGCGCGCCACGTCGAGGTGCAGGTGCTCGCCGACGGGCCGGGCCGCGCCGTCCACCTCGGCGACCGCGACTGCACGCTGCAGCGCCGCTACCAGAAGCTCGTCGAGGAGGCGCCCGCCGCGGACCTGCCCGAGCGCGTGCAGCGCGAGATCCGCGACGCCGCGGTCGCGCTCATCGGCGCCCTGGACTACCGCGGCGCCGCGACCTGCGAGTTCCTCGTCGACGTCGAGCGCGCGACGTGGGCGTTCCTGGAGGTCAACGCCCGCCTGCAGGTCGAGCACCCCGTCACCGAGCTCGTCACCGGCATCGACATCGTCCGCCAGCAGCTGCGCATCGCCGCCGGCGACGGCCTGTCGATCGCCCAGGCCGACGTGCGCATCCGCGGCCACGCGATCGAGGCACGCATCAACGCCGAGCGCCCGCGCGACGGCTTCGCGCCCAGCCCCGGTGTGTTGACGCGCTGGGCGGCGCCGGTCGGCACCGACGTGCGCGTCGACACGGCCTGCTTTCCGGGTTGGACCGTCGCCCCGTGGTACGACTCGCTGCTGGCCAAGCTCATCGCCTGGGGCGAGGACCGCCCGACCGCGCTGGCCCGCCTGCGCCACGCGCTCGACCACCTCGTCGTCGAGGGGGTGCAGACGACCGCGCCGTTCGTCGCCGAGCTGCTCGACCACCCCGACGTGCGCGCCGGCGAGGTCCACACCCGCTGGATCGAGGAGGAGCTGCTGGCGCCCGCGTCAGCCGGTGCAGGCTGAGCCGACGTCCACGCGCTCGCCACGCGCGACCTGCACCTCGCGCGTGCCGGCCACCCTGCCGCCCACGCGGCACGTCAGCGTCCAGCGTTCCGGGGTCGCCGGGACGGCCGCGGTCGGTCCGGCGAACGCGATCTGGCCGTTGAAGGCCTTGTCGGTCGACGCGTAGTCGACCACGCGCGCGACGTACCGGCCGGCGGGGATGCGGGCGTTGAACTGCGGCCCGGTGAGCGTCGCCTGCTCCCAGGTCGTGCCGCCCTGGCCGGAGGACGCCATGAGCGTCTCGCTGCCGTCGTCGTTGACGCGCATCACGAACAGGTCGAAGTCGTTGCGCGGGTCGCTCCAGGTGATGCGCACGGTGGCGGTGGCGTCGTCGGCGCCCGCGGCGACGGTGAACGGGACGTCGACGCGCGCCGTGGCGGGCGCGTCGGAGCCGTCGTCGCGTTGGTAGGCCGCCGAGATCGTCGTGCCGGGGGAGGCGATCGGCACGTCGGCGCTGGCCGGGCCCTCGGGCGCCCGGCCCGGGCGGCCCATCGCCGCCGGCCGGGTCGAGGGGTTGGCGTGGATCGCGAAGCGCCCGGACGCGCCGATGCGCGTCGTCGAGCGCAGCGCGTCGGTGAACGTCAGCGGCGCGCCGGCGATGCCGTCGGCGCCGAGCACGGGGGAGGTCGCGGTCTGGAACGTCTTGGCCAGCTCGATCGTCGCGCCCGCCGGACCGCGCCCGTCGATCACCGCATGGTGGGCGGGATCCGCCGTCCAGGCCAGCGCCCGCAGGTACGCGCGCCGCAGCCCCGGATAGGCGGCGGTCATCTGCGCATACGGCGGATGGAAGGCCAGCAGGCCGGTGCCGTTCGCCGATCCGTCGCCCAGCTCGGCGGTGTAGGCGAACCCGCCCGTGGCCCAGTACGACCAGTCCTCCATCGCCCCGCTCGTGTCGTACAGCTCGTACCCGCGCTGGCTGATCAGCCCGGCCGGTGCGGCGATCGCCTCGGCGAGCGCCTTCAGCTGCGGCTCGTCGGGCGGCGCCTGGTTGCTCAGGCTCGGCGGGCGCAGCAGGAGGTTGCCGTAGGTGTGGTTGGACAGTGCGACGGTGACCTGGCGCCCGGCGACGAGCGCGCGCACGTTCTGCGCCTCGGGCTCGGAGAACGGGGCGCGGCCGCGGTAGGTGTCGTCCATCGGGTCCGTCGACGCGCCCGGGCCGCCCCAGAAGCCGCCGTAGTTGCGGTTGATGTCGACCCCTCGGCGCACGTTGGCGGTCGCCTCGCACTGCCCGGGCCGGGGCAGCTCCCCGTCGACCACCCGGCAGTTGCGGCGCTTGGCCGCGAAGACGCCGCCGACGCTGCGCGACAGGAAGAACCCGTCCGGGTTGACGACCGGCACGGCGATGACCCGCGCGCGGGCCAGCAGGCCGCTCACCTGCGGGTCGCGGCGGGCCAGCGACGTGACGAGGTCGGTCGCCCACTCCATCGTCATCTCGCCCGACGGCCACTCGCGCGCGTGGTGCAGGCCCGTCATGAGCATCACGGGCCGCCCGTCGCTGCGGTGCACGTCGCGGGCGATCTCGATGCCCACGACGCTGCGCCCGATGAGGCTGGGGTGGTCGAGCACGATCTCGCGGGCGACGCGTGGATGGTCGGCGACGAGCTGGGCGATGTCGGCCTCGTAGTCGGGGAGCTCGCGGTAGCTCGTGCGACCGGAGGGCAGGCGCACCGCGGCGGCGCGCGCGGACGTCGGCCGCTCGCCCAGCCGCCGGCGCGTCGCGGATGCCAGCAGCGCGTCGTCCTTGGCCGTCGGGGTCGGCGTGGCCAGCCGCGACTGGCCGAGCGCGACGGCGGTCGTCGTCACCTGGATGCGGTGCGAGGCGCCTGGGCGCCGGCAGGCCTGCACGATCACGCGGCCCGTGCGCCGCACGGGCGCCTGCGCCAGGTCGGTGGCGCCCGGCACGGCGGCGCCCCCGAGCGTGCGGCCGCGGGCGTCGAGGATCCCCAGGTCCCAGTTGCCGTGACCGCCGGCCAGGCGCGCGGCGACGAGCGTCGCCTGCGTGCCCGACACTGCCCGCCGGGCCACGCCGTCGCCCGTCAGCAGCCGCGCGTGGCAGCGCGCGGTCGTCGCGCCGCGGGCGGTCAGCGTGGTTGTCGCGGCATCCGCGGTGGGGGCGGCGACCAGCGCTCCCGAGGCGATCAGCGCAGGGGCGAGCAGGCGGCGGGAGCGGACGGGCACGGCGCCACGCTACAGACCGCGGCGCCGCGTTCCGCCGTCAGGAGCCCCACACCTCGTCGGCGACCTCGACGATCCGCTCCAGCTTGGCCTTCTGGTCGTCGCGCGTGAGCTTGTTGCCCGCCGTCGTGGAGGAGAAGCCGCACTGGCCCGACAGGCACAGCTGGTCGAGGTCGATGTACTGGGTGGCCTCCTCGATGCGGCGCTTGAGCTCGTCCTTGGACTCCAGCGCCGGACGCTTGGTGGTCACGAGCCCGAGCACGACCGTCTTGTCCTTGGGCACGAAGCGCAGCGGCTCGAACGTCCCGGAACGCTCGTCGTCGTACTCGAGGAAGAAGCCGTCGACCTGCAGGTCGTTGAACAGCGGCTCGGCGACGAAGTCGTAGCCGCCCGACGCGACCCACGACGAGTGGTGGTTGCCGCGGCACAGGTGGGTGGTGAGCGCCATGTCGGCCGGGCGGTCGGCCAGGGCCTTGTTGATGGTCGCGATGTACGTCTCGTGCTGGTGCTCGGGGTCGCCGCCGCGCGAGCGGACGAACTCGCGCTGCGCCGGGTCGTTCATGTAGGCCAGCGAGGTGTCGTCGAGCTGCAGGTAGCGGCAGCCGAGCGCGTGCAGGCCGGCGATCTCCTGCGCGTAGGCGGCGGCGAGGTCGTCCCAGAACGCGTCGAGGTCGGGGTAGACCTCCTCCGAGATCGCCTCGCGCCCGCCGCGGTAGTGGACCATCGACGGGGACGGGATCGTCAGCTTGGGCACCTGGTCGTCGGCGACGGTGTCACGCAGGAAGGTGAACGCGTCGCCGAAGATCGTCCCGTCGAGATGGATGCGGTCCTCGACGCGCGAGGCGGGCGGGTTGAACTCGATGTCGCCCTCCTCGTTGTGGAACCGCACGTGCAGTCCCTCCTCCTCGACGCGGGTCACGCCGCCGAGCGCGTAGATGAAGTCCATGTGCCAGGACGCGCGGCGGAACTCGCCGTCGGTGGCGGCCTTCAGCCCGACCTCGCGCTGGAGGGCGACGGCGTCGCGGATCGCGTCGTCCTCGGCCGCTTTCAGCGCCGTGGCGTCGATCCGGCCGGCCTCGAAGTCGGCGCGGGCGGCGAGCAGCTCCGGCGGGCGCAGCAGCGAGCCGACGTGGTCGGCGCGGAAGGGCGGACGGGTGCGCTGCGACATGGGCTCTCCTCGGACGATTCAGACAGCGCTCGCATGAGCGCAACGCCGGTACGTATAGCTCGTCGTCCAGCTGGCCGGCGCCGACGCGCTCATCGAGGCGCGCCCGGAGGCGAGGCGCACGACGCCTGCGCCGCCCGGCGGAAGTGCTCGCCCCGCTGCGTGAAGTCCGTGAAGCGCCCGTAGCTCGGTGCGGCGGGGGAGAGCAGCACGACGCCCGTGCCGTCGAGCGCCGCACGGGCCCGGGCGACCGCGTCGTCGAGGTCGGCGGCCAGCTGCGTCGGCGCCGCTGCGGCGATCGCCTCGAGCGCCCGTGCGCCGTTGTCGGGCATCCCGACGACCGCGCGCACCGCCCCGTGGGCGGCGATCGCGGCGGCCAGCGGGGCGAAGTCCTGCCCGCGGTCCTGGCCGCCGACGAGCAGCGCCACCGGCTGGCCCGCGAGGGCCTGGAGCGCGGCGACCGCCGACTCGGGCGTCGTGGAGATCGAGTCGTCGACGAACCGCACGCCGCCGTCGGTGGCGACCGTCTGCAGGCGGTGGGGCAGCGGCTCGAAGCCGGCCAGCGCGGCCTGCGGGTCGCCCGGCAGCCAGCCGGCCACCTCCGCCGCGGTGAGCGCGGCGGCGACGTTCAGCGCGTTGTGCTCGCCCAGCAGCGCGGTGCGGCGCAGGTCGACGATCGGCACGCCGTCGCGCACCACGGTCGAGCCGACGGCGTCGAAGCCGCCGTCGACGCCGAACAGGATCCGCTCGCTCTCGTCAGCCGCGACCGCGGCCAGGCGCGCGTCGCGGCCGTTGAGCACGACCGCCCACGGCTCGTGGGCCAGCAGGTTCAGCTTGTCGGCGACGTAGCGCTCCTCGCTGCCGTGCCAGTCGAGATGCTCGCGGTAGAGGTTGACCACCACGCCGATGCACGGCGAGCGGTCCAGGTCGGCCAGCTGGTAGCTGGACAGCTCGACGACCCAGACGTCGGGCCGCGCCGCCGGGTGCAGGACGTCCAGCAGCGGGCGGCCGATGTTGCCGGCCAGCTCGACCCGCGCGCCCGCCGCGCCGGCCAGCGTGGCGATCAGCGAGGCGGTCGTCGACTTGCCCTTCGTGCCGGTGACGCCGATCACGCACTCGTCGCCGTGCTCGGCGAACCACAGGTTCGTCGCGGTCGTCAGGGTGACGCCGGCCGCCCGGAGCGCCGCGACGTCCTCGCGGTAGCGGCTGATGCCCGGCGAGCGCACCACGACGTCGGTCTGCGCCAGCGCGCGCCAGGCGTCTGGCCCGTCGACGAACGTCGCGCCCGGGAACGGCTCGCGACCGGCGGCGTCCACCGGCGCGTCGGTGGCCACCACGACCCCGTCCGGGCCACCGAGCGCGCGGAAGGTCGCGGCCGCCTCGCGACCGGCGCCCCACAGCCCGACGCGCCGGCCCTCAAGCTCGCAGACGCGCATGGACCGTGGGCAGCAGCCGCGGTGGGATCTCGTGGTCGTCGGAGAGCGCCAGCACCGCGGCCGGGTCGCCGAAGTCGACGGGCACGGCGGGCAGCAGCCGCTCGCGCGCGGCGCGCACGACGGCGTGGTCGGCCCAGCGCGGGTCGCCGGCCAGCAGGCGGAACGCGGCGACGGACTCCTCCAGCTCGCCGACACACTCGAACGGCTTGTGGTCCTCGAAGCCGGCCAGCGCGAGGAAGTCGGCGGTCTGCTCGGGGCGGTCGAGCAGGTCGGCTCCGAAGACCGAGCGCAGGTGCTCGGGCTCCGACCAGGGCGCCAGCGCGAGGAAGACGAAGCGGCACTTCGGGCAGTCGCCGCACCAGGTGGCCGCGCGGCGGCGCTCGTCCAGGCGGAACGCCGCGTTGCAGGAGGTGAACGCGTGGTGGTAGGCCTCCAGGCGGGCGAACGCGCGGGCGATCGCCAGCTCCGACGCGCCGCGCAGCAGCGAGAAGTACGCGACCGACGGCGTCACCTCGTGGGCCAGCAGGTCGCGCAGCGCGCGCTCGAAGGCCAGGCCCTTGGACCACTGGTGGTTGACCTCGGTCCCGTCGTCCAGCACGACGTTGCCCTGGGAGGCCGAGCGCTCGTTGGCCAGCACCACCTCGTCGAAGCCGTGCAGCACCGCGGTGGCCAGCGCGATCAGCGACACGACCGCGGTCACCGGCACGTGGCCGTTCAGGGCGCCGGCCGCGTTGGCGGCAAGCAGGGCGGGGGAGATCGTGCGCCGCGCGACGAGCCGCTCGAGGCCGGAGACCGCGGCGGTGGCGGCGATCGCAGTGGGGTCGCCGACCGAGAAGAGCGTCACGTCCGCGCCCGCGGCGCGCATCGTCTCCAGCGCCACGACCGAGTCCTTGCCGCCGCCGATCAGCACGAGCGAGCGGCCGGTCGGCTCCAGCGCGACGTCGCGCCTGGTGACGGCCGCGTCGCCGGCGAAGTGGATCCGGCGCGCGACGTCGATGCCGTTGCGGTAGCCGTACTCGCCCAGGCCGTGGACGTAGACGCTGCGCAGGAAGCGCGCGCGGCGCTCGCTCAGCGGCCCGATCTCCAGCGCGGGCGGCGCGGCCGCCTTCCAGTAGCTGACGCCCGCGACCTGGTGCAGCAGCTCGAGCACGCCGTCCAGGACGGCGCGGCGGGACGGGTCCAGCGGCGGCGCGCCGACGGGCAGCGCGATCGTCTCCTCGAAGGTCACCGCGTCGTCCAGGCCGTAAGCGAGCGTGACGGTCGCCGAGGCCTCGTCGAAGTGCCAGTCGCCGAAGCGGAACGTCGCGTACGCGGACGGGTCGAACACGGCGGTCGGAGCCACGGAACGACGGTAGCGTTCCCGGCGTGCACGACGACGCGATCGTGGTCGGAGCCGGGGTCGTCGGGTGCGCCCTGGCCTGGTTTCTCGCGCGCGGGGGGCTGCGAGTCCGTGTCCTGGAGGCGCGCACGATGGGGGCGGGCGCGTCCGGGCGCAACTCCGGCCTGGTCGAGCATCCCTACGACGCCGAGCAGGCGGGCCTGTACGCCGAGACGCTGGCGCTGCTGGGCGAGGTGCTCGGCGACGCGTTCCCGCGGGAGCCGGCCGGGGCCCTGCTGCTCGTCGAGGACGCCGCGCAGGCCCACGCCGTCGCCGCCGATCACGCCGCCTTCGCCGGGCTGAGCCCCACGGTGCTGGACCCCGAGGCGCTGGCGCGGGTGGAGCCCGGCCTGGCGCCCGACCTGTGGGCCTGTCGCGTGCACACCGGTCATCCGGTCGCGCCCGCGCATGCGGTGGAGGCGTTCGCACAGCGCGCACGGGCGGCCGGGGTGCGCTTCGAGGAGGGGCGCCCGACGGCGGTGGACGCGCTCGACGCGCCCGTCGTCGTGGTCGCGGCGGGCGCCGACAGCGGCGCGCTCCTGGGCACCGACGCGATCCGCCCGCTGTGGGGCGCGACCGTGGGGCTCGCGCTGGAGCGGACGCCCCGCCATGCGCTGATCGACGGGCGCATCTCCGACATCCAGCTCGGCGCAGGCGCGCCCCAGGCGCCGGTCTTCAGCCTGATCGGCCCGCCCGGCGGCGTCGTGCTCGGCTCGACCTTCCTCGACGAGGAGCCCGACCCGGCGGCGTGGGCGCAGCGGCTGCTGGGCCACGGCGCGCGCTTCTGGCCGGCGCTCGCGGACGCCCGCGTCACGTTCACGCGCGCCTGCGCGCGGCCCCGCGCCGCGGACGGCCGGCCGTACCTGGGCCGCGTGCGCGACCATGTGTGGGTCGCGGCGGGTCACGGAGGACGCGGCATCTCCACCGGCGCGGCGAGCGCGCGGCTCGTCGCCGACGCGATCCTCGCCGGTGACGATGCGGCGATCCCGCCGGCGCTGCGCGCCTCTAGACTTCGGCAACCCTGAATCCCCCGAAAGCGGATCGAAATATGGCTTCCACCCCTGGCACCCCGGACAACCCCCTGCGCGTCGCGATCGTCGGCTCCGGCCCGGCGGGCTTCTACGCCGCCGGTCAGCTGCTCGGCGACAAGGAGCGCACGGTCGAGGTCGACGTGTATGACCGGCTGGCGACGCCGTGGGGCCTGGTGCGGTACGGGGTGGCGCCCGACCACCCGAAGATCAAGTCGGTCACGCGGGTCTACGAGAAGACGGCGGCCAAGCCGGGGTTCCGCTTCCACGGCAACGTGGAGATCGGCGTGGACCTGTCCCACGAGGAGCTGGCGTCGGCTTACCACGCGGTGCTCTACGCGATCGGGGCGGCCAAGGATCGCAAGCTGGGGATCCCGGGGGAGGAGCTCGCGGGCTCGCATGCGGCCACCGAGTTCGTGGCCTGGTACAACGGCCACCCCGACTACGCCGATCACGACTTCGACCTGAGCGCCAAGACGGTCGTCGTCGTGGGCAACGGCAACGTCGCGCTCGACGTCGCGCGGATGCTCGCGCTGGACGTGTCGGAGCTGCAGGTGACCGACACCGCCGATCACGCGATCGAGGTGCTGGCGCGCTCCAGCGTGGAGGAGGTCGTGGTGCTCGGCCGCCGCGGACCGGCGCAGGCGGCGTTCACGAACCCCGAGCTGCGGGAGCTGGCCGACCTGCACGACGCCGATGTGGTCGTCGACGCGCCGGAGGGGACGTGGGTCGGGCTGGAGGGCATCGAGCCGACCAACGAGCGCAACGTCGAGATCCTGCGCGAGTACCAGGCGGCCGCGCCCAAGGGGCGCAAGAAGCGCATCGTGCTGCGTTTCGGGGTCTCGCCGGTGGAGATCCTCGGCGACGGCAAGGTGCAGGGCGTGCGGATCGTGCGCAACGAGCTCGTCGACGACGGCGGCCGCGTGAGCGCGCGCCCGACCGGTGAGAGCGAGGTCATCGAGGCCCAGCTGGTGATCCGCAGCGTCGGCTACACCGGCTCGCCGCTACCGGGCGTGCCGTTCGACGATGGCCGCGGCACGATCCACAACCAGGGCGGGCGGGTCACCCACGTCGGCACCGAGGACCACGTCCAGGGCGTCTACACGGCGGGCTGGGTCAAGCGCGGCCCCTCCGGCGTGATCGGCACGAACAAGAAGTGCGCCCAGGAGACGGTCGACCTGCTGCTCGAGGACCTGGACGCCGGCCGGCTGCCCGAGCCGACCACGACACCGAACGCGCTGCTCGAGGCGCTGGAGGAGCGCGGGGTCGAGGTGGTCGACTACGCCGGCTGGGAGCAGATCGACGCCCACGAGAAGTCGCTGGGCGAGCCGCACGGCCGCCCGCGCGTCAAGCTCGTGCGCCGCGCCGACCACCTGCTGCACGCGGCCGCCGCCAGGGTCCGCGGCTGATGGCCCGGATCGTCGACCTCTCCCACGTCATCGCCCCCAGCCCGCAGGGCACGCCCGACTTCCTGCGCACCGACGTCGTCTACGAGGACCACGACGCCGGGGCGGCGCTCTACGAGCAGCTGCTGCAGGTGCCGCGGCGGGTGCTGCGTGACGGGGAGGGGCCGGCGACCGAGCACCTCTCGCTGGGCACCCACAGCGCGACGCACGTCGACGCGCCCTACCACTACAACTCGACGATCCAGGGCCGCCCGGCGCAGACGATCGACGAGGTGCCGCTGGAGCACTTCTTCGGGCCCGGCGTCGTCGTGGACGCGCTCGGCCGCGAGGACGGCGACGCGGTCACGCTGGAGCAGATGCAGGCCGGCATCGCCGCCGCCGGCCACGCGCTCACGCCGGGCGACATCGTGCTCGTGCACACCGGCTGCGACCGCTTCTACGACCAGCCCGACTACATGGCCCACGGCCCGGGCGTGACCGCCGAGGCGACCCGCTGGCTCGTCGACCAGGGCGTGTGGACGATGGGCATCGACGCGTGGGGCTGGGACCAGCCGCTGCACCTGCAGGCGCAGGAGGCGCGCGACCAGGGCAACGCGCCCGGGATCCTGTGGGCCGCCCACCAGGTCGACCGCCCGTACTCGCAGCTCGAGCGCCTGACGAACCTGGCCGCGCTGCCGAAGACCGGCTTCACCGTCGCGTGCTTCCCGCTGAAGATCCAGGGCGCCAGCGCCGCGCCGGCACGGGTCGTGGCGATCCTCTAGCCGGCCACGCCCTCGGCCAGCAGCACGAACATCCGCCCCAGCAGGTCGGCCGGCACCTCGTCGCCCAGCAGCAGCGACTCCAGCGCGACGCCGTTGGCCATCGCGAACGTCATCATCGCCACGTCGAGGATCGGGATCGTCGGCTCCAGGCCGGCCTGCTCCATGCGGCGCGCCAGCATCGTCGCGATGCGGTCGCGCAGCTGCAGGTAGCGCTGCGCCATCTGCGCGCGGAAGGCCTCGTCGCGGGCCGCGCGCGCGGTGAAGTCGAGAAACAGGCGATGCCAGTCGGGATCGGCGGCGATCGCGCGGGTGAAGCGCTCGCCGGCCTGCGCGGCCTGCGCCTCGGGCGCCTCGTCGGTGGCGAAGACGTGCTCGAGCTCCGACAGGCGCTGGTCGAAGCGCGTGTCCAGGACGGCGAGGAACAGCTCGTCCTTGGAGGCGAAGTTCGCGTACACGGCGCCCTTCGTGAACCCCGCCTCCTCGGCGATCTCGTCCAGGGAGGCGCCGCTGAGGCCGCGCCGCGCGCCGACGCGCGCCGCCGCTTCGATGAGCTGGCGGCGGGTGTCGGCCTGGCGCTCCTTGCGCGTCAGGCGGGCGATGCGATCACCTCGGCGCCGCGGCCCGGGGTCAGCGTGATGGCGCGGCGGCGGACCGGCTCGGCGGCCGGCGTCGTCGCCTCCAGCCGGCGTTCCTGGGCCACGACCCGCAGGATCGTCTTCATCTCGAACTGGGCGAACGCGGCGCCCAGGCAGCGGCGCACGCCGCCGCCGAACGGCAGCCAGGTGTACGTGCCGGCGGGCTGCTCCAGGAAGCGCTCGGGCCGGAAGCGCGCCGGCTCGGGGTACACGTCGGGGCGGCGGTGGACGAGGTGGATGCAGGGGGTGAGCGTCACGCCGGGGGCGAAGTCGACGCCGCCGACGGTGATCGGCTGCTTGACCTGGCGCACGACCACGGGCAGCACCGGGCGCAGGCGCAGGGTCTCCTTGACGACGGCGTCGGCGTAGGCCTCGTCGCCGGCCAGCCGCGCCAGGTCCGCGCCGGGGACGCGCAGCATCCGCTCGATCGCCCACGACAGCGCGGTGGCGGTCGTCTCGTGGCCGGCGATCAGCAGGGTCATCAGCTCGTCGCGCAGCTCCTGGTCGCTCATCGGCGAGCCGTCCTCGTGGCGCGCCTGCAGCAACAGCGAGAGGATGTCCTCGCGCTCGGCCAGGTCCGGGGCGCTACGGCGCGCGGCGATCGCCTCGAAGACGGCGGCGTCGACGGGCGCCATGCGGGCGCGAAAGCCGCGCGAGGCGCCGACGCGATCGGGGCCCAGCGTGGCCATCTTCAGCATCGTCTGCGGCTGGGTCGTCAGCTCGGCGGCGTCGCGCAGGCGGGCGCGCAGGTTGTCCAGCCGGGCGGGGTCGTCGACGCCGAAGATCGTGCGCACGATGACCTCGAGCGTGACCTTCTGCATGCGCGGCCACAGCTGCAGCGGGCGGCCGGTCGGCCAGGTGGCGACCTCCTCGCGGGCGATCTGCGCCATCACGTCGCCGTAGCGCTGCATGCGCTCGCCGTGGAAGGGCGGCAGCAGCAGCTTGCGCTGGGCCAGGTGCTGGGGGCCGTCGAGCAGCAGCACCGAGTTGTCGCCCATCCAGGGGCGCAGGATCGCGTTGGCCTCACCGGCGTGCAGCACGTCCGGCGGCGCGGTGAAGACCTGCTTGATCGCCTCGGGGTCCGACAGGAAGACCCACGTCCCCTCCTGGGCGATGCGCACGGTGAACATGTCGCCGTAGCGCGCGCGGGCGCGCTCCATGAACGGCATCGGCCGTGTCATCCACGCGAGCGTCTGCGCCGCGCGCGGCAGCCGCGGGCCGGGAGGGAGGCGGGTCGAGCCCATACCACCAAGTATCCGGATACCGCTCAGAATGTCAAAGCATCGCCACAACTTCGCAGGAGTCCGCGGGTTTCCCTTGAAGTTCGGCGGTCGGAACCGGTTCGATGCCGGGCAACAGCACTTTCCACACAGGAGGACACACGCGCAATGCGTCTCGGACGTCCCCGCCACGGCACCGTGGCTGCCTACCTCGCGCTGTTCGTCGCGCTCGGGGGCACCTCGTACGCCGCGGCGTCGCTGCCGCGCAACAGCGTCGGCACCGCCCAGATCAAGAACAGCGCCGTCACGGGCGCGAAGGTCCGCAACGGGTCGCTGACCGCCGCGGACTTCCGCAGCGGCTCGCTGCCTCGCGGCCCGCAGGGCCCCGCCGGTCCTGCCGGTCCGCAGGGCCCCGCCGGTCCGCAGGGCCCCGCCGGCGGCGGCGCCAACGTGGCGCTGGGCTTCATCAACCTGAACGGCACCGTCACCAGCGGCACCGGCATCAGCTCGAGCAACGTGTCGACTCCGTCGGTGGGCGGCTACTGCCTCTTCGGCCTCAGCCCCAACCCGCAGAACGTGCAGGTCACCCCGCAGCACACGTTCAACGGCGCGATCGTCGCCAACGCGACGCTCGGCCCGGTCGGCAACTGCCCGACCAACACCCAGGTCACCGTGGTGCTCACGTCGGTGGTGACCGGCGGCCCGATCAGCGCGCCGTTCTTCATCGAGATCAACTAGGCGAACCCGGGGCCAGGTCCCCTTGTGTCGACGCCCGTCTGGCCGCCGGTCAGGCGGGCGTCTTCGCGCTCAGCTCGAACCACACGTGGGTCGAGCCCTCGTAGACGCCCCAGCGATCGGTCAGCGTCTCGACCAGGTGGAGCCCCCAGCCGCCGATCTCGGTCGCGGGGCGGTCGCGCGCGACCGGCACGAAGCCCCCGCCGCGGTCGACGACCTCGATCCGCACGCGGCCGGAGTCCTCCGCGCGCACGACGAGGCGAACCGGCCCGTCGCCGCCGTACTTGACGCTGTTGGTGACGAGCTCGGAGACGAGCAGCTTGGCGTCACCCAGCAGCGACCCGTCGATCGCGGGCAGGGTCTCCAGCGCGTCCCGGGCCTGGCCCGGGGCGCGGGTCGTGCGCGGGAGGTCGAGGATGACGCTGGACGGCATTCACCTGTACGTGTACCCCGTCCCGTCCTGGACAATGCCCCGCATGCGTGCCATCCAGATCACCGAGTTCGGCGGCCCCGAGGTGCTCGTCCTGCGCGAGGTCGACGACCCGGTGGCGGCCGACGGCCTCGTCGTGCTCGACGTCGCCGCCGCCGGCGTCAACTACGCCGACACCCATCAGGCCGAGAACAGCTACCTCGCGCCGGCCCAGCTGCCGCTGATTCCCGGGGGCGAGGTGGTGGGGCGCACGCCCGACGGCCGGCGGGTCGTGGCGCTGCTGGCCGGCGGCGGATACGCCGAGCGCGCGCTGGCCGCCGAGATGGCGATGTGGGAGCTGCCCGACGCCGTCAGCGACGGCGAGGCGCTGGCGCTCGTCCTGCAGGGCACGACCGCGTGGCACCTGCTGCGCACGAGCGCCCAGCTGCGCGAGGGCGAGAGCGTCGTCGTTCACGCCGCCGCGGGCGGGGTCGGCACGATCGCGGTGCAGCTGGCCAAGCGCTTCGGCGCCGGGCGGGTCATCGCCGTCGCCTCGACGCCCGAGAAGCGCGAGCTGGCGCTGGAGCTGGGCGCCGACGCCGCCGTCGACGGCGGCGCCGAGGACCTGACCGCGGCGCTGCGCGAGGCCAACGAGGGCCGCCGCGTGGACGTCGTGCTGGAGATGGCGGGCGGGCGGACGTTCGAGCAGAGCCTCGAGGCGCTCGCCCCGTTCGGGCGGCTCGTGCACTTCGGCCAGGCCGGGCGCGAGGGCGCGCCCGCGGTCGACCCGGGCCGGCTGATGGGCACCAGCCGCGGCGTGCTCGGCTTCTGGCTCGTGCACGTGCTGCGCCAGCCCGAGCTCATGGCCGAGGCGATGCAGGGGATGCTCGACCTCGTCGTCGGCGGGCAGCTGCGGGCGGTCGTGGGCGGGACCTATCCGTTGGCCGACGCGCGCCGGGCGCACGAGGACATGCGCGCGCGGCGGACCGTCGGGAAGCTGGTCCTGACCCCCTGAGTCAGAGCAGCTCGGCGAGCTCGGAGCGCCGCGTCACCCCGAGCTTGCTCATCGCCCGGTACAGGTGCGTCTCGACCGTGCGCACCGACAGCACGAGCGCGTCGGCGATGTCGGCGTTGGGGTAGTCGCGCGCGGCCAGCGCCGCGACCTCCCGCTCGCGCGTGGTCAGGTCGGGCGCGTCGAGCTCGGCCACGGCGAGCGACGGGATCCGCTCGGCCGCGCACTCGGCCCGGTCCTTGGCCGCCAGCGCGGCGGCGCGCCGTGCGGAGTCCTGGCGCCCCGCGTCGCGCAGGGCGGCCGCGGCCTGTCCGGCCGCCTCGCTGGCCCACAGCGCCGCGCCCATCGCGCGCAGGGTGTCGGCCGCGGCGAGCAGGCGCTCGGGGTCGTCGGCGAGCGCCGCCTCGACGTGGGCCAGGGTGGCGCGGGTCACCGTCGACGGCGCGGCCTGGGCGGTCGCACGCAGCTCGTCGATCAGCTGCGCGGGGCGTGCGCCGATGCGGAAGGCGTCGTAGAGCAGGTGGTTGGCGTACAGCGGGCCGGTCGGCAGCTCGGCGGCGGCGTCGATCAGCAGCTGGGCGCCGCGCTGGACCTCGCCCTCGAGCGCCAGCACGATCGCCTCGGCGCGCACGAGAAACGGCCGCTGGTAGGCGAGCGGCTCACCGCGCAGGGCGCGCGTCGTGCGCTCGATCGTCGCGCGGGCGCCCTCCACGTCGCCGGCCAGGCACAGCGCGCGGGCGTGCAGGGACAGGGCGATCGGCAGCTGGCCGGTCGCGTCGCGACGCTCCAGCCGGGCGATCGCCTCGCGCGTCCAGCGCACGGCGTCGTCGCGCAGCCCGCGCATCGTGGCCAGCCCACCGAGCAGCAGCGCGGTCGAGGACTGGGCCAGCTCGTCGTCAGCGTCCGCGGCCTGGCGCTCGAGCTC
>Ga0164243_10006486_pt1 | contig 17697 bp, 19 predicted proteins | sample OricompcompostOP_FD_108781 | JGI IMG/M metagenome (GOLD analysis project Ga0164243, IMG submission 108781) | Organic Plus compost microbial communities from Emeryville, California, USA - Original compost - Organic plus compost (OP) | ecosystem: Engineered > Solid waste > Mixed feedstock >... | reverse complement strand
GGGGCGGGGTGCATTTCACGTTTTACCGGAACCGGGATTTTCCGGTGATCCGAGCGTCGTAGAGTGCTGCGCGCACCAGCGGAGCACGGAGGCGGCGCGTGGCACAGGACGACACGGCACAGCAGGACGGGGCGAGCACCGGCGGGCTGCGCCGGGACCTCAGCGGGCGGCAGGTCGGGATGATCGCGCTCGGCGGGTCGATCGGCACCGGCCTGTTCCTCAGCTCCGGCCTGGCGATCAACATCGCCGGCCCCGCCGTGGTGATCGCCTACGCCATCGCCGCGTTCGCCGCGCTCGCGCTGGCCTACGCGCTGGCCGAGATGGTCGTGGTGCACCCGGAGGCCGGCGGGTTCGGCCCGATCGCGCAGCGCTACCTCGGCGGGCTCGCCGGGTTCGTGCAGCGCTGGATCTACTGGGCCGCGCAGGTCGTCAACATCGGCAGCGAGGTCGTCGCCGCCGGGCTGTACGTGCAGTTCTGGTACCCGCAGCTGCCGCTGTGGGTGCCCGTGGTGATCTTCTCGGTGGTGATGCTGGGCATCAACGCCGCGGCGGTGAAGCTGTTCGGCGAGTTCGAGTACTGGTTCGCGCTGATCAAGGTCGTCACCATCGTGGTGTTCATCCTGCTCGGCATCGCCTACATCGCCTTCGGGCTGCCCGGGCACCCGGCCGCCGGGGTGGGTGCGCTGACCGAGCACGGCGGGTTCCTGCCGAACGGGCTCGGCGCGGTGTGGCTGGCGCTGACCGTGGTGACGTTCTCCTACCTGGGCACCGAGGCCATCGGCGTGACCGCCTCGGAGAGCCGGAACCCGGGGCGGGACGTGCCGCGGGCGGCGCGGAACATGGTGCTGCGGCTGGCGCTGTTCTACGTGCTCGGGATGCTGGTGGTCGTCTCGGTGCTGCCGTGGAACCAGGTCTCCACCAACGAGGAGGTCACCGAGAGCCCCTTCGTCGCGCTGTTCCAGACCGCCGGCGTGCCCGCCGCAGCCGGGGTCATGAACTTCGTGGTGCTCACCGCCGCGCTGTCGGCGATGAACACGAACCTGTACGTGACCGCGCGGATGACCCACTCGCTGGCCCGCGACGGCTTCGCGCCGAAGTGGTTCGCGCACGTCAGCCGCAACGGCGCGCCGCAGCGGGCGCTGCTGCTGTCGGCGCTGGGGCTGGCGCTGGCCGCCGCGGTGTCGGTGTTCGCCGAGGACACGGCGTTCCCGCTGCTGATGGGCCTGGCTCTGTTCGGTGCGCTGGTCACCTGGCTGATCATCTTCGCCAGCCAGCTGGCGTTCCGCAGGCAGCGGGCCGCGGCCGGGCTGCCGGCCTCGCCGGTGCGGCTGCCGGGGGCGCCGGTGACCACGGTGCTGGCGATGGTGTTCATCGCCGCGGTGCTGGTGACCACCCCGTTCACCGAGCAGTTCAGCACCGCCTGGCAGGCGGGGGTGCCGTTCCTGCTGGTCCTGTGCGCGGCCTACGCGATCGCGCGGCGCCGCGGTGCGCAGCACCCGCCGGGTGAGTAGGCGCACCGGTGCGAGATTTAGACTCGCGCATGTGTCGAACCAGCCGATGATCGCGCCGTCCATCCTGTCCGCGGACTTCGCCCGCCTGGCCACCGAGCTCGACGCCGTGAAGGGCGCCGACTGGGTCCACGTCGACGTGATGGACGCGCACTTCGTGCCGAACCTGACCCTGGGCCTGCCGGTCGTGGAGTCGCTGCTGAAGGTGGCCGAGGTGCCGCTGGACTGCCACCTCATGATCGAGAACCCGGACCAGTGGGCGATCGGCTACGCCGAGGCCGGCGCGCACAACGTCACGGTGCACGTGGAGGCCGCCGAGGACCCGGTCGCGCTGGCGAAGAACCTGCGCTCCGCGGGCGCCAAGGCAGGCCTGTCGATCAAGCCCGGCACCCCGTTCGAGCCGTACGTCGACGTGCTCAAGCACTACGACACGCTGCTGGTGATGTCGGTCGAGCCCGGCTTCGGCGGCCAGAAGTTCATCGCCGACGTGCTGGAGAAGGTCCGGCAGGCCCGCCGCCTGGTGGACACCGGCCACCTGAACCTCGTCGTGGAGATCGACGGCGGCATCAACGCCGACACCATCGAGCAGGCCGCCGAGGCCGGGGTGGACTGCTTCGTGGCCGGCTCGGCCGTCTACGGCGCCGAGGACCCGGACCGCGCGGTGGCGGCGCTGCGCGAGAAGGCCGCGTCCGGCTTCGCGAACTCCCACACGTGAGCGGCGCCGAACTCGGCGCGATGGAGGCGGCCATCGCCGCCGCCGCGCGGGTGCGCGGCACCACCAGCCCGAACCCTCCCGTCGGCTGCGCGATCCTGGACTCCGACGGCAACCCGGCCGGGGTCGGCGCGACCACGCCGCCCGGCGGCCCGCACGCCGAGGTCGTCGCGCTGCGCGAGGCCGGGGAGCGGGCCCGCGGCGGCACCGCCGTGGTCACGCTGGAGCCGTGCGCGCACACCGGCCGCACCGGCCCGTGCACCGAAGCCCTGCTGCGGGCCGGGATCCGCCGCGTCGTGCACGCGGTCGACGACCCGAACCCGCAGGCCGCCGGCGGCGCCGAGGTGCTGCGCGCCGCGGGCGCCGAGGTCGAGTCCGGTCTGCTGCGCGAGCAGGTCGAGCGCGGCCCGCTGCGCGCCTGGCTGCACTTCGCCCGCACCGGCCGCCCGCACGTGACCTGGAAGTACGCCGCGAGCCTGGACGGGCGCTCGGCCGCCGCCGACGGCACCAGCCGGTGGATCAGCTCCGCGGCCTCCCGCGGCGAGGTGCACGAGCTGCGCGCCCGCGTCGACGCGATCATCGCCGGCACCGGCACCGTGCTGGCCGACGACCCGCAGCTGACCGCCCGCGACGAGACCGGCGGGCTGCGGGAGCGCCAGCCGCTGCGGGTCGTCGTCGGCGACCGCGAGCTGCCCGCCGAGGCCCGCGTCTTCGACGACTCCGCGGAGACGATCCGGCTGCCCGGCGGCGATCCGGCCGCGGTGCTGACCGCGCTGGCCGGGCGCGGCGTCGTGGACGTGCTGCTGGAGGGCGGCCCGACGCTGGCCGGGGCGTTCGTCGCCGCCGAGCGGGTGGACCGGGTGCTGGCCTACGTGGCTCCGGCGCTGCTCGGCGCGGGTCCGGCCGCGCTGGGCCCGGCCGGGGTGGCGAGCATCTCCCAGGCTTGGTGGTGGGAGGTCGAAGAGACGACGATGAGCGGACCGGACGTGCGGATCAGCGCGGTTCCGGTGCCGCGTTGAGGAGGAGCCGCCGATGTTCACCGGGATCGTGGAGGAGCTCGGCACCGTCACCGCCGTCGAGCAGGACGCCGAGGTGGTGCGCCTGACCATCGACGGGCCGCTGGTGACCTCCGATGCCGCGCACGGCGATTCGATCGCGGTCAACGGCGTGTGCCTGACGGTGGTGGACAGCGCCGAGGGCCGGTTCACCGTCGACGTCGTGCAGGAGACAGTGCGCCGCTCGGCGATCAAGTCGGTCGGGGTGGGCGACCGGGTCAACCTGGAGCGCGCGATGGCGCTGGGCGACCGCCTCGGCGGGCACATCGTGCAGGGCCACGTGGACGGCGTGGCCACGGTGCGCTCGGTGGACGGGGACCTGACCTGGTTCGACCTGCCCGGCGGACTGACCCGGTACCTGGTGGAGAAGGGCTCGATCACCGTCGACGGCGTCTCGCTGACCGTGGTCGACGTCGAGCCGGCCGGCTTCAGCGTCGCGCTCATTCCCACCACTCGGGAACTGACGACCCTAGGGGTGCGCCGAGTGGGTGAAGAGGTCAACATCGAGGTGGACGTCCTGGCCAAGCACCTCGAACGCCTGGCCGCGGCCCAACTGGACCGCTCGGGCGGCCACGGGGCGTAGCCCCGGCCAGATCGACAACCGGTGGCGTGCGGCGATCCGGGAGGACAATGGTGGTGCCGGACCCAGGTCCGGTGCCGGAACCGAAGGCGGGCGCCGACGCGCGGGCCCAGAGCGAAAGAGCACGGACACGGTGAGCAACAGGTTCGACGACATCGAGCGGGCCCTGGCCGACATCGCGGCCGGCCGGCCGGTGATCGTGGTCGACGACGAGGATCGCGAGAACGAGGGCGATCTGATCTTCGCAGCGGAGAAGGCGACGCCGGAGCTGGTGGCGTTCATGGTGCGCTACACGTCCGGCTACCTGTGCGTCGGCATGACCGGCGAGGACTGCGACCGCCTCGACCTGCCGCCGATGTACCACAGCAACCAGGACCGCAAGGGCACCGCCTACACGGTCACCGTGGACGCCGCCGAGGGCGTGACCACCGGGATCTCGGCGGCCGACCGCGCCCGCACGCTGCGGGTGCTCGCCGACGGGGACGCGACGCCGGCCGACCTGACCCGGCCCGGCCACGTGGTGCCGCTGCGCGCCCGCACCGGCGGGGTGCTGCGCCGGCCCGGGCACACCGAGGCCTCGGTGGACCTGTCCCGGCTGGCGGGGCTGCGCCCGGCGGGCGCGCTGTGCGAGATCGTCAGCCAGAAGTCCGAGGGCGACATGGCCCGCCGGGACGAGCTGGAGGTCTTCGCCGACGAGCACGACCTCGTGCTGATCACCATCGCCGACCTGGTGGCCTACCGCCGCCGGTTCGAAAAGCAGGTGGAGCGGGTCGCCGAGGCCCGCATCCCCACCGCGCACGGCACGTTCCGCACCTTCGGCTACGACTCGAAGCTGGACGGGATCGAGCACCTGGCGCTGGTCTACGGCGAGATCGGCGACGGCGAGGACGTGCTGGTGCGGGTGCACTCCGAGTGCCTGACCGGTGACGTGCTCGGGTCGCTGCGCTGCGACTGCGGGCCGCAGCTGGCCGCGGCGATGGAGAAGGTCGCCGAGGAGGGCCGCGGCGTGGTGCTCTACATGCGCGGGCACGAGGGCCGCGGCATCGGCCTGATCCACAAGCTGCAGGCCTACCAGCTGCAGGACGACGGCGCCGACACCGTCGACGCCAACGTCGCGCTGGGGATGCCGGTGGACAGCCGGGACTACGGGCAGGGCGCGCAGATCCTCTGCGACCTGGGCATCCGCTCGATGCGGCTGCTGACGAACAACCCGGAGAAGCGCATCGGGCTGGAGGGCTACGGGCTCAAGGTCGTCGGCCGCGAACCGCTGCCGATCCGGCCGAACCCGGAGAACCTGCGCTACCTGCAGACCAAGCGGGATCGGATGGGCCACGAGCTGACCGACCTGGACGACGGCGAGGACTCCTCGATCAGCGGTTTCGGGGAGCCGGGGGTGACGGCATGAGCGGCGAGGGCAGGCCGCGCGTGGAGGTTCCGGAGGCGGGCGGCCTCCGGCTGGCGATCGCGGCGATCCGCTGGCACGAGGAGATCACCGGGCAGATGCTCGACCGGGCGCGCACCGCCGCCCGCGAGGCGGGCATCCCGGAGCCGACGGTGGTGCGGGTGCCGGGCTCGGTGGAGCTGCCGGTGGTGTGCCAGCAGCTGGCGCACCAGCACGACGCGGTGGTGGCGCTGGGCGTGGTGATCCGCGGCGGCACCCCGCACTTCGAGTACGTCTGCGACTCGGTCACCCAGGGGCTGACCCGGGTGGCGCTGGACGAGTCGACGGCGATCGGCAACGGGGTGCTCACCACCGACAGCCGCGAGCAGGCGCTGGCGCGGGCCGGGTTCCCGGACTCGGTGGAGGACAAGGGCTTCGAGGCCACCGCCGCGGCGCTGGAGACGGCGCTGGTGCTGCGGGAGCTGCGCGGCTACGACGGGGACTCGGGCGGGTTCCTGTGAGCCGCCGCGGGCGGCACGGCAGACTGGTGGCATGGCAGGTGACGCGCAGGGCTCCGGCGGCGGTCCGGAGCGGTCGGTGAGCACGGCGGAGCGGGACGCGGCGGCGAGCCCTGACCAGACGGCGGGTCCCGACCAGGCGGCGGGCACGGACGAGGTGGCGGGCACGGCGTCGGTTTCGGCCGACGAGGGCTCGACCGGCGCGGCCTCGGCTTCGGCGGGCTCGGGCTCGGGCTCGGACGATCCTGGTTCGGCGGACTCCGCCGAGGGGACCGGGCCCTCCGAGCCTGCGGACGAGGACTCGGCGGAGCGGACCTCAGCCGCCGCGGCAACCGGCGAGGACCCGGGCGGCTCCACCACCGCGGGCTCGGCCCGCGCGGCTTCCGCGGCGGAGCAGGGCGGCTCGGACCTGGACGAGCTGGTGGTGCGCCCGCGCAAGATCCGCCGGGTGGTGATCCCGGTGGCCGCGGTGCTGCTGATCGTGTTCGTGGTGGCCGCGGTGCTGCTGCGCACCACGTCGACGGGCGTGTTCTTCCGGGTCTCCGACCAGGTCTCGATGGCCGCGCTGGGCGTCCTGCTGGCCGCGGGCGCGCTGTCGCTGCTGCGGCCGCGGCTGCGCGCGGGGCTGGCGGGCATCGAGGTGCGCAACGTGATCGGCACCCGCCGGTTCGACTGGGACGACGTGACCGGGATCAGCTTCCCGGACGGGGCGTCGTGGGCGCGGCTGGAGCTGCCCGACGACGAGTACACGCCGGTGATGGCGATCCAGTCCAGCGACGGCGCCCGCGCCGTGCAGGCCATGCGCGACCTGCGGGAACTCCGCCGCCGGGTGGACCGCTACCGGTCCTGAGCGGGGCTCACCCCCACCGGATACCGAGCTCGGCGGCCAGCGCGGCGCAGCCGTCGGCGGTCACCCGGACCTCGCGGTCGCCGCGGTGCCAGATCCAGCCGCGGCGCTCGAACGCCTCGCGCAGCGCGGCCCCGGCGGCCCCGGCCAGGTGCGGGCGCCGCTCGGTCCAGTCCACGCAGGCGCGCGCGACCGCCCGGCGCCCGCGCAACGCCGAAGGCTCGACTCCGAGCGGCCCGGTCAGCCACTCCCGCCCGGCCTCGGTCAGCGCGCACCCGCCGTCCTGGTCGAGCAGCCCGCGCGCGGTCATCGCGTCGGTGATCTCCACCCCGAGCCGGCCGGCGAGGTGGTCGTAGCAGGTCCGCGCCTCGGCCAGCGCCCGGGAGGCGCGGGCGGCGCGCAGCGAGCGCGGCCGGTCGGGCACCGGGCCGAGCCGCGCGGTCAGGTCCTCCAGCAGCTCGGCGACCTCGGCCCCCGCCAGGCGCACGTAGCGGTGCCGGCCCTGGCGCTGCTCGCGCACCAGCCCGCCTTCGCGCAGCCGGTCCAGGTGCGCGCTGGTGGTGGAGGCGGCCACGCCGGTGTGCCGGGCGAGCTCCCCGGCGGTCCACGCGCGGCCGCCGAGCAGCGCCAGGCAGATCTGCGCCCGCGTCGGGTCGGCGAGCAGCCCCGCCAGCCCGGCGAGCGCGTTCCCTCGGTCCATGTCGCCTCCCTGCCCGCGATTGTGGCCGCCGGACGTTTCGCCGGGGACCGAAGTGTTCCGGCCCTACCGTCGCGGTGTCGCCGACGAGGAGGGCAGGATGATCAGCTTCCGCGAACTGCACGCCGCGGGCGATCCGCTGGTGCTGCCGAACGCCTGGGACGTCGCCTCGGCCGCGGCGCTGGTGGCCGCGGGGTTCCCGGCGATCGGCACGACGAGCCTCGGGGTGGCCGCCGCGCACGGGTTGCCGGACGCCGCGGGCCGGGCTCGGGCCGAGACCGCGGCGCTGGCGCGGCGGCTCGGCTCCCTGCCGTGCCTGTGCACTGTGGACGTCGAGGCCGGGTTCTCGGAGGGTCCCGCGGACGTCGCCGAGCTGGCCGCGGAACTGGCCGCCACCGGGGCGGCCGGGATCAACATCGAGGACGGGCGACCGGGCGGCCTGGCCGATCCGGGCAGGCACGCCGATCTCGTGCGCGCGGTCGCCGAGACCGAGCCGGGGCTGTTCGTCAACGCCCGCGTGGACACCTACTGGCTCGGCGTCGACGCGACACCGGAGCGGACCCTCCGGCGCGCGGAGCGCTACATTGCGGCGGGAGCGGACGGGATCTTCGTGCCGGGACAGCTGAGCGCGGCCTAGATCGGCCTGCTGGCCGGGGAACTCCCGGTGCCGCTCAACGTGCTCGCCGGCCGCCACCCGGTGGCCGAGCTCGCCGACCTCGGCGTGCGCCGGGTGAGCACCGGCTCGCTGCTGTTCCGCCGCGCGGTCGGGGCCGCGGTGGACGCGGCGCTGGCCGTGCGCTCGGGCAGCGAGGCAGGCCCCGCCCCGGACTACGCCACCGCCCAGGGCTGGAGCGCCGGGCCGTGACGCGAAACGGCGCCCGGAACGATCCGGGCGCCGTTTCGCCGTCGCGCAGTGCCGTCAGGCGCGCGACTTGTTGAACACCAGGCGGTAGATGATCAGCAGGATCAGCGACCCGATCACCGCCCACACGAAGCTCATCAGGTTGAACCCGGTGATCCCGGTCCCGCCGAACTTCGCGCCGAGCCAGCCGCCGAGCAGTCCGCCGACGACGCCGATCACGATGGTCAGGATGATCCCGCCCGGGTCCTTGCCCGGCATGATGAACTTTGCGATCGCGCCAGCGATCAACCCGAAGATGATCCAGCTGAGGATGCCCACGGTGTCCTCCTTCCGAACCGCGCGCCGATTCCCGGCGCGCTCGTCACGCCGCCACCGGACTACCCGGTCTGCGATCGATCAACCGCCGACCGCCCGGCGCAGCGTCCCGCAGGCTACTCCGTTCGGCACACCCGGTTGATCAAGCCCGCGCACCGACGCCGTGCACACCCGGTGAAGACGGCGTGACCAGCGCGTACCCTCCCGCGACCGCCGCTGCGGGAAGCGCGGGCGGGTGGGGGACAATGGGGGTGCGCCGGGTCCGGGGGCCCGGCGGTGCGGCGACTGGAGGAGGAAGACCGTGAGCGTGGCCCAGGAGCGAAACCTTCGGCTGGTCCGGGACGAGCCCCGCCCGCCCGCGGTCCGGCTCGGCGACATCCCGCTGCGCAACCGGCTGGTCACCGCCTCCAGCCTGCTCGGCTACGGCGTCGCCAACAGCAGGCTCGGCTACGGCATGAGCCCGATCGCCCAGTTCGTGCCGCTGGAGCGGTTCGGCGCGGTCACCACCCGCACCCTCACCGTCGAACCGCGCGAGGGGCACTTCACCACCCGCGACGTCTGGCCGCTCAAGGAGCTGCCCGCGCTGCTGAAGCGCTACGGGCAGGCGCTGCGGCAGGTCGACGGCGGCTGGTTGAACGCCTTCGGCTGGTGCAACGTCGGCATCGACGCCTACCTGCGGGACTACTACCCGCGCACCCGGGGGCAGAACACGATCATCTCGGTCGGCGGGTTCTCCGCCGCGGAGTTCGTCACCCTCGTGGACCGGATCAACGCCGCGGTGCCCGCCGGGGACATCGCCGCGGTGGAGTTCAACGTCTCCTGCCACAACGTCAACTTCGACTTCAACCAGATCATCGAGGACGTGCTGGCGCAGGCGGTGCCGCGCAGCCACCACCCGGTGATCCTCAAGCTGAGCCCGGACTACGACTACCTGGCGCACGCGCGGCTGGCCGCCCGGCACGGCGTCTCCGCGCTCACCGCGATCAACACGGTCAAGGGCCTGCGGCTGGACCCGGAGACGGGGCAGCCGCTGCTGAAGAACGGCTTCGGCGGGCTGTCCGGGAAGGCGATCAAGCCGATCGGGCTGCGCGTGGTCAAGGAGCTGCGCGACGCCGGGGTGCAGCTGCCGATCATCGCCACCGGCGGCATCCGCGGCTTCGACGACTGCCGGGAGTACTTCTGGGCCGGGGCGGACGCGGTGAGCCTGGGCAGCGCGAGCTGGTTCGCCAGCTACCCCGGCTACGCCCTGTCGCCGGCCTACGCGGCCCGCATCCGCACGCTGCTGCGGCGCATCGAGCACTACCAGCCCCCGCGCCGCTGAGCCCCTCACCACCGAACGGGTGCCGCCCCGCTCCGGATCGGCCGGGGCGGCGAACCCGCGCGGTGGCGGCCTCCGTCCCCTCATCACGGAGTTCGGTGATCACCGGGAAAAACCGGTCGGTCGAAGATCGCCCGCTTCCGGGACATGATCGGACGGCCGACCGTTGACCACGTGCGGCCGCACCCGGTGGCTGAGCGAGACGGAGGGGACATTGTCCGGTTTTGGGGGTTTCGGCGGCACCCTGCGCGAACTGCCGCGGCTGCGGCGACCCGACCGCGGGCGGGCGGTCGGCTGCGGGCGCACCGGCGGCGACGACAGCGTGCGGCTCGCGCCGGGCGAGACCCGCGAGCTGGCCCGGCTGACCGGACCCGGCGTGGTCACGCAGCTGTGGTGCGCGGTGGCGCAGCGCGGCGCCGAGCCCGCCGACCACGACCACTTGCGCCGCCTGGTGCTCAAGGTGACCTGGGACGACTCGCCGCACCCGAGCGTGCTGGTGCCGCTGGGGGACTTCTTCGGCGCCGGCTGCGGCGGGGCGGACACCGCGGCGCCGTTGCAGCGCGCCGCTGCCGGCGGGCGGGGCTTCCGCTGCCGGTTCGCCATGCCGTTCGCCGCGGGCGCCCGGTTCGAGCTGATCAGCGAGCTGTCCCGGACGCCGGTGGTGGTGCGCTACTGCATCGACTACGAGCGGCACGAGAGCGCGGATCCGGAGCTCGGCTACTTCCACGCCCAGTGGCGCCGGCAGGACCCGGCCGCGGTGCCGGCCCGCGGCGCGGTGGAGCCGCTGCTCGGCGGCGGGGGCGCGGACTACGTGGTGCTGGAGGCGGAGGGGCGCGGGCACTACGTGGGTTCGGTGCTCACCGTGCACGACCTGCGGTCCACATCGGACTGGGCCTGGTGCGGCGGGGGCGACGACGCGATCCTCGTGGACGGCGAGCCCTGGCCGCCGGAGGAGGGCTTCGGCGCCGGCTGGTCCCGGCCGTACCGGGCGCCGCAGCACGGGCTGACGCTGCCGGGCGGGCGCGACTGGGGCGGGCAGGTGTCGTACTACCGGTTCCACGTGGCCGATCCGATCACCTTCGAGCGCTCGATCCGGGTGACGATCGAGCACGGCGGCGCCCGCTCGGCCGACGTGTCCTCGGTGGCCTACTGGTACCAGGCGCTGCCGTCGCACCCGTCCGGCCTGCCGCCGGTGCACGACCGCCTGCCGCGCCCGCGCGGGTGAGCCGTCACTCCTGCTGCTCGCGGGCGGCGAGCGCCCAGATCGCCGCCACGTCCACCGCGATGATCAGCATCGCCCACAGCGGCTGGAACGGCACGAACAGGAAGTTGCCCACCGCGCTGAGCCCGGCGACCGCGATCCCGGCCGCGACCGCCCCGCGCACCCCGGTCACCAGCGCCCACCCGGTCGCGGCCAGCAGCACCGCCAGCCCCAGGTGCGCCCAGCCCCACGCGGCCAGGTCGAAGCCGAACAGGTAGCCGCCGTCCACCGCGTACAGCGGGCTGCGCTGCATCGCCGCCACCGCCAGGACCGCGTGGAACGCCCCGATGACCACCAGCACCGCTCCGGCGAACAGCGCGGGCCCGGCCGCCCGCTGCCGCCGCGGCACCCGCACCGCCCGGTGTCCGAGCTGAGCCATCCCGACCTCCGCTGCCGTGCTCGCCGTCCTGCTCTCCCGGTCGGTCAGTGCACCGCGGCGGTGCCGGGGCGACCAAGGGACGAAGGTCCCGGTACCGCCCCAGGCCGTGACGGGGAGTGTCGGCCGCGCACGTAGGGTGGGAGCGTGGCCGACCCGTCGACTTACCGCCCCGCACCCGGCACGATCCCGGATGCCCCCGGCGTGTACCGGTTCCACGACGCCGAGGGCCGGGTCATCTACGTCGGCAAGGCCAAGAGCCTGCGCAGCCGCCTGTCGAACTACTTCGCCGACCTGTCCGGCCTGCACCCGCGCACCCGGCGGATGGTCACCACCGCCACCGGGGTGCGCTGGACCGTGGTGGGCACCGAGGTCGAGGCGCTGCAGCTGGAGTACTCCTGGATCAAGCAGTACGACCCGCGGTTCAACGTCCGCTACCGGGACGACAAGTCCTACCCGGTGCTGGCGGTGACGCTGCACGAGGAGTACCCGCGGCTGCACGTCTACCGCGGCCCGCGGCGCAAGGGGGTGCGCTACTTCGGCCCGTACGCGCACGCGTGGGCGATCCGGGAGACCTTGGACCTGCTGCTGCGGGTGTTCCCGGCGCGGACCTGCTCGAACGGGGTGTTCAAGCGGCACTCGCAGATCGGCCGGCCGTGCCTGCTGGGCTACATCGGCAAGTGCTCGGCGCCGTGCGTGGGCCGGGTCAGCGCCGAGCAGCACCGGTCCATCGTGGACGACTTCTGCGACTTCCTGTCCGGCCGCACGGACACGTTGATGCGCAAGCTCGAGCGGGAGATGCAGGAGGCCTCCGCGGAGCTGGAGTTCGAGCGCGCCGCCCGGCTGCGCGACGACCTGGAGGCGCTGCGCCGGGCGATGGAGAAGCAGGCGGTGGTGCTCGGCGACGGCACCGACGCGGACGTGATCGCCTTCGCCGAGGACGAGCTGGCCGCGGCCGTGCAGGTGTTCCACGTGCGCGGCGGCCGGGTGCGCGGCCAGCGCGGCTGGGTGATCGACAAGGTGGAGGAGACCGGCACCGCCGCGCTCACCGCCCAGTTCCTCAGCCAGTTCTACGGCGAGCAGGCGGCGCTGGCCGACCAGGCCGACGCGGGCGGCACCCCGGTGCCGCGGGAGGTGCTGGTGCCGCAGCTGCCGGACGACTCCGAGGCGCTGGCGCAGTGGCTGTCGGACCTGCGCGGCAGCAAGGTCGACCTGCGCGTGCCGCAGCGCGGCGACAAGCGGACGTTGATGGAGACCGTGGAGCGCAACGCCAAGGAGGCGTTCCAGCAGTACAAGCTGCGCCGCGCCGGCGACATCACGGCCCGCTCGGCGGCGCTGCAGGAGCTGCAGGAGGCGCTGGGCCTGGACAGCGCCCCGCTGCGGATCGAGTGCGTGGACGTCAGCCACGTGCAGGGCAGCGACGTGGTGGCCTCGCTGGTGGTCTTCGAGGACGGGGTGCCGCGCAAGTCCGAGTACCGCCGCTTCTCGGTGCGCGAGGGCGCCGAGGGCGGCGACGTGGGCTCGATCGACGAGGTGGTGCGCCGCCGCTTCGCCCGCTACCTGAAGGAGACGGCCGAGCGCGACGCCGAGGACGCTCGTGGCGACAGCACCGAGGACGCCGAACCGGCCGCCCCGGACACCGGCACCACCCCGGACACCGGCACTACCCCGGACACCGGAGCCGCCCCGGGCCCCGCAGCCGCCTCGGGCGCCGCGGGCGAGCCCGGCGACCCGGCGAGCGCGATCGACCCGGAGACCGGCCGCCCCCGCAAGTTCGCCTACCCGCCGAACCTGCTGGTCATCGACGGCGGCGCGCCGCAGGCCAACGCCGCCGCCGACGCGCTGGCCGAGCTGGGCATCACCGACGTCGCGGTGATCGGCCTGGCCAAGCGGCTGGAGGAGGTCTGGCTGCCCGCCGAACCCGATCCGGTGATCTTGGGTCGCACCAGCGAGGCCCTGTACCTGCTGCAGCGGGTGCGGGACGAGGCGCACCGGTTCGCGATCAGCTATCACCGGAAGAAGCGCTCCAAGCGGCTCAGCGCCTCCGCGCTGGACGAGGTGCCCGGCCTCGGCGAGGCGCGCAAGGCGAAGCTGCTCAAGCACTTCGGCTCGGTCCGCAAGCTCAAGCAGGCCGGGGTGGAGGACATCATGGCGGTGCCGGGCTTCGGCCGGCGCACCGCGGAGAGCGTGCACGCGGCCCTGGCCGGCGCGGCCGGGGCGAGCGGGGGAGAGACCGGCACCGAAGGGGAGAGCCAGTGAGTGAGGAGCAGTCGGGCATCGAGGTCGCCGTGGTCAGCGGCCTCTCCGGCGCCGGGCGCAGCACGGCGGCCAAGTGCCTGGAGGACCTGGGCTGGTTCGTCGTGGACAACCTGCCCCCGGAGCTGATCGCGACGATGGTGGAGCTGGGGGCGCGCTCCAGCGGCGCGATCACCCGCGTCGCGGTCGTGATGGACGTGCGCAGCCGCGCGTTCACCGAGGACCTCGGGTCGGTGATCAAGGACCTGGACGCCCGCGGCTACAAGCCCAAGGTGCTGTTCCTGGAGGCCACCGACGAGGTGCTGATCCGCCGGTTCGAGCAGGTCCGGCGCGGCCACCCGCTGCAGGGGGAGGGGCGGCTGGCCGACGGCATCGCCACCGAGCGGGCCCTGCTGTCCCGGCTGCGCTCGGAGGCGGACCTGGTGGTGGACACCACCGGCCTGTCGGTGCACCAGCTGCGCACCAAGATCGAGGACGCGTTCGGCAGCGAGGCCGAGACCCGCACCCGGGTCACGGTGCTGTCGTTCGGCTACAAGTACGGCCTGCCGATGGACGCGGACCTGGTGATGGACTGCCGGTTCCTGCCGAACCCGTTCTGGATCCCGGAGCTGCGCGAGTTCAACGGCCTCGACGACGAGGTGCGCAACTACGTGCTCGGCCAGGAGGGCGCCGAGGAGTTCCTGCAGAGCTACCAGGGCCTGCTGCGGCTGGTCGGCGCCGGCTACCACCGGGAGGGCAAGCGCTACCTGACGCTGGCGCTGGGCTGCACCGGCGGCAAGCACCGCAGCGTCGCGCTGGTCGAGGAGATGGCCCGCCGGCTCGCCGACGACGAGGGCATGATGGTCAAGACCGTGCACCGGGATCTGGGGCGCGAGTGACGGATCCGGCTCCACCGAACCACCCGCAGCACCCCGCACCGTCCACATCGGAGGGACCGGCCGCACCGGAGGGCGCCGAGGTCGTCGTCCCGGACGGCGCCGGCGGCGAGCGCCCGCTGCGCGCGGTCGCGCTCGGCGGAGGGCACGGCCTGCAGGCCACGCTGGCCGCGCTGAGCCGGCTGACCCCGGACGTGACCGGTGTGGTCACCGTCGCCGACGACGGCGGCTCCTCCGGCAGGCTGCGCCGCGAGCTGGGGATGCTGCCGCCCGGCGACCTGCGCAAGGCGCTGACCGCGCTGGCGGCCCCGGACGACGGCGGCCGGATGTGGGCGGAGGTGTTCGCCCACCGCTTCGGCGGCAACGGCGCGCTGGCCGGGCACGCGGTCGGCAACCTGCTGCTGGCCGGGCTGCTGGACGTGCTGGGCGACCCGGTGCAGGTGCTCGAGCACGCGGCCCGGCTGATCGGCGCCCGCGGCCGGGTGCTGCCGATGTCGACCGAGCCGCTGGACATGGAGGCCGAGGTCGTCGGCCTGGATTCGGACCCGGAGGCGGTGCGCGCGATCCGCGGCCAGGTGGCGATCGCCAGCACCCCCGGCAAGGTGCGCAAGGTGCGGCTGGCCGCGGTCGACGGCGACTGGCGCACGCCCACGGCCTGCCCGGACGCGGTGCGGGCGGTGCAGGAGGCGGACGTGGTGCTGCTCGGCCCCGGCTCCTGGTTCACCAGCGTGCTGCCGCACCTGCTGGTGCCGGAGCTGCACGAGGCGCTGGTGCGCACTCCGGCCCGCCGCGTCGTGGTGCTCAACCTCATCCCCCAGCCGGGTGAGACGGCGGGTTTCTCACCGGAACAGCACCTCGACGTACTCTCGCAGCACGCGCCCCGGCTCAGGATCGACGCCGTGCTCGCCGACACGGGTTCGACGCCCACGCCTGATCGACTTCGCGCTGCGGCGGCGGAGTTGGGTGCGCAGACTCTGCTCGACAAGGTCGCCTCGCCCGGGGAACCGGGCAGGCACGACCCGGAGGCGCTCGCGGCGAGCCTGGCGGCCGCGTTGGAGAGGAGGGACTGACCGGTGGCGATGACCGCGGCGGTCAAGGACGAGTTGAGCCGGTTGCCGGTGAGCAAGACCTGCTGCCGCAGATCGGAGGTCTCCTCGCTGCTGCGCTTCGCCGGCGGCTTGCACATCGTCGCCGGCCGCGTGGTGGTGGAGGCCGAGTTGGACAGCGGATCGTCCGCGCGCAGGCTGCGCAAGGAGATCCACGAGCTGTTCGGGCACCACTCGGACGTGCACATGATCACCTCGGGCGGCCTGCGCAAGGGCACCCGGTACGTGGTGCGGGTGGTCAAGGACGGCGAGAGCCTGGCCCGCCAGACGGGCCTGCTGGACCCGCGGGGGCGCCCGGTGCGGGGGCTGCCCGCGCACGTGGTCTCCGGCGGGTCCTGCGACTCGGAGTCGGCGTGGCGCGGCGCGTTCCTGGCGCACGGTTCGCTGACCGAGCCGGGCCGGTCGTCCTCGCTGGAGGTGACCTGCCCGGGCCCGGAGGCGGCGCTGGCGCTGGTGGGCGCGGCCCGGCGGCTCGGCGTGCAGGCCAAGTCGCGCGAGGTGCGCGGTGCCGACCGCGTGGTGGTCCGCGACGGCGACGCGATCGGCGCGCTGCTGACCAAGCTGGGCGCGCATTCGAGCGTGCTGGCCTGGGAGGAGCGGCGGATGCGCCGCGAGGTGCGGGCCACGGCGAACCGGCTGGCGAACTTCGACGACGCCAACCTGCGCCGGTCGGCGCGGGCGGCGGTGGCCGCGGCGGCGCGGGTGCAGCGGGCGCTGGACCTGCTGGGCCCGACCGCACCGGACCACCTGCTGATGGCGGGCAAACTGCGGCTGGCGCACCGGCAGGCGTCGCTGGAGGAGCTGGGGCAGCTGGCCGATCCGCCGATGACCAAGGACGCGGTGGCCGGCCGGATCCGGCGGCTGCTGGCGATGGCCGACAAGCGGGCCCGGGAGCTGGGCCTGCCGGACACCGAGTCGGCGGTGACCGCGGAGATGCTCGAAGCCGAGGTCTGATCCTCGGCGCGAGGGGGCCGTCCGTTCCGAACGCCTGGAACGGACGGCCCCTTTTTCACGCACCCGGCAGCGCCTGCAGGACTCCGGCCGGGGTGCGGGCCGGGGCGGTCACTTGGTGTAGACCGCGATGTAGTCGACCTTCATCGGGTGGCCGGGCTCGGTGGCCTCCACCGGGGTGGTGGTCTTGGCGTTCTTGTCCGGGAACTGCCCGCCGATGGCGACGTTGAGCAGCACGAAGTAGCCGTCGTGCGAGGTCATCTTCTGCCAGGCGGCGTCGCCGACCTCGGACTGCTTGACGGTGTGGAACAGCTGCCCGTCGACGTACCAGCGCAGTTCCTCGTCCTGCTTGGTGCGGTCCCACTCGAAGGCGTAGGTGTGGAAGTCGGACTGGCAGGTCGAGCCGGGGCATTCGCGGCTGCCGACCTTGCCGTCGGTCTCGTTGCACGCGCCGCCGGGGGAGGTGTCGCAGTGCAGCACGCCGTACACGCGGTTCTCGGCGTTGACGTTCTCCATGATGTCGAACTCGCCGATGCCGGGCCAGCTCCACAGGTCGGTCTTGTAGGGCGCGCCGAGCGCCCAGAACGCGGGCCAGTAGCCGAGCGCCTTGTCGGCGGGGACGTCGGGCATCTGCACGCGGCCTTCGATGCGCACGACGCCGCCTTCGGGGGCTGCGAAGTCGGCGCGCTGGGTCTCGACGCGCGCCGAGGTCCAGTTCCCGGAGCCGTCCTTCTGCGGCGTGATCGCGAGGTTGCCGTTGCCGTCCTGGCTGAGGTTGGCGGGGTCGGCGGTGTAGTTCTGGATCTCGCCGGTGCCCCAGTTCGCCGGGCCGCCGGGGTAGCCGTGCCCGGTGTCGACCTTCCAGTCGGGGCCGGGCGGGGAGCCGGCCGCGCCGTTGAAGTCGTCGCTGAAGGTCAGCTTCCAGCCGTCGCCGGGCGGCGGGACGTCGGCGCCGGCCTGCGCGGTGGTCAGCGCGGCGGCGCCGAGGCCGGCGGCGAGTGCGAAGGCGGCGAGCGCGCGGGCTCGCGGGCGGGCTCGGCTCGTGGGTGTTCCTGCCATGCGTGGTCCTTCCCGAGGGG
>Ga0164243_10006485_pt1 | contig 17700 bp, 13 predicted proteins | sample OricompcompostOP_FD_108781 | JGI IMG/M metagenome (GOLD analysis project Ga0164243, IMG submission 108781) | Organic Plus compost microbial communities from Emeryville, California, USA - Original compost - Organic plus compost (OP) | ecosystem: Engineered > Solid waste > Mixed feedstock >... | reverse complement strand
TCATCAGCGTGCCGGCCTCGGGCCGCACCTGCATGCGCGCGTTGTCGACGACCCGCCGGCTCACGTCCTTCTGCAACGGATCCAGCCGGGCATCCTCGCGACGAGTGAGCTCCAGGAACTCCCTGCGCTTGATCTCGATCAACTCGGCGGCGACGTTGGCGGTGGCGGTTTCGCGCCGCATGGGGTCGCCCATCAACGCCATTTCGCCGATGAGCTGGCCGGAGCGGACCTGCGATACCAGCTTGTCCGCATCGCCCTGGCGCCGTAACAAAGTGATGGCGCCGGAGCGGACGACGAACAGCGAATCGCCCACCTCGCCTTCGCTGAACAGCACTTCGCCGGCTTTGAGCTTGCGCAGGGTCACGCGGGTGGCGATGTTTCGAAGCTCTCGGAGGGTCGCGTACGGCGCGAAGTGCCGCTGCAGCTCGCGCACGATGAAGATCCAGTCGATGCCGCTGCGAACCTCCTCGTTGGAGTTCATCAGCTTCACCATGGTCCGGCGCGGCGTTTCCACCAGGATGCAGCCCGGCCCCGCGACCGCTTTCTCCAGTCGCGGCCGTCCCGACAGCAAGCTCATCTCGCCGAAGAATTCACCGCGCCCGAGGCGCGTGCGAATTTTCTGCGGCCCGGTCGCTTCCAGCACCACCTCGCCGTCGACGATGGTGAAGAACGACGTCCCGAACTCGCCGGGCTGGTAGATCACCTCGCCTTCGCGAATCACCCGCGTCATCCGCGGTTGCGGGTCCTTGTGCGCCAGCTTCTTCTGCAGCACCGCCATGCGCCTGCGGGCGTCCTCGAACTCGGCACCGGGCGGGAACGCGACCAGCAGCTCGCTCTCGATCACCAGCTCCCGAAACGCCAGCGAGTTCATCTGCCGGAACATGGGAATCAGTGTCTGGAACCGCTCGATGATCTCGTCCACCGAGCGCTCGAACGGCAGGCCGAAGAACTGGTACTCGAGCAGCGGATGATCCGCCGGCTTCACATCGTTGCCGTGGATGAACTCGATGACGTCATAACCCTGGTTCATCGCCTGCTTGATCAGCGGATAGCCGGCCAGCGAGCCGATGATGTACACGCCCGGCACGTTGCTCTCGTAATGCCGGCTCAGCTCGGGAATGGCGTCGGGGCGCTCGTTCGGAAACCTGATGCCGATGGACTCGACGAACTTGCGCGGCGGGATGGCGCCCAGGCGCGCAATGATGCGATGACACTGCACCGTCTTCTCGCCCGCCGGTGTCTGCATCACCACGGTCAGCGGCAGCCCGCTGCCCGCGTTCTGGCTGACACTCTTGATGCTGGTCTCGTAGTGACAATTCAAACGCCGGCGCGGATCGGTGATGGCCGCGACCACCGCGTTGAGGTTGGCGTCCTTGGCGCGGCTGAATTCCTTGCCGCGATTCAGGATCCAGACATCGTTCTGTTCGGCCAGCGCTAGTGCGTTTTCGATGGCCGAATCGCCCGCACCGACCACCAGGATGGTTTCGTTGCTGAATTCCTTGGGATCGTCGAGCTGATACTGGACGCGCTGCAGATCCTCGCCCGGCGTGCCGAGCTTGCGGGGATTGCCTTCCAGGCCGATGGCGAGCACCACGCGGGCGGCTTGAATGAGCTCGCCGCTGGCGAGCTGGATGGCAAACGCCCCCTTGCCGCCGCCGATCCTGCGCACCTCGGCGTTGTGACGGATGTTTACGTCGAGCTGGCGCAGACCGTCGCTCCACGCCGACAGAATTTTTTCGCGGCTGCCGGCGCCGAACCCCAGATCGCTGCGCAGATCCAGGAAACCGGGCTCGGCCATCACATGCTTGCCTTTCTGGTAGCGCTGGATGGTCTTGGCGTGGGCGCTGAAGCCTTCGAGCAGGATGTAGCTGGGACTCGAACGCCGCGCCTGTCGATCACGCGCCGCCGCGCGTGCGGCTGCGCTCAGGCCAGCCGGGCCGGCGCCGATGATTGCGATTTGGTACATGCAGAAACAAATGCGCCCGCACTTGCTCCTCCCTGCGATTGCTTGCGACCCGCTGCCATCCCATTCACTTATATTTGTTAAATCGCGATGGATGCTACCGACCCGGCCGCGACGCAAGCAAGCTGTCCGCTGTGCGCTACGTCACGGAATCCAGGACGTTTGCGGCCGCGAATTGCTGGAGCGCGCATGGGAACGGACTCGTGCGATCGATCTCGATGAGTGACCCGGACTCGATTCGCCCGGGGGCGCGAACTGGATGCACGAGCGCCGCAGCCACGCTCGAAACATTCATCCGCCGTACACCCGGCCCGTGGTTTGATCGTTGCTGGAATACGAAGTAAAGGTTTGCGGGCGCGTGACGCCCACGTAAACTCAGGAAAGAATCACAAGGAATCGCCGATGAAGATGCTCGCCGCCGCCGTGCTCTCCGCGTTCGTCGCCCTGCCGGCGTTCGCGCAATCACGGGAGTATCAAGGCCCTCGCCTGCGAGCGCCGGACGCCACCGACCAGATCATCGTGCGCTGGCGCAGCGGTGCCAAAAGCACGCTCGCGGCCTCGCCCGCCCAGCGGGCCAGCAAACTGTCGAGCAGCTCGGGCCTGAGCATCCAGCACAAGCGACGCAGCACCTCCAACACCGACGTATACAAGCTCGATCGCGACATGACGGGCGTCGAGCTGCAGGCCGTGCTCGACAAGCTCAATGCCGATCCCGAGGTGGAATTCGCGGTCGCCGACAAGCGCCGCCAGATCCAGCAGTTGCCCTCCGATCCGCTCATCGGCAATCAGTGGTACTTCGTCGGCAACGAGCCCGCCTCCACTCATGCCGATCAGGCCTGGGACATCACCACGGGCAGTGCAAACACCGTGGTCGCGGTGGTCGATACAGGCATCCGCGCGGACCATCCCGATCTGGCCGGGAAGGTCATCCTGCCGGGCTATGACTTCATTTCCGATGCCCGCATCGCCAACGACGGCGACGGTCGGGACGAGGACGCCTCCGATCCGGGCGACTGGATCGACGCCGCCGATCGGGCGACCGCGTTCTTTTCCAATTGCACCAGCAGCCGCAGCTCCTGGCACGGCACGCGGGTCTCCAGCCTGATCGGTGCCTCCAGCAACGATGGCGTCGGCATGGCCGGCGCCGGCTGGTCCACACGCATCCTGCCGGTGCGAGCTCTCGGCAAATGCGGCGGCCGCGACTCCGACATCATCGACGCCATGCGCTGGGCCGCGGGCCTCCCCGTCGACGGCGTTCCGGCCAATCCCAACCCCGCCAATATCATCAACCTGAGCCTGGGCGGTAACGACAGTTGCAACGCTGCCTATCAAAGCGCCGTGGATGAAATCACCGGGCAAGGCACGTTGATCGTCGCCTCCGTCGGCAACGAGGGTATCGATCCGGGCACTCCCGCGAACTGCAACAACGTGCTCGGCGTCGGCGGCATTCGGCACATCGGCACCAAGATCGGCTTCAGCAATCTCGGCCCGGGCACGGACATTTCGGCTCCCGGCGGCAATTGTGTGAACGAGGGCCCGCCGTTCTCCGATGCCCAGCCCTGCGTCTATGCGCTGCAAGTGGCCTTCGATGTCGGCGACACGGTCCCGGCGGGCCCCGGCTATACGGACCGGGTGAATCGGCCCAATTTCGGCACGAGCTTCTCCGCCCCCCTGGTGTCCGGGGCGGCTGCGTTGATGCACGCGGTGAACCCACGACTCACACCGGATCAGTTCACGACGTTGTTGCAGGAGTCGGCCTCGCCGTTCCCGACTTCGAGCGAAACGACCACCAGGATCTGCCGGGTGCCCACGACGTTCGTGCAAGGTGGCGAATGTATCTGCACGACGGCCACCTGCGGGGCCGGCATGCTCAACACCGCAGCCGCGGTAAGCGCTGCACTCAAGCCTTTCGGCATCGTGCAGTCGACAGCGACGATCGATCCGAACGTAGCCGTGAACATCAGCGGCAGCACGAGCTTTGCCGCCCCCAATCAAACCGTGACGAGCTATCAGTGGAGTGTGGTCAACGTCACCGGCGCGACGCCGACCATCGCGGACTCGGCGGCGGCGTCAACGACCTTGCAGGTGAATGGCAACAGTCGCTTCACCTTGCGACTGCGAGTGACGGACGACGCCGGCGCGATCGACGACACCGATTTCGCGATGGTGACGACCACGCCGCCCGAGCCGCAAACACCGCCGCCATCGTCGCCGATCGGCCGGAGCGATGGCGGCGGCGGCAGTTTCGACTGGTGGCTGCTGTTCCTCGGCTTGTTGCCGCTGGCGCTGCCCGGTCCCCGCCGCCGCAAGCTGACGAATGGCTCAGCCGGTCGCAGCCACCGGCGCCGCCGCCGCGAGCACTTCGCGGAGTGATTTCTCGACGATGTCGAGGCCTTCGTTGATGATCGCATCCGATGCGGTCAACGGCACCAGGAAGCGCAGCACGTTGCCATAAAGGCCGCACGACAACAGCACCAGGCCGTTGGCAGCCGCGCGCTGAACCAATGCCTTGGTGAGATCGGCATCGGGCGCATGTGCGTCGCGATTACGCACCAGCTCCATCGCGACCATGGCGCCCAGTCCGCGCACATCGCCAACGCAGTTGAACTCGGCCTGCAGCTTGCGCAGCCGCTGCACCAGAATCTCGCCGACCTGATTGGCACGCGCCGGCAACTTCTCCTTTTCCATGACTTCGAGCACCGCGAGCGCGGCGGCACAGCTCACTGCAGAAGCTGCATACGTCCCCCCCAGACCGCCCACGATCGGTGCGTCCATGATCTGCTGTTTGCCGACCACCGCCGCCAGCGGGAAGCCGCCGGCGAGACTCTTCGCCATGGTCATCAGGTCCGGTTCGATGCCGTAATGCTCGGTAGCAAACATCTTGCCGGTACGAGCGAAGCCGGTCTGGATCTCATCGACGATCAGCACGATGCCGTGCTTGTCACAAAGCGCGCGCAGCGCTTTCATGAATTCCACGGGCGCCGCATAGAAGCCCCCTTCACCGAGCACCGGCTCGATGATGATGGCGGCAACGCGCGACGGCTCGACGTCATATTTGAACAGCTGTTCGAGCGCGGCGAGGCTGTCCTGGGACGTGACGCCGTGGTACGTGACCGGGAACGGCACGTGATAGACATCGCCAGGGAACGGACCGAAGCCCACCTTGTACGGCGACACTTTGCCGGTCAGCGCCATCGCCATGTAGGTGCGGCCATGGAAGCCGCCGCCGAATGCGATCACGGCAGAACGACCGGTGTGCGCACGCGCGATCTTGACTGCGTTCTCGACCGCTTCGGCGCCGGTGGTCACCAGCATGGTCTTCTTCGGCGACGGACCCGGCGCCACCGCGTTGAGCTTCTCGGCCAGCTCGACGGCAACCCGATACGGCGTGATCATCACGCACGTATGCGTGAAACCGGTATCGAGCTGCTTCTGCACGGCAGCCTTCACATGCGGATGCAGGTGACCGGTGTTCAACACAGCAATGCCGCCGGCGAAGTCGATGTAACGACGTCCATCGGCATCCCAGACTTCCGCGTTCTGCCCCTTCTCGATATAGACGGGCAGCATGGTGGACATGCCTTTGGTGAGCGCGGCGTTGCGCCGGTTGTGCAGGTCTGTGTTGGCGGACATGGTGCTCTCGAAAAAACTCAACCCTTCGGCGGCAGCGTCGCAGCCAGGTTGCGCAGATAATCGTGGAACTTGGTGCCGAGGCTTTCGTGCTTCAGGCCGTACTCGACCGTGGCCTGCAGATAACCGAGCTTGCTGCCGCAGTCATAGCGCTTGCCCTCGAACTCGTAGGCAAACACGTTCTCGTCCCCGAGCAGGTCGGCGATCGCGTCGGTGAGCTGAATCTCGCCGCCGGCGCCACGCCCCGTATTCTCCAGTTTTGCAAAGATCGTCGGCGACAACAGATAACGACCGACCACCGCCAGCGTCGAGGGTGCATTGGACGGACGCGGCTTTTCGACGATCTGCTTCACCTGGCTGATGCGACCTTCGCGCTCTTCGGTCGCGACGATGCCGTACTTGTCGGTCTCGGTACGCGGTACCGTTTCCACGCCCAGCACGCTGCCGCCACGCTGCGCGTGCACTTCAGCCATTTGACGCAGGCAGGGGGTCGGCGCGTCGATCAGGTCGTCGGCCAGATGCACGAAGAACGGCTCATCGCCCACCACCGGCTTGGCGCACCACACGGCGTGACCGAGACCGAGCGGCGACGGCTGACGAATGTATATACAGCTGGCCCATGACGGGACGATGTCCTTGAGCGCCTTGAGCAGGTCGTGCTTGTTCTGTGCTTCCAGCGCTTCTTCCAGCTCGTGATCGCTGTCGAAGTGGTCTTCGATGGCGCGCTTGGAGCTGCCTGTAATGAATACAAGCTTGCGAGCGCCGGCGGCCAGCGCTTCCTCGGCGGCATACTGGATGAGCGGCTTGTCGACGATCGGCAACATCTCTTTGGGGCTGGCCTTGGTGGCCGGCAGGAAGCGCGTGCCGCGTCCCGCCACAGGAAACACGGCCGTTCTGATCGCATTCGTCTCTTTCGCCACTGCACATCTCCGCGTTGGGTGCTTTAGGGTGCGACTCCGATGATATCGCAAGCGACCGCGGCTTGAGCGGTGACAAAAGGCCCGGTCACTGGTGACCGGGCACAGTTCACACCATTGGCCTCCTCAGCCGCCCTTGCGGGCGCCGCCTGTCGCCGAATCCATACGGATGTTGACGCGGTTTCGTTCCAGCGTCCGGGCGCCGATGCCCTTGATCTTGCGAAGCTCGTCCACGCTCTTGAAGGCACCGTTCTTTTCACGGTACGCGACGATGTCCTGCGCCTTCGCGAGCCCGATCCCTTGCAACTCTTTGGCGATGGTGGCGGCGTCGGCGGTGTTGATATCCACCGGACCGGCCCAGACGGCCGCCGGCAACAGGCTGCAGATCAACACCTGCACCGCGCGCCGCACGGCCCATGCCCGCGCACTTACCGAACGATGTATCGACATGATTCTCTCCTTGAATGTATTCAATTGCCGTAGCGAGACGGATGCGATGGGCATCCGACGGCGGAGATTGTCGACAGGATGGGTCGGCGAAGAGCGACCAATATCTGGGCAAAAGCCGACGCAATCGGCGGATCGGGCGGCGGCGGCTGTGTCTCAGCGGCGATGCATGCCGGGTGTCAGGTCGAGCAAAGCGACCGGCGCGAACGCATCCCAGCTGCGACACCCCGGGCATTGCCAGAAATGCGCCGCGCTCGCGAAGCCACAATCCACGCACCGGTAGCGCTGTGTACGCCGGAGGATTCGACCCAGCGCCGTCGCCAGGGCCGTACATTGTTCGGCTGTCAGATGCGAGGGATCGCCGCTCGTGGCGCTCACGATCTCACCCAGCGTTGGATCCTCCCGCAGCAGGTCGGGCAAACACTCGCGGACGAACGACTCCTGTTCCAGTCCCGCAACGATGGCGGCGTACGCAAGCTCGGCGCGAGCGACGGGATCGGGTCGCATCCATGCGCGGAAACGTCGCTCGATCTCGCCCGCGTCGGTGCCGCGCATCGCACGCATCACCCGCGGCAACGCCAACGTAAGTAGTTTGGGATGCAACTCGACGGCACGCTGACACAGCAATGCCGCAAGCTCCGGTTGATTCATGTCGAGCGCGATGTCGGCGCGAATCAAGGCGCCGCGAGGAAAGTTACGTTGCGCCTCACGTGCAAGATGCAATTGTTCGCGCGCACCGGCGAAATCGCCTTTCGCACGCAATTGTTCGGCGAGCTCGCAGTGATAGTGGGCAATGGCAGTCGGATGCTCCGGCGAGGCCACCGCGACGAGTTTGCGATGCACGCCGATGGCCTGCTCCCAATCGCGCTGCTGCTCGTAGATACGTAACAAATATCGCAGCGCCTGAACATGTTTGCCGCGCCCATCGGCGAGCTGCAGAAACAAACGTTCGGCGCGATCGAACAGACCGGCGCGAAAGTAATCCTCGCCCAGAGCGAACATCGCGTGCAGCCGATGGTCGTCGCTGAGCGAGGGCCGCGCCATGATGTTCTCGTGCACACGAATGGCTCGCTCCACCTCGCCGCGGCGCCGATAGAGATTGCCGAGCGCGAAGTGCGTCTCGACCGTGTCGTTGTCGACATCGACCATGCGCAGGAACACTTCGAGCGCCTTGTCCGGCTCCTCATCGAGCAGGAAGCCCAGGCCTCGGAAATATTCTTCGGAGAGTTTGTGCGGCTCGGGAGCAGGCGCGCTGCTGGCGCCGGACCGATAGCGGCCGAACAGCCAGCCGGCAGCCGCGGCGACGAACAGCGCGGCGATCAGCAGTAGCGACGGCGGGTCAGCCGGCATTTTCCCCGGTGGACGCCATGCGGGCGCGCTGTTCGGCCAGACGCAAGGCGCGTCGCAGCCGGCCACGCTCGTTGAGCAGCTCGGCGACCCAGTACACGCGCCAGAACAGCCCCGCGACCAGACCGGCGACGAAGGCCACGACCAGCGCCAGACCGAGCGGCGTCGCGATGCGCAGGAACGCCAGCTCGACGTCGACGCGCTGGACGTTCATGGCACTGACGAACAGCGCCACCAGCGCGGCGAGTGCAACCGTGAAATAAAAGACGACGCGGGACATGGGTCCCTAGTCTACGGGAATTGATCAGTCCCGGATCGGGCTGCCGGCGCCTTCGTTGACCCGCTCGCGCAGGTCCTTGCCGGGCTTGAAGTGCGGCACGTATTTGCCAGACAGCGCCACGGTCTCGCCGGTCTTGGGATTGCGACCCTGGCGAGGCGGACGGAAATGCAATGAAAAGCTGCCGAAGCCGCGGATTTCGATGCGACCGCCCTGGGCCAGGGCATCGCTCATGATTTCCAGCACCTGCTTCACCGCCAGCTCCACGTCCTTGGCCGGCAGATGTTTTTGCTTGGCTGCAATGAGCTCGATGAGTTCCGATTTGGTCATGCTCGGGCCCGTTGTTGTTCTTCCACAGAACCTGCCGCGACACACACGGCGGTGGCTCGCGCCACCGCCGTGCCGCTGGTTGTCGCGGAGGACAAATTAATTGTCCTGGCCTCCGATGTGCTCCTTCAGCAGATCGCCGAGGCTGGTACCACTGGAGGTCTCGCCAGTGCGGTAGTTCTGCACCGCCTCGGCTTCCTCGTGGATCTCCTTCGCCTTGATCGACAGAGCAATCGTGCGGCTCTTGCGATCGACGTTGGTGAAGCGGGCTTCCACTTCCTGGTCGACCTTCAGGACCGTACGCGCGTCTTCCACGCGATCACGCGACAGCTCGGAAGCGCGCAGATGGCCATCCACGCCGCCGCCCAGGTCGATGATCGCGCCCTTGGCGTCGACCTCGCGCACGCGGCCCTTCACGATGCTGCCCTTCGGATGATCGGCGATCCAGGCCGAGAACGGATCCTTCGCCAGCTGCTTGATCCCTAACGAAATGCGCTCGCGCTCCGGATCGATGGACAGCACCATGGCTTCCACCTGCTGACCCTTCTGGTAGTTGCGCACCGCCTCCTCGCCCGGGATGTCCCAGGAGATGTCGGACAGGTGCACCAGGCCGTCGATGCCGCCGGACAGACCGATGAAGATACCGAAATCGGTGATCGACTTGATCTGGCCGCTGACCTTGTCGCCGCGGTTGTAGTTGTCGCCGAAGTCCTTCCACGGGTTCGACTGACACTGCTTGATGCCGAGCGAAATGCGACGACGCTCCTCGTCGATGTCCAGCACCATGACTTCCACTTCCTGGCCGATGTGCACGACCTTGGAGGGATTGACGTTCTTGTTGGTCCAGTCCATCTCGGACACGTGCACCAGGCCTTCCACGCCCTCTTCGATTTCCACGAAGCAGCCGTAGTCGGCGATGTTGGTGACCTTGCCGAACAGGCGCGAGCCGGTCGGGTAACGACGGGCGATGTTCTGCCACGGATCGTTGCCGAGCTGCTTGATGCCCAGCGACACGCGCTGACGCTCGCGGTCGAACTTCAGGATGCGCACGTCGATCTCGTCGCCGACGGTGACTACTTCCGAAGGATGCTTGACGCGCTTCCACGCCATGTCGGTGATGTGCAGCAGGCCGTCGATGCCGCCCAGGTCCACGAACGCACCGTAATCGGTGAGGTTCTTGACCGTGCCCTTGACGACCGCGCCTTCCTGCAGCTTCTCCAGCAGCTCCGAACGCTCGGCGCTGTATTCCTGCTCGACCACGGCGCGGCGGGACACCACGACGTTGTTGCGCTTCTGGTCCAGCTTGATGACTTTGAATTCGAGGGTCTTGCCTTCGAGGTACGAGGGATCGCGCACCGGCCGCACATCGACCAGCGAGCCCGGCAGGAACGCGCGGACGAAGTCGATCTCGACCGTGAAGCCGCCCTTGACGCGGCCATTGATGATGCCCTTGACGATCTCCTGCTTCTCGAACGCCTGTTCGAGACGCGACCAGGTACGGGCGCGCTTGGCTTTTTCGCGCGACAGGCGCGTTTCGCCATTGCCATCCTCGACGCTGTCGAGCGCGACTTCGACGTCATCGCCGACGCTGACTTCGATCTCGCCGCGGTCGTTCTTGAATTGCTCGACCGGGATCACCGCCTCGCTCTTGAGGCCTGCATTGACGAGCACCACGTCGGGCCCGACTTCCACCACCCGGCCCGTGAGGATGGCGCCTGGCTTGATCCGTTGGGAGGCCAGACTTTCTTCGAACAGTTGCGCAAAACTTTCGGTCATGAGTATTTCCAGGGCCACGTCGGGCCCGCGTGTGTTTGTCCTGTCGGCATCCGCTCCGATCAGGGGTTATTGCATCAAGCCACGCATCCGGCGCGGCACCAACGAAATCACTCGAACCCTTCTTCTTTCGGCTGAGAATCAACCGCGCCCGAAGCGCGCGGCGGCCAGCTCAAGAACTCTGGCCAGGACGGCGTCAATCGTCATCGAGGTGGAGTCCACGATCAGCGCGTCATCCGCGGGCTTTAGCGGGGCGATCGGGCGGCTTGCGTCGCGTCGGTCACGCTCGGCGATGTCCAGCGAAAGGGCGGCGAGGTTAGCATCGAGTCCCTTGTCTTTCAACTGGTTATAACGCCGGCGGGCCCGCTCTTCGGCGCTCGCCGTGAGGTATATCTTGAGCCGCGCGGATGGGAAAACCACGGTGCCCATGTCTCGCCCGTCGGCAACCAGGCCGGGCGGCTGTGCGAATGCACGCTGACGCTCCAGGAGGGCCGTGCGGACGCCCGGCATGGCGCCCACGCGCGAGGCGCCCTCGCCGGTCTGCTCGGTCCGCAGCGCTTTGCTGACCTCCTCGCCCGCCAGCCAGATCTGCTCGCCGCCGTCCGGAGCGAGGCCGAATCTGACATCCAGGTGCTGGGCGAGCCGCTCATGCCCCGCCTGATCGTCCGGCGCGAGCTGGTTGCGCTGCCCCGCCAGGGCGACCAGCCGGTACAGCGCCCCACTGTCGAGCAGGTGCCAGCCGAGCTGATCGGCGACCCGCCGGGCGATCGTGCCCTTGCCCGAGCCGCTCGGCCCATCGATGGTGAGAATCGGAATGCTGTCAGTCATGCACGGTGACATTCAGCCCCGCGGCACCCGCCGTGCCCGGGAAATCCGGGAACGAGGTGGCCACGTTGGCCACATCCAGGATCTTGATCGGCGCGGCGGCGCGCAGGCTCGCCACCGAGAATGACATCGCGATCCGGTGATCGCCATGGCTGTCCACGGTCCCGCCGGAGAACACTTTACCCTCGGCGCGGCCCTGGATGCGGATGCCGTCGGGCAGCACTTCGCAAGGCACTCCCATGGCTCGCAGCCCTTCCGCCATCACAGCAATGCGGTCGCTCTCCTTCACTCGCAATTCTTCCGCGCCGGTGACGATGGTCTCGCCCTGCGCGCAGGCCGCGGCGATGAACAGCACGGGGAATTCGTCGATGGCCAGCGGCACCAGGTGTTCGGGTACGTGAATGCCTTTCAGCTGCGCCGGGCGGACTTCGATGTCCGCCACCGGCTCGGCGCCGGCAGAGCGATGATTCACTACGCGCAGATCCGCGCCCATCAGCGCCAGGATGTCCAGCAGGCCGGTGCGCGTCGGATTGATGCCGACGCCCGTGATGGTCAGCACTGCATCCTGCTTGGGATTGATCGAACCTGCGACCATGAAGAAGGCCGCGGACGAAAAATCTCCCGGCACCTCCAGCGTGCAGGCTTTCAGCTGCGTCGGCGGTGTCAGCGAAACTTCGCCATGCGCCGCGTCCACCTGGCAGCCGAAGCTCAGCAACATGCGCTCGGTATGATCGCGCGTGACCGCCGGCTCGATGACGGTCGTCGGCGAGTTGGCATACAAACCGGCGAGCAGCACGGCGGATTTCACCTGCGCGCTCGCGACGGGCAGCTCATAACGAATGCCCTGCAACGAGGGGCCGCCCTTGATCTTCACCGGGGGCTTGCCGTCGAGCGTCTCGATCCGTGCCCCCATCTGGCGCAACGGCTTCGCCGCGCGCTCCATCGGCCGTTTCATCAGCGACGAGTCGCCGATCAGCTCGCTGTCGAACGACTGGCCGGACAACAGCCCCGTCATCAAGCGCATCGCCGTGCCGGAGTTGCCCATGTCGAGCGCGTGATTCGCCGGCTGCAAGCCGCGCATGCCGACGCCATGAACGCGCACCGACTGCGGGCCCGTCTGCTCGATGCGCACGCCGAGCGCGCGCATGGCTTTCATGGTCGACAGACAATCCTCGCTTTCCAGGAAGCCGCTCACCTCGGTGACGCCGTCGGCGATGCTGCCGAGCATGAGCGAACGATGCGAAACGGACTTATCGCCGGGCACGCGGAGCGCGCCGGAAACGCCAGCAACAGGCTCGACTATGTAATGCGACATTTGTTCAGGATCGGGGGCAGCCAAAAGAGGACAGATCCATGTTCCGTCGGGGCGGAAGAATAAATCCGCCCGCGAGCATACCCTTATTCAGGCGTTACAGCACCGCGGCCGGGTACGAGCCGAGCACGCGAAACAGGGTCGACGCCTGCCTCAGCTCTTCCAGCGCCGTGGCCAGCGGCGGCTGCTCGGCATGGCCGATCACGTCGATGAAGAACACATAATCCCATTTACGCTTGCGCGACGGCCGGGACTCGATGCGGGTCATGGTGATGTTGTTGGCGGCCAACGGCCCCAGCAGGCGATGCAGCGCGCCCGGCGATTGCGTATCGCCGGCGGAGACCAGCAAGGTCGTTTTGTCCTGGCCGCTGGCACTGAACAGTTTACGGCCGATCACCAGGAAGCGCGTGGTGTTGTCCGCCGTGTCCTCGATTTCCGGCACGATCACGCCGAGGTTATAAACTTCCGCGGCGGCTTCCCCGGCAATCGCGGCCGTGCCGTCCTCGTCACGTGCGCGACGCGCGGCCTCGGCATTGCTGCTGACGGGAATACGCTCGATGTTTGGAAGATGCTCGTCCAGCCACTGGCGACACTGCGCCAGCGACTGCGGGTGCGAGCAGACACGCAGGATCTTCTGCAGCCCCTTCATGCGACCCATCAGATGCTGACGGATGCGCAGCTCGATCTCGCCGCAGATCTTCAGCGGCGAATTCAGAAACATATCCAGCGTGTGATTGACCGTGCCCTCGGTGGAATTCTCGATGGGCACGACGCCGAAGTCGGCATGTCCGGCCTGCACTTCCTCGAACACTTCGCTGATCGCCGGCAGCGGCAGCGCGCGCACCGAATGACCGAAATGTTTCAGCACGGCCTGCTGCGAGAAGGTGCCTTCCGGCCCGAGAAACGCGATCTTCAGCGGCTCCTGCTGCGCCAGGCATGCGGACATGATCTCGCGGAACAGCCGCACGATCTCTTCGTTCCGCAGCGGCCCCTTATTGCGCTCGATCGCGGTGCGTAGCACCTGCGCTTCGCGCTCGGGCTTGTAAAAGTCCGCCGTGCTCAGCCCCTCGCCCCGCTTTGACTCGCCCACGCGCTGCGCGAAGCGGGCACGCTCGTTCAACAGCTCGTGAATGCGCCGATCGATGTCATCGATTTGTTCGCGGATCGAGCTCAGCTCGGGCGACGCCGACACCGGAGCCTGCTTGCCCGCCGCTTTTCTGGCGGCGGCCTTGCCCGGGCTGGTCTTGGAGGTGCGCTTCATTTGCAACAGTCGTGGCTGGAGGGCTGAGGATGTTTCAGCCCGGCATTCTGCCAGCGTGGACGGTCACAACGCACGCACGTTCAATACACCCGCGATCTTGCGCAGCTGCTCCAGCACCCCGGCCGGTACCTGGCCGTCCACGTCGATCAATGTATAGGCCAGCTCGCCGCGCGATTTGTTGAGCAGGTCGGCGATATTGAGCCTGGCATTGGCCAGTGCGGTGGAGATCTGTCCGACCATGTTCGGTACGTTCTCGTTGGCAATCGAGAGCCGGGTCGAGTTCGCGGTGCGCGGCAGGACCGCCTCCGGAAAGTTGACCGAATGGCGCACGTTGCCGTTCTCGAGGAAGTCCTTGAGCGTATCGGCCACCATGATGGCGCAGTTTTCCTCGGCTTCGCCGGTCGAGGCGCCCAGGTGCGGCAAGGCCACGACCTTGGGATGATTCTTCACGGCATTGGTCGGGAAGTCACAGATGTAAGCGCCGAGCTTGCCGCTGTCGAGCGCCTCCAGAATGGACTTTTCATCGACGATGCCGGCTCGCGAGAAGTTGAGCACGACGCCGTTGTCCTTCAGCAGCCGAATGCGCGCGGCGTTCACGAACCCGCGGGTCCCTTCCATCAACGGCACGTGCACCGTCACCATGTCGCAACGTGAGAACAGATCATCCAGCGACAACGCCTGCTGCACGCCAGAGGACAATTGCCACGCACGCTGCACGGTAATCTGAGGATCGAAGCCCAGCACGCGCATGCCGAGCAGATGCGCCGCGTTCGCCACTTCGACGCCGACCGCGCCGAGCCCGATCACACCGAGCGTGCGACTCGGCAGCTCATAGCCGACGAATTTCTTCTTGCCCTGCTCGACCGCGACATCCAGCTCTGCGTCGCTGCCCTTGAGCTGGCGAGCGTAGTCCCACGCCTGGCAGATGTTACGAGCCGCAAGAAACAAACCGGCGATGACCAGTTCTTTCACGGCGTTGGCGTTCGCGCCGGGCGCGTTGAAAACAGGGATGCCGCGGGCCGACAGACGCGACACCGGAATATTGTTGGTGCCAGCGCCCGCTCGACCGACCGCGATGACGCTGGCGGGAATCTCGATGGAGTGCATGTCGGCCGAGCGCACCAGCACGGCGTGCGGATCGCTCAGCGCCGAGGCGACTTCATATCGGTCGCGCGGCAGTCGTTCCAGGCCGCGAACCGAAATGTTGTTGAGCGTCAAAACTCTGAACATAAGCGCAACCATCCTCTCGACGCCGCGGACATCATCAGAGCAAAGCAAGCTGCCGCCGTTGCGCGGCAGCTCTCGATCAGGCGTGCTTGCGCTCGAACTCTTTCATGAAGCTCACGAGCGCTTCCACGCCAGCCAGCGGCATGGCGTTGTAGATGCTGGCGCGCATGCCACCGACCGAGCGATGGCCTTCCAACGTCACCAGCCCGGCCTCCCTGGCCTCGGCGATGAAAGTCTTGTCCAGTTCCGGCCGCGCCAGGGTGAACGGAATGTTCATCCACGAGCGCGCATCGTGCGCCACCGGATTCTTATAGAACGACGACTCGTCGATGGCCGCGTACAGCAGCTCCGCCTTGCGCCGGTTGATCTCGCCCATGGCCTTCAGACCGCCCTGCCGCTTCAGCCACTGGAACACCAGGCCCGCCATGTACCAGGCGTAAGTCGGCGGCGTGTTCAGCATCGAGCCTTCCTTCGCCATGGCGCCGTAGTCCATGAATGCCGGCGTGCCGGGACGCGCACGACCGAGCAGGTCTTCTCGCACGATGACCAGCGTGAGGCCGGCCGGACCCACGTTCTTCTGCGCGCCGCCGTAGATCACGCCGAACTTGGAGACATCGATCGGCCGCGACAACAAGGTCGAGGACATGTCCGCGACCAGGGGCGTGCCGCTCTTCAGCTCGGGCACGAAATGAAATTCGACACCGCCGATGGTCTCGTTCGGCGTGTAGTGCAGATAGGCGGCGTTCTCGCTCACCTTCCAGTTCGACAGCAGCGGAATCGAGGTGTACGGCTCGCCTGCATCGGCGGCGACATTCACCTTGGCGTACTGCTTGGCCTCGCCGATCGCCTTCTTCGACCAGGCGCCGGTGTTCACGTAATCGACCGTATCGCCCGGCTTGCTCAGATTCATCGGGACGCCGGCGAACTGACCCATGGCGCCGCCCTGCAGGAACAGCACCTTGTAGCTCTTCGGCACCGCCAGCAGCTCGCGCAGATCGGCTTCCGCCTGCTCCGCGATGGAGATGAACGCCTTGCCGCGATGGCTCATCTCCATGACCGACATGCCGGTGCCGCGCCAGTCGAGCAATTCCTCGCGCGCCTGCTCGAGTACTTCCTGTGGCAATACCGCCGGACCGGGACTGAAGTTATAGACGCGCATGTGACCTGTAATGTCCGTTGTTACTCTGGAGCGGCACCGCCGCCCTCGTCGCCTTCGCCGACCTCGGCGCCATTCTCGCCAGCGCCGTCGCTGACGATGCGCTCCAGGCCGACCAGGCGATCGCCTTCATCGACCCGGATCAGACGCACACCCTGGGTGTTGCGGCCCTGGACCGACACCTCGTTGACCTGGGTGCGCACCAGCGTGCCGCCGGAGCTGATCAGCATGATCTCGTCTTCCGGCTGCACCAGCAGCGCACCGACCATCCGACCATTTCGCTCGCTGATTTGCAATGCGATCACGCCCTGGCCGCCGCGGCCATGGATGGGGAAGTCCTCGATCGGGGTCCGTTTGCCATAGCCGTTTTCGGACGCGGTCAGCACCATGCCCTGCTCATCGACGATGATCAGGGAAATGACCTCCTCGCCTTCCGGCAGGCGAATGCCGCGCACGCCGGCGGCCGTGCGGCCCATCGGTCGCACGTCGTTCTCGTCGAAGCGGATGGCCTTGCCGCCGCTCGAGCACAGAATGATCTGCCTGGTGCCGTCGGTGATATCGACGCCGACCAGGCGGTCGCCCTGCTCCAGCTCGATGGCGATGATGCCGGCCTGGCGCGGCCGCGAGAACGCTTCCAGCGAGGTCTTCTTCACCGTGCCCGCCGCGGTCACCATGAACACGAACTTGTTCGGCTCGAATTCGTGGATCGGCAGCACGGCGTTGATGCGCTCGCCTTCCTGCAGCGGCAGCAGGTTCACGATCGGCTTGCCGCGCGAGCCACGGCTCGCCTGCGGCAGCTGATAGACCTTCAGCCAATACATCTTGCCGGTGCTGGAGAAGCACAGCAGCGTGTCGTGCGTATTGGCGACGAACAGCTTGTCGACGAAGTCTTCGTCCTTCATCGCGGTGGCGGACTTGCCGCGCCCGCCGCGACGCTGCGCTTGATAATCGGTGACCGGCTGCGACTTCGCATAACCGCCGTGCGACAGCGTCACCACCACGTCCTGCTGCTCGATCAGGTCTTCGATGGTGAGATCGGAATGATCGAAATTGATCTGCGTGCGACGCGGATCGGCGTACTTGGCTTTGACTTCCTCGAGCTCGGCGCGGATCACCTGCAGCAGCCGCTCGGGCCGCGCCAGGATGTCGCTCAGATCGGCGATCTGGGCCAGCAGCTCCTGGAACTCGGCGATGATCTTGTCCTGCTCCAGCCCGGTCAGGCGGTTCAGGCGCATGTC
>Ga0164243_10006484_pt1 | contig 17702 bp, 18 predicted proteins | sample OricompcompostOP_FD_108781 | JGI IMG/M metagenome (GOLD analysis project Ga0164243, IMG submission 108781) | Organic Plus compost microbial communities from Emeryville, California, USA - Original compost - Organic plus compost (OP) | ecosystem: Engineered > Solid waste > Mixed feedstock >... | reverse complement strand
GTTCCACTGCTGCTGGCCGGTCCAGGGCTGCGGCTGCGGCGGCGGCCCGCCGGCCAGCGGGTTGGGCACGACGTGCGTGGGTTCCTCGGACGGCGGCGGCTGCGGCCCCGACTGTGGTCCGGGCTGTGCCTGGCTCGGATCCGGCTGGACGGGGTTGGGCCCGGGCTGCGGCTGGGCCGGATCCGGTTGGACCGGGTTCGGTCCGGATTGCGGCTGGCTCGGATCCGGCTGGACCGGGTTCGGTCCGGGCTGCGGCTGGGCCGGGCCCGGCTGGACCGGGTTCGGTCCGGATTGCGGCTGGGCCGGGCCCGGCTGGACGGGGTTGGGCCCGCTCTGCGGCTGGGCCTGGTCGGGCCCCGGTTGCGGCTGGTTCGGGTCCGGCTGGGGAGGCTGCGGCCCGTACGGCGGCTGGGGACCGGGCTGGGGCTGCGGCTGCTGGGTGGCCTTCGCAGCGGCGTTCCAGCTGAACGGCGGCGGGAACGGGCTCGACGGCCGGTCGCTCTGCTGCGCGGCCCCGCCGGACGGGGTGCCCTGCCCCTCCGGGGACGGCTGCTCGGCCTGAGCGCCCCCGGCCTCCGCACCCTGCTGCTCGCTGGCGGCGAGGGCGTCGCGCCGCGTCCGGTACTCCGCTGCGGAAATGATGCCCGCCGCCAGCTCGTCGTCCAGCTTCTGCAGCTCGTTTTCCCAGGTCACGGATGCGCCCTTTCCGGATTTCCCACCAGTAGCCGGTAATGCGGAGCCTCGAGGTCATTTTGCACCCGGTCACAACGGCGCAGCGCACCGGCCGGATAACGATCCGACGGCCCGCGCGGCGTCCTGGGCGCATGCGCGGGAAGCGCCCCGCCCGACCGGCCACGCGACCCCGGCGAACCGGCCCGGCGATCGCCCGCGAACCGCCCCGAGATCCACTGCGCTCCGGATACGCTGCCCGCGGCAGAGCCGATCTCGGCGCACGGGGGTGGAGCGGGTGGACGCAGCGCACGCTCGCCCGGATCGCTTCGCCGCCCCGGCGCACGGGTTCGCCTGGCTGCGCATGATCGGCGCGCTGCTGGTGATCTACGGGCACAGCTGCCCGCTGGTCGGCTCCGGCGAGCTGTTCCCGCCGCAGCTGCCGCTGCAGCCGGACGAGGGCGTGCTCATGGGCTTCTTCGCGATGAGCGGCTTCCAGATCACCGAGAGCTGGCTGCGCGATCCGCACCCGCTGCGGTTCGCCGCCAAGCGGGTGCTGCGGCTGTGGCCGCCGATGCTGACCGTCTCGCTGGGCATGGCGCTGGTCGTGGGCCCGCTGGTGACGTCGCTGCCGGTGCGCGCCTACTTCGCCGAGCACGGCACCTGGGCCTACGTCGTGGACAACGCGGGCCTGCTGACCCTGCAGCACCACCTGCCGGGGGTGTTCGCGAGCAATCCCTGGCCGGGTGCGGTGAACGGCGCGCTGTGGACGCTGCCGATGGAGCTGCTGGCCTACGCGGGCCTGTTCGTGCTGCTGCTGGCGGGCCTCGCGCGCGGGCGGATGCGCTGGCTGGCGGTGGTGGCGCTGTGCGCGCTGGTGGTGTGGGACCGCTACCTGGAGCAGGAGCCGGGCGCGGAGTCGGCGGGTTCGCTGCTGAGCGTGCCGGTGGAGTCGCTGGTGGCGTTCCTGGTCGCCTTCGCGTTCGGGGTGGTGCTGAACCTGCACCGGGTTGCGCTGTCGGTGCCGGTGGCCGCGGCCGGGATGGCCGTGCTGATCGCGATGCCGAACAGCATCGCCGCGTCGTTCCTGATGACCTTCGCGGTCAGCTACGCGGTCGTGGTCGCCGGGCACCGCTGGCCGGCGCGGCTGACCGTGCCCGGCACCTGGGTCAACGGCAGCTACGGCGTCTACGTGTGGGGTTTCCCGGTGCAGCAGGTGCTGGCGATGGCGGGGATCGCGAACCAGTACGCGATGGTCGCCTGCGCGGCCCCGATCGCCTACGTGCTGGGCACGCTGTCCTGGGTGTTCGTGGAGGAGCCGACGATGCGGCTGCGGCACCTGCTCGGCCCGGCCCGCCCGCGCCGCGCACCGGCGGCCGAACCGGCCGAGGAGCGGCCCGCCGAGCCCGCGGTCGGCGGCTGACCCGGGCGTAGCATCGGCGGCATGGCGCTGTTCTTCGGCAACCCCCGCATGATCGGACCGGACGAGGCCCTGCCCGGCCGCAGCACCCCGATGCCGGTGCCGGAGCGGCACGCGGTGTTCACCGACCGCCCGATCAGCCCGCCGTTCCCGGAGGGGCTGGCCACGCTGGTCGTCGGCATGGGCTGCTTCTGGGGCGCGGAGCGCACGTTCTGGCGCACCGAGGGCGTGTGGACCACCGCGGTCGGCTACGCGGGCGGCTACACCCCCAACCCGACCTACGAGGAGACCTGCACCGGGCTGACCGGCCACACCGAGGCGGTGCTGGTGGTGTTCGACCCGGCCCGCATCGAGCTGGACGAGGTGCTCAAGGTGTTCTGGGAGGGCCACGACCCGACCCAGGGCCTGCGCCAGGGCAACGACGTCGGCAGCCAGTACCGCTCGGCGATCTACTACGCCGACGAGCAGCAGCGGGAGGCCGCCGAGCGCACCCGCGACCGGTTCCAGGCCGCGCTGTCGGCCGCCGGGCACGGCGAGATCACCACCGAGATCGCCCCGCTGCGCGAGTTCTACTACGCCGAGGACTACCACCAGCAGTACCTCTCGGACGCGAAGAACCCGAACGGGTACTGCGGTATCGGCGGCACCGGGGTGTCCTGCCCGGTGGGCCTGCTCAGCGATTCCTGATCCGGCAAATACGGGAATTCCCGGTTCTCCCGCGGCAATTCCGCGAAAAACGACCGCGGCCCGGCGCCTCGCGCGCGCCGGGCCGCGGCGTCCGGGGGACGAATGCGCGGACCGATCTGCTGCGGAACGGTCAGCTGAAGTTCACGTCCGAGCAGGAGTAGAACGCGTTCGCCGTGTCGGCGATGTCCCACACCGCGAGGATCATGTGCCGGCCGTGCTTGTTCGGCAGCTTGCCGGTGTGCGTGTAGGTGTTCGGCGGCTGCTGCCCGCCGTAGTCGACGTTGATGAACGGCGCCGGTTCCAGCTGGTCGCGGGTCAGCGGCTTGGTCGGGTCCCAGCCGTCCTTGGTGACGAAGTAGCGCCAGGACGTGGTGGAGTGCCGGGCGGTGATCTTCCACTGGAAGGTGAAGTCCTGACCGGCCTTGACCTCGGTGGCCGGCCACTGGCCGCCGCGCGGGTCGTCCAGCTCCTTGAACGAGTCCTTCTGCGCCGAGCAGATCTTGCCGTCCACCGGCCCGGCCTCGGGGAAGCCCTTCGGGCCTTCGACGCTCTGCGGCTCCCACTGGATCGCGCCGCAGTTGGTGGCCTTCCCGGTGGAGCAGGCGTCCTGCCGGCTGGACGGGCTCTGGGTGAATCCGTGGCCGGTCGCGACTCCGGACGTGAAAACCGGGAACAGCAGCGCGGTCGCGCTCACCGCGGCGATACCGATCTTGCGCTTCACTCGATTCTTGAGCACGGGGTTGCTCCTTTCTGGATCGGTGCCGCAGAAATTAGTCCCGCATTTCTCGGGCAAATAGCACCGTCCGCCGCAACCTGGTGCGCGGCCCGGGTTCGCTAGTGGTCCAGACCTCGACTCCGATCGGACCAGCCGGGGGTGCGCGTTCGGCGCGCCGGGAGAGAACGTTCGCCCCCGAACCGCTGCCGCCCGCGCACGACGAAGGCCCCGCCGGTGTCCGGCGGGGCCTTCGTGCTGGAGCGGATGACGGGACTCGAACCCGCGACCCTCACCTTGGCAAGGTGATGCGCTACCAACTGCGCTACATCCGCATCTCGTGTTGTGGCGGTCCGTTTCCCCGTTGTTCCCGGGGAGTCCGTCCCGCTGTTGATGACTACTTTAACCCACCGTCCGCGGGCCGTTGCGAGGGGGGTCGGCTTCAGCCCGGACCGGCCCGCGTCGGCTCGATGCGCAGCAGGACCCGCTGCTCGTCGCGCATCGAGCGGCGGTAGTCGTCCCAGTCGTCGTGCTCGCCGGCGATCCGGCGGTAGTAGTCCTCCAGCAGCGGCAGCGCCGCCGGCAGCTCGACGATCTCCACCGAGCCGTCGACCTGGATCCACTCGCCGAAGAAGCCGTCCGGCAGCACGCACACCCACGCCCGCGGCTCCCGCCGCAGGTTGCGCACCTTCGCGGTGGCGGCGCGGGTGCTGACCACCAGCCGCCCCGCGTCGTCGACGGCCACCAGCACCGGGCTCAGCTGCGGCGTCCCGTCGGAGCGCAGCGTGCCGAGCACGGCCCGGTGGTTGTCGCGGACGAAGGAACGAGCCCGGTCCAGATCCATCAGCGCACCTCGCTCACCGCCGGTCTGTTGTGTTCACGGTAGGCGTACCCGCCGCCCCGCGCGGGTGCTGGCCCGGCTGGCCGCCGTCCCCGACAATGATCTCCGCGCCGCGCGGTTTCACCCGCGAGGCCGATGACGGGACCGATGGCACGTCGGCACGCTCGGTCCAGGCGCACCGCCCGCGGTGCGCGCTGGTGTCGGCGCGACGACCGACGAACGGGACACGCCCGGCGCCGGGCGAGGAGGCGACGATGAACCGCGTGGTGCGGGGCTCGGACGGCAGGCTGTGGAACGTGCGCTCCAGCCTGGAGTGGTCGAACCCGATCGCCGGGGACGACTTCGAGCACGACGTCAACGGCGGGCCCGGACCGGCGATCATGATGTTCGGCATCCTCGGCCTGCTGGCGCTGTTCTTCGTGCTGTGGATGCCCGAGGGCGTGTACGTGCCGTACTGGGTGTGGCTGGCGCTGCTGCTGGTGGCACTGTTCTTCCCGGTCCGCTGGCTGCTGCACCGGCCCTGGACGATCATCGCCGAGACCCCGGGCGACGAGGAGGAGCACCAGCCGGAGCGCTGGGTCGGCGTGCAGCGCGGCTTCCTCAACGTCCGGCAGGAGACCGCCAAGGTCGCCCGGCAGATCGAGCTCTACGCCGAACCCGACATGAACGGCTCGCTGCAGCCCACCGAGTAGTCCCGGCGCACCCCGCCGCGGCGAAGATCCCCGGCCGCGGCGGTGATGTTGGCAGACTGGTGAGGTGCCGGAACTGCCCGAAGTCGAAGCGCTGGCCCAGCACCTGCGGGAGCACGCGGTGGGCCGCTCGGTCGCCCGCGTCGACGTCGCCTCGCTGAGCGTGCTCAAGACCGCGAGCCCGCCGCACACCGAGCTCGCCGGCCGCCCCGTGACCGCCGCCGCCCGCCACGGCAAGCACCTGGACCTGGACTGCGACGGGCTGCACCTGGTGGCGCACCTGGCCCGCGCGGGCTGGCTGCGCTGGTCCGACGAGCTGCCGCCCGCCCCGCCGAAGCCCGGCCGCGGGCCGATCGGGCTGCGGGTGCACCTCGGCGGCCCGGGGTTCGACCTCACCGAGGCCGGCACGCAGAAGAAGCTCGCGGTGTGGATCGTGGCCGACCCGGCCGAGGTGCCCGGCATCGCCCGGCTCGGCCCGGACGCGCTGGAGATCTCCGCGGGCGAGTTCGCCGAGCTGCTGCGCGGCCGCACCGAGCGGCTCAAGACCCTGCTGACCGACCAGACCGCGCTGGCCGGCATCGGCAACGCCTACTCCGACGAGATCCTGCACCGCGCCCGGCTGTCCCCGTTCGCCACCGCAGGCAAGCTGTCCGCCGAGTCGGCCGAGCAGCTGCACGCGGCGGTGCGCGAGGTCCTCACCGACGCGGTGCAACGCTCGTTGCACCAGGATTCGGCGCGGCTGAAGTCGGAGAAGCGCTCCGGGCTGCAGGTGCACGGGCGCACCGGGCTGCCGTGCCCGGTCTGCGGGGACGCGGTCGGCGAGGTCTCGTTCGCCGAGCGCTCCTTCCAGTACTGCCCGACCTGCCAGACCGGCGGGAAGAAGCTGGCCGACCGGCGGATGTCCCGGCTGCTGAAGTGAGCAGCACCGGGACGCTGGGCTGCTGCGGCGATCGGCGGTGCACCGGCCGCTGAACGGTCCTCCCGGCGACCGCTCACCGAGGGAATGCGCACACCGAGCGTAGCGTTCTTGATTCCCCGCGTGCCGACCCCGAATACTTGACCACGTGCAGGGCCTGTTGACCGAGCGAACGGTGCTGACCGCGCTCGCCGCGCTCGCGGTGCTGGGCATGTTCGTGCTGCTCTGCCGATCCCGGCGGGTCAGCACCTCGGTGGAGGACGCCATGCTGGCGGCGTTGCACCGCGTCACCAGCGCCGCACCGTACCTGCGTTCCGGCATGACCCAGGAGGCCGCGGACAAGACGGCCCCGCACCTGCGGGAGCTGCTGGCCTGCGTGGCCGTGGGCGTGGTCGACGCCGAGGGTTCGCTGCTGAGCTGGGACGGTGAGGCCCGCCAGCACTACGCCGACGTGCGCACCAAGGTCGAGCAGGCGCTGCGCACCGGCAAGCGCGAGTACGTCGACCACTCCGACCTGCTCTGCGACGAGCGGCCGTGCCTGATGCGGCACGGCGTGGTGGTGCCGCTGGAGGTCGCCGACGAGATCCACGGCGCCCTGGTGATCCTCGGCGGCGGGGACCGGCGGCGGCTGCTGCGCGCGGCCGGCGAGGTCGCCCACCACGTGTCCACCCAGCTGGAGCTGGCGCAGCTGCAGGAGTCGAAGGAGAAGCTGGCCCGCGCCGAGGTGCGCGCGCTGCGCGCCCAGATCTCCCCGCACTTCATCTACAACGCGCTCAACACCATCTCCTCGCAGATCCGCAACGACCCGGAGCAGGCCCGCGACCTGCTGATGGAGTTCGCCGACTTCACCCGCTACTCGTTCCGCTCCACCGGGCTGTACACCACGCTGGCCGACGAGCTGCGCAACGTGGACCGCTACCTGACCTTGGAGCGCGCCCGGTTCGGCCCGGACCGGCTGAAGGTGCAGCTCAAGATCGCCCCGGAGGTGCTGCCGGTGGTGGTGCCATTCCTGGCGCTGCAGCCGCTGGTGGAGAACGCGGTGCGGCACGGGCTGGCCACCAAGCCCGGCGGCGGCACCGTCTCGGTGGTGGCCGAGGACCACGGCTCCGAGGCGCTGATCAGCGTGGACGACGACGGCATCGGGATGGACCCGGAGCGGCTGGACGCGGAGCTGGCCAACGCCCACCTCACCGGCGCGCACGTCGGCCTCGGCAACATCAACAACCGGATGCGCGCGACGTTCGGCGAGGACTACGGCCTGGTGGTGGAGACCGAGGAGGGCGCGGGCATGAAGGTGATCATGCGCGTGCCGAAGTTCGCCCCCGGCGTGCTGCCGCTGCCCGCGGGCAGCTACGACGAGCCGACGACGGGAGCCCCCGCGCCGTCGAGCCGGTAGCGTCGAAGCATGAACGACAACGCGCCGCAGAAGTTCACCGACGTGCTGACCGGCAAGCTCACCCGGAAGCTCCCGCCGAAGCTGGCCGAGCGCGCCGAGCGCGGCCCGGTGGTGGCGATGGTCAAGCTGCACGGCGCGATCACGCCGACCCCCTCGCCGATGAGCCGCGGCAGCATCTCGCTGCAGACCGTGGAGTCCGCGCTGACCAAGGCGTTCGGGTACGACCGGCTGGCCGCGGTGGCGCTGTCGATCAACTCGCCGGGTGGGGCGGCGACCCAGTCGGCGCTGGTCGCCGACCGCATCCGCGGGCTGGCCGAGGACAAGGGCGTGCCGGTGCTGGCGTTCTGCGAGGACGTCGCGGCCTCCGGCGGCTACTGGCTGGCCTGCGCGGCCGACGAGATCTACGCGCACCGCACCTCGATGGTCGGCTCGGTCGGGGTGGTCAGCGCGGGCTTCGGCATGACCGGGCTGCTGGACAAGCTCGGCGTGGAGCGGCGGCTGCACGCGGCCGGCGAGAACAAGGTGCGGCTCGACCCGTTCAGCCCGGAGAAGGAGGACGACGTCCGCTGGTTGCGGGGGTTGCAGGACGAGTTGCACCAGCAGTTCAGCGACTGGGTCCGGCAGCGCCGCGGCGATCGGCTGGACGAGTCGGCCGAGCTGTTCACCGGCGAGGTGTGGACCGGGGCGAAGGCGAAGGAGCTCGGGCTCGTCGACGGGCTCGGCACGCTGCGCGGCGTGCTCAAGGAGCGGTTCCCGAAGGCCCACGTCGTCGGCGTGGAGCCGCGCAAGCCGCTGCTGGCGCGGATCAGCGACCGCGGCCCCGGCGCGCGGCTCGGCGCGGCCGGTGCGAGCTCGGTGCTCGAGGCGCTGGAGCAGCGCGCGCTCTGGTCGCGCTTCGGCCTGTGATCGTCACCCGCTCGTCGGCACCCCTCCACCGGAGGTGGGCCCGCGAGCGTGTGTTTTCGCCACCCCGCCGTTCCCGTGCGCGGTCGAACACCGTACGTTGAAGTCGCGGCGTGACGCACCTCACTCGGCGGGGCGGCGCGGTTTGCCCTGTGTCGCTTGCCCGGGTGATGTCAGGATGATCCGCGCGGCGAGGTCATCGCCCGGCGGCGCCGCAGTGCGGGCGGCTGGGCCGCGCGACATCGCGGTCGCGCCGGCGCGGCGCCGAGCGGACCCCAAGGCGGATAGTGCGCCCCGGCGCGGCAGGATGTGGCGTAACAGTGAGTATGCAACCGGACACGGATGTTCGAGCCGGCAGCTCGGGTCTCGTCGTGCTTGCGGTGGACGACGAGATGGCCGGGCTGGACGAGATGAAGTACCTGCTCGGCAACAACCCGCGGGTGGCCGAGGTGCTCACCGCGTTCGACGCGGCGGAGGCGCTGCGCCTGCTGCGCAGCGATGACCAGGGCCGGGCGCGGGACAGCGACGAGTCGGTGGTGGACGCCGTGTTCGCCGACGTCTCGATGCCCGGGCTCAGCGGGATGGAGCTGGCGCGGGTGCTCAACGCGTTCAAGCACCCGCCCGCGCTGGTGTTCATCACCGGCCACGAGGAGAACGCGCTGGAGGCGTTCGAGGTCGGCGCGCTGGACTACATCATGAAGCCCGCCGACGCCGACCGCGTCGACCGCGCGCTGCGCGGCATCGAGCGCGGCAAGGCCGAACGCGCCGCCGGCACCTCCCGGCCCGCCGAGCAGCCGGCCGCCCAGCCCGCCCCCGAGGACGACGACGAGGTGATCCCCGTGGAGCTGGCCGGGACCACGAAGATGGTCTCCCGCAAGACCGTGCGCTGGGTGGAGGCCCAGGGCGACTACGCCCGGCTGCACACCACCGACGGCGGCTCGCACCTGGTGCGGATCCCGCTGGCGCAGCTGGAGGAACGCTGGGCCGACGCCAACTTCATCCGCATCCACCGCTCCTACCTGGTGTCGATGTCGCTGGTCAGCGAGCTGCGGATGTCCTCGTCGGGGTATTCGGTGCTGCTCGGCGGCGGGGAGCCGAAGGAGCTGCCGGTCAGCCGGCGGCACACCCGCGAGCTCAAGGACCGGCTGGTCCGGGCGCCCCGGCAGGGCTGGGGGTCGCAGGGATGACGCCGCGCGGGCACCGCCTCCCGCCGGCCGGGCGGGCATGACGCCGGAGCAGGGGGCTCCGGCGACCGGTGGTCGCCGCCCCCGCCGCAAGCGCGTCGTGCTGGCCGACCGGCGCCGCCGCGCACCGGTGGCCCGTACGATCATGGAGCTGGAGGAGCAGACCAGCGTCGGCGAGGTGCTGGTCGGCCACCTCGTCCGGGCGCAGCTGCGCAGCGCGCTGCTGATGACCGGGCTGCTGGCGGTCGGGCTGTTCGGGCTGCCGGTGCTGTTCCACCTGCTGCCGTCGTTGGGGGACGCGGTGATCTTCGGGATGCGCGTGCCGTGGCTGCTGCTGGGGGTGTTCCCCTACCCGTTCATGGTGCTGCTCGGGTACTGGTACTCGCGCTCGGCGGCCCGGCACGAGCGGGACTTCCTGCACATGGTCGAGCGGTAGCGGCGGTGATGGTCTCGGCAACCGCGCTCGGCGGGATCCTGCTGGTCGTCGCCGCCACCTTCGCGATCGGCGTGTGGGGGGCCGGCACCGCGCGCACCACCTCGGACCTGTTGGCGGCGCGGCGGCTGGTGCGCGAGGAGCGCAACGCCGCGGCGATCTCCGGCGAGTACCTGTCGGCGGCGTCGTTCCTGGGCATCGCGGGTCTGGTGGTCAAGGACGGGGTCGACGCGCTCTGGTACCCGATCGGCTTCGCCTCCGGCTACCTGGCGGTGCTGATGTTCGTGGCCGCGCCGCTGCGCCGGTCCGGGGCGTACACGATCCCGGACTTCGTGGAGGCGCGGCTGGACTCGCTGCGGCTGCGCTGGCTGAGCACCGTGTTCGTGGTGCTGATCGGCTGGTTCTACCTGGTGCCGCAGTTCCAGGCGGCCGGGCTGACGCTGCAGACCGTCTCCGGGCTGCCGACCTGGGTGGGCGTGCCGGTGGTGGTGCTGATCGTGCTGGCCGGGGTGCTCAGCGGCGGTATGCGCGCGGTGACGCTGGTGCAGGCGTTCCAGTACTGGGTGAAGCTGTTCGCGATCACGGTGCCGGCGTTCGTGCTGCTCGTGGTGTACCTGACGGGCGGCTCGCCGGGCGGCGGGGCCGAGCCGGGGCCGGTGTTCCAGCACGAGACGACCGTGCGGGTCGAGACCGGGGTGCGGGTGCACGTGGCCGAGCCGACCTGGGTGGAGGTCACCGGCTCGCCGGCGCCGACCGGGGGCGGGCCGCTGCAGCCGCAGGGCACCGCCTCGGTGTACGTGGCGCCGGGCGACTACGACGTCGATGCGGGCAGCTCGCTGCGGTTCCCCGCAGGCAGCGCGGTGCCCACAGTGGACGGTGCGGACGCGGACGACTCCTCCTGGATGCGGCCGGAGGCGGACAGCCCGGAGTCCCTGGTCGAGACGTACTCGCTGATCCTGGCGACCTTCTTGGGCACGATGGGCCTGCCGCACGTGCTGATCCGCTTCTACACGAACCCGAGCGGGCACGGGGCGCGGCGCACGGCGCTGTTCGTGCTGCTGCTGCTGGGCACCTTCTACCTGTTCCCGACGCTGTTCGGGCTGCTGTCCCGGATGTTCGTGCCGGAGCTGCTGGTCACCGGGCGCACCGACGCGGCCGTGCTGTTGCTGCCGCAGGCGATGCTCGGCGGCTGGCCGGGCGCACTGCTGGCGGCGCTGACCGCGGCCGGGGCGTTCGCGGCGTTCGTGTCCACCTCGTCCGGGCTGGTGGTCAGCATCGCCGGGGTGCTGTCCACCGACCTGCTGCGGGATCGCGGCATCGACCCGCGGATCGTGCTGGTGGGCACCGCGCTGGTGCCGGTCGGGGTGGCACTGGTGCTGCCGCCGCACGACCTCTACCGCGGGGTGGGGATGGCGTTCGCGCTGGCGGCGGCGACGTTCTGCCCGCTGCTGGTGCTGGGGATCTGGTGGCGCGGGCTGACCGCGGCCGGGGCGGCGGCCGGGCTGCTGACCGGTGGGTGCGCGGTGCTGCTCGCGCTGGCCGGGGGAGTGGCGCTGCCGGAGGCCGGCGGGATCGCCGGGGTGCTGATGCGGCAGCCGGCGCTGCTGGCGGTGCCGGCCGCGTTCGCGGTCACCGTGCTGGTCAGCTCGGCGACCCGGGGGCAGGTGCCGGACGGGGTGGGGCGGATCGTGCTGCGGATGCACGCGCCGGACCGGCTCGGGTTCCTGGACGACCCGGCGACGCGGGCGCGGGGGCGCAAGGCGAAGGCCCAGGAGGGCCGGCACCGGCGCTGAGCACGATTCGGACACCTGTTACGAACGGGAACAAAGGGTGACAACGGACGAGTCACGTGCCAAGCTCAGCTGCACAGCGCATTCCGGTGATCACTTAACGGAATGATCAATTCCTCTTTTGAGGCCTTCCGCCCGGGTTGCCGGAATACGTAGCGTTCGCGCGTTCATCCGAGACCGAGATCGTCCTCGGCGCCGGGAGGCGATCTCACCCCACGCAGGAGGACCACCGTGAGTTCCTCGGCCCATCCCGATCCGGACCCCGGCACCGACGCCGGGACCTGGACCGAGACGCAGCAGAGCCCCGAGTTCGCCACCCTGCGCAGGCGGCTGCGCACGTTCGTCTTCCCGGTATCGGCGATCTTCCTCGTCTGGTACCTGGTCTACGTCCTGCTGGCCGACTACGCGCACGGGTTCATGAGCATCAAGCTCGTCGGCAACATCAACGTCGGGCTGGTGTTCGGGCTGCTGCAGTTCGCCTCGACCTTCCTCATCACCGCCCTGTACGTCCGCTACGCGAACAAGAACCTCGACCCCGTGGCCGAGCAGATCCGCGAACGCGTTGAGGGGGAGCAGCGGTGATCACCACGACGACCCGGCTCGGGCAGCACCTCGCCCAGGCGCCGCAGACCGACACCGCCTCGAACCGCTGGCTGAACATCGGCATCTTCGCCGTGTTCGTGCTGGTCACCCTGGTGATCGTGTTCCGGGCCAGCCGCAACACCCGCACCGCCTCGGACTACTACGCCGCGGGGCGGGCGTTCACCGGACCGCAGAACGGCATCGCGATCTCCGGTGACTACCTGTCGGCCGCGTCGTTCCTCGGCATCGCCGGGGCGATCGCGGTGTACGGCTACGACGGGTTCCTGTACTCGATCGGCTTCCTGGTGGCGTGGCTGGTGGCGCTGCTGCTGGTCGCGGAGCTGCTGCGGAACACCGGCAAGTACACGATGGCCGACGTGCTCAGCTTCCGGATGCGGGAGCGGCCGGTGCGCACGGCGGCCTCGCTGTCCACGCTGGCGGTGTCGTTCTTCTACCTGCTCGCGCAGATGGCCGGGGCCGGTGGGCTGATCGCGCTGCTGCTGGGCATCTCGGACAAGGGCCAGCAGGCGATCGTGATCGCCGTGGTCGGCGCGCTGATGATCATCTACGTGCTGGTCGGCGGCATGAAGGGCACCACCTGGGTGCAGATCATCAAGGCGGCGCTGCTGATCGCGGGCACCTTCGTGATGACCCTCTGGGTGCTGGGCATGTACGGGTTCAACCTGTCGTCGCTGCTGGGCTCGGCGGTGGACGCCGCCGGACCGGGCGGGGAGAAGCTGCTCAACCCGGGCGCGCAGTACGGCAAGTCCGAGGCCAGCCGGCTGGACTTCATCTCGCTCGGCCTGGCGCTGGTGCTGGGCACCGCCGGGCTGCCGCACGTGCTGATGCGCTTCTACACCGTGCCGACCGCCAAGGAGGCGCGCCGCTCGGTGGTCTGGGCGATCTGGCTGATCGGGCTGTTCTACCTGTTCACGCTGGTGCTCGGGTACGGCGCGGGCGCGCTGGTCGGGCCGGAGGCGATCAAGAACGCGCCGGGTGAGGTGAACTCCGCGGCCCCGCTGCTGGCGCTGCAGATCGGCGGGCCGGTGCTGCTCGGGTTCATCTCCGCGGTCGCGTTCGCGACGATCCTCGCGGTGGTGGCCGGGCTGACGATCACCGCGTCGGCCTCGTTCGCGCACGACATCTACGCCAACGTGATCAAGCGCGGGCAGGTCGACGACAAGCAGGCGGAGGTGAAGGTCGCGCGGATCACCGCGGTGGTGATCGGCGTGGTGTCCATCCTCGGCGGCATCGCGGCGAACGGGCAGAACGTGGCGTTCCTGGTGGCGCTGGCGTTCGCGGTGGCGGCCTCGGCGAACCTGCCGACGCTGCTGTACTCGCTGTTCTGGAAGCGGTTCAACACCACCGGGGCGCTGTGGAGCATCTACGGCGGGCTCGCGGTGACCATCGTGCTGATCGTCTTCTCGCCCGCGGTCAGCGGGGACGAGGAGGCGATGTTCCCGGCGCTGGACATCGCCTACTTCCCGCTGAAGAACCCGGGCCTGGTGTCCATCCCGGTGTCGTTCCTGCTCGGCTACCTGGGCACGGTGCTGAGCCGGGAGCCGCACAACGCGGCCAAGTACGCCGAGATGGAGGTCCGGTCGCTCACCGGTGCCGGCGCGGAGAAGTCCACCGCGCAGCACTGAGCCGACGAGCCCGCACGCCCCGCCCGGAACCGGCCCGGGCGGGGCGTGCGGCGTTCGGGGCCCGGGTGCGGGACAGGCCGGGCGCGGGCGTGGCAGCATCGGGCTCGTGAGTACCCCGATGCACGTGCCCGGCGCCGCGCCGGAGGAACTGCCCGCCGAACTGCCCACCGCGGACGCGGCGCTGGTCGACGTCCGCGAGCAGGACGAGTGGGCCGCCGGCCACGCACCCGGTGCGGTGCACATCCCGATGGGCGAGATCCCGCAGCGCCTCGACGAGCTGCCCGAGGCCGACCAGCTGTACGTGATCTGCCGTTCCGGCGGCCGCTCCGCGCGGGTCACCGCCTACCTGAACGCCAACGGGTGGGACGCGGTGAACGTGGAGAACGGGATGCACGGCTGGGCCGCCACCGGCCGCCCGGTCGTCAACGACGATCCCGGCACCGAGGCGTACGTGCTGTGAGCCGGCCGCAGCAGGACCCGCGGGCGGAATGGGTGGCCACCCCGCCCGGCGGCCTGCGCCCGCGCCGCCGCGCGGCCCGGCCGGAGCCCTACTCGGGCCCGCCGTCCTACCCGGCGGTGCCGCGCTGGGGCTTCCCGCCGCTGGGGTGGCGCTGGCCGCTGGCCCTGCCGACGCAGGAGCGGTCCGACCCGGTGCAGCGGGTGGCCACGTGGGCCGCGACGGCGGCCTCGACGCTGTGGCTGACCGCGGGCATGTGCGCGGTCGCGGCCGGCGCCGAGGCGTGGCGGTACGTCCTGCTGCTGCTGAGCCGGGACCGGGCGCTGTCGAAGATCGCGCTGGACGTCTCGGACGCGCTGGTGATCACCGCGGGCACGCTGAGCTGGCTGCTGGCCGCGGCGTCTGCGGTGTTCGCGGTGCTGTGGCTGCTGTGGGCGCGCCGCGCCTCGGCCGAGCGCATCGGGGTGCGGCACCGCCGCCCGGACTGGCAGGTGGTCGCCGGGGTGGTGGTGCCGGGCGCGAACCTGGTGCTGCCGGGGTCGGCGCTGGCCGAGCTGGAGCACGCGGTGCTGGTCGGCGAGGGTGATCGCGACCCGGATCGGCGGCCGCGCCCGTCGCCGCAGGTGCGGAACTGGTGGATCGCGTGGGCGGTGAGCCTGGTGCTCGGCGGCACCGCGTTCCTGTGGAGCTTCCGCACCGGGGTGCAGGCGCTGGCCGACGGCGTGGTGCTGCACTTCTGGACCGATGTGGCCGCGGCGGTCGCCGCCGTGCTGACCATGCGGGTGATCAACTACCTGAGCACGCTGCTGGTGCCGGCGGACCCGGGCGAGCTGCCGCACCTGCGGGTGCTGGACGTGCGCGGCGCCCCGCCGCCCGGCCGGGCCGAGCGGCCGTCCACCGCGGCCCGCTGAGCGGTCGGGATAATGCCCGGCGTGCGAACCGGACCCGAGGTCGTGGCGCACCGCGGTGCGTCCGCGGCCCGCGCCGAGCACACGCTCGGCGCCTACGAGGAGGCGCTGCAGCAGGGCGCCGACGCGCTGGAATGCGATGTGCGGGTGACCCGCGACGGGCACCTGGTGTGCGTGCACGACCGGCGGGTGGACCGGACCTCGACCGGCCGCGGCGTGGTCAGCGAGCTCACCTTGGGCGCGATGTCCCGGCTGGACTTCGCGCAGTGGCACCACGAGCTGCCGGACTCCGCCGACGACCTGGTCTTCGAGCCGCGCGCGAGCGCCCCGCTGGGGGCGTCCCGGCGCAGCGTGCTCACCTTCGACGCGCTGCTGGGCCTGGTGCGCGAGCACCCGAAGCCGGTGCGGCTGTTCGTGGAGACCAAGCACCCGGTGCGCTACGCCGGGCTGGTCGAGTCGAAGCTGACCGCGGCGCTGGTGCGGCACGGCCTCGCCGAACCGGTGGCCAAGGACGACTCGCCGGTGGTGATGATGTCGTTCTCCGGGGCGGCGGTGCGCCGGTTCCGCGCGGAGGCGCCGAAGGTGCCGACGGTGCTGCTGTTCGACCGCCCGCCGCGCGCGGCCCGCGCCGGCGAGCTGCCGCACTACGCCGACCTGGCGGGCCCGAGCATCCGGATGCTGCGCACCGACCCGGGATTCGCCGAGCGGGTGGCCCGCCGCGGGCGGGACACCTACTGCTGGACCGTGGACGACCCGGCGGACGTGGCGCTGTGCCGCCGCGCGGGGGTGCGCTTCGTGGCCACGAACGCGCCCGCGGCCACCAGGGAGCACCTGACCGCCCGCTGACCCGGGGCGATGCCGCGGGCGGCGGCTCGATAGCGTGCGGGTGGGATCTGCCACACCAGCGAGGAGGCTTTCCGGTGTCGAAGCGAACGGCCACCCCGACCCAGCCCGCGGAGGGCGCTGTCGGCCCGCGGCAGCCTTGCCCGTGCGGCTCCGGCAAGCGCTACAAGAACTGCCACGGCGGCGCGAAGGGCTCCGCCGACGTGATCGTGACCCGGCCGTTCGAGGGCCTGGCCGCGGAGGGCGACCTGGTGGCGCTGCGCGAGTTCGTCCCGTCCGCGACCGCCGAGCTGCCGCTGCGGGAGGGCGACCCGGTCACGGCGGCCTCGGTGCTGCCGATGGCCGCGGCCGCGCTGCGCCGCAGCGACGGGCAGGCGTTCGTGGGGCTGCAGGTGCAGACCCGCTCCGGTGATCTCAGCCGGGACCTGGCCCGCGCGGTGGAGTGGGTGCGCCAGGCCGAGCCGGGCGAGTCGCTGCCGGTGGTGGGCCCGGAGTCGCCGCAGCCGGACGCGGTGCGGATGCAGGACCTGCTCGACCCGGACGCGGAGCTGGACGTGCGGCTGCACGAGGACTTCTCCTGGTGGATGCCGGAGGGCGTGGAGCCGAGCGGCGAGGTCAAGCTCTCCCTGGAGCGGGCGAACGCGGCGATCATGCCGACGGCCCGGCTGTCCTCGGCCCGCTCGGCCTACTGGGTCGACACCGGCGAGAAGGCGCACTTGCGCTGGGTGCGCCCGGAGCCGGAGGAGCAGCTGCTGGCGGCCTGCGCCCGGCTGTCCGCGCGCGGTGAGCTGGCGCTGGACGAGGACAGCCGGTTCGCCGGTTCGTTCCGCGCGCACGGCGTGCTGGTGCCGGTGTGGGACCTGGACCGGGAGAAGCACGCGCGGGAGTGGGACGAGCCCGCCGCGGCTCTGGGCGCTCGCCTGTCCGAGGCGCTGGAGTCGCTGGCGGAGCAGCCGCTGGACGCCGCCGAGCGCCGCGCCCGCGACGGCCTTCGCGGCCGCCAGATCACGCTGCGCTGAGGTGGAGCCGACGCCGCCGCTCCCGCGGGTCCTGGCGGATCTGCGGGAGCTGCCCACCGGCCCGGGCGTCGCGTGGAAGCTGGCCGAACCGGGCCGCCAGCTGGACGCCAACGTGGTCCGGTTGGCCCCGGGCGAGCAGGTCGCCCCGCACGCGGAACCGGAGCTGGACGTGCTCGTGGTCGTGCTGTCCGGGGGAGGTTCGCTGCATTCCGACGAGGGCGAACGGCCGTTGGCGGAAGGCGCGCTGCTGTGGCTGCCGCGCGGTTCTCGCCGCGGATTCACCGCGGGACCGGCGGGGTTGAGCTACGTGACCGCGCACCGCCGGCGGCCGGGCATGCGGATCGGCTCCGGGCCCGATTTCGGGCGGGCCGAATAACCCGGGATTCCGGCCGGCCCCGAATCGCCCCGGAGCTCTCGCCCCGGCACCGAATCGCCCGGAGCCTCCGCTCCGGCACCGAATCGCCCGGCGCGCCGAATCGCGGCGCGAATTCCCCGCCGCGCGCACAAAAGCGGGGCGACCGGAATGCCCGGTCGCCCCGCCGCGGGAATGCCTCAGAGCGCGCCGCCGGCCGCCTTCGGCGCGGTGGCGTCGTCGCCCTCGTCGCCC
>Ga0164243_10006483_pt1 | contig 17703 bp, 19 predicted proteins | sample OricompcompostOP_FD_108781 | JGI IMG/M metagenome (GOLD analysis project Ga0164243, IMG submission 108781) | Organic Plus compost microbial communities from Emeryville, California, USA - Original compost - Organic plus compost (OP) | ecosystem: Engineered > Solid waste > Mixed feedstock >... | reverse complement strand
GATGATCGTGTCGATCGCGATCGCGGTCTTGCCGGTCTGGCGGTCGCCGATGATGAGCTGGCGCTGGCCGCGGCCGATCGGGATCATCGCGTCGATCGCCTTGATGCCGGTCTGCATCGGCTCGTGGACCGACTTGCGCTGCATGACGCCGGGCGCCTGGAGTTCGAGCGCGCGGCGGCCCTCGGCCTTGATCTCGCCGAGGCCGTCGATGGGGTTGCCGAGCGGGTCGACGACCCGGCCGAGGAACGCGTCGCCGACGGGCGCGGAGAGCACCTCGCCGGTGCGGGTGACCTCCTGGCCCTCCTCGATCCCGGTGAACTCGCCGAGGACGATGACGCCGACCTCGTTCTCGTCGAGGTTGAGCGCGAGGCCGAGCGTGCCGTCCGCGAAGCGGAGCAGCTCGTTCGCCATGGCGCCGGGCAGCCCCTCGACGTGGGCGATGCCGTCGGCGGCGTCGATGACGGTGCCGACCTCGGTCGCGGCCGCGGCGGTGGGCTGGTAGCTCGCGGCGAAGCCCTTGAGGGCCTCGCGGATCTCGTCGGGGCTGATGGTGATGTCTGCCATGGGGATGCCTGTCCTGATTGGTGGGTGCCGGGTCAGCCGGCGAGCTGGAGTCGGAGGTCGGCGAGGCGGGAGGCGATCGTGCCGTCGATCACGGTGTCGCCGATGCGGACCCGAACGCCGCCGATGACGGCCGGGTCGACGACGACCTGGACCCGCGGCTCGCGGCCGAATCGCGCGGCGAGATCCGCGGCGAGGCTGCGCTGCTGCGCGGCGCTGAGCGGCGAGGCGACGGTGACCGTCGCGACGACGCTCCCCTCGGCGTCGGCGACGATGTCGGCCGCGCGCTTGATGAGCGTTCCGATGCGGCGGCCGCGCGGGCTGCGCACGAGGTGGGAGACGATCGCGGTCGTCGCCGGGCTCCCGCGCCTCGCGAGGAGGCGCTCGACGACCTCGCCCTTCGCGGCGGGGCTCGCGAGCTTGCTGCCGAGCGCGAGCTCGAGCTCCGCATCGCTGCGCACGGCGCGGTCGAGGGCGAACAGCTCGGCGACGATGTCGGCCTTCGTCTCGGCCTTCGCGATCGCCCGGATGCCGATCTCCTCGATCCCGTCGACGAGCTGCTGCGGGCTCGACCAGCGGGAGGCGGCGAGGCCGCCGAGGAGCTCGCGGCTCGTCGCGCCGAGAGAGCCGAACGCCGCCTCGACGAGGCGGAGCCGGTCCTTCGCGTCGAGGGTCGGGTCGGACAGCAGCGCCCGCAGCTGCGCGGAGCCGTCGATCGCCCGCGCGGCGGCGAGGAGCTCCTCGCCGGTCGCGAGCGTGACGCCCTTGGCGGCGGCGAGGGCGGCGACGCCGTCGCGAAGCGCGGTCCGAGACGCGGAGCCCATTACTTGGCAGCCCCCTCGGAGGCCTTGAGGTCGGCGAGGAAGCGGTCGACGACGGCGGCGGCCCGCTTGTCCTCGCTGAGGGTCTCGCCGATGACGCCGGAGGCGAGGTCGAGGGCGAGCGAGCCGACCTCGGCGCGCAGGCTCGCGAGGGCGGCTGCGCGCTCCGCCTCGATCTGCGCCTTGGCGTTCGCGACGATGCGATCCGCCTCGGCGCGCGCCTGCTCCTTGACCTCGTCGCCGATCTTCGACGCGTCGACGCGGGCCTGCTCGCGGATGCGCGCGGCCTCGGCGCGGGCCTCGGCGAGCTGCTCCTGGAAGCTCTCCCTCGCAGCGTTCGCCTCGGCCTGCGCCTCCTCCGCCTTCTTGAGACCGCCCTCGATCGCCGCGCTGCGGGCGTCGAGCGCCTTGTTCAGCGCCGGCACGATCTTCCAGATGAAGAGCGCGAGGACGATGAGGAACGCGAGCGTTCCCCAGATGAGGTCCGGGAGGGAGGGAAGCAGGAGTTCCATGGGCGTGCGCTACCGGTCGTCCGATCAGCCCGCGGCGGGCGCCGCGAACGGGATGAACGCGATGGCGATGGCGATGAACGCGAGCGCCTCGGTGAGCGCGATGCCGAGGAACATCAGGCTCTGGAGGCGGCCCTGCAGCTCGGGCTGGCGGGCGACCGACTCGATCGTCTTGCCGACGATGATGCCGACGCCGACACCGGAGCCGATGGCCGCGAGGCCGAATGCGAGCGAACCGAGATATCCGACAACGTTCACGGGGTTGGGTTCCTTTCAGGGATGGTCATGCGGAGGGCGGGCTGCCCGGTTGGTCAGTGCTCCTCGGCGAGCGACATCTGGATGTAGATCGTCGCGAGGAAGGTGAAGACGTAGGCCTGCAGCGTCGCGACGAACAGCTCGAAGACGATCCAGATCGTGCCGAAGGCGAAGGTCCCGATGCCGAGCAGGCCCATGAGGTTGCCCTGCGCGAGCACGGTGAAGAGGAAGAACTGCGTCGCGCTGAACACGAGCACGAGCATCATGTGGCCCGCGACCATGTTCATGAGGAGCCGGAGGAAGAGCGTGACCGGCCGGAGGATGAACGTCGAGAGGAACTCGATCGGCGTGAGCAGGAAGTAGAGCGGCCACGGCACGCCGGGCAGGAACAGCGCGTTCTTGAGGTACTTCCAGCCGTGCCGCGCGAAGCCGGCGACGACGAACAGGAAGAAGGCGACGACGGAGAGGATGAGCGGCAGGCCGGCGACCGCGGTGCCGGAGATCTGCAGCAGCGGCACCGTCCCGACGAGGTTCATCCCGAGGACGAGGAAGAAGAACGTCATGAGGACCGGCATGAACCGCTTGCCGTCCTTCTCGCCGAGCGTGTCGATGACGATGCCCTTGCGGACGAAGTCGAGGACGAACTCGAGCGCGGCCTGCCCGCGGCCCGGGACGACCTTCATGTTCCGGGTGCCGAGCCAGAGGATGAGCACGAGCGCGGCGACGACGATGAGCCGGATGATCATGATCCGGTTGAGCTCGAACGGCGTGCCGGCGAAGAGGACCGGTTCGGGGAAGAAGTCCTCGATCGAGGGACCCTCGAATCCACCGCTCCCCGAGCCGTCTTCGGTGACGCGCGGGAGCAGGGCTGAGCTGGCGGTGAGGAACAGGGTTCTCTCCTGAATCGGGGCGCGTGGCCGCGCGGCGATCTACGGGAACGTCCCGAAAACACTATCAGGCGTACGGGACCCTCGTGACGCGCATGGCGACGACGTCGATGACGAGCGTGCCGATGACCGCGACGATCGCGGTGACCGCGAACACCGTCGGCGACAGCCACGTCTGCGTGCGCAGCCAGATCGCGAGGACGACGAACACGACGAGCTTGACGAGGAACGTGCCGATGACCGTCCCGAAGAACACGACGATCGAGGGCCGGCCCCGGGTCGCCGCGGAGGCGACGAGGATGCTCGCGGCGGTGAGCCCCATGAACACGACGGCGAGCGCGGTGCCGAGGAGCCCGGAGACGAGGCCGGGCAGGCCGGCGACGAGCCACCCGCTCCCGCCGGCGGCGATGAGCAGCGCCGCGGCGAACACGCCGCCCCAGCGCAGGGATCTGACGACGACGGCGTTCACTGGAGCTCCTCACTGCGGCTCGCACGGCGGCTCCGCGTGAACGGCAGGAACGTGAGCATGACGCACACGACCCCCGCCGCGACGAGGACGCCGAGCGCGACGTACCACGGCACGAACATGAACAGCAGGACGCCGACGGCGGCGACGAACGTCCAGATCCAGAGGATGATCACCGCGCCGAGATGGGTGTGCCCCATGTCGAGCAGGCGGTGGTGGAGGTGCTTGCGGTCGGCGCTGAACGGCGACTTGCCGGCGGCGACGCGGCGGATGACCGCGAGCGCGAAGTCGAGGAGCGGCACGGCGAGGACGGCGAGCGGGAGCAGGAGCGGGATGAACGCCGGCGCGAAGTAGGCGGAGAACACGTCCTCCCGCTCGGCGATCTGCGAGTCGACGCGGCCGGTGATCGAGATCGTCGACGCCGCCATCATGAGGCCGACGAGCATCGAGCCGGCGTCGCCCATGAACAGCTTCGCGGGATGGAAGTTGAGCGGGAGGAAGCCGAGGCAGGCGCCGACGAGGACGACGGTCGTCAGGCTCGCGAGGTTGAAGTACTCGGTCTGCGCGCGGGCCTGGAGGAGGTAGGCGTAGACGAAGAACACGCCGCCGGCGATCGTCGCGACGCCGGCGACGAGGCCGTCGAGGCCGTCGATGAAGTTCACCGCGTTCATGACGAGGACGACGGCGACGATGGTGAGGACGAGCGAGATCCAGGGGCTCACGATCGTCTGCCCGCCGATCGGGAGCGTGTAGAGCTGGATGCCCTGCCAGGCGAGCACCCCGGCGGCGACGATCTGCGCGGCGAGCTTGAGCGTCCAGTCGAGGTCCCAGACGTCGTCGGCGACCCCGATGACGACGATGACGAGGCTCGAGATCGCGAGGCCGACGATCGCGTTCGGCTCGGCGAAGACGAGGCCGAATGACGGCAGGAGCGCGGCGACCGCCATCGCGGCGACCATCCCGAGATACATCGCGATCCCGCCGAGCCGCGGCGTCGGCCGGGTGTGCACGTCCCGCTCCCGGATCCTCGGGTAGAGCCGGTAGCGCTGCGAGAGCCACCAGACGAGCGCGGAGAGGCCGAACGTGACGCCCGCGGAGACGAGCAGGACGACGAGGTAGAGGACTATTCGGGGCATCGGTCCGCCCCGACGATGGCCCGGATCCGCGCGGTCGGGATCGCGCCCTCGCGGAGCACCCGGATGCGTCCGTCGGGTCGGCCGAGCGCCGTCGCGTCGATGATCGTGCTCGAGACCGTGCCGCGCGGGCCGCCGTCGAGGATGATCGCGACATGCTCGCCGAGCATCGCCTGCGCCTCGGCGGCGGTCGTCGCCGGCGGCTCCCCCGTGCGGTTCGCGCTCGAGACGGCGAGCGGTCCCGTCTCGCGGAGCAGCTCGAGCGCGAGCGGGTCGTCGGGCATCCGCAGCGCGACGGTGCCTCGGGTCTCGCCGAGGTCCCAGTCGAGGCTCGCGCGGGCGTCGAGGACGATCGTGAGCGCGCCGGGCCAGAGCTCCGCCACGAGCGCGCGGACCTCCTCCGGCACCGTCTCGGCGAGCGCGTCGAGCGTCGCGAGATCGGGGACGAGCACGGGCGGCGGACTCGCGAGCGTGCGGCCCTTCGCCTCGACGAGCGCCCTGACCGCCTCCGGGCTGAACGCGTCGGCGGCGAGGCCGTAGACGGTGTCGGTCGGCATGACGACGAGCTCGCCGCGGGCGAGCGCCTGCCGGGCGAGGCGCATGCCGGTGAGCAGCTCCTCGGGCCTGCCGGTGTCGTAGATCGCGCCCATCGGGCCTCAAGCCTAGCCGCGCGCGCCGCACCGGCCCGGTGCGGCGCTCGGCCTCACGCGCGTTCCGGCGCCGCGCGGCTCGGGGCCTCGTTGTCCGAGATGACCGCCTCGGCGAGGCCCTCCGGCTCGATCGTCGCCGCGGCGAGGCCCTCGGCGGCCTCGAGGCCGATCCGCTCGGCCTGCGCCGCGGCGTTCGCCCGCTCCTGCGCCGCGGAGCGCTGCCGCAGCTCGGGGACCTTGAAGAAGAAGGTGAGCAGGAACATGAGCGCGATGACGGCGAACGCGATCCAGAAGATCGACACCGCCGAGCTCGTGAAGCCGACGAGGAACGGCCGCGTGAGCCGGGGGTCGGCGCCGGTGAGGTAGGAGGTGTCCGAGGTGCTCGCGCTGATGTCGGTCCCGGCGCCGCCCGAGCCGCCGTCGGCGATCTCATCGGCGATCGTCTCGACGATGCCCGGGCTGTCGCCGTTGCCGTCGAGGAGCGCCGCGCGCTGCGCCGGGTCGGACCAGTCGACCGCGAGTGCGCCGTCGATGACCGAGACGCCCGCCTTGTCGGCGGCCTGCTGGAGCACCTCGTCGACGACGGCCTGGGGCGTGCCCGGCGGCAGCTGCGCGAGCACCTGCTGGGTCGCGTCGGCCATCTGCTCGGCGACGCCCGCCTGCAGCTCGTCGGTGATCGGGCTCCACATCTGCGCCATGATGCCGGCGTTCGCCGGTGCGGTGGCGACGGCGGGGTCGAGCGCCGCGTCGAGCGCGGCGCGGAGCTCGCCGCGGTCGGCCATCGACGACTTGATGCTCCCCGGGAGGACCGTGAAGAGCACCGAGAGCAGCACGGCGACGCCGACCGTGCCGCCGATCTGCCGGAAGAACGTCGACGAGCTCGTCGCGACGCCCATGTCCTTCGGCTCGACCGCGTTCTGGCCGGCGAGGACGAGCGGCTGCATGAGCTGGCCCATGCCCGCGCCGAGGACGAACATCGCCGGCGCGATCATCGTCCAGTAGCCGGAGTCCGCGGTCAGGAACGTGAACCAGAGGAAGCCGCCGGCGGTGAACGCGGCGCCGATCGTCGTGAACCACCGGTACTTGCCGGTCCGCGAGATGATCTGGCCGGAGACGATCGAGGCGATCATGAGGCCGAGGAGCATCGGGAGCGTCGCGAATCCGGACTCGGTCGGATTCATGCCGACGACGATCTGCAGGTAGAGCGGGAGCGTCATCATCGCGCCGAACATGCCGAAGCCCATGAGGATGCCGAGCACGATCGACATCGAGAACGGGCCCGACCTGAACAGTGCGAGCGGGATGATCGCCGACTCGCCCATCGCCCGCTCGATGAGGATGAAGCCGACGATGCCGATCGCGGAGACGATGTAGCAGGTGATCGCGGCGGCGGAGTCCCAGCCCCACGTGTTCCCCTCCTCGGCGACGAGCAGGGCCGGCACGAGCGCGACGATGACCGCGGTCGCGCCCCACCAGTCGATCCGCGTCGAGTGGCCGTGGAATCTCGGCAGGTGGAGGAAGGCGATGACCATGACGAGCGCGGCGATGCCGACCGGGACGTTGATGAGGAACACCCAGCGCCAGCCGGTGATCCACAGGATCTGGTCCGCCCCGGCGAACAGGCCCCCGATGAGCGGGCCGACGATCGAGGAGATGCCGAACACGGCGAGGAAGTAGCCCTGGTACTTCGCTCGCTCGCGCGGGGCGAGGATGTCGCCCATGATCGCGAGCGGCAGCGACATGAGGCCGCCCGCGCCGATCGCCTGCACCGCGCGCATCGCGGCGAGCATGATCATCGACGTCGAGAACGCGGAGAGCACCGAGCCGAGGATGAACATGCCGATCGCGAAGATGTACAGCGGGCGGCGGCCGAAGATGTCGGAGAGCTTGCCGTAGATCGGCGTCGCGATCGTGGAGACGATGAGGTACGCCGTCGTCACCCAGGCCTGCTGGTCGAGACCCTGGAGGTCGTCGCCGATCGTGCGGATCGCCGTGCCGACGACCGTCTGGTCGAGGCTCGACAGGAACATGCCGCACATGAGGCCGACGATGACGAGCGTGATCTGGCGCCTCGTCATGATCGCCGTCGAGCCGGTCGGGGTGGTCTCGCTCATCGCGCTCCTGTCAGTTGACACTCGTCAACTATATATGCCCCGAAGCGGGGAGAACGCCTGGAAGCGATCAGCGCAGCGCCGTCGTCGCGCGGGGCCGGCCGAGCAGGTCGGGATGCGTCGCCGGGGCGCGCCAGCCGGACTCGGCGAGCAGCCCGCGGACCGCCTCGCCCTGCACCTCCGCGTGCTCGATGACGAGCGCGCCGCCGGGGCGCAGCAGCCGCCGCGCGGTCGCGCCGACCGCGCGGACGAGGTCGAGGCCGTCCTCGCCGCCGTAGAGCGCGAGCTCCGGATCGTGGAAGCGCACCTCGGGGTCGCGCGGGACGGCGGCGTCCGGGACGTAGGGCGGATTCGACACGACGAGGTCGACGGCGCCATCGAGCTCGGGGAGCGCGTCGCGGAGGTCGCCGAGGACGAGCGTGAGGCCGCTCGCGCCGGCGGCGCGCGCGTTGAGCTTCGCCCACACGAACGCGTCGGGCGAGATCTCGACGGCGAAGACGCGGGCGTGCGGCACCTCGGTCGCGAGCGCGATCGCGATCGCGCCGCTTCCGGCGCCGAGGTCGACGGCGACCGGCTCCGGGCCCGGCACGGCGGCGAGCGCGTCGATTGCGAGCTGGGCGACAAGCTCCGTCTCCGGCCTGGGGACGAAGACGCCGGGGCCGACGGAGAGCGTGAGGTGCCGGAAGTGCGCGACGCCGGTGATGTGCTGGAGCGGCTCGCGCGCGGCTCGGCGGGCGACGAGCTCGCGCAGCGCGGCGGCGTCCGGGTCGTCGAGGAGCGCGCCGGCGAGCGCGCGGGCCTGCACGGCGCCGCGCCCGAGGCCGAGGATGTGGCCGGCGAGGAGCTCGGCGTCCGCGCGGGGGGACGGGACGCCGGCGCCGGCGAGGCGCTCGGCGGCCTCGTTGAGGGCCTGGGCGAGGGGGATCATCGGGGTTCCGCTTGCTCCTTCGGGCGCTTCGTCTCGCTTCGCTCGCTCAGCGGCCGGTCTGGCCGCTCGCTCAGCGGCCGGTCTGGCCGACCGCGGCGAGGCGCTCCGCCTCGTCGGCCTCGATGAGCGACTGGATGACCGGCTCGAGGGCGCCGTTCATGACCTGGTCGAGGTTGTACGCCTTGTAGCCGGTGCGGTGGTCGGCGATCCGGTTCTCCGGGAAGTTGTAGGTGCGGATCCGCTCCGACCGGTCGACGGTGCGGATCTGCGACCGGCGCATCGCCGCCGACTCCGCCTCGGCCTCCTCCTGCTGCCGGGCGAGGAGGCGGGAGCGGAGGACGCGCATCGCGTTCTCCTTGTTCTGCAGCTGCGAGCGCTCGTTCTGGCTCTGCACGACGATGCCGCTCGGCAGGTGGGTGATGCGCACCGCCGAGTCGGTCGTGTTGACCGACTGGCCGCCGGCGCCCTGCGAGTGGAACACGTCGATCCGCAGGTCGTTCGGGTCGATCTGCACCTCCTCGGGCGCGTCGACCTCGGGGAACACGAGGACGCCGGCAGCAGAGGTGTGGATGCGGCCCTGCGTCTCGGTGACCGGCACGCGCTGGACGCGGTGGACGCCGCCCTCGTACTTGAGGTGCGCCCAGACGCCCTCGGCGGGGTCGGAGGAGGAGCCCTTGATCGCGAGCTCGACGTCCTTGATCCCGCCGAGATCGGTCGACGTCTGCTCGAGTATCTCGGTGCGCCAGCCCTTCGACTCCGCGTAGCGCAGGTACATCCGGAGCAGATCGCCGGCGAAGAGCGCCGACTCCTCGCCGCCCTCGCCCATCTTGATCTCCATGATGACGTCGCGGGAGTCGTTCTCGTCCCTGGGGATGAGGAGGCGGCGGAGCGTCTCGGCGTGCTCCTCGGCCGCCGACTCGAGCCCCGGGATCTCCGCGGCGATCGAGGCGTCCTCCGCGGCGAGCTCGCGCGCCGCGGCGAGGTCGTCGCTCGCCTGCCGCCACGCGTCGTAGGCCGCGACGATACGGGACAGCTCGGCGTAGCGCCGGTTCACCCGCTTCGCCCGGACCGGGTCGCCGTGCAGCGCCGGGTCGCCGAGCTGCTCCTGCAGCTCGGCGTGCTCGGCGACGAGCGGTGCGACGTTCTCGAACACCCTTCGTCTCGCTTCGCTCGCTCAGGGACCGACGACGATCATGCGGCTCATCCGAGCCGCGCGACCGCGTTCGCGATGGAGCGCAGCTCGGTCACCGCGAGCCGGTCGATCGCCGTCTCCTCGGAGCCGGTCGCCACGATGGTGAGCGCCGCCGCCTCCTCGAGCGCGCGGGCGCCGGCGAAGAGCCGCTTGAGCGGGAGCAGGATCGCCGGGTCCTCGACCGATGCGCGCGGCGCGAGCGCGGCGACGGAGCGGCCGAGCTGGGTGATCGAGTCGATGAGCACGATGACGTCGATGCCGAGCTCGACGAGGCGCTTCGCCCGCTCGACGGCGAGCTCGACGACGGTGACCGTCTCCTCGGCGCCCTGCTCGAGGCCGGCGACGACGACCTCGCCCTTGACGCTGCGGCGGAACTCGGTCACCTCCTCCGGGCGGGCCCCGACGAGGATGACCATGAGGTGCGACTCGGGCTGCGCCGAGGTCGCGGCCTCGGCAGCGGCGGCGACGAACGCCGTCTTGCCGCTGCCGGTCGGGCCGAGGACGAGGGCGCGCTGGCCCTTCGCGAAGTCCGCGGCGGCGCCGCCCAGGCCGAGCGGCTCGGAGGGGCGGACCGGGGTGTACCCGGCGAACTCGGGACGGGCGATCGACTGCTCGCCGGTCTGGCCGTTGACCGAGTCGACCTTGACGAGCGCGTTGTACTTCTGCCGCCCGGGCTGCTCGCCCTCGCGGGGCTGCCGGATCGCGCCGACGACGGCGTCGCCCTTGCGCAGGCCGTACTTCTTCACCTGGCCGAGCGAGACGTAGACGTCGGTCGGGCCGGGCAGGTAGCCGGTCGTGCGGACGAAGGCGTAGTTGTCGAGGACGTCGAGGATGCCGGCGATCGGGATGAGCACGTCGTCCTCGAGGATCTCGGGCTCGACGTCGTCGCCGAAGCGGTCGCGGCCGCGGTTGCGGTTCCGGCCGCTCTGCTGCTGCGGCTGCTGCTGGGGCTGCGGCTCAGCCTGGGCACCGTTGCCGTTGCGGTTGCGGCTCCGGCCGCGGCGCGAGCGACCCGAGCGGTGCTCGCCGTCGCCCGGCTCGGCGGACTCGTCCTCGCCGCCCTCGGAGGGCTCGCCCTCGGGCTCCTCGGAGGGCTCGGCCGGCGCCTCGGTCTCGGCCGGCGCCGGCTCGGGGGCAGGGGCCTCCACCGGCGACTCCTCGACGGGGACGTCCTCGGCCGCCGTGGCCGGCTGCTCGGTGGGGACGAACTCCGCGGGGTCCTTCGCGATCACCCGGCGCGAGCCGCGCTTGCGGGGTGCGCCGGCGACGGGCTCGCCCGCCGCGGCGCTCGCGAGCTGGGCGGCGAGCGCCTCGATCTCCGCCTGACGCTGCGCGTCGACGGCCGAATCCTCGGACGGCGTCTGCTCTTCGGTCATTGCCTGATCATTCCTTCCTCTGCGTGACACAGGTTCTTCCTGCCGCAGAGCGTCGATTCCCTCGTCCCCGCGGGCAGAACGCCCGCGATCGGAGGATGGAGATGGTCGCTGCCGGGGCTGCGGCGGATCAGTCCGCTGCGCCCTTCGGGAGCGCAATCACTGTAGCACCCCGGACATCGACGGCGAGCATGAGCGAGCGCCAGTGGCTGCGGCCGCGCTCCTCGACGATCGCCGCAGCGCCCGCGCGGGCGGCCGGATCCGCGGCGAGGACGAGGATCGACGGGCCCGCCCCGGAGACGACCGCGGGGTAGCCGGCCTCGCGCAGCCGCATGACGAGCTCGTGCGTCTCCGGCATCGCGCTCGCCCGGTAGTCCTGGTGGAGCCGGTCCTCGGTCGCCTCGAAGAGGAGCTCGGGGCTCTGCACGAGCGCGGCGACGAGCAGCGCCGAGCGGGAGAGGTTGAACACGGCGTCCTCGTACGGCACCGAGCCGGGCTGCAGCGCGCGGGCGACCTCGGTCGAGACGGAGAAGTCGGGGATGCACACGAGCGGCGAGACGCCGCGGTGGACGATGAGGCGCTTCGCGCGGGCGCCGGCCGGCGTCGACCAGGCGATCGTGAGCCCGCCGAGGAGCGCCGGCGCGACGTTGTCCGGGTGCCCTTCGAGCTCGGTCGCGAGCCCGAGGAGCTCGTCCGAGCCGAGGACGATCTCCGGCTCCATGAGGCCCTTCGCCGCCATGAGGCCGGAGACGATCGCCGCGGCCGATGAGCCGAGCCCGCTGCCGTGCGGGATGACGTTCCGCGCGCGCAGCTCGAGCCCCGGCATCGGCACGCCGGCGTGCTCGAAGGCGCGCGCGGCGCTGCGGACGACGAGGTTCGTGTCGTCCTCGGGCACGAGCCCGGCGCCGACGCCGCTCACGTCGACGCGGGCGCGCCCGCCCGCGACCGCGGCGACGTCGATCTCGTCGTAGATCGCGAGCGCGAGGCCGAGCGAGTCGAAGCCGGGGCCGAGATTCGCCGAGGAGGCCGGCACCCGCACGCGCACCGCGCGGCCGATGAGGTCCCCGTCGGCGAGCCCGGCGCTCGGCATTCGCCCGGGCATCAGCCGAGCCCGAGCAGACCCGCCACCGCGGCGGTGTCGACGGGCGCGACGGTCGGCTTCGCCTCGCTCCCGTCGGGCTCCCGGAGCGCCCAGCCCGGGTCCTTGAGGCCGTGGCCGGTGACCGTGCAGGTCACTCGCGAACCCTTGGGGATCGCGCCGGCCTCCGCGCGCTCGAGGAGGCCCGCGACGGAGATCGCCGAGGCGGGCTCGACGAAGATCCCGACCTCGCGGGAGAGGATCCGGTGGGCGGCGAGGATGTCCTCGTCGGCGATCGCGCCGAACCAGCCGTCCGAGTCCTCCCGGGCCGCGAGCGCGAGCTCCCACGAGGCGGGATTGCCGATCCGGATCGCGGTCGCGATCGTCTCCGGGTCCCTGACCACCTCGCCGCGCACGATCGGCGCCGAGCCGGCGGCCTGGAAGCCGAACATCCGCGGGAGCCGGCTCGCCGCGCCGCGGTCCGCCTCCTCGCGATAGCCGCGGTGGTAGGCGGTGTAGTTGCCCGCGTTCCCGACGGGGATGAAGTGGAAGTCGGGGGCGTCGCCGAGCACCTCGACGATCTCGAACGCCGCGGTCTTCTGCCCCTCGATCCGGTCGTTGTTGACCGAGTTGACGAGGTGCACCGGGTAGTTCGCGGCGAGGTCGCGGGCGATGCCGAGGCAGTCGTCGAAGTTGCCCTCGATCTGGACGATCCGCGCGCCGTGCGCGACCGCCTGGGCGAGCTTGCCCATCGCGATCTTCCCCTCGGGGACGAGCACCGCCGCGACGATCCCGGCGTGCGCCGCATACGCCGCGGCGGACGCCGAGGTGTTCCCCGTCGACGCGCACACGACGGCGCGGGCGCCGTGCTCGATCGCCTTGGAGACCGCCATCGTCATCCCGCGGTCCTTGAACGAGCCGGTCGGGTTCATGCCCTCGAACTTGACCCAGACGTCGGCACCGGTGCGCGCGGAGAGCGCGGCGGCGGGGATGAGCGGGGTGCCGCCCTCGCCGAGGGTGATGACCGGGGTCGCCTCGCTCACGTCGAGCCGGTCGGCGTACTCGCGGAGCACGCCTCGCCACTGCCTGCTGCTGGTGGTGACCACGGTCTACAGTCCTTCGACTCGGATGACGCTCGCCACGCGCCGGACGGCGCGCGAGGCGCCGAGCGCCTCGACGGTCGCGGCGAGCGCGGCCTCTCGGGCACGGTGCGTGACGACGACCAGCGTAGCGGTCGGCTCTCCCCCCTCCCCGGGGGCGCTCGACTGCGAGGCGGTCTCGATGGAGACGCCGTGGTCGGCGATGACGCCAGCGATCTCGGCGAGGACGCCGGGCATGTCGGCGACCTCGAGGACGATCTGGTAGCGGGTCGTCACCGCGTCGAACGGGAGCAGCGCGACGTCGGCGCTCGTCGACTCGGCGACCCCGGGCCCGCCGGCGAGATGACGCCTGGCGGCGCTGACGATGTCGCCGAGCACCGCTGAGGCGGTCTGCAGGCCCCCCGCACCGGCGCCGTAGAACATGAGCGGGCCGGCGAACTCGGCCTCGACGAAGACGGCGTTGTTCCCGGCGTGGACCGCGGCGAGCGGGTGGGTGCGGGGGACGAGGGCCGGGTGGACCCGCGCGACGACGCCCTCCGCGCCCTTCGACTCGGCTTCGCCTCGCTCCGGGACCCAGGGGTCCGGGATGGAGGTCCGCTCGGCGATCGCGAGGAGCTTGATGACGTAGCCGGCGGCGCGCGCCTCGGCGACGTCGGCCGCGGTGATCCCCGCGATGCCCTCGCGGTGGACCGCCTCGAGGGGGACGCGGGTGTGGAACGCGAGGCTCGCGAGGATCGCCGCCTTCTGGGCGGCGTCGTAGCCCTCGACGTCGAGCGTCGGATCGGCCTCGAGGTAGCCGAGCTCGCGGGCGACCCGCATCGCCTCCTCCGCGGACCAGCCCTCGGTGTCCATCTTGTCGAGGATGAAGTTCGTCGAGCCGTTGACGATCCCGAGGATGCGCTCGATCCGGTCGCCGGCGAGCGACTCGCGCAGCGGCCGGATGATCGGGATCGCCGCGGCGACGGCGGCCTCGTAGTAGAGCTGGGCGCCGACCTGCGCCGCCTCCTCGAAGAGCTCGGTGCCGTGGGTCGCGAGCAGCGCCTTGTTCGCCGTGATGACGTCGGCGCCGGAGCCGAGCGCCTCGAGCACGAGCGTGCGGGCCGGCTCGATGCCGCCGATGAGCTCGACGACGATGTCGGCCGCGGTGACGAGGCTCGCCGCGTCGGTGGTGAGCAGCTCCGCGGGGATCGCTGGCGTGCGCGTCGCCCCGGGATCGCGGACCGCGACGCCGATGACCTCGAGGCCGGCGCCGACGCGCGCCTCGAGCTCCTCGCGGTGGCGCAGGAGCAGGTCGACGACGTTCGCGCCGACGGTGCCGCCGCCGAGCACGGCGATCCTCAGGTTGCGGTACTCGATCACGCCGTCAAGCGTATCGACGCCCCGCGGGCCGTCAGGACGCGCCGGGATCGCGGGCGAGGAGGTCCTCGACGGTCTCGCCGCGGACGATGAGGCGGGCCTCGCCGTCGCGGACCGCGACGACAGGAGGGCGCGGGACCCAGTTGTAGTTCGATGCCATCGCCCAGCCGTAGGCGCCGGTCGCCGGGACGGCGAGGAGGTCGCCGGGGCCGACGTCGACGGGGAGGTACTCGTCGCGCACGACGATGTCGCCGGACTCGCAGTGCATGCCGGCGACCCGGGCGAGCGCGGGGTGGTCCGCCGAGGCGCGGGAGGCGATCCTGGCGGAGTACGCCGCGCCGTAGAGGGCCGGCCGGATGTTGTCGCTCATGCCGCCGTCGACGGAGACGTAGCGGCGGACCGCGGGGCCGGCGGGGCCGTCGACCGTCACCGGCTTGACGGTGCCGACGGTGTAGAGGGTCGTCCCCGCGGGGCCGATGATGCTCCGCCCGGGCTCGACGGCGATGCCGGGGACGCCGATGCCGAGGTCCTCGGCCGCGGCCGCGACCGCGGCGGCCATGCCGCGGGCGATCTCCCCGATCGGCATCGGGTCGTCGGCGGCGGTGTAGGCGATGCCGAAGCCGCCGCCGAGGTTGAGCTCGGGCACCGGCCCGCTCTCCAGCAGGAGCGCGTGGAGGGCGAGGAGCCGCCGAGCGGCCTCCTCGAAGCCGTCCGCCTCGAAGATCTGCGAGCCGATGTGGGAGTGGAGGCCGAGGAATTCCAGGCTCGGCAGCGCGCGGATGGCGGTGACGATGCCGGGCGCGTCAGCGGTCGCGACCCCGAACTTCTGGTCCTCGTGGGCGGTCGCGAGGTACTCGTGGGTGCTCGCGTGGACGCCGGAGTTGATCCGCAGTCGGACCGGTTGGACGATGCCGTGCCGTGCCGCGGCGGCGGCGACGCGCTCCACCTCGATCGCGGAGTCGATGACGATCGCGCCGACGCCGGCCCGCACCGCCGCGTCGATCTGCCGCTCCGACTTGTTGTTCCCGTGAACGCCGATGCGCCGCGGGTCGATGCCGCCCGCGAGCGCGACGGCGAGCTCGCCCTCGCTCGCGACGTCGACGCCGAGGCCGGCCTCGTCGATCCACCGCACGACCTCGGTGCACAGGAACGCCTTGCCCGCGTAGTACACCCTCGCGCGCGCGCCGATCGCGCCGAGCGCCTCGTCGAAGGCGGCCATCGCCTCGGCCGCGCGGGCGCGGGCGTCGGCCTCGTCGACGACGTAGAGCGGAGTGCCGAACGCCGACGCGAGGTCGGTCGCCGCGACGCCGGCGATCCGCAGCACCCCGTCTGCGCCGCGCGCCGCGTTCCGCGACCAGACGGCCGGGGCGAGCGCGTTCGCGTCGTCCGGCGCGGCGAGCCAGGGCGGGGCGAGCGGATCGGGAGCGGGCACCGGACCAGCGTACTGGCGGGCTCGCCGCCGCTCGGCGTGCGGGACTCAGCGGGCGGCCAGGCGTGCCGCGATCGCGGCGGCCGACGCCTCGGCGTCGATCGACCCCTGAGCGACGCCGAGGATGAGGTCGAATGCCTCGTCCTCGGGCATGACGAGCCGGAGCCCGTTGATCCGCAGGAACGCGAGGACGAGGTACCAGGAGAACCGCTTGTTCCCGTCGAACAGCGGGTGGTCGCGCGCGAGCGACTCGAGCAGCACGGCCGCCTTCATCTCGATCGATGGATAGGCGTCCTCGCCGAACATGCTCGCCGCGGGTCTGCCGATCGCGGAGAAGAGCAGGCCGCGATCACGGATGCGGAATCCGAGCTGCTCAGCCGCCGCGACGGCCTGCGGCGGCTCCAGGTATTCGGTCACGCATCCTCGAGTCGCGCGATGAGGCCCGCGTAGTCGCGACTCGTCTCGTCGAGGCTCGCGAGCACCTCGGCGGTCTTCGCCTCGGCGCGCACATATCGCTCGGCGGCGGAGATGAGGACCGCCTGCTTGGACATGTGCTTCGCCGCCGCGATCGCCGTCAGGGCGCGATCGAGCTCGGGGCTGAGTCGAAGGGTCATCGCCACGAGACGAACCTAGCCGACGATACCGATCCGATACCAGCGTCTCAGAGCCCCATCGTGTCGACGCCGCGGGTGCGGGCCGCCGCCGCCAGCCGCGCGTCGAACGTGGCCAGGCCCGCGCCGACCTGCTGGGCGAGGTCGAGCGGGCAGCAGTCGGCGAGGCCGAGACCCGACTCGGCGCGGAGCACGGCGATGCGCCGGGGGTAGTCGGGGTCGGGGTTCCAGCGTTCGATGCCCGCGCGGTCGAACGCCGCGAGGGCGGCGCCGACCTCGTTCCGCCGGGCGGGCCCGACAAGGACCTCCGCGAGCGTGTGCGGGTGCAGTACGAACCGGACCCACTCGTCCGCGTCGAGAATCCGCTGCGCCGCGACTTGGTGCGCGTCGTGCGGGGTGAGGTAGCCGATGAGGACGCTCGCGTCGAGGACGACGGCCTGGACGTCGTCCGCTTCGATCGCCGTCATTCGCGGTCGTCGGCTCGCAGGTCGCGGAGGTAGTCGCGCGGGTACCAGTCGCGCGCCATCTCCCGGAGCTCGGCGAGCGCGTTCCGGCGCTCCGCCAGCCGGCGGGCGACCTCGTCCTCGACCGCGGCGTTCGCGATCTCGAGCATCCGGGCGATCTGCTCGGACTTCGGGGCATCTGGCCAGCGCTTCCGCGCATGCTCGAGCGCGCGGACGACGACCGGGGTCTCCGTGAGCTGGATGCGGCTCAGCGCAGTCGGCATGACTCAAGTGTACCACTTGACTGTTCCGGTGGTACTCCCCTTACCCCCCGAACTCGGCGGTCACGACGATCTCGGTCCCGTTCGACCGGCACGCCGTCCTGACCTGCTCGAAGGCAGGGAGCACGGTCGCCCCGGCCGGCGATACCCCCGTTGGGAGCTTCGGGAGTGCGGCCAGCGCATCCACGACCGCTTGGACCATCGGTGCCTCCGCGGACGGCGTCACGGCGAGCAAGGCGCGCGCGCTCGACTCCGCCCCTGCGATTCGCGATCTCCAGTCGGCCTCGTCGATCTGTCTGTTGCGGAGCCCCGAATCGGCATTCATCACGGCGCTGTAGATCGACGATGCGTCCGAGCAGAGATCTCGGAGCGTCCTGCCACCGCCAGTGCTGGCGGTCGAAGACGGTTCGAATTCCGCCCCGGAGGCGGAGGCGCATGCGCATGCGGTCGTCAGGGTGAGGGACACGATCAACGCGATCCCCACGCTTCGACCCGCCTTGCGACGGGATTGCAGCCGCG
>Ga0164243_10006482_pt1 | contig 17705 bp, 12 predicted proteins | sample OricompcompostOP_FD_108781 | JGI IMG/M metagenome (GOLD analysis project Ga0164243, IMG submission 108781) | Organic Plus compost microbial communities from Emeryville, California, USA - Original compost - Organic plus compost (OP) | ecosystem: Engineered > Solid waste > Mixed feedstock >... | reverse complement strand
GAGCGGATAGTTCCAGGGCGCGATGGAGCCGACGACACCGAGCGGTTCGCGGCGTACGTACGAGGTGTGGTCGCCGCTGTACTCCGCTGCCGCGACGCCCGGCAACTGCCGTGCGGCGCCCGCGAAGAACGCGACGTTGTCGAAGGAGCCGGGAACGTCGAACTCCTCGGAGAGCTTGACCGGCTTTCCGCACTGCAGCGACTCCGCGTACACGAACTCCCCGGTCAGCTCGCGGAGTCGGGCCGCCCAGGCGTGCATCGCGTCGGAGCGTTCGCCGGGGGTCGCCCCGGACCACTCCGGGAAGGCGCGCTCGGCGGCGCGCACCGCGGCGTCCACGTCGTCCGGGCCGGCCAGCTCGTAGCGGTGCACCTCCTCGCCCGTGGCCGGGTCGACGACCGCGTGGGTGCGCCCCGACCCGCCCAACGCCGGCCGCCCCGCGATGTGTTGGGCGCCCTCCGAGAAGCGCGCGCTGACATCGAAGCGGTGGACCATCGAACCCCTCCTGCCGCCGAAGCACCTGTGGCCTGAGCCGGTATTGGTCGCTGATCCTGACAGGAGTAGCGCGAAGCAACAAGGGATTCCGTCGCGGACTTTTCACTTCACCACGGAACCCGCACTCGACCGCGAGATTTTCGAAAGGCCCGCCGAGGCGCACGGAGCGAGTGCGTACGGAGCGGTTGCGTACAAGCGCGAGTACGTACGGAGCGGTTGCGTACGGAGCGAGTGCCTGCGGAGCCGGCGACGCCCCCTGTCCGCAGAGAGCGCGCGCTAGCCCTCGTCCTCCGGGCCGCCCGACTCGCCGTCCAGGCCCAGATCGCCGTCGAGCGCGAGCACCGCCTCCAGGCCCGACTCCAGCGGCGGCGCGACGGGCGTGAACGGCTGCTGCGTCCACACGGTCTTGCCCAGGTCGCGGGTGTAGCGCGTGCCCCAGTGCTGGGTCACCTGCGCGACGAGGAACAGCCCGCGTCCCCCCTCGTCGGTCATCCGCGCCCGGCGCAGCCGCGGCGAGGTGTTCGAGGAGTCGGACACCTCGCAGATGAGGGCGCGATCGCGGATCATGCGCAGCCGCACCGGCGGACTCCCGTGCCGCAGCGCGTTGGTGACCAGTTCGCTGATGACCAGCTCCGTGGTGAACGACAGCTCCTCCAGCCCCCACTCGGCGAGCTGCCGCGCCGCCATGGACCGGATGCCGCCGACGGCCGCGGGCTCGAACGGCACGTCCCAGGACGCCACTTGGCCCGAGCCGAGCGTGCGCGTACGGGCGAGCAGCAGCGCCACGTCGTCCGCGGACCGGTCCGCGGAGGAGACGCCCACCACGTCCTCGGCCAGCTCCTGGAGCGACCCGTCCGGAGTGGACAGCGCCGAACGCAGGCGGTGCACGCGCGCGTCCACGTCGGCGTCCGGGCCGGAGATGAGGCCGTTGGTGTAGAGAGCGAGCAGGCTGCCCTCCTCCAGTACGAACTCGGCCGACTCGAACGGCACTCCGCCCAGCCCCAGCGGTGCGCCGACCGGCAGTTCGAGCAGCTGCGCCTCGCCGCCGGGCGGCACCAGTACCGGCGGCGGATGGCCGGCCCGTGCGATGACACAGCTGCGGGACACCGGGTCGTAGACCGCGTACAGGCAGGTCGCGCCCAGCACTCCGGCCTCGGCCGAGGACCGCCCGTGGCCCTCCTCCTCGGTGAGCCTGGCGATCATGTCGTCGAGGTGCGCCAGCAGCTCCTCCGGGGACAGGTCCAGATCGGCCAGCGTCTGAACCGCCGTACGCAGCCTGCCCATCGTGGCCGCGGCGTACAGCCCGTGCCCGACGACGTCGCCGACGACCAGGCCGACGCGCGCGCCGGAGAGCTGGATCACGTCGAACCAGTCGCCGCCGACCCCGGCGTGCACATCGGCGGGCAGATAGCGCGAGGCGACCTCGACCGCGGTCTGTTCGGGCGCGCCCTGCGGCAGCAGGTTGCGCTGGAGGGTCAGCGCCGCCCGGTGCTCGCGCGTGTAGCGGCGGGCGTTGTCCAGCGAGACGGCGGCCCGGGAGACGAACTCCGCGGCGAGCGCGGTGTCTTCGGCGGTGAACGGCTCGGGGCGCTGCCACCGGCAGAACGACGCGATCCCGAACACCTCGCCGCGCGCGCCCAGCGGCACCGTGATCACCGAGTGAATGCCGAACCGCCGTATGCGCTCGCGGCGTTGGGCATCGTCCTGCACCCAGCGCACGGCCGTGGAGTCCAAGTCCCGCTCCAGCCGCGGCTGTCCGGACGCCAGCGTCTCCAGCAGCGGGCTCGACGCCGTGTACTTGGACGGCTCACCCACCTCGACCACGGCCTCCGGGCAGCCCTCGCGTACGGACTGCTGCCCCGCGCGGCGCAGTTGGGGCAGATGGGGCGGGTCGGAGCGGGCGCCGAGCTTCGGCGGCTCCTCGCCCTGCAGCACGGAGAGGAACAGGTCGACCGTCACGAAGTCGGCCAGATCCGGCACCGCGACATCCGCCAACTCCTGCGCCGTCAGCGAGACGTCGAGCGTGCTGCCGATCCGGTGGCTCGCGCGGTCCAGCAGGTCGAGCTTGCGCCGTATCCGGTGGCGCTCGGTGACGTCCATCGCCATCGCGCACAGCCCGGCCGCGTTGCCGCGCCCGTCGTCCAGCCGGAAGTAGGAGACCAGCAGCGCCACGGTGTCGCCCGAGGGCCGGGTGCCGGTGTACTCGCGGGCCGCGAGCGTACGGCCGGTCTCCAGCACCTCGCGCATCTCGCGCTCGGCGGTCCCGGTGTCGAGGTCGGGGACCATCTCCGCCGGCGTACGGCCCTGCCACCGCTCGGCCGGGATGCCGCTGAGCCGGGCCTGGGACTCGTTGACCCACACGTAGCGCAGCTCGGTGTCGAGGATGCTCAGGCAGACGGGAGAGAGCGTGAACAGCTGCTCGGTCAGCGCCCGGCTCATCCCCCACCACGGCAGCTCGCTGGTGTTGGCGAGCACCACCCAGCGGGGGCCGCGGCCGTCCTCCGAGCCGGGCAGCAGCTCCACCATCAGATCCACCTGCCCGCCGTCCCGGGCGCGCACCGGGACCGGCCCGCCCCAGCTGTTCTGCTCCCGGAGCAGACGGGCGTTGGTGCGTACGACGGGGGCGTCGGCCGGGATCGCGAGCAGCTCCGTGGCGGGTCTGCCCAGCACCTCTTCCGCGGGGTAGCCGAGGAGCCGCTCGGCCTGTGCGCTCCAGCCGGTGACGTTCCCCTCCTCGTCGAGGACCGCCGTGGCCGTCGCCATCGCTTCGATGTGTGGAGCGGTGCCGAAACCCTTCCCTGACGCCATCGTCCTTCCCCAGAACTCGCGGGGCCCCGCCCTCCTCCTCCACGGTACCGAGCTGGGGACGGAGCACACCTGGGCGAGAACGCGCGGCCGGCGAAGGGGGGCGGTGAGCGGGAAGCAGGTGGGACGTGGCGAGTGGCGCCGGGGCGGACCGCGCTGCGGCGCCGCGAGCGCCGGTCAGCCTCCGGCGGGCGCGGTGGCGGCGGGCCGCCGGGCATCGAGGGAGCTGCCGTCTCCGTAGCCGCCGCCCGGGCTCTGGTCGTCCTTCGCGGCCAGAACTATGGTCACGATGAGGACCGCGACCACGATGGCGGCCAGGATCGTGCCGACGATGCCCATCACGAAGCCGGCGACCGCCTGACCGCGGCCGCCGATCTCACCGCGGTCGGCCTGGCGCCGGGCGGAGAGCCCGAGCCCGAGCGCGATCGGCGAGACGATGATCGCGACGAAGCTGGTCCAGCACAGGGCGACCAACACCAGGCCGACGATGCCGAGCACCATCGCGGCGACGGACTTGCCGGTGGGCAGCGGCTGCCCCCAGGCGTAGCCGGCGCCGTAGCCGTACGCGGACGGGGGCGAAGGGTAGCCGTAGCCGGCTCCGTGGCCGGGGTAGGGCGCCGGCTGCGGCGACGCCGACGCCGACTGCCCCTGCGCGGGCGGCTGTTGGCCGTACGGATACGCCCCGCCGTACTGCTGCGCTGCTTGCTGGCCGGGTTGGTGGCCGGGCTGCTGGCCGGGCTGCTGGCCGGACTGTTGCGCCGGCTGCTGACCGTACGGGCTGCCGGGGGCAGGAGGCACCGGCGGCGGCCCGGCGGCGGCCGGTGACGTCATCGTGGGCTGCTCGGCGGTCGGCCGCGGCGGCTCCTGCGGCCCGCTCCGCTGCTCCTGCCCGCCCTTGCCGAGGGAGACGCCGTCCGTGGACGCCGCTCGCGGGTCCCCGCGCCCGTCCTCCGGCTGTCCCGATCGGCCTGCCCCGTCTGCCATGTCCCCTCCTGCCGTCTGGTCCGCCCCATGCTATTCGGCGGCTCGGACAGCCCGCATACGATGACGCGGTCCCCTTTGCGACCGGAGGCTGACCCGTTGTCCGATCCGCACGACCTCACCGCGTTCATCGCCCAACTACCCAAAGCCGAGCTGCACGTTCACCACATCGGCTCGGCCTCGCCGCGCATCGTCGCCGAACTCGCCGCCAGACACCCGGACTCGGCCGTGCCCGCCGACCCGGACGAGCTGGCCGGCTACTTCACGTTCACCGACTTCGCGCACTTCATCGAGGTCTACCTCTCCGTCGTCGACCTGGTACGCACACCCGACGACGTACGCCTGCTGACCTACGAAATCGCCCGCGATCTGGCCCGACAGCAGGTCCGCTACGCGGAGTTGACCGTCACGCCCTTCAGCTCGATCCGCAGAGGCATTCCCGCCGAAGCGTTCCTGGAGGCCATCGAGGACGCGCGGAAGTCGGCGGAGCGGGAGTGGGGGACGGTGCTGCGCTGGACCTTCGACATCCCGGGCGAGGCCGGTCTGGAGGCGGCCGAGGAGACGACGCGGATCGCGACGGAGTACGCCCCCGACGGGCTGGTGTCGTTCGGGCTCGGCGGGCCCGAAGTCGGCGTACCGCGCGGCCAGTTCAAGCCCTACTTCGACCGTGCGATCGCCGCCGGGCTGCACAGCGTCCCGCACGCCGGCGAGACCACGGGCCCGGAGACCGTGTGGGACGCGCTGACCGAGCTGCGGGCCGAGCGCATCGGGCACGGCATCGGCGCCGTACACGATCCGGGGCTGCTGGAACACCTGGCGGAGCGCCGGATTCCGCTGGAGGTGTGCCCGACCTCCAACGTCGCCACCCGCGCCGTGCGCGACCTCGACGAGCACCCGCTGCGCCAACTCGCCGACGCGGGCGTGGTCGTGACGATCAACAGCGACGACCCGCCGATGTTCGGCACCGACCTCAACACCGAATACGCCATCGCCGCACGGCTGTTGGGCCTGGACGCGCCGGGCGTCGCGGCGCTCGCGAAGAACGCCGTGGAGGTCTCCTACCTGGACGGCCCGGCCAGGGCGCGGCTGCGCGCGGAGATCGACGCCGCGCTCGACGCCTGGCCGGACCGCGGGTAGGGGCCTCAGTTCGCGTACGGGTTCTGCGGCGGCTGCCCGCCACCCGCGAACGGGTTGCCCTGCGGCGGCATCTGACCGTAGCCGGGCTGCGGAGGCTGCGGCCCGCCCGCCTGCGCCGGTTGGCCCTGCGGAGCCGGCGGTCCCGACTGGCCCTGCGGGTACGGCGGTTGGCCCTGCGGCTGCGGCTGGCCCTGCTGGGGTGCGCCGCCGGCCTGCCCGAGCAGCTGGTCCGCGCTGTCCTTCGGGATCTCGCTCGCGCCGCCGCAGAACGTGCACTGCAGGAAGAACTTCGCGGGCGATATCGGGAAGAGCGGAATGAAGAACAGCGAGAACTTCGTGACGCGCTTGCGCAGCGAGTGCGCCGACGGGTTGCCGCAGAACGCGCACAGCAGGTTCAGCATCGCGATCTGAACGGCTCGCGTGGACGTACCGAAGATGATCAAGAGCGGGCTCCGGTTCGGGGACGGTCGGATGTCGCCCCGTAGCCAACCACCCGGCGTGCGGCGGCAGTCGGGCGGGGGCGCCCTTCCGCGGACGCAGGAGCCGGCCCGGGCGGAACCACCGCCCCGCCCGGGCCCGACGCGGCGCTCAGAGCGACGACATCACGTGCTTGACGCGCGTGTAGTCCTCCAGCCCGTACATCGAAAGGTCCTTGCCGTAGCCGGACTTCTTGAACCCGCCGTGCGGCATCTCCGCGACGAGCGGGATGTGCGTGTTGATCCACACGCAGCCGAAGTCGAGCGACTTCGACAGCCGCATCGCACGCCCGTGGTCGGTGGTCCACACCGACGAAGCCAGGCCGTACTCCACGTCGTTGGCCCACTCGACGGCCTGCTCCTCGGTGCTGAACTTCTGCACGGTGATGACCGGACCGAACACTTCGTTCTGCACGATCTCGTCGCCCTGGCGCAGCCCGGAGACCACGGTGGGCGCGTAGAAGTAGCCCTTGTCGCCGACCTTTTCGCCGCCGGTCTCCACCTTGGCGTGCGCCGGGAGCCGGTCGATGAAGCCGGCCACCTTCTCCAGCTGCGCCGCGCTGTTGAGCGGGCCGTAGAAGCAGTCCTCGGCCTTGGGGTCGCCGGTGACGACCTCGGCCGCGGCCTTGGCCAGCTCCGCGACGAACTCGTCGTAGACGCCCTCCTGCACCAGCACCCGGGTGGCCGCCGTGCAGTCCTGGCCGGCGTTGAAGAAGCCGCCGTCGCGGATGCCCTCCACGGCCGACGCGAGGTCCGCGTCGTCGAAGACCACGCACGGGGCCTTGCCGCCGAGTTCGAGGTGCACGCGCTTGAGGTCCTTCGCCGCACTGCCGGCGACCTCGGTGCCCGCGCGTACGGAGCCGGTGATCGAGGCCATCGCCGGCGTCTTGTGCTCGACCATGAGGCGGCCGGTGTCGCGGTCGCCGCACAGGACGTTGAACACGCCCGGCGGCAGGATCGAACCGATCACCTCGGCAAGGAAGTTGGCGGACGCGGGCGTGGTGTCGGAGGGCTTGAGCACCACCGTGTTCCCCGCGGCCAGCGCGGGCGCGAACTTCCACACGGCCATCAGCACGGGGTAGTTCCACGGCGCGACCTGGGCGCAGACGCCGACCGGCTCCCGGCGTACGTACGAGGTCAGACCCTCCATGTACTCGCCCGCGGACTTGCCTTCGAGCACGCGGGCCGCGCCGGCGAAGAAGCGGATGTGGTCGAGGATCATCGGCAGCTCCTCCTGCCGGGTCACCTCCAGCGGCTTGCCGCAGTTCTCGCACTCGACGGCGAGGAGTTCGTCGGCGCGCTCCTCCAGCACGTCCGCGATCTTGTAGACGGCCTTCTGGCGGGCCGCCGGGGTCGTGTCCCGCCAGCCGGGGAACGCGGCCGCGGCCGCGGCCATCGCGGCATCGACGTCGGCGGCGCCGGAGAGCGGCGCGGTGGCGTAAGCCTGTCCGGTCGCCGGGTCGACCACCTCCGTGGTCCGGCCGTCCGCGGCGTCCCGGAACTCACCGCCGATGTAGTTGCGCAGTCGACGCAGCTCGGTGGTCACTTCGCACCCCTCCTGCTTCGTTGTCCTCGGGTGAGACCGCCAGCCTAACCAGCACCACAACGCTTTCGATACACCCACACACCGAGTACGACGAATTCTGTTTTCGAGAACGCAATCAGCTACGGATTACATCGCCTATGGGTTGCAATACGGAGGAGGTCTCATGCACAGTGCCGTACGTGGCTCGTGAGGAGAAGGCGAAGAAGGCACACGGCATCCAGACGCTGGACGCCGTGTCCCTGGCGATCATCGAACAGCTCCAGGAGGACGGCCGGCGGCCGTACGCCGCGATCGGCAAGGCGGTCGGCCTGTCCGAGGCGGCCGTGCGGCAGCGGGTGCAGAAGTTGCAGGACCAAGGTGTCATGCAGATCGTCGCGGTGACCGATCCGCTGACGGTCGGCTTCATGCGGCAGGCCATGGTCGGCATCAACGTCGAGGGCGACCTGGAGTCGGTGGCCGACGCCCTCGTCGAGATCGACGAGGTGGACTACGTCGTCGTCACGGCGGGCTCGTTCGACCTGCTCGCCGAGATCGTCTGCCAGGACGACGAGCACCTCCTCGAAATGATCACCAAGCGCATCCGCTCGCTGCCGGGCGTGCGCTCCACCGAGAGCTTCGTCTACCTCAAGCTGCGCAAGCAGACCTACACCTGGGGAGCTCGATAACCGTGAGCAAGGACCTCTCCGCCACCGCCCGCGACCACCTGTGGATGCACTTCACGCGCATGTCGTCGTACGCGCACGAGCCGGTTCCGACGATCGTCCGCGGCGAGGGCACGTACATCTACGACGCCGAAGGCCGGCGCTATCTCGACGGGCTGGCCGGGCTGTTCGTGGTCCAGGCCGGGCACGGGCGGGCCGAGCTGGCCGAGGCCGCGCACAAGCAGGCGCAGGACCTTGGCTTCTTCCCGATCTGGTCGTACGCGCACCCGAAGGCGATCGAGCTGGCCGAGCGGCTGGCGGACCACGCGCCCGGCGACCTGAACAAGGTCTTCTTCACCACCGGCGGCGGCGAAGCCGTGGAAACCGCCTGGAAGTTGGCGAAGCAGTACCACAAGCTCACCGGCAACCCCGGGAAGTACAAGGTCATTTCGCGCGCCGTCGCCTACCACGGCACCCCGCAGGGCGCGCTGTCGATCACCGGACTGCCCGGGCTCAAGGCGCCGTTCGAGCCGCTGGTGCCCGGCGCGCACAAGGTGCCGAACACGAACATCTACCGCGCCCCGATCCACGGCGACGACCCCGAGGCGTTCGGGCGCTGGGCCGCCGACCAGATCGAGCAGCAGATCCTGTTCGAGGGTCCGGAGACGGTGGCCGCCGTGTTCCTGGAGCCGGTGCAGAACGCCGGCGGCTGTTTCCCGCCGCCGCCCGGCTACTTCCAGCGGGTGCGCGAAATCTGCGACCAGTACGACGTGCTGCTCGTCTCGGACGAGGTCATCTGCGCCTTCGGCCGGCTCGGCACGATCTTCGCGTGCGACAAGTTCGGCTACGTCCCGGACATCATCACCTGCGCCAAGGGCATGACCTCCGGCTACTCGCCGATAGGGGCCGCGGTCGTCTCCGACCGGCTCGCCGAGCCGTTCTGGAACGGCGACAACTCCTTCCTGCACGGCTACACCTTCGGCGGGCACCCCGTCTCGGCGGCGGTCGCGCTGGCCAACCTCGACCTCTTCGAGCGGGAGGGCCTGCCGCAGCACGTGCTCGACAACGAGGAGGCGTTCTTCCGTACGCTGCGCAGGCTGGAGGACCTGCCCATCGTCGGCGACGTGCGCGGCAACGGCTTCTTCTACGGGATCGAGCTGGTCAAGGACAAGGCCACCAAGGAGACGTTCACCGACGAGGAGTCGGAGCGCGTGCTCTACGGCTTCCTCTCCAAGGCGCTGTTCGAGGCCGGGCTCTACTGCCGCGCGGACGACCGGGGCGACCCCGTCGTACAGCTGGCGCCGCCGCTCATCTCCGACCAGAAGGTCTTCGACGAGGCCGAGCAGATCCTGCGCTCGGTGCTGACGGAGGCGTGGAAGAAGCTGTGAGCCTGTGAACCTTTGAATTACGGTCGGCCCGGGGCGAGTTGAGCACGGGCCGCGGCCTCCGAACCTCGCCGGCCGGGCCCGGGCGTCGCACCGCCCGGGCCCGACTGCCGTTTCCCCGAGGGCACTTCACGGCGGGCACTTCACGGCCCGCTCGCCGAGCCCGCGCGCGGCCTACGCCGCCGGCCGGCCCGCGCCGGACGGCGCTGCTGGGCACCCAGGCCCGCGGGCGGCCGTTCGGTGGAAATCGACGCCGCCACCGCCGCCGGGCCGCACCGCTGCGCAGACCGGGTCCCTACGGTGCCAGTGACCGATGCCCGGGGCCCTCGTTCACTCAACGAGTGGACGTGCGGCAGGGATTCAGCAGAGGTGAGTGGAGGTGCCCCGGTGACCGCACCGCCGGACAACGACGTGCTCCGGGCCCGCGGAGTGCACTACGCGTACGGCGGATCGCCCGCCCTCCAGGGCGTCTCGCTCGGAGTGCGCGCAGGCGAGATCGTCTCCGTCACCGGGCCGCGCGGCAGCGGCAAGACGACCCTTCTGCAGTGTCTGTCGGGGCAGTTGCGGCCGCGGGACGGCGAAGTGTGGTGGGGCGACGTGCCGCTGCACCGGCTGCGCCGTGCCCAGCGCAAGCGGCTGCTGCGCGACCGCTTCGGCTGGATCGGCAGCGCGCCCCAGCTCGTCCCGGAACTCACCGCGTGGGAGAACGCCGCGCTGCCGCTGCTGCTCGCCGGCGCCGGTCAGCGCGCCGCCCGCTCCACCGCACGCGAGTGGCTGCACCGGCTGGACGTCGGCGACTGCGCGGCCCGGCGGCCCGCCGCGCTGCTCCAGTCGCAGCGCCAACGCGTCGCCGTCGCACGGGCGTTGGCCGCCTCCCCCGCCGTCCTGTTCGCCGACGAGCCCGCCGCGGTGCTGCACCAGCAGGAGCGCGCGCTGGTGCTGCGTACGCTGACCGCCGCCGCGCGCTCGCACGGCATCACGGTCGTGCTCACCGGCCACGAGCCGGGCGTGACGCTGCCGACGGTGCCGCCCGGCGATCCGTACGGCCCGGTGGCGGCGGGCCCGCTCCTCGCCGACCGGCTGCTGACTCTCGTCGACGGCCGGCTGCACGGCCGCACGGAACCGGACCCTCCGACAAGCCGGGACGCGTACGGCGCTTCCGAGGGCGCCGCCGGCGACGGGGCCGGGCACGCCGACGAGGGCGCGGGCTCCGGAAGTTCGGACGACGCCGAGGGTTCCGAGGGTGCCGCGTGCTCGCTCTCCGTCTAGCCCGCGGCGAACGCGCGGGGGCGCTGCTGCGCCGGGTGCCGCCCGCCGCCGCCACCGCCTGCGTCTCGTCTCTGCTGCTCACCGCGCTCGGCCACGCCCTCAGCCATCCGCAGCGCCCCGGCGACTCGCTGACCCGGCTGCTGTGGTGCCTGGTGCCGCTCGCGGCGTCGGCCCGGCTGGCGGCGCTGCTGGCGCGTACGCAGCCGGGCGGCCGCTCGCGCGCCGGGCTCGCCGCCGCCGGAGCGGGACCCGGTCGTCTCGCGCTGCTCGCCGCCTCCTCCACGGTGCTGTCCGGTCTGCTGGGCAGCGCCCTGGCCCTCACGGTGTACCTCCGGCTGCGGGCGCGGCTGTCCGGCACGCCGCACGGGGACGGGCACGCCGGCGCCGCCGTAGCGCGCCAACTCCTCGCCGAGGGGCGGCCGTTGCCGTCGGCCGGGGTGCTGACGCTGCTGTGCCTGCCGCCGCTCGTGGCCGGCGTCGCCGCCGGGCTCGCCGCACGGGCGCGCACGGGACGGGACCGGGTACGCGAGGGAGGTCCGCGGCAGCACCGGTCACCCGCCGAGACCGCCGCCGAAGCCCCGGCCGGGGCCGCCTCCGAAACCGCCTCCGACGCGGCGGGCGGCGCCGGGGCGGCCCGCCGGCGGTCCTTCCTGCGCGCGCTGCCGCTGCCCTGCGGACTCGCGCTGATCGCCCTGGGAGCGGCGGCGGAGGCCGCGGCACGGAGGCGCGCCGCGGGCGGCGGCCACGGCGCACACCCCGGCCAACCGCCGCACCACCTCGCCGACTTCGGCCCCCTGGTGCTCGGCGGATGGCTGTTCGTCGCCGCGGGGCTGCTGCTGTGCGCCCCCGGCCTGGCCCGGCTGTGCGGGCTGCTGCTCACCGTCCAACGCCCGGGCGCCGCCCGGCTGTTGGCGGGCCGTACGCTCCAGCGAGACGCCGCACGCCTCGGCCCGCCGCTCGGACTGCTGTGTACGGCGGCCGCCACGGGAGCCGTACTCGCGCGGCTGTACGTCGCCGGCCGCGGCCCCGGCGGTGAGCCGGGACAGCATGCGGCGCTGCCCCGACTCGCCACCGCCTCCGTGCTGTTGGTGCTGCTCGGCGCCGGAGTGGTGGTGTGCTGTGTGCTCGCCGGTGCGCTGCTGGCGTCCGCCGAGGCCCGCGCCGCCCGCGCCCCGACCGGTCTGCTGCTGGCCCGCCTCGGCGCTCCCCCGCGCGTACACCGTGCCGTGGGCGCGTGGCGAACGGCCGCCCTCGCCCTCGCGCTGATCCCGCTCACCGCGGCGGCCGGCTACTGTGCCGCACTGCCGCTGACAGCGTCCGGCTGACCGTCGCGCCGGCGGCGCCGAGAGCCCAGCGGGCCGGGTCCGGCCGACCGAGTCCGGCCGACGCCTCGGGCTGAGTGAACGGGCCGGGCACACAAAGCGGTTACGGGCGAGACAGCCCGGCCGGTCACTCCGCCCACCGGCGAAGGCCCGCCGCAGGCGGGGTCCGCGGGGGAGACCGCGTCCACCTCGGTTCCCGGCTCCGGCGCCTCGCACAACCGACCGCGCCGGCAGAACGTACGCGCCGCCACACTGGACGCCCCCACCCGAGCCGGCCCTGACCCGACCACTCCACCCACCCGCGAAGGGGCCCGCCACAGAGCCCACCCCCGCCGACCGCCGCCGCCACAGCCGCAGTTACCCCGGCGGCCCGAGCCACACGACCTCGTCCGCGTCGAAGACCGCGTCCACCTCGGTTCCCGGCTCCGGCGCCTCGCGGAGTGGGCAGGACGCCTCCAGGAGCGGGCCGCGTTCCGGGCGCAGCACCGCTGTGACGGCCGCCGTTCCGCCGCCGCGGAACGTCACCGCCTCCACCGTGCAGCGCAGCAGTCCCACACCGGGCGCGGTGAGCCGGACGCCGGTGTCCCGTACGAGGAACCGGCCTTCGCCCGGCGCCGTACCCGCCGGCACCGGCAGCGCGCCCCAGGGAGTGTCGGCGACGCCGCGGGCGCCGGCGCGAACGGTCGCGTCCACCACGTTGCCGAAGCCGAGGAAGCGGGCGACGAACTCCGAGGCGGGGCGCCGCCACACCGCGAGCGGTGCGCCCTGCTGCTCGATCCGCCCGGCGCGCATCACCACCACGCGGTCCGCGAGCGCGAACGCCTCCCCCTGGTCGTGGGTGACGGCGAGCACCGTCGTACGCAACCGCCGGAACAGTCCGCGCAGTTCGACCACGAGCCGTTCCCGCAGTCCGCGGTCGAGCTGCCCGAACGGCTCGTCCAGCATCAGCAGCCGCGGCTCCGGTGCCAGCGAGCGGGCGAGCGCGACGCGCTGCTGCTCGCCGCCGGACAGGGCGGCGACGGCACGCCGTTCGGCGCCGGGCAGCCCGACGAGTTCGAGGAGTTCGGCGACGCGTTCGTCCCGCTCGCGGCGGCCCGCGCCGCGCATCCGCAGCCCGAAGGCGACGTTCCCGGCCACGTCCCGCTGCGGAAACAGCTGCTGGTCCTGGAACATCAGGCCCACCCCGCGCCGGTGCGCCGGCACTCCGCCGACGTCGCGTCCGGACAGCAACACCCGCCCCGCGCAGGGCTGTTGCAGTCCCGCCACGACGCGCAGCAGCGTCGACTTCCCGCTGCCGCTGGGGCCCAGTACGCACACCGTCTCGTGGTCGGCGACGTCGAGATCGACCGAGTCCAGCGCGGTACGGGCGCCGAAGCGGACGGTGACGCCGTCCAGTCGCAGCATCTAGAACTCTCCCGAACGGTCCGTGCGTATCCGCTCCAGCGCCAGCAGCGCGGCCACGCACACCAGCATCAGAATCGTGCTCATCGCCATCGCCTGCCCGTAGTTGGCGGGCCCGGCCCGGCCGAGGAGGCGGGCGACGGCGACGGGGAGAGTGGGCGCGTCGGGGCGGGCGATGAACACGGTCGCGCCGAACTCCCCCAGCGACACGGCGAACGCGAAGCCCGCGGACACCAGCACCGCCCTGCGCACCAGCGGCAGGTCGACGCTCCGCCACGCACGCCAGGGCGAGGCGCCGAGCACGGCGGCGGCCTCGCGCAGCCGTACGTCGACGGCGCGCAGCGCGGGCAGCAGCGTCCGCACCACGAAGGGCACCCCGACCAGCGCCTGGGCGAGCGGCACGAGCAGCCACGACGAGCGCAGATCCAGCGGCGGCTCGTCCAGTGCGATCAGGAAGCCGAAGCCGACGGTGACCGCGGAGGTGCCCAGCGGCAGCATCAGCAGCGCGTCGAAGCCGCGTACGAGGGTGCCGGAGACGCCGCCCGCGCCGCGCCCCGCAGTCAGCGCCGCCGCCGCGAGGCCGCCGATCAGCAGCGCGAGAAGCGTCGCGACGCCCGCGTACGCGAAGGAGTTGCCGACGGCGTCGAGCGGAGCCACCGCGAAGGACGCGTCCGCGGAGGCCGATCCGAGTGCGCGGTAGAACGCGAGCCCGTAGCCGTGCGGGGTGTCGAGGGAGCGCTCCACCAGCACCGCGAGCGGCACCAGGACCAGGAGCGCGAGGAACGCCAGCACTCCCCACAGCAGCGCCCACTCGCCGCGCCCGCGCGGGCGGCGCGCGGTCTGCTCGGGCGGCACCAGGCCGAGCGTGCCGCTGCGGCGCCGCAGCGTCCACGCGTGCACCGCCAACAGCGCGGTCACGGCGGCGAATTGGAGCAGCGTCAGCACGGCCGCCGTGGGCAGGTCGAGCAGCGCCGCGGTCCGCCGGTAGATCTCGACCTCCAGCGTCGACTGGCGCGGCCCCCTGAGCACCTGCACGACCCCGAACGATGTGAACGTGAACAGGAACACCATGAGCGCCGCGGCGCCGACCGACGGGGCCAGCGCGGGCAGCGTGACCCGGCGCCACGCGGCTGCGCGGCTCGCGCCGAGCGTACGTGCCGCCTCCTCCTGGCGCGGGTCGAGCTGCGACCAGAATCCGCCCACCGTCCGTACCACGACCGCGTAGTTGAGGAAGAGGTGCGCCAGCAGGATCGGCCACACGCCGCCGCCGGTCCGCAGCCCCCACCACTCGTCCAGCACGCCGCCGGGGCCGAGCAGTCCCAGGAACGCCGAACCCACCACCACCGTCGGCAGCACGAACGGCACCGTGACGACGGCCCGCAGCAACTCCCTGCCGGGAAAGTCGAATCGGGCGAAGACGTAGGCGCCGGGCAGTCCGAGGAGGAGCGTGAGCGCGGTGGACGCGGCCGCCTGCCACACGGTGAACCACAGCACGTGCAGCACGTACGGATCGCTCAACACCTCGCCGATCCGCGCCGGTTGCCACCGTCCGCCCGGGCGCAGGCCGCGCGCGACGATGGCCGCGACGGGCCAGCCGAAGAACAGCGCGAAGAAGACGGCGGGCGGCGCCATCAGCGACAGCCGCAGGGCGGCACGGCGGCGGCCGGCTCCCCGCAAGCCGGCCGGGTCCGAGCTGCGGGCGCCCTCCGCGCCGTACGGGCCGGCCGCGTCCTCGGCGCCGGGGCCGGGGCCCGCTATCTCCCGATCAGCGACGTCCACGAACGGATCCACTGCTCGCGATGCCGGGCGATCGTACGCGCCGGCATGGTGGCCGGATGCTCCGCCTCCTCGCCGTACCTGGTGAACAGCTTCGGCCGCTTCGCGTCCTCGCGCACCGGGTCGACGAACATCTGGAGCGGCATGTCCTCCTGGAACCTGCGGGAGAGCAGGAAGTCCAGCAGCGCCTCGCCGCCACGGCGGTTCTCCGCACCGGCCAACAGGCCCGCGTACTCGGTCTGTTGGAAGCAGGTGTCGCGCACCACCCCGGTCGGCGCCTTCGCCGGCGCGGGCTTCTCGCCCTGCACTTCGACGGGCGGGCTGGAGGCGTACGACACCACGAGCGGCCGGTCGCCCTTGCCCTTGCCGCCGCGCGAACCGCTGAACCGGTCGTTGTACGCCTGCTCCCAGCCGTCGACGGTCTCGACTCCGTTGGCCCGCAGCTTCTTCCAGTACGTACGCCAGTGGCTGCCGTAGGCGTCGACGGAGGCCAGCAGGAAGCCGAGGCCGGGCGAGGAGGTGGCGGCGTTCTCGGTGACGAGCAGGTTCCTGTAGCGCGGCTTCGCCAGATCCGCCAGCGTGCGAGGGGGCCCCAGGTGCTTCCTCGCGAAGTACGCGCGGTCGTAGTTGACGCAGATCTGCCCGGTGTCCACCGGCGTGACCTTGTGGCCCTCGGTGCCGTCGCGCAGCCGCGCGGGCACCCGGGCGAGGCCCTTCGCGCGGTACGGCGCGAACACGCCCTTGTCCACGGGCCGCGACAGCAGCGTGTTGTCGACGCCGAAGAACACGTCGCCCTGCGGGTGGTCCTTGTTGAGCACGGCCTGGTTGACCGCGGAGCCGGCGTCGCCGCCGCGCAGCACCCGCACCTTGTAGCCGGTGCGCCGCGTGAACTCCCGCAGCACGGGCCGCGATACGGCGAACGAGTCGTGGGTGACGAGCGTGACGGTGTGCCCGCCCTTGCCGTCGCCGCCGCATCCGGCGAGCGTTCCGGCGAGTGCGAGAACGGCGAGGAAGAGGACCAACGGGGCGGCGGCACGCCGCACTTGGGTCGTTGTATGGCTCATTCGACTCCCTACCCGGCATGACCCGGGCGAGGTTCGAGGGTCTGCGGCCCGCTGCACGGGCCGCACTCTCAGCGCTGGACGCGCTCCCCTGTCGGTGTGTGTTGTCCGCGCCCCCCGCGGAGGCACGCGGCCGCACACTATCAGCCGCCGCCGGAACGCGGACCTCCGCCCGGTCTCCGCGACGGTCTCCGAAGGCCCGGGCGACGGCCGCCGTGCCGGCCTGCGCATGGGCCGCCGTGCCGGCGTACGGGCGCGCGCGTGCGCGCTCAGCTCTCGGTCGCCGCCAACTGCCCGCAGGCGCCGTCGATTTCCTGCCCCCGGGTGTCCCGCACCGTCACCGGCACCCCGTGCGTCTGCAGCGCCCGCACGAACTCGGCCTCGTCCTCCGGCCGCGACGCCGTCCACTTCGAGCCCGGCGTCGGATTCAGCGGGATCAGATTCACGTGCGCCCGGCGGCCCTTGAGCAGCCGGCCCAGCAGATCCGCCCGCCACGCCTGGTCGTTGACGTCCCTGATGAGCGCGTACTCGACGGAGACGCGGCGGCCGGAGCGCGCGGCGTACTCCCAGGCGGCGTCGAGGACTTCACGCACCTTCCAGCGGGTGTTGACCGGCACCAGCGTGTCCCGCAACTCGTCGTCCGGAGCGTGCAGCGACACCGCGAGCCGGCACGTCAGCCCCTCGTCGGCGAACCGCAGCATCGCCGGCACCAGCCCCACCGTCGACACCGTGACGGAACGCTGCGACAGGCCCAGCCCGTCCGGTTCCGGATCGGTCAGCCGCCGGATCGCGCCCACCACGCGCTTGTAGTTGGCGAGCGGCTCCCCCATCCCCATGAACACGATGTTGGACAGCCGCGAGGGGCCGCCGGAGCCACCGCCCGGCAGTTCGCCGTCCCGCAGAGCGCGCGCGCCTTCGACGATCTGGTGCACGATCTCGGCCGTCGAGAGGTTGCGGTCCAGACCCGCCTGACCCGTCGCGCAGAACGGGCAGTTCATCCCGCAGCCGGCCTGCGAGCTGACGCACATCGTGACCCGGTCCGGGTAGCGCATCAGCACCGACTCCACCAGCGTCCCGTCGTGCAGCCGCCACAGCGTCTTACGGGTGTCGCCGCCGTCGCAGCCGACGTGCCGCACCACGGTCATCAGCTCCGGCAGCAGCCGCTCCGCCAGCTTTCCGCGCGAGGCCGCCGGAATGTCCGTCCACGCGGCCGGCTCGTGCGCCAGCCGCGAGAAATAGTGCTGCGACAACTGCCGCGCACGGAACGGCTTTTCACCCGCCTCGGCCACCGCCTCCCGCCGCTCGGCGGGCGTGAGATCGGCGAGATGCCGCGGCGGTCGGGACGCACCGCGCGGCGCTACGAAGGTGAGTTCTCCGGGAGCAGGCATAGCCGTACCAGTGTCGCAGACGGCT
>Ga0164243_10006481_pt1 | contig 17706 bp, 16 predicted proteins | sample OricompcompostOP_FD_108781 | JGI IMG/M metagenome (GOLD analysis project Ga0164243, IMG submission 108781) | Organic Plus compost microbial communities from Emeryville, California, USA - Original compost - Organic plus compost (OP) | ecosystem: Engineered > Solid waste > Mixed feedstock >... | reverse complement strand
CAGCTAGTCGGGGCCTGCGCAGGCGGGTTGATGGCGGTGCAGGCCGGGATCAGGATGATCCAGTCGGGTGCGCACCGATGTGTGCTCGTGGCCGGGGTGGAGAAGCAGTCGGATACGACCACGACCGCCGATTCCATGTTGTCCTATGTGGACGCGGACTTCGAGGCGCCAGCCGGGTTCGACTTCGTGGACACGATGGCCTTGATGCACGCGCGTTATCTCCAGGTACACGGCGTGCCGGAGGATGCGGTCGCCGCGTTCGCCGTGGCCGACCGCTGGTACGCGCGGCGCAATCCGGTCGCGGTCGACGCCGGACGCCCGGAGCTGACGACCGCGGACGTGCTCGGCAGCGGCTGGGTGTCCAAGCCCATCACACGGGCCGCGTGTGGCCGGGCCTGCGACGGCTCCAGCGCCGTGGTGCTCGTTGCCGCAGAGGACGCGCCGGGCGCGCCGGTCATCGCCGGTATCGCGCAGGCGACCGGGCCGAACGGGCTCGCGGCCAAGTTCGGTTTCCCCGGCTACGACGGGGACATCGTGCGTGCCCTGCCCACAGCGCTCGCCGCGGAAAGCGCTTACCGGCAGGCCGGGATCGATGCGCAGGACATCGACGTCGCCCAGGTGCACGACTGCTTCTCGATCATGGGCTCGCTGCACCTGGAAGCGCTCGGCGTGTTCCCCGCCGGCAAGGCCGCGCTCGCCGTACGGGCCGGTGAGACCGCTCTCGACGGCCGGTGTCCCGTCAACACCGACGGGGGCCGGATCGGGCTCGGCCATCCGACCGGGACCACCGGGATCAACGTGGTCGTCGAGTCCGTCCGGCAGCTGCGGCGTGAGGCCGGCGAACGGCAGGTCCGCGATCCGGAGGTCGCGGTGTGCCAGTCGATGGGCGGCAACAACGCCACGAGCGCGGTCGCCGTGCTGCGCCGCGAACCAGGAGGTGCGTGATGTGGGCGCCCAGCGATCCGATCGCTCGTCTCAACACCGCCTCCGGGGCGCGGGGATGGCGTTCCCGCCATGGCCGGTACCGGCTTGTCGGCACGGTCTGCCTGTCCTGCGACGCGGTTCATTTCCCGTCGCGTCGGGTGTGCCCGTCCTGCCGGTCCCGCGATCTCGCGGAGAAGGCCTTGTCCCGCACCGGAAAGGTGGTGTGCGCCGCCGAGGACCGGACGCCACTCGCCGGGCACGCCGGTCGCCCGGTGTCCCCGTTCGCGATCATCACGCTGGATGACGGTCCGTCCGTGCTCGCCGAGTTGGTGGAGGTGGAAGCCGTCACGCCGGGACTGCGGGTGGAGATGGTGATCCGCAAGTGGCGGCGGGAGAGCAACGGGCTCTACCAGTACGGTTACAAGTTCCGGGAGGCGCGATGACAGGCCTGATCGGAGCCGGTGTCGCCGTGCCCGCGACCAGGGTGGCGCCGGCGGAGATCCACCGGGTGTGGGCCAATGTGCCCGAGCAGGTCGTGCGGCGGTTCGGGGTCATCCACCGCGCCGTACCCGAACCGGACACCGACACGATCACCCTGGCGGCCGAGGCCGGGCGTGCCGCGCTCGGAACCTCCACTGTGGACGCGATTTTCCTGGGCACGCAGACCAATCCCTACGCCACGCGGTCGGCCGCGGTGATCGTCGCGGACATGCTCGGCCTGCCCCCACACGTGTTCGCGACCGATCTGCAGTGCGCGGACAAGTCGGGCACGGCCGCACTGCTGTCAGCGATCGCCTGGGTCTCGGCGGGCCTCGGGGAAACTGCGCTCGCGATCGGCGCCGACACACTGGCGCTGCACGCCGCGCCCGGTGATCCGCTCGAGTACACCGCGGGCGCGGGTGCCGCCGCCTTCGTCGTCGGAGCCGAGGATGGTGCCGCGGCCTTCGTACGGATGGCGTCGGCCGCGACGGACACGCCCGACCGGTACCGCCTCGACGGCGAGCGGCACCTGCGCACGACCGGCTCCGCCATGACGGCCACCGGGGTCGGGCTGGAACATCATGTCGGGCTCGCGTTCGAGCGGCTCGGCGTGGCTGAGGAAATCGAGCACCTCGCGGTGAGCCAGCCGGATGCGGCGACACCGCGGCGGATCGCCAAAACGGTGGGCGCGCCACCGTCCACAACGGACGCCGGACTGGTCGCCGACCGGATCGGCGACGCGGGATCGGCATCGGTCCTGCTGTCCCTCGTTCGCGTGCTGGAGAAGGCGGTCAAGGGAGAGCGGATCGTCGTGCTGTCCTACGGTGCGGGGGCCAGCAGTGACGCACTGTTGTTCCGTGCCACCGGAAAGCCGCTGATGTCCGAAGTGGACTTTATGCTCGACAATGCGATCACGATCGACTATCCGACCGCGGTGCGCTACGAGCGCCGCTACGCCGGGCACGAACGACTGATAGGAACCTACGAATGACACGCACCCTCGTGACCGGCGCGGCCCGCGGCATCGGTGACGCGATCGTACGGTGCCTGCGCGATCACGGGCACGATGTCGTGGCGTGGGACGTCCGTGGCGGGCCGGGCATCGTGCCCGTCGACGTCACCGACGAATGCGCGATCGAGCAGGCCATCGGTGCGCTCGGCACGATCGACAACCTGGTCAACAACGCGGGTGTCGAACTGCGTGCCCCGCTCGCGGGCCACAGTCGTGAGGACTGGCAGCGCGTGTTCGACGTGAACGCGACCGGACCGTTCCTGGTGACCCGCGCGGCGGCCGGACATCTCGAAGCCGCCGAGCGCGGCGCGATCGTCAACATCGCCTCGACCGCGGTCGTCGGGTTCAGCGGGCAGGCAGCCTACGACGCGTCGAAGGGCGCGGTCCTGACCTTGACCAGATCACTGGCCGTCGAGCTGGGGCCGGTGCGCGTCAACGCGGTGTGCCCCGGATTCATCGACACCGAGATGGTCCGGGAAGCCGGGCTGGCGGAGACCGGCGCCAAGGTCGCACGTGGACTTCCTTTGCGCCGCACCGGAAAACCGGAGGAGGTCGCGGCCGCGGTGGCATTTCTGCTCTCGCCGGCCGCGAGCTACATCACCGGACAGGCGTTGTTCGTGGACGGAGGCTGGGTCCGATGGTGAAGGTCGCGCTGGTCACGGGTGGCGCGGGAGACATCGGCGCGGCGATCGCGGCGCGGCTCGCGCAGGACGGCGCGCGCGTCGTCGTCGCCGACCGGGACGGGGAGGGCGCGCGGAAGCGGGCGGCCGCGATCCACGCGTCCGGTGGTGTGGCGGAGGCCGCCGAGTACGACCAGACCTCGCGCGAGTCCGTCGAGCGGCTCTTCGCGGACATCGGGCAGCTCGACATCTGTGTCGCCAACGCGGGTTATGGGCGGTTCGGGTCGGTGCTCGAACAGGACTTCGAGGTGTGGCGGCGGCACATCGACATCAACCTCACCGGCACGTTCCTGGTGTGCCAGGCCGCGGCGCGGAAGATGGTGGCCGGGGGCGGGGGCGCACTGGTGATCAACGCGTCCACGGCGGCGCTGCGGTCCTGCACCCTGTTCTCGGGCTACGCCGCGTCGAAGGCCGGGGTGGAAATGCTCGCCCGGTGCCTGGCCGATGAACTCGGCCCGGTCGGCATCCGGGTGAACACCGTGTGTCCCGGCGTGATCGAGACGAGCATGACCGGTGGCCTGCTGGACACCGGCTCGATGCGGCGGCTCGTGTCGTCCGAGACGCCACTGGGCCGCACCGGGCGGCCGGAGGACATCGCGAACGTGGTGGCATTCCTCGCGAGCGATGCCGCCGCGTATGTCACCGGCGCCGCGCTTCTTGTCGACGGCGGGCAAACCCTGCGCGGCTACCCGCGCTGGTTCGTAAACGAGGGCGCCGAATGGCGCCCGATCACGGAAAGGGACACAACGAAGTGGCCAGCAAGGAATCCGAGTACCTGACCGAGATCTACCGGTCGCTCGCCGAGCGGTCGCAGGCACAGCCGGAGATGGATCTGGCGACCATGCGCGATCTGTTCGAGGAGATTCACCTCGTCACCAGGGAACCCGAGGGGGTGAGCTACGCCGAGGCCGACGCCGGTGGGGTACCCGCGTTGTGGTGCGTGCCGGAGGATCACGACCCCGGCCGGGCGCTGCTGCACTTCCACGGCGGCGGGTTCATGGTCTGCTCGATGCACACGGACCGGAAAATGGCGGGGCACCTCGCCAAGGCCGCCGGGGCGCGGGCCCTTGTCCTCGACTACCGGCACGCGCCGGAGCACCCGTTCCCGGCCGCGCTGGACGACGCCGTCTTGGCCTACCGGTGGCTGGTGTCGCAGGGGCTGACGGTGGCCAGCGTCGGCCACTCCGCCGGTGGGAACCTGTGCACCAGCCTCGCGGTGCGACTGCGCGATGAGGGGCACCCGGCGCCGGCCGCGGTCGTGTCCATTTCGCCCTGGTACGACATGACGCTGAGCGGCGAGACGATGGACACGAACGCGGCCACCGACGCGGTGGTGCAGCGGCCGATCCTGGAAGGGATGCGAGCCGCGGTGCTGGGGGACACCTCGCCCGAGCACCTGTTGATCAATCCACTGTGCGCGGATCTCACCGGCCTGCCGCCGATGCTGCTCTACGTCGGTGCGGAGGAGACGCTGGTCTCCGACGCCACGAGCCTCGCCGACCGTGCCCGCGCCGCCGGCGTCGATGTCACCCTGCACGTGGTGCCGGAGATGCAGCACTCGTTCACGCTGCTGGCGGGTCGCGCCCCGGAGGCCGACGCGACGGTCGCGGACATCGGCCAGTGGCTACGGGATCACTTCGCCAAGGGCTGAGCCAGCAGTTCCCGGAGAATCTTGACCACCTCGGCCGGCGACTCCTCTGCCATGAAGTGTCCCGAGGTGACGGTCTGGTGTTTCAGGTCCTGCACCCACGGGCTCCACAGGGACACGGCGTCGTAGCCGAGTGCGGCGCCCCAGTCCTGCTGCACGACCGTGACGGGCATCCGTAGCCGGTTGCCTGCCTGGCGGTCGGTCTTGTCGTGCTCGATGTCGGTTGTCGCGGTGGCGCGGTAGTCCGCGACGATCGACGGGACGGCGTTGCGCGACGCTTCCAGGTACGCGGCGCGTACGTCCGCCGGCATCGCGTCCGGGTGCTGCGTCCACGCGTCCAGGAAGTAGCCGAAGAACTCGTCCGGTGCGGCGCCGATCAGTGCCTCGGGCAGTCCGGGCGGCTGCGCCATCAGGTACAGGTGGAACCCGACCGCGGCGCTCACCCCGCGCATCACCTCCCACATGTCCAAAGTGGGCAGTACGTCGAGCACGGCGAGGTGCGTGATCGTCTCCGGATGGTCGAGCCCGGCGCGGATGGCGACGAGCGCGCCCCGGTCGTGGCCCGCGAGCGCGAACCGGGAGAACCCGAACGCCGCCGCGAGCGCGACCACGTCCGCGGCCATTTCCCGCTTCGAGTAGACCTCTCCCGACGGCTTGTCGCTGTCGCCGTAGCCACGCAGGTCCGGGCACAGCACGGTGTGGTCGCTCGCCAGGTCGGCGGCGACGTGCCGCCAGATCAGATGCGTCTGCGGGAACCCGTGCAGCAACACGATCGGGTCACCGGAACCGGCGACGGCGACGTTCAGTGCGACCCCGTCCGCGACGGGAACCCGCTGGTAGTCGAATCCATTGAGCTTCATGCCTGCCAGCGTGCGCGCCCGCGATCAGCAACCGATCAGCATGGGCTGAGTACAGTTCGGCGCATGCGCTTCGGGGTGCTGGGACCGCTCGTCGCCGAGGACGCCCGTGGTCCCGTCGCCCTGCCCGGTCCTCGGCATCGCGCCGTGCTGGCTCGGTTGATCATCGCTCGCGGCCGCGTCGTGCCGGTCGAGCGGCTCGTGCACGATCTGTGGGAGCGGCCGCCGGAGCGTGCGGCCGGTGCGATCCAGACCTTCGTCGCCGCGCTGCGCCGCGACCTCGAACCCGACCGCGCGCCCCGCACACCGGCCCGGCTGCTGGTCACCGAGGGGCGCGGCTATGCCCTGCGCGCGGAATCGGTCGACGCCTGGGAGTTCGAGAACGCCGTGACCGAGGCTGCTCAATTGCCCGCCGGCGCCGCGCTAAAACGGGTGGACGAGGCGCTGGACCTGTGGCGCGGACCCGCCTATGCGGAGTTCGAGACCGAGGCCTGGGCCCGCGCGGAGATCGCCCGCCTCGACGAGTTGCGACTGCTCGCGCGCGAGCGGCGCGCGGAGGCGCTGCTGGCCTTGGGACGCGCGGCCGAAGCCGTCCCCGATCTGGAGACCCACACGGCCGGGCACCCCTGGCGCGAGGACGGCTGGCGGCTGCTGGCCCTCGCGCTCTACCGCTCCGGACGGCAGGGCGACGCGCTGGCCGCGTTGCGCCGCGCACGTCAGGTACTGGCCGACGAACTGGGCCTCGATCCCGGCCCGGCGTTGCGGCAGGTCGAAGCGGACATCCTCGCCCAGGAACCGGACCTGCTGCCCGTCACCTCGCCGCCGCTGGTGGCCCGCGCCGACGAGCTGGCCCAGCTGGCCGAGGCCGCAGGCCAGGCTCGCGGCAAGCCCAGCCTGGCGCTGATCTCCGGCGACGCGGGCGCGGGCAAGACCGCGCTCGCCGAAGCCTTCGCCGCCCAGCTCGGCTGGCCGACCGCGTGGGGCGACAACCCGGAGGGCGCGCCACCGGCGTGGGCGTGGACGCGAATCCTGGACACGCTCGGTCTGGAACCGGAACCCGAGCCCGCCGCGGACCCGGCCGTCGCGCGCTTTCACTGGCACCGGGCCGTCGGAAAGGCACTCGCCGGTGCCGCGCCGCTGCTGGTGGTGCTCGACGATCTGCACTGGGCGGGAGAGGAGACGCTGGCGCTGCTCGCGTCGATCGTCACCGATCCGGTCACGGCTCCGCTGCTCGTGATCGCGACCTACCGCACGAGCGAGGTCGAGCCGCGTCTCGCCGACTTTCTCGGCCGAGTGGCGCGAGCCGAACCCACCCGGATCTATCTCGGCGGGCTGCCCGCGTCGGCGGTGCCGGAGCTGGTGCGGGCGACCACCGGGCAGGACATCGACGCGACCACGGCGAGCGTGATCCACCGGCGCAGCGCGGGCAACCCGTTCTTCGTGCGCGAACTCGCGCGGTTGCTCCACTCGGAAGGCGTGACCGGGCTCGACGCCGTGCCACCCGGCGTGCGCGATCTCGTCCGCCATCGGGTCGCGCGGCTGCCCGAGGACGTGCGCACCGTGCTGCGGCAGGCCTCCGTGCTCGGCACCGAGATCGACCTCGCGGTTCTCGGTGAACTCGACGCGCTCGAACTCGCCGCGGCGCGCGGACTCCTGGTCGAGGACGCGCCCGGCCGCTTCCGGTTCGCGCACGCGCTGGTCCGCGACACCGTGTACGAGGACATGTCGCGGTCGCGCCGGGCGCACTGGCACGCGGTGCTCGGGGAGCGGATCGAGCGCCTGCGGCCGGACGACGCCGACGCGCTGGCGCACCATTTCCTGCTCGCCGGTGATGCCCGCGCGGTCCGGTACGCACGCGCCGCCGCGGAGCGGGCCGAGTCGCGGTTCGCGCCGCACGAGGCGGCTCGGTTGTGGCGTGCCGCGCTCGACGCGTACGACGGCGCCGATGTCCGGGTGCGTCTCGACCTGCTGATGGGCATGGTGCGGGCGCTGGCCGTGACCGGTGAGCTCGACCGTGCGAGGCAGCACCGCGCCGAGGCGATCACGATGGCCGAGGACCTCGGGGAACCCGCGTTGACCGCGCGGGTCATCGCCGCTTTCGACGTGCCCGCGATCTGGACCGAGCACGACGATCCCGCACTCGCCCGCCGGATCGCGGACGTCACCGAGCGGACTCTCGCGGCGCTGCCGGCGGACCACACCGCCGAACGCGGCCGCCTGCTGGCGACGCTCGCGCTGGAGTTGCGCAACACCGGCGGCGAGCGCGGCCGCGAAGCCGCGCGGGAGTCCGAAGCCCTTGCCCGCGAACTCGGCGACCCCGCGCTGCTCGCGTTCGCGCTCAACGCCAGGTTCATGCAGTCGTTCGACCGGGCGGGCCTCGCCCCGGCGCGCGCCCGGATCGGTGCCGAACTGGTGGAGCTGTCGACGCGGCACGGGCTGGTCGGGTTCGAGGTGCTCGGGCGGCTCATCCTGACCCAGGCCCATTCGGCGCTCGCGGACTTCGCCACCGCCGATTCGGAGGCGGCGGCCGCGGACCTGCTGGGCGAGCACTATCAGCTGCCGCTCGTCAGCGTGTTCACGCAGTGGTACCGCGCGCTGCGTGCCTCGGTGCGCGGGCAGGACGCCGAACCCGCCTACCGGGCGGCGGCCGCGCTGCTCAGCCGGACCGGAATGTCCGGAATGGACAACGGACTCGGTGGCTTCGCGTTGTTCTGCCACCGGCTCCGGCACGGCAAAGTGTCCGAAGTGGACACCGGTGCGTTCGAACCGTGGTGCCGCCCGCTACGGGGATCCGGGTACCAGGAGATCCCCGATTCGCCGAGGGATCTCCTGTACGAGGCGCGCACCACGCTGCACGCCATGGCGTCGATCCGGCAGGGCGACCGTCCGGCGATGCGCCGCCTCTACGACGCGTTGCTGCCCGCGGAGAACGAACTCGCCGGCGCCGGCAGCGGCCTGGTTACCCTGGGGCCCGTGGCGGCCTGCCTCGGCGATCTCGCCGCGGCGCTGGGCCAGGCGGATACCGCCGCCGAGCACCGGCGGCGGGCGCACGAGGTCATGGCCAGGTCCGGGGTGAACCCGTCAGCTGGGCACCTTGGCTGAACCATCCGGATCGTCCGCGGCGAGCCGGTACTCGGCCAGCGCGCTGTCCAGCCGGTCCTCGTGATGCGCCTTCACCAGAGTTGCGGCGAGCTCACGCAACTTCAGGTTCCGATTCTGCGACGCGCCTTTGAGTGCGGCGAACGCTTCCTCGGCGCTCTGGCCGTTGAAGCGCATGAGAAGCCCCTGCGCCTGCGCGATGGCCGTGCGGGTGCGCAGGGCCGTGCGTACGTGCGAGAGCAGCGCCAGGTTGTCGTGGTAGAGCGTGGCGTTGTCGAAGGCGACCCCGGCGTGCAGGGTGAACAGCAGTGCCAGATCGTGGGAGTCCTCGCCGAACTGGCCCGGCACCGTGGAGAACACGGTGAACGCCGCGGCCGATTCCGTCGCGGGCAACGGCAGCGACAGGCAGCTCGCGTAGCCGTGCCGTTTCAGGAAGTCGCGGTAGGCGGGCCAGCGCTCGTCCTTCTCGATGTCGTCGAGCCGCCGCGGCTCGCGGTGCAGCAGCGATTCGGCCACCGGGTTCGCCATCTCCGCGTCCCCGGCCGGACTGGGCAGCGGATTCGAACCGGCGGAGGCGACCACCTCGACGTCGTTGCCGTCGGCGAGCGCCGTGATGGCCGCGTAGTCGCAGCCCGGCAGCAGCGAGATGGCGCGCCGGACGTAACGCTCCAGGGTGGCGGTGACGTCGTCCTCGTCCACCAGCCTGCCGACCTCGGCGAGCTCCTGGGAGATCGTCATGACCACTTCGGGCCTGACTTGGTCGTTCATCTCGCACCTCGGTCGGGTAGCATCGGCTGCGCCACGGTTATAGAAGCAGCGGTGGCTCGCAAACATTACAGGGCGCCTGTGCCCACTGTCCGCGAGCGAGGAGCCGTTACGTGACGCTTACCGTGGAGTGGTCCGATTTCCATGACACCCTGGTCGCCACCGTCACCGGGGACATTGACGCGGCGACCGCGCCCGACCTCCGCGCGAGCCTCGGTCAGGGCCTGCGTGACCATGAACCACGGAGGTTGGTGCTCGACCTCTCCCGGGTGCACTTCCTCGATTCGGCCGGGCTGGCCGTGCTCGTCGAGGTCGCCGCCCGGTGTGCGGACACCGGGCTTGACTTCCAATTGGTCTGTACCACTCGCGGGGTGCTGCGCCCACTGCAGATCGCCGGGCTGGACTCGATCTTCACCATCCTTGCCGAGGCCCCGGTTCCGCGGGCCGAGCCGAGATGACCGACGCCCGCCTCACGCCGATCCGGCGTGAGGCGGGCGCGGTTGCCGGTCGTCAGTAGGGGCAGGTGTCCAGGTACTGCGAGATGGTCGAGTCGTCCGGTGCCGGGCACAGGAACTGGTCGTAGCGGGTGTCGTCGTCGAGGAACCGCTTGAACCACGAGATCAGGTACTTGGCCATGGTCGTGTTGGGCGTGTTCGGGAAGAAGTGACTGGCGCCGCGCAGCTCCATGTACGCCTTGTCGAGCGAGCCCGGAAGCGAGTTGTAGAACACTTCGGAATGCGAGGACACCGGCGCGACCGTGTCGCTCTGCCCCCCGATGATGAACGTCGGCACGGTGACCCGGGTGAAGTTCTTGTTCAGGTCCCACGGCGCGAGTGGCACGGCGCCCTGCAGTGACGGCCGGTCGAGGGCCGCCTCCAGCGTGCCGCCGCCGCCCATCGAATGGCCCGCGACGCCGAGCCGGGACGCATCCACCCGCGAGCTGACCGAACTGCGCTGGGTCAGGTAGTCGGCGGCGGCCAGCAGCTGGTCGCCGCGGCTGTCGGGCTGGTCGTAGCGGGTCAGGGTGTCGATCGTGAACACCACGAAGCCCTGCGAGGCCAGTCGCGGGCCGATCCACGCGATGCTCGACTGGTCGGCGGTGTAGCCGGGGGCGATGACCACACCGCCGAACGTGCCCTCGCTGGTCGTGGTCGGGTAGTAGATGGTGCCGCCGCCGAAGCCGGTGACGGCGAGTGAGGACACCGTGGTCTGCGCGGTGGCGTACGGGCCGCGCACCGCTTCGATGCTGGATTCCGTCGGATCGGGGCCGTGCTGGTAGGAATCGGCGGCCTGTGCGGGGTTCGTCGCGGCGACGCCGAGTGCCACGCCGACCGCGAGCACCAGGCTGGACCAGGTTTTCGCTGCTCTGCGCACTTGTTCCTCCTCGGAAATGGGGGAGAGTCACTATCACCGGCGGCGGGGCGAAGCCGCATCGGTGCATCCGCCAGTCATTGCGAAACGTATTCGCGTGGTGTTCGATCTGTTCGACAACGCTTGTCTACTTCGTCCGGAGGGGCCATGGCTGCTCCGCTTCGCGGCAGGAACGCGGAACTGGCGAGAATCGCCGAGGTTGTCCGGAACGCGCGGGCCGGCCATGGCGAGGCGCTGGTCCTCGTGGGCGAGCGCGGCGCCGGCAAGAGCGCGCTGCTGGCCGCCGCGGGGGACGAGGCCGAGGGCATGCGGGTGCGCCGCGTGCACGGCGTCGCGGCGGAGAAGGGATTGCGGCTCGGCGGCCTGCGGCGGCTGTTCGGGGCCCCGGACGTGCCAGGCGGTCCGGTGTTGTGCCTGGTGGACGACACGCAATGGCTCGACGAGGCGAGTGTGACGGCGCTCGCGTTCGCCGCGCGGCGGTGCGGCGACCGGCCGCTGGGGTTCGTGTTCACCGCGCCCGATCGGGATCTGCTGCCGGACCTGCCGCAACTGGTGCTGCCGCCGTTGCCGGAGCAGGACTGCCTGGCGATTCTCGGCGATCATTCCCCGGTGTCGGCGGAATTGGCCGCGATCGCCGCCGGAAACCCCGCCGACCTGCTGGAACTGGCGGGCGAGCTGACCCCGGCGCAGCGCGCGGGCCGCGATCCGGCGCCCGAGGTGCTGCCCGTCGCGGGACGGCAGCGGGCGCGGTTGCGGTGCGCGTTCGCGGAACTGTCCGACACGGCCCGGCTACGGGTGCTGGCGGGCGCGTGCGAACCGGCCTTCGACGTGGCGGAGTGGTATCCGGGGCTGGTGCGGGCCGTCGGCGACCAGGTGCGCGTCGCCAGCCGGGCGGTCGCGGCGACGCTGCGTGCGGAGGCGGCCGCCGACGAGCTGCGCGCCGCGCACCGGATCGTCGCCGAGACGCTCGATCCGTTGCGGCAGCGGGTTTCCTGGTTGTGGCACGACGCGTGTGCCCGTGGTGACGCCGCAGTCGCCGACGAACTCGCCGAGGCGGCCGCGGAAACCCGCGCACACGAGGAGGCGGCGCGGGGACTGAGCCGCGCGGCCGAGCTGACCGAGCCGGGGTCGCGGAAGGCGGACCGGTTGCTGGCCGCCGCGCAGCGCTACTGGTCGGCCGGACTTGCCGTCCCGGCGCGGCGGTCGCTGCGGCAGGCGCGTGCCCACGCCACGACGCAACTGGGCCGGATTTTGTTGCTGCAAGGCGAAATCGAGATGCGGGACGGTGACCCGGCACTCGCCGTGCACGATCTGTCGAGCGCGGCGGAACGGCTGCCGGCGGAGGAAGCCGCGACGGCCTCCGTGCTCGCGGCCGAGGCCAGGCGGGTCGCCGGTCACGTGGACTACGCGGTCACGGATCTGGGCGGCGCGACCGGTGCCGGTGCGTCGCTGCTGGCCGGGATGGCGGCGATGTTCGCGGCGGACGTGGAGACCGGGCGGCGGGCGTTGTGGCAGGTGGTGCGGGACGGGCAGGCGGCTCGCGACGCGCGTTCGGCGTTGTGGGCCAGCGAGGCCGCGATGGCGCTGGGGCGTCCGGTGCTCGCGCACGACTGCGCCGCCGCGGCCGCGAGCCGGGCCAGGATCGCCGGTGCGGACCCGTTGCTGCCACCGGTGCTGGTGCAACTCGCGTTGACGTGCGTGCTGCTGGACCGGCCGCGGGCGGCGCTGACGGCGGGGCTCGACGGGATGTCGCTCGCGGTGGCGGCCGGGCAGCGCAATGTCGAGGTGGAGCACCTGGTGCTGGCGGCGCTGGCGGAGGTTTCGCTGGGCGACCGGGCGGCGGCGCTGGCCAGGCTCGAGGCGGCCGCGCCGCGGATCAGCGCCGCGGGGCTGGGGCGGGCGGCCTCGATCGCGGAGTGGGTGCACGCGTGTGTCGAGCTACTGGACGAGCGGCCGGCGGACGCGTTGCGGCGGCTGGTGACCCTGGTGACCGGTGCGGCGGCGCGGCCCATGATCCGGGTGGCTGCGGCGCCACAGCTGGTGGAGGCCGCGATCCGGTGCGAGGAGCTGGACCTGGCGCGGCGGGCGTTGAAGGGGTACGAGGCGTGGGCGCGGAGCACCGGCACGGACAACTGGCACGCGCTCGCGCACCGGTGTCACGCGCTGCTCGCGGAGGATTTCGCCGCTGCCGAACGACATTTCCGGCTGGCGATCGATCTGCACCGGGCCGGTGGCGCGGTGCTGGAGCTGGCGCGCACGGAGCTGTTCTACGCGCGGCGCCTGCGGCGCGAACGCAAGACGCGGGAGGCGCGGGAACAGCTGCGGGACGCGCTGCGGCTGGTGCAGACGGTCGACGCGACGTACTGGGAGGACCGCGTCCGCACGGAACTACGCGCGGCGGGTGACAGCGTCGCCCGCGCGGAGGCCCCGCCCGTGGACGGCCTGACCCCGCAACAGGAACGGATCGCCCACCTGGTCGCCGCGGGCGAGACGAACCGCGAGATCGCGGGACGGTTGCTGATCTCCCAGCGCACGGTGGAACACCACCTGCGGAACATCTTCGTGCGGTTGAACGTGCGCTCGCGGGTGGAACTGGCGGGCGCCCTGACGAGGGCGGCTCACGGCCGGTGAGGGTTATCTGCTCGCCCGGCTCAGTACCTCCCTGATCACCAGGCGGGCCGTCGGGCGGATGGTGTGCCAGTACCAGTCCGCCCAGCGGTAGGCCACCGCGTCCGTCGTGGTGGCTCGCGCTTCGAAGGTGAGCAGCGAGCGTGGACCGCAGGCGGTGTGGGTGATCGCGATGGCGATGGTGGCGCGGCGCGGGCGGGCGTAGGTCGCGAACTCCTCCGCGGCGATCGGTTGCCAGTCCGAGAAAGCCGTCCAGAACCGGCCCGCCGCGCCCAGCACAACGCCCTCGCCCGGGCGGTGCCCCAGCACCGTCCACCGGCCGTGCGCCAGCAGCTCGTCGAAACCGGGCGCCGACAGGCACGGGCGCATCGGCACCGGCGGCAACCAGCCGAACAACCCCGACGGCGAAACACTGAACCGCCGCAATATCTCGTCCGCACGCGCGGGGCCCGCCGTCACCAGCACGTGCTCCCGCAGCGCGAACTCGAAGTTCGGGGTGAACTCATCCAGCAGCGTCGGTGCCACGGGTTCGACCGTCATACCGGATATTTCACCCGAGCCGGCGCGCCACCGGGCAGAGTCCAAAGTCCCCGTGGCCGGGGAGGCGTTTTCCGCCGCTCAGTTCTTCGTGATCCGCCCCAGCGCCCGCACCACGGCCGTGCACCGGTCCTCGACGTAGGTCAGGCCCGCCTCCGTGGCGATCCGCCTGGCCTCCGGCGACACGATGCCCTGCTGCAGCCACAACGTTTTCGCCCCGATCCGTACCGCTTCCTCGGCGATGGCGGGTGCCTCGGCCGCCGGCCGGAACACGTCGACCAGGTCCACGGGTTCGGGTATTTCCGCGAGCGACCGGTAGACCTTCTCGCCGAGCAACCGGTCCGCCGACGGGTGCACCGGGATGATCCGGAACCCGGCGGCCTGCAGGCTCGCCGGCACGGCATGCGCGGCCTTCGACGGGTCACGGCTCAAGCCCACCACGGCGATGGTGTTCGCCTCCGCCAGGGCACGTTCCGCAAGGTCTGCCATAGTCCTGCCCAACCGAAGCGTGCCGCCGGAAATTCCTGGTCACCGCACGACGACGGTGTGCTCGCCCCGCGCCACCAGCTCCCCGATGACCGGCGCGCCGGGGATCTCCCCGGCCAGCAGCAATCCACCCGACGTCTGCGCGTCGGCCAGCAGCAGCGCCTCGTCCGCGGACACCGCCGAAAGATCCACCTGCGGCCGCACCCAGTCGAGGTTCCGCCGCGTCCCGCCACTGCAGTAGCCCGCCGCCAGCGCCTCCCGTGCGCCGTCCACATAGGACACAGCTGCCGAGTCCACGATCGCGGTGACGCCGCTGGCCCGCGCCAGTTTGTGCAGATGCCCCAGCAGCCCGAAGCCCGTGACGTCGGTGGCGCACGTGATGCCCGCCTGCAATGCGGCCTCCGACGCGGCCGCGTTCAGCGTGGTCATCACGTCGATCGCCTGCTCGAACCGTTCCCCGGTGGCCTTGTGCCGTGCGCCCAGCACCCCGATCCCGAGCGGCTTCGTCAGCGACAGCGGCACGCCTGGTCGCCCGGAATCGTTGCGCAGCAAGCGATCCGGATCGGCGATACCGGTCACCGCCAAGCCGTACTTGGGTTCCGGATCGTCCACGCTGTGCCCGCCCGCGAGGTGACAACCCGCCTCGCCGGTGACCTCCAGCCCGCCGCGTAGTGTCTCGGTCGCCAGCTCGAACGGCAGCACCTCGCGCGGCCAGCCCAGCAGGTTCACCGCGACGACCGGCCGCCCGCCCATCGCGTAGACGTCGGACAACGCGTTCGCCGCGGCGATCCGGCCCCAGTCGTAGGGATCATCCACGACCGGCGTGAAGAAATCCGTGGTCGCGATCAGCGCGACCCCGTCGGAGATGCGCACAGCGGCTGCGTCGTCCCCGTCGTCGAGCCCGACGAGCAGTTCGCCCACCGGATCGTGCGGCCGCGCCCCGGTCAGCCCGCGTACCACGTCTTCCAGTTCCCCGGGCGGAATCTTGCACGCGCAGCCACCGCCGTGCGCGTACTGGGTGAGTCGGTAGGCCATGTCCCCATCCTGCTCGGGTCGCGGCCCGCGCGCCGGGTTGCGATCATCGACACGTGGGTGACCCGCGAAGGCGCGTGCCGCGAACCGACGTACTGCTCGCCCATCCGCGCCTCGCGCGGGCCGAGCGGGAGCTGGGCCGTGCGCTGGTGAAGTCCGTCATCGCGCGGGCACAGGACCGCGCGCGGGCGGGCGAGATCGAACCGGAGCAGGTCGCCGAGCACGCCGTCGCCGCGCTGCCCGCGACGGCGGCCGGCCTGCGCCCGGTGCTCAACGCGACGGGCGTGGTCGTGCACACCAACCTCGGCCGCGCACCGCTTTCCCAGGCGGCGCTGGACGCCGTGGTCGCCGCCGGGCGGACCACCGATGTCGAGTTCGACCTCGAAACCGGCCGCCGGGCCCGCCGGGGACGCGGTGCGCTGGCCGCGCTCGCCGAAGCCGTGCCCGCCGCGGGCGGGGTGCACGTGGTCAACAACAACGCCGCCGCGCTCCTGCTCACCGCGCTGACTTTGGGGCCGGGTAAGGAAATCGTGCTCAGCCGGGGCGAACTGGTGGAGATCGGCGACGGGTTCCGTATCCCGGAACTGCTCGCCGCGACCGGCTCCCGGCTGCGCGAGGTCGGCACCACGAACCGCACCAACCTCCGCGACTATGCCGACGCGCTCGGCCCGGACACGGGTTTCGTGCTCAAGGTGCATCCGTCGAACTTCCAGGTCACCGGCTTCACCTCGGCGGTGAGTGTCGAGGAACTGGCCGGTCTCGACGCGCCGCTCGTGGTCGACATCGGTTCCGGCCTGCTCACGCCGCATCCCGCGTTGCCGGACGAACCGGACGCGACCACGGTGCTGGAGGCGGGCGCGGATCTGGTGACGGCGAGCGGCGACAAGCTGCTCGGCGGCCCGCAGGCCGGACTCCTGCTGGGCGAGGCGTCGCTGGTCGAGCGACTGCGCCGGCATCCCGCGGCGCGGGCATTGCGTGTCGACAAATTGACACTGGCCGCGCTGGAGGCGACGCTGCGCGGCCCCGCGCCTCCGGTCGCGCAAGCCCTGGCCGCGGACCCCGTCGAGCTGCGGAAACGCGCCGAGCGCCTGGCGGCTCAGCTGCCCGGCGCCGAGGCCGTCGACTGTGTGACGGCCGTGGGCGGCGGTGGCGCGCCGGGGGTGAGGTTGCCGAGCGCGGCGGTCAGCCTGCCCGAGTCCTGCGCGGTGCCGCTGCGGACGGGAAATCCGCCGGTCGTGGGCCGGGTGGAACGTGGCCGGTGCCTGCTGGACCTGCGCACGGTCGATCCGGCGGACGACGAGGTGTTGCTGGCGGCGGTGCGGCGATGTTCGTCGTAGCCACCGCCGGACATGTCGACCACGGCAAGTCGACGTTGGTGCACCGCCTCACCGGCATGCGGCCCGACCGGCTTGCCGAGGAACAGCGACGCGGGCTGACGATCGAGCTCGGCTTCGCGTGGACCGAGATCGAGGGCAGGCGCATCGCGTTCGTGGACGTGCCGGGACACGAGCGGTTCGTCGGGAACATGCTCGCCGGGGTCGGGCCGGTGCCCGCGGTGATGTTCGTCGTCGCCGCGGACGAGGGCTGGATGCCGCAGTCGTCCGAGCACCTCGACGCGCTGGACGCGCTCGGTGTGCGGCACGGCCTTCTGGTGATCACCAAGGCCGACCTCGCCGACCCCGCGCCCGCCATCGCGCAGGCCCGCGAACGGATCGTGGGCACGTCGTTGGAGGGCGCGCCGGTCGCGGTCGCCCCGGACGTGCGCGCCGCGCTGGTGCGGCTCGTCGACGGACTCCCCGAGCCGGATTCACGCGCCGACGTGCGGTTGTGGATCGACCGCGCGTTCACGGTGCGGGGCGCGGGCACGGTTGTGACCGGCACCCTCGCGGCGGGCCGGATCCGGCTGGGCGACGAACTTGACCACGCCGGACGGCGGGTGGTGGTGCGTGGTCTGCAGTCGCTGGGCGAGGACCGCACGGAGGTCGGCGCCGTCGCTCGGGTCGCGGTGAACCTGCGCGGTGCCAAGGAAATCGCCCGCGGCGACACGCTCCTGACCCCGGACGCCTGGCTCACCACAAGAGAAATCGACGTGGCGTTGCGCCCGGCCGGGAAGCTGCACCGAGAACTGGTACTGCACCTAGGATCCGCGTCGCTCCCCGTGCACGTCCGTCCACTGGGGACAGACTT
>Ga0164243_10006480_pt1 | contig 17707 bp, 13 predicted proteins | sample OricompcompostOP_FD_108781 | JGI IMG/M metagenome (GOLD analysis project Ga0164243, IMG submission 108781) | Organic Plus compost microbial communities from Emeryville, California, USA - Original compost - Organic plus compost (OP) | ecosystem: Engineered > Solid waste > Mixed feedstock >... | reverse complement strand
CGCCCCGCGATCCCGAAAAGGCCCGCCAGGCCTACAACGCGGGCAACCAGGCGCTGTTCGCCGGCGACACCGATCGCGCGATCGAGGCCTACCGCGAGTCGGTGCGGCTCGGCTCCGCCGCGGGCTACCGCGGGCTCGGGCTCGCGTACTCGCAGCGGGGGGACAAGGCGCGCGCGATCAAGTCGTTCCAGAAGTACTTATCGAAGATGCCCGCGGCGAAGGACGTCCCGCTGATCAAGAAGCGCATCGCCGCGCTCCGGCGGTGACCCTCAGCGCGTGCGGCGCACGAACGCCAGGAAGCAGGCGCTCTGGAGCACGCCGATCGCGGCGATCGCGAGCCAGGTGATCGCGTGGTAGTGGCCGATCGTGTCGAGGAGGATACCGCCGAGCAGCGGCGCGAGCGCGATCCCGATCATCTGCACGAAGCCCGTGACGCCGTACATCCGGCCGCGCTGCGCGGGGTCCGCGACGTCGGCGATCGCGGCCTGGTGCGCCGGCGAGAACATCACCTCGGCGCACGTGATCACGGCGACGGCGATCGCGGCGCCCGTGAACCCGGCGCCCACGCCGATCAGCGCGAAGCCGAACGCGTCGAGGAGCGAGGCCCACGGCAGCACGCGCCGCAGCCCGAGGCGCTCGATCATCCGCAGCGCGGGGAGCTGGAGCAGTACGACGCCCAGCCCGTTGAGCGCGTAGAGGAGGCCGACGTCGGCCTTGGTGAGCCCGATCTTGTCGGTGAGATAGATCGACAGGGTCGCGAACATCTGTGTCTGCAGCAGCGCCGCGAGGAAGGTCCGGCGAGCAGGAGGCGCAGCACCGGATCGCGAAGGCTCTCGGCGAGCGCGCCGGTCCCGAGCCCCTGAGAGGGCGCGACCGGCGAGGCGGCTCGCTCGGCGGCGGCCTCGCGGCTCGGATCGATCCCCATCGTGACGACCGCCGCGACGAGGATCCCGGTCGCGGCGATGAAGAATACCACCCCGTACGGGATGACGAGCGTGAGGACGCCACCGAGCGCGGGGCCGATCGCCCAGCCGAGGTTGGTCCCCATGCGCTGCATCCCGAACGCCGCGATGCGCTGCTCCGGCCTCACGACGTCGGCGACGAGCGCGTAGGCGACCGGCTCGAAGCAGCCGCGCAGCGCCGAGCTCGCGATCATGTTCGCCGCGAGGCTCCACAGCGGTGCGTCGTAGAGCACCTGGACGCCCATCGCCGCGATGACAGCGCTACGCACGAACAGCGACGTGGTGATGAGCGGCGTGCGACCGATTCGGTCGGAGAGGCTCCCAGCCCAGGCGTTGGACATCGACTGCGCGAGGTTCGCAGCGAGCGCGATCACGCCATACGCCCACGCCGGATAGCCCCGGGTCTTGACGACGTAGATCCCGAGGAAGGTCATCACGAGGGAGAGCCCCATCGTGTTCACCGCCCGAGCGAAGGCGAGTCGCCACACCCGGCGATCGAGAGCGGCTGACGCCACGGCGCTTTCCTAGCACGCGCGAGCGCGGTACAAAGCCACGCGATGCGCACGCGGCTCGAGCGAACGTACCGGTTCGAAGCGGCGCACTTTCTCCCGAAGGTGCCCGCCGGGCACAAGTGCGCTCGCATGCACGGTCACAGCTACGTGATCGAGATCGTGGTCGAGGGCGAGGTCGATCCCGAGCGAGGCTGGGTGATGGACTTCGCCGAGATCGACGAGCACGTCACGCCGCTCGTGCGGCAGCTCGATCACCACGTGCTGAACGAGGTCGAGGGCCTGGCGAACCCGACGAGCGAGCTGCTCGCCGGCTGGTGGTGGAGCAAGCTCGCGCCGCAGCTCCCCGGCCTCGTCGAGGTCGTCGTCTCGGAGACCCCGTCGTCGCGCTGCGTCTACCGCGGCGGCTGATCGCGACCCGCGACCTCCCGTAGTAGCGTTCGGTGCGTGGGGACGAACCTGCGCGTGATCACGCTCAACCTGTGGGGCATCGAACCACCGCTCGACCGCCGGCTCGAGCTCGCGATCCGGCAGCTCCGGGCGCTCCAGCCCGACGTCGTGTGCCTGCAGGAGGTCCGGCCGCTCGACGGCAAGCAGGGCAGGACCACCGCCGAGGTGATCGCCGAGGCGCTCGGCATGTCGGCGGAGTACGCGGTCGCGGTCGCGTGGGACGACGGCGCGCACGCGAAGCTGCCGGCGGGGCAGGAGGGCCTCGCGATCCTCGCGCGCTCGATCCGCGAGACCCGCGTGCTGCCGCTCCCCGAGCCGCGCCCGGCCGACGCGCGCATCCTGCTCTCGGCGCAGGTCGACAGCGACGCCGGCCCGATCTGGATCCACACCACGCACCTCCACTACCGGCTCGACGACGGCGTCGCGCGCGAGCACCAGGTCCTCGCGATCGACGAGGCGATCCGCGCGCTGCGCACCGACACGAGCCCGCCGCAGATCCTGTGCGGCGACATGAACGCGACGCCTGACAGCGACGAGATGCGCTTCCTGCGCGGGCTGACCACGCTCGGTGGCCGCCGCACGCACTTCCAGGACGCGTGGCTGCGTCTCCACCCCGAGCCCGGCCCCGGCGACGGCCCCGCGCAGGGCATCACCTGGTCGAGCGAGAACGAGCTGACGCGCCCGCTGCGCTCGCTCGATATCGATCGCCGCATCGACTACGTCTACGTCACCAGCCGCAAGAAGGACGGCCGCGGCACGATCCACACCTCGCAGGTCGTGCTCACCGAGCGCGACGGCGGCATCTGCGCGAGCGACCACTACGGCGTGATGGCGGACGTCCAGGTCGCGCCGAGCTGACGCTCGCAGGGCGTGTCCCCGGACGGCGACGCGCGCCGCGAGCGCGGTCAGCGGGGCAGGGCGGCCTCGATCGCCGCGATGACCGCGGGATCGTCGGGCGTCGTGCGAGGATCGAAGCGCGTGATCTGGGTGCCGTCGGCGGAGATCACGAACTTCTCGAAGTTCCAGCGGATGTCACCGGTGTGGCCCGACGCGTCGGCGATCTGCGTGAGCTCCTGGTAGATCGGGTGCCGGCCCGGGCCGTTGACCTCGATCTTCTCCATCATCGGGAAGGTCACGCCGTACGTCGTCGAGCAGAAGGTCTCGATCTCCTCGGCCGTGCCGGGCTCTTGCCCGCCGAACTGGTTGCAGGGGAAGCCGACGACGGTGAAGCCCTTCGGACCGTACTTCTTCTGCAGGGCCTCGAGCGCGGAGTACTGCGGGGTCAGGCCGCACTTGCTGGCGACGTTGACGAGCAGGAGGGCCTTGCCCTTGTACGCGGCGAGGTCGCCGTCCTGGCCCTGGAGGGTCTTGATCGGGGCGTTCCACATGGGGGTCTCCTTCGCGAGAGGTTGCGCGGGCGGCGCCGTGCCGGGCGCGGGCAACTCGACCGGCGCAGCGGCCGGGGCCTCCGGCTGGGTGGACGGAGGCGTGGCCGAGGGCGCGGTGTCCTGCCCCGTGCCCGTCGAGGCGACGACCGGCTCGGGATCCTTCTTGGAGCACGCACCGAGGAGGGACAGGGCCACGACGACGTACGCGAGCCGCTTCATGGATCGGGACCGTACGATCGCCGAGGCCTCGGAGCAAACCCCGGCATCTGCTATACCCCCAGGTCCCCATGCGCCACCTCTATGCCGACTTCATCGACCGTGTCGCCAAGCCGATGCGGTATCTCGGCGGCGAGTACCAGAGCGTCGTCAAGGACGGCGCCGTCGACGCGCGGGTGTGCCTCGCGTTCCCCGACGTCTACGACATCGGGATGTCCCACCTCGGGACGAAGATCCTCTACTCGCTCCTCAACCGGGACGAGCGGATCGCGTGCGAGCGCGCGTTCGCGCCGTGGCTCGACATGGAGGCGGAGCTGCGCGCGAGAGAGCTCCCGCTCGTCTCGCTCGAGACCCAGCGCCCGCTGTGCGAGTTCGACGTGCTCGGCGTCTCGCTGCAGTACGAGCTGACGTTCACCAACCTCCTGACGCTGCTCGATCTCGGGCGCATCCCGCTGCGCGCCGCCGATCGCGCCCCCGACGCCACGCTCGTGCTCGTGGGCGGGCCGACCGCCTCGCACCCCGAGCCGATCGCGCCGTTCATCGACGCCGCGTTCATCGGCGAGGCCGAGGAGCTGTTGCCCGCGCTCGTGCTCGCGTGGGCCGGCATGCGCACGCAGATCGCGCGCGGCGAGCGGACCCGCGCCGACGCGCTCGCGGAGCTCGCGAGCCGGTTCCCGCTCTACGTCCCGAGCCTGTACGCGACCGAGGTCGACGAGGCCACCGGGATGACGGTCGTCGGGGCGCCGCTCGATCCGCGCGTACCCGCGCGGGTGTCGCGCGCGATGGTCGAGGACCTGAACGCGTACCCGTTCCCGAGCGACTCGCCGGTGCCGTACGCCGAGGCGGTGTTCGAGCGCGCGTCGGTCGAGATCTCGCGCGGCTGCACCGAGGGGTGCCGGTTCTGCCAGGCGGGCATGATCTACCGGCCGGTGCGCGAGCGCTCGCCGGAGTCGATCGCGGAGTCGTTGATCGGCGGCGTCGAGCGCGCGGGCTACGAAGAGACCGGGCTCACCTGCCTGTCGACGGCCGACTTCTCGAGCATCTCGCCGCTCGTCAAGCGGCTCGCCGGCGAGCTGCGCAAGCGCGGGGTGTCGATGTCGGTCGCCTCGCTGCGCGCGTACGGCCTCAGCGAGGATCTTCTCGACGAGCTCGCGCTGACGCGGATCAGCGGCCTGACGTTCGCGCCCGAGGCCGGCACGCAGCGGATGCGTGACGTCGTCAACAAGAACGTCACCGAGGCCCACATCGAGGAGAGCACGCGACGCGTGTTCGCGCGCGGGTGGCACCGGCTGAAGCTCTACTTCATGATCGGCCTGCCGACCGAGGAGGACGACGACGTCCACGGCATCGTCGAGACCGGTCACCGCATGCTGAAGATCGGCAAGGAGCTCGTCGGGCACCGCGCCGAGGTCACGGTCAGCGTCAGCTCGCACGTGCCGAAGCCGCACACGCCGCTGCAGTGGGCGGCCCAGGACACCGAGGCCGAGATCAAGCGCAAGCAGGCGATCCTGCGCCAGACGGCGTGCGACCGCAGCCTGCGCGTCAAGCACCACCACAGCGGCATCTCGTTCATCGAGGGTGTGCTCGCGCGTGGCGATCGGCGCCTCGCCGACGCGATCGAGAGCGTGTGGCGCGCCGGCGCGCGATTCGACGGCTGGGACGAGGTGTTCGACATCGAGCGCTGGGAGGCCGCGTTCGCGGCGCACGGCGTCGACGTCGCCGCGTACATGGGCACGCGCCCGGTGACCGCGCGCCTGCCGTGGGATCACATCGACGTCGGCCTCGAGGACGGCTTCTTGCTGAGCGAGTACCGCAAGGCGCTCAAGGGCCGCGCGAGCCCGCCGTGCGGCAAGGTCGCCGGGATGCTCGTGCACCACACGAACCTCGCCGACGCCGAGCCCGATCGCCGCAAGCTCGTCTGCTACGACTGCGGCGTCGCGTGTGACCTGACGAAGATGCGCGAGGACCGGCTCGTCGCGCTGCGCACGCTCGGCGCGACCGAGCGCCCGGCGCGCGCGCTCGACGTCCTGCTGTCCGCGGGCGGCGCGCTCGTCGACGTGTCCGAGCGCGGCGGCGGGAGCCCGGCGGAGGTCGCGGAGACGAAACGGGCGCGTGACCGCGAGACCGAGCGCGCCGAGCGCGTGCGTCTCGCCGGGCACGTCGGCGCGGGCCTGCCGTACACGACCTACCGGATCCGGTTCGCGAAGGTCGGGCGCGCGGCGTTCCTCGGCCACCTCGACCTCGTGCGCCTGCTCGCGCGCACGTTCCGGCGCGCGGACCTGCCGCTCGCGATGACGCGCGGGTTCTCTCCCAAGCCGCGGATCTCGTTCGGCCCGGCGCTCGGGCTCGGCGTCCCGTCGCTCGGCGAGCTGATGGACGTCGATCTCGAGCACGTCGTGCCCGGCGTGCGCAGCTGGGACGCGCCCGACGGCGCCGCACGCGTCGAGCTGTCCGCCGACGAGGTCCGCGAGCGGCTCGCCGCCGTGCTGCCGTCGGGGATCGAGCTCCAGAGCTGCACGATCGTCCGTCTCGCGGGCCACCCGATGTTCGCCCGGCGCCAGCCCGGCACGCCAGGCCCGCAGCCCGCGCTCGGGCTCGGCAAGCTGATCGACGCGGTCGACGTCGTGATCCGCCCGGCGCCCGACGGCATGACGTACGACGCCGCGCGCCTGCAGCGCCTCGCGGCCGCGCTGCTCGCGAAGCCAACGGCGCTCGTCGCGCGCGGCGAGAAGCAGATCGACGTGCGCGCGCTCGTGCTCGACGCCTCCGTGCTCGACGGCGAGGCGGCGGCCCGGATCACGGCCGCGCTCGACTGGCCCGACGGCCCGCTGTTCCGCGTGCGCGTGCGAGCGACCTCGGATGGCTCGGCGAAGCCGTCGGAGATCGCGCGCGCGCTCGGCGTGTGGGGCAGCGACGATCCGCGCGGCGAGCACGCGCTCGTCGCCCGGCTCGGCGTCGTCGAGGTCGGGGCGGCGATCCCGGCCGCGGGCGACCACGCCGCGGTCGCCACCACGCTCGACGCCTGAGCCGTCGCGCTGGCTGCAGCCGGCGCTGGACACGCGGGCGGAGATCGACGCGATCCTGCCGGCCTTTGCTGGGACGGTCTGCTGACTCGCGCGCGCACTTGCGATGATCTGGGGGCGTGGACGTCGTCAGGCGATGGTTGCTGCTGGGGCTGGTCGCGGTGAGCGGGTGCTCGCTCTCGCTCTCGGGGCCGGCGAGCGAGCGCTCGGCGTACAGCCTGCCCCGGTGTGACACGCGCAAGGGCCTGGTCGGTGTCGATGGCGTGATCGGCGGGGCGCTCGGCGTGACCGCGCTGGCCCTGGCCGGCGAGGACCAGCTCGAGGGCGCCGCCGTCGTCGGGCTCCTGTCGGCGGGCCTGATCGCGTCCGCGGTGAGCGGGAACCGCAAGGTGAACGCGTGTCGCGCGGCGATGGACGAGTACGACGCGCTGATGGCGCAGGTCCGGCGACCGCGGGCGAACGCTCCGACCGGACCGCGTCCGCTCGACGCGCGACAGCCCCCCGCGACCGTGCCGGCGGTGACGGTCCCCGGCGCTGCGCCGGCTGCACCGACGTCTGCCACGCAACCCGTGCCCGCGTCACCGACGCCGGCTCCCCCGGCTCGCCCGGCTCCCTCGGCTCGCCCGGCTCCCTCGGCCAGCGCGGCCAGCGCCGGGGCGACCGCGCAGCCGTCGGCCCCGCCGCCCGCCGACGCGACGTGGGCCGACTTCTGGACGGAGGTGCCGTGATGCGGATCCTCGTCGCGCTCGTCGCCGTCGCCGCGCTCACCGCGTCCGCTGCCGCAGAGGACGAGATCGTGCACGGCACGGTCGTGAAGATCGAGCACCAGGAGGTCTATCTCAGCCTCGGGGCGCGCCAGGGCGTCACCGACGGCACCCAGATCCGGATCAAGCGCACGATCCGTCTGCGCCACCCGATCACGCGCGCACAGGTCACGGACTGGATCCCGATCGGCTCCGCGACGGTCACGCAGGCCGGCGAGGTGATGTCGCGCGCCGTGCTCGGCGAGCTCGCCGACGAGGTGAGGGTGGGCGATCGTGTCGAGGCCCTGATCGACCGCCCGGACGCGCGGCCGACGGAGCCACCGCCGGTGTTCGTGCCCGAGCGACCGGCCGAGCGGCCTCCCGAGCCGCCGAGAGACCCGCTCGCCGCCGAGGTGCTCGGCATCTTCGCGAGCCACACCGGCACGTCGCTCGATGCGCGGATCGCCGGCTGGGAGCGCTACCTGTCGACGCGCCCGGACTCGCCGTTCGGTGACGCGATCCGGCGCGACCTCGACACGCTGCGCGGCCTGCGTGATCAGCTGCGCGCGACGCCGGGCCGCGGGCTCCAGCAGGTCGCGACGGTCTCGCACACCCCGCACCGGCGCGCCGAGTCCGGACGGCCTGTCCCGCTCGTGTTCGTGCTCGACGATCCCGCGCAGGTCGCGAGCGCGTACCTCCACTATCGGCCGCGCGGCGCGCGCACGTACCGGAGGCTCCTGCTCTCCCGCGAGCACGACATCTACCTGCGCGGGATGTTGCCGGCCGACGTCGTGCGCCCACCCGGCGTCGATTACTTCGTCGAGGTGTCGTCCCCGTCGGGGCGCTCGGGGCTCGCGCTCGCGTCGCCGGCCGAGCCGGTCGAGATCGAGGTCCGATCGCCACCGCTGATCGATCGCTTCGGCCCGACATCGGGGCGGTCGTCCGTGAAGCTCGGCGTCGAGTACCTGGACTTCGCCACCTTCGACACGCGCGACGCCGACCACACGGATCGCATGTACGCGGCGAACGTCGACTTCGTCTACCGGCTCGACGGCGTCGTCCAGAGCATCGGCGTCGGCTACGGCGTGATGGCGGGCCGGGGCGGGCTCGCGGATCAGGTGTGGACGATGGATCTGCCGCCCGACCGCGCCGCGTTCCACTACGGCTACGCGGACACCGAGCTCGGCGGAACGGTCGACGGCGTCGCGCTCTCGGTCGGCGGCAAGCTCATGGCGGGCGTCGACCGCGAGGGGTTCGGCCTCGGCGGCGAGGGCCGGTTCCGCATCGGCCGGCGCGACGCGACGAACCTGCTCGTGTCGGCCACCCAGCTCCGCTCGATCGGCCGGATGGCGGATGTCCGGTTCGGTGCACGGCCGGCGCGCGAGCTCCTCGTCGGGCTGTCGGTCGGCGCGACCGACTTCCCGACCGGCGGCGACATCGGCGTCAAGCTCGGCACCGAGCTCGAGTGGCTCGGGTTCGGCAACACCTCCATGATCCTCCGCGGCTCGTGGCAGGGGCGCAGCATCGCCCACGGCGGCGTCGGCGGCGGTCTCGGCCTGGGGTTCTACTGGTGAGGACGATCATGACCCACCGACTCGTCACGCTCGCGGCGCTGGTCGTCGCTACCGCGATCGGCGCGCGCGCTCGCGCGGCCGAGGCCGCGGTCGTCCGTCACGTGCCGCCCGCCGACGTCACCGCCGGCGAGCCGCTCGAGCTCGTCGCCGAGGCGCCGCCGGCCACGCCGACCTTGACGCTGCACTACCGCAGCGCGGGGAGCGGCGCGTTCCAGTCGCTCGAGCTCGTGCGCCGCGGCGAGCGCCAGTGGATCGCGGTCGTCCCGGCCTCGGCGGTGGCCCCGCCGGGCATCGACTACTACCTCGCGGCTGGTGACGAGCCGGTGTTCGCGAGCGCGGCGTGGCCGCACACGATGCCGGTGACGGCGACGGTCCACGAGGAGCGGCGTGGTCGCGACCTCGTGCGCAGCCGGGGGCGACGCTCGCAGATCCACACCTCGTTCGACTGGGTGACGTACGGTTCTCCGACGCAAGGCGGCGCCCGGCTCGTCGATCGCTACTACCGGATCGACGCGGACTTCGCGTACCGGCTGTGGGCGTACCCGCTCGAGGAGCTCCGCGTCGGCTACACGCGCCTGCTCGGCGAGACCCCGAGCGAGACGTGCACGCAGGATCCGTGCACCGACGACGCCGGGTTCAAGGTCGCCGGCTGGTTCGAGCTCGGGCTCGCGCCGCTCGAGGGCGTCCGGCTCGACGGTCGCGTCATGGTGATGGCGACGCAGAGCGGCTTCCAGCCCGGCGCGCGCGGCGAGGTGCGGCTCGGCGTCCGCGAGGCGAGCCACGTCGCGCTCGGCTTCGAGTACCTCGCCGACGTCGGCTCGAGCGGGTTCTTCCGGCTCGGCTGGGGCACGGTGCCCGACCTCCCGATGTCGGCCACCGTCGAGATCACGAACCTGCCGGACGCGGGGCGCGACACCGGCGTGCGGCTCTATTACGACATCGCGCGCGCGCTCGCCCATGGCGTGCGGATCGGCGTGCGCGTGGGCTACGCGGCCCGTCGCCAGGAGATCGCGGGCTTCACCGGTGGCGCGAGCGCCAGCGTGGACTTCTAGGAGGCGAGGACCATGAGGTGGCTGCTGATCGTCGTCCCCGCGCTGCTGTGTGTCACGGTCGCGCTCGCGAGCGCGGAGCCGACCGTCCTCGCTGTCGACGGCGAGGACATCTACGTCGATCTCGGCGCGGCCGACGGCGTCGGCGCGGGGAGCGAGCTCGAGCTGCTGCACGAGGTCGTCGCGCGGGATCCGCAGACCGGCGCCGTGCTGCGCGATCGGTTCGCGCTCGGCCGGCTGCGGGTCGTCAAGAGCGGCGAGCGGTTGTCCGTCGTGGTCGCCGAGCCGACGCTCGCCGAGCGCGTGCTCGCTGGTGATCGCGTGCGGCTGGTGTCGCCGAAGCGCGCGTTCGTCGACCCGTGGGTCGCGCAGGTCGTGGCGAGCCGAGCGGCCGCGGCCGCTCCGGGCCCCGCGGGCCCGCCGGGTCCCCCGACGTCGGGCGCGGGGCCGACGCCGAGCACGCCGCGCACGGGCGCGGTCGTCGATCACGTCGCGCTCGCGCGCGAGGCCTGGCTCGACACGCTGGGCCAGCCGCCCGAGCGACGGATCGCGCGCTGGCAGGCGCTGATCGAGGCCGATCCGAAGAGCCCGTACCGGCGCGTGATCGAGAACGAGATCGCGAGCCTCACCGATCAGATCCGCCAGCGCGAGGACGCGCTCGCGAAGGCGCGCAGCGCGGACGACGGCGATCGCGACCCGCGGATCGCGGCGCTCGTGGCCGAGCTCGAGGGCGCGGGGGCCCTCGGTGACGTCCTCGCGGTCGCGCCGCTCGCGCGCGCGATCCCGAACCGACCGATCGAGCTCGGCTTCCTCGTGCGCCAGCCCGCCGCGCTCCACCGTGCGTGGCTGTACGTGCGGCCGCAGGGCGAGCCCGGCTACCGTCGCATCGAGCTCGTGCGCGACGGCGACGCGTACCTGCGCGGGACGATCGAGGCGGCGGCCGTGAAGGAGGGAACGCTCGCGTGGTACGTCGAGGCGGTCGCGGCGGGGCCCGACGCCGAGGTCGCACCGGTGCTCGGCTCGGCCGCAGACCCGCGGCGGATCGAGATCGACGCCGAGGTCGTCGAGGCGCCGATCGCGGCGGAGCGCTCGCACGTCCACGCCCACGTCGACTACGTCGACTTCGACGGCAGCCTCGCGACCGGCTTCGACCAGTACTACCAGGCCGAGATCGACTTCATGTATCGATTTCTCCACCCGGTGTACGCGGTGCGGCTCGGGTTCGGCACGCTGTCGGGCACCGGCGGCCCGCGCGACGTGATCGACGAGGATCCGATGGGAACGTGCTTCGACGGCGACGGCGTCTACCGCTGCCGGCAGGTCACGTTCTCGTACGTCTACACCGAGGTCGAGCTCCGACTGCGGAGGAACGTGGCGCTCATGCTGCGACCTCAGGCGGGGCTCCTGACCACCGACACGAGCGGCCTGATGGAGGAGGGGCGGTGCCGCGGCGCCGACACCACCGACTGCCGGTTCTCGACGGGGGTCGGAGGTCGGGTGCGCGCGCGGTTCGGCGAAGAGCGCGGCACGAACCTCGTGATCGGCGTCGGCTTCACCGACGGGGTCGGCACCCTGCTCGAGGCGGCGTACCACTGGCTGCCGCACACCGCCGTGCCCGTGCAGCTCTCGGTGCAGGTCACCGACCAGCCGGTGCCGGAGAACTTCGGCGTGCGCCTGATCGGCGACGTGGGATGGCGGAGCCTGTCGTGGTTCTATCCGTCGCTGCGGATCTCGTATCAGGCGCGCGACATCGACCACGCCGGCGTCTCCGGCGGCTTCGCCATGAACTTCGACTGGTGAGGACGCGATGAAGACACACGTCACGGCGCTCTCGCTCCTGCTCGCCCTCGCGACCTCGGCGCGCGCCGAGGAGGGTGCGTCTCCCGCGCCTCCCGCGCTCCCCGCGCCGCCCCCGCCGGTGCGCGCGCTCGTCGTCCACGTGGCGCCGGCGTCGGCGCCGGCGGGCCGGCCCGTCGAGCTCGAGGCCGAGATCGATGCGCCGTTCGCCGAGCAGCTCACGGTGCGCTGGCGCGCGATCGGCGATTCGCAATGGCAGGACGCCGCGTTCGAGAGGTCGAGCGCCGGCGGCTGGTTCGCGACCCTGCCGGCCGCGCGCATGCCCGGCCTCGAGTACTACATCCGCGGCCAGGACGCGGCGGGCGTCGAGGTCGCGCACTTCGCCTCGGCGGCCCGGCCGCACGTCGTGCGCGTCGATCCGACGCTGATCGATCGGCTCGAGGAGCTCGATCGAGAGCGGCTCGGCGGTCGCGTGAACCAGGTCGCGATCGACGTCATCGGCCACGACTTCGGCAACCGCTACGACCTCCCGGACCGCTTCCTGCGCGGCGAGCTGACGTACACGCACCGGCTGCTCCGCCGGATCCATCACATCGCGTTCGGGTTCGGGGCGATCCAGGGCCGGACGCCCGCGAGCGACGCGGCGCGCGCGCCCAGCGAGTACGTTCTCAACGGCCTGCGCTACGGGTTCGGCGAGCTCCGGCTGCGCGCGCACGCGTCGGTGTTCCTCGACCTGCGGGTCGCCCTCGGCGTCAGCCAGGACGGGTTCGATCAGGCCGCGCGCGGGCAGGTGATCTTCGGCAAGCCGTGGCGTTCGTCGGTCACCGTCGGCGGCGAGGTCTCGGGTGACCTCGGCCCGTCGGCGTGGGTGCGTCTGCAGTGGGACACCGCGCCCCCGCTGCTGATGGGCGCGTCGATCGTGCGCACCGATCTGCCGGGCGCCGTGATCGACGCCGCAGGGCTCTATCTGGCCTACGACGTCTCGTACCGGCTCGCGAGCCGGCTCACGGTCCGGGCTCAGGTGTCGTACGGCTCGCGGGACGGCGCGGCCCACCTCGGCGGTGGCCTCGGGACCGCCGTCGACTTCTAAAGGTGGTATGTACCCGCCGTGGCGATCAGCCTTTCGGTCAACCTGAACAAGGTCGCGCTCCTCCGGAACTCGCGGGGCGCGACCAACCCGTCGCCCCTCGTCGCGGGCACGACCTGCCTCGACAACGGCGCCTACGGGCTGACGCTGCACTGGCGCGCCGACAACCGGCACACGCGCGCCGACGACGTCCGCGCCCTGCGCGCGCTGTGCGAGCAGCGCGGCGCCGAGTTCAACCTCGAGGGCGACGATCGCGAGGAGCTGATCGCGCTCGCGATCGAGCTCCGCGTCACGCAGTTCACGCTGGTGCCCGTGCGGCCCGGCGAGATCACGAGCGATCACGGCTGGGATCTCCCGCGGCAGCACGACGTGGTCGCGCCGATCGTGGAGCGGATCAAGAAGCACGGCATCCGCACCGCGATCTTCATGGACTGCAGCCCCGAGGCGATGCCGGCGGCGGCGGCGACGGGCGTCGATCGCGTCGAGCTCTACACCGAGCCGTACGCGTCGTCGTTCGGCACCGCGCGCTTCGACGCGGAGCTCCTGCGCGTGAAGCAGACCGCGGAGGCGGCCGTCGCGGCGGGCATGAAGGTCAACGCCGGGCACGATCTCAACCTCCGCAACACGCCGCCGCTGGCGCGCGCGGTGCCCGAGATCGTCGAGGCCTCGATCGGCCACGCGCTCGTCGCCGACGCGCTGTATCTCGGGCTCGCCGAGACGGTCCGACGGTACGTCCGCGCGTGCCGGGGCGAGGACGTCGATGCCCCGATCACGCACTAGGCGCGGCCTCGCGATCGGCCTCGCGCTGGCGTTCTCCGCGTGCGGTGGGCCGCGTCCCGGCGCGCCGCGGTGCCCGCTGGACCGCACGATCGTGCTCGACTCGCAGGAGGCCGTCGAGCGGTTCGCCGGGTGCCGGACGGCGAGCGCGATCACGATCCGCACCGGCGCCGTGCTCGACCTGTCGCCGCTGGGCAAGCTCGAGACCGTCACCGGGGACGTCGTGGTCGGACCAACGGTCGGCCTCGAGGAGATGTCGCTGCGCGAGCTACGCGCGATCGGGGGCGCCCTCCGCGTGACGAGCAACAACCAGCTCCGCGGGCTGTTCCTGCCTCGCCTCGAGCAGGCCGGGCGGATCTCCGTCGAGGGGAACGCGTCCCTGACGACCGTGTCCCTGCCGCGCCTCGCCCGGGTCCTGGGATCTCTGGTGATCGCCGAAGACGGTTCGCTCGAGCTCGTCGACCTGTCGTCCCTGATCACGATCGGCAAGGACCTCGTGATCGCTGGGAATCCCGTGCTGTCCCTGGTCGAGGCCGACCGGCTGACCCAGGTCCTGGACGTCCGCATCGAGGACAACCGACGGCTGCCGGCCGAGCAGGCCGAGGCGCTGCGTACGATCGCCAAGCCGGCTCCGGTGGAGGGGACACCTTCGCCGTGACCGGGTATCCTGCCGCGCATGTCTCGTGACGTTCTCGAGCTCGCGACTTCTCTCGCTTACCTCGACGAGCTCCATCAGCAGTACCTGCAGCAGCCCGGCACCGTCGACCCGAGCTGGCATGCGCTCCTCGACGAGCATGGCCGCGGTGAGCTCCGCGGTGGCAATGGCCAGGCCGTCGGTGGCAACGGCCATGCGGCGGTGACGAACGGTAACGGTGCTGTGGCGTACGGCGCGCGGCCCGCGATGCCCGGCTATGCGCGCCCTGCGTCCGTCACGATGGCTCCGCTCCTGACGCAGGCCGTTCCGTCGGTGTGGCCGCTCGTGATCGCGTATCGCAGCCGCGGTCACTTCGCGGCGACGCTCGATCCGCTCGGGCTGCTCGAGACGCCGCCCGTCGCCGAGCTCGATCCCGCGCACTGGGGTTTCTCCGACCGCGATCTCGATCGCGTCGTCGAGCCGACCGGCGTGCACGGGATGCCTCGCGGGACGGTCCGCGAGATCCTCGCGCACCTGCAGAGCACGTACGCGGGCAACGTCGGCCTCGAGTTCATGCACATCTCGTCGTCGGCGCGGCGGTCGTGGCTCGCCGAGCGCATGGAGACCCAGCTCGCGCAGCCGCTTCCGGAAGACGTCCGCCGGCGGATCCTCACGCTGCTCATCAACGCCGAGCAGTTCGAGCGCTTCTGCCACACGAAGTACCCCGGCACGAAGCGGTTCAGCCTCGAGGGCTCCGAGAGCCTGATCCCGGTGCTCGACCTCGCGCTCACGCACGGCGCGCGGCTCGGCGCGATCGAGGCGGTGCTCGGCATGGCGCACCGCGGCCGGCTCGCGACGATCGAGCAGATCCTGCGCCGCCCCGGTCGCGATCTGTTCGGTCACTTCGAGGACTCCGAGCCCGAGAAGGCGATGGGCGGTGGCGACGTCAAGTACCACCTCGGGTTCTCGACGGACCGCATCGATCCGAACGGCAACTCGATGCACGTGTCCCTCACGTTCAACCCGAGCCACCTCGAGGCGGTCGACCCCGTCGTCGTCGGGCGCGTGCGCGCCAAGCAGACGCGCCACGGCGACTTCGAGCACCGCCGCGTCATGGGCATCCTCGTCCACGGCGACGCCGCGTTCGCCGGCCAGGGCCTCGTCGCGGAGACGCTGCAGCTGTCGAGCCTGCCGGGCTACCGCACGGGCGGCACGATCCACATCATCGTCAACAACCAGGTCGGCTTCACCGCGTCGCCGGCCGAGCAGCGGTCGACGCCGTACTGCACCGACATCGCGAAGATGATCGAGGCGCCGATCTGGCACGTCAACGGCGAGGACCTCGACGCGCTCGCGCGAGTCGTCGAGATGGCGGCCGAGTACCGCGCGCAGTTCGCGTCGGACGTGATCATCGACATGTACTGCTACCGGAAGTACGGCCACAACGAGATGGACGAGCCGGGCTTCACTCAGCCGCTGATGTACGACCGGATCAAGCAGAAGCCGTCGCCGGTCGAGGTCTACAGCCACAAGCTCGTCGACGAGCAGGTGGTCACGCCCGAGGACGTCACCGCGGTGACCAAGGCGCGTGTCGCCGAGCTCGAGGTCGAGCTCGAGGCCGCGCGCTCGGCGAACAAGCGCCCGGAGGGACCGTCGATGACGGCGATGTGGCACGGCTTCCGCGGCGGCATGACCGACATGCCCGTCGACGCCGACACGCGCGTGCCGCGCGGCCTGCTCGAGCACATCGCCGCCTCGATGACCGCGATCCCCGACGGCTTCACGCCGCACCCGAAGATCGTGCGCCTGCTCGGACAGCGCGCCGAGATGGGGCGCGGCGAGCGTCCGCTCGACTGGGGCATGGCCGAGCTCCTCGCGTACGGCACGCTGCTCTATCAGGGCATCAACGTGCGGCTCAGCGGCCAGGACTCGTCGCGCGGCACGTTCAGCCACCGCCACGCGATCATCACGGACATCAAGACCGGCCGCGAGCACCTCGTCCTCGGCGGGCTGCACCCCGAGCAGGGGCTGTGTCGGATCTACGACTCGCCGCTGTCGGAGGCCGGCGTGCTCGGCTTCGAGTTCGGGTACTCGCTCGATTACCCGGACGCGCTCGTGCTGTGGGAGGCGCAGTTCGGTGACTTCGCCAACGGCGCGCAGGTGATCATCGATCAGTTCATCACGTCGTCCGAGGACAAGTGGAAGCGCCTCTCGGGCCTCGTGCTGCTCCTGCCGCACGGCTACGAGGGGCAGGGGCCCGAGCACTCGAGCGCGCGGCTCGAGCGCTACCTCGAGGCCTGCGCCGAGCACAACATCCAGGTCGCGCAGCCGACGACGCCCGCGCAGATGTTCCACCTCCTGCGCGAGCACCAGCTGCGCAACCTGCGCAAGCCGCTCATCGTGATGACGCCGAAGAGCCTGTTGCGCCTGCCGGCGGCGACCTCGACGCTCGGCGAGCTGTCGACCGGCAAGTTCCACCGGGTGCTCGGCGACGAGACGGCGGACCCGGCGAAGGTCACGCGCGTGCTCCTGTGCACGGGCAAGATCTACTACGAGCTCGTCGAGGAGCGCGCGCGGCGGGCGGACGACACCACCGCCATCGTGCGCATCGAGAAGCTGTATCCGTGGTGGCCGCATCTCATCGCCGAGCAGACGCTCGACCGGTACCCGAAGCTGGCGGAGCTCCTGTGGGTGCAGGACGAGCCGTGCAACATGGGCGCGGGCAACTTCGTCACCCCGCGGCTCCAGCGGCTGATCGCGGGCAAGAGGATCCGGTACGACTTCATCGGCCGGGTCGAGAGCGCGAGCCCGGCCACCGGGTCACACAAGGCACACGTCCTGGAACAGCAGCAGATCCTCCGTCAGGCGTTCGAACAGCGCTGACGGGACCCAGCCTCCCACGCAAACCAAGGTAGATTCCCCCCCATGGCTGATCTGGTTGTACCCCCGCTAGGTGAATCGATCTCCGAAGCGGTTGTCGCGCGTTGGCTCAAGCAAGTCGGCGAGGCGGTGGCGGTCGATGAGCCGATCGCCGAGCTGGAGACGGACAAGATCACGGTCCAGCTCCCGTCGCCCGTCGCGGGCGCCCTCGCCGAGCAGCGCGCTCAGACCGGCGCGACCGTGAAGGTCGGCGAGGTGATCGGCGCGGTGGACGCCGGCGCCGCGGGCAAGGCCGCCCCGGCTCCGAAGGCCGCCGAGCCGGCGCCGTCGACGAATGTCGGCAAGCAGATCGAGCCGCCGAATCAGCCGACCGGCCGGCAGTCGCTCGTCGACGTCGCGCGCGCGGCCGCGCCGGCCCCGATGAAGAGCACGACGCCGGTCGCCCCGACGGGCAACGGCGAGTCGCTCGACAAGGACGCGCTGCTCCGGCTCACGCCGTCGGAGCGTGCGCGGGCGCGCGAGACCGGCGTGCTGCCGCGCCCGTCGGCGCCGTCCGCCGCCCCGGCGGCCACGGGCCCGAGCGCCGCCGACATCGAGGCGCGGCTCGCGAAGGTCGAT
>Ga0164243_10006479_pt1 | contig 17715 bp, 18 predicted proteins | sample OricompcompostOP_FD_108781 | JGI IMG/M metagenome (GOLD analysis project Ga0164243, IMG submission 108781) | Organic Plus compost microbial communities from Emeryville, California, USA - Original compost - Organic plus compost (OP) | ecosystem: Engineered > Solid waste > Mixed feedstock >... | reverse complement strand
TCACCAACGGGACGATGACACCTAAGAGCGACGACGACGGAGACACCCCGCGATGGGCAAGACCAGCAGGAGCGCGTGGAAGGCCCGGGAGCGGCAGGCGGCGGCCCTGTTCGGGGCGCGGCGTCAGCGCTGCTCGGGGTCGAGCGGCCGGGACGACTGCTCCCGGTCCGACAGCACGCACCCGACGCTGTTCCTCGAAACCAAGCTCCGGGCCTCGCACGCCGCGGTCGCCCTGTTCGACGAGACCCGGGCCTTGGCCCGCAAGGAGGGCAAGACCCCCGTGGTGGCGCTGGCCCAGAAGAACCGTCCGGGGGTGCTGCTGGTGCTCGACCCGGCCGACCTCGAAGTGATCGCCGGGGAGTACCGGGCGGGTCGGGCTCCGGCGGGGCAGGGGGAGGCGGCCGGCTGACCGGGGGCGACAAAAGGAAGCAAAAGGGCACAGCCGCGCGGGGTCGTCCGCGCGCACGCGCGTTTTTTATCGTCGGACATTTCGGACATCCGACCCCGCCGAGACCCGCCGCGTCCGGGGAGTCGCCCTTTTTTATCGTGGGACATTTGGGACATTTCGAAGGGGCGGGGCCGCCCGGATGTCAGCAAAGGTCTACATGCACGCGACGGCCCCGGCCCGGTTACGTTGCGGCGACGTTTCGCCCCGCCAGCGCCCGGGCGCCGAGACCGCGACGTGCCGAGCCGACCCGCGCCGGGGGTCGCAGCGCGACCAGACACGGCCCGCGCCGGGACGCGCCTTCGAGCGGTCACGGGGCCGGTCGGCGGCCGCGGAGCTTTCCTGTTCTGAGGAAAGGCCCGGGTCGGCGCGGTCGACCCCCTCGTCCGCCTCGCAGGGGCCGTAGATCGCCTCAACGGTCCGCTCGGCCTCCTCGTACTCCACCTTGATCGTCAGGCCGCCGGAGTGGTCCGTCTTCTCGGCCCACTGGCCGAGTTCCCGCGCCGCCTGCGCCTCGATCTCCCGCAGCTCGCGGAGGAGCGCGGCGTCGACGCGGTAGGTCTCAACGAGGCGGAAGTGTTCGCCGGTCCCCACCCCCTTCGTCTCGCGGACGAGGAGGCCGGTCGGGCCCCCGGGGACGTCCCGCATGGAAGGGTCAGCGGCGCGGGCGTCGACCACCCGCTGGAGCCGGATCCAGTCGCGGTTGAGGCGGTCGACCCGGCGGAGGACGTTCCCGACGGCGAGCCACCGCGCCTGCTCGCGGCACTCGGCGACCAGGCCCTCCACCCGTCCGGCGAACTCGGGGTGCTGCCGCCAGAGGGCGAGGGTGTTGCGGTGGACGCCGACGGCCTTCGCGACCTCCAGGAACGTCCGTTCGCCCTCGGCGAGCAGCCGGGCCGCCTCCTCGCTGGCCCGGGTCCAGGCGAAGCGTTCCGCGTCGTTTCTTGCACAAGGGTGCACAGTCACGCCCTCCGCGGGGGTGCGGGAACCGGCCGGCGCGTCGGGCGGGATTACTAACATTTACTAACAACTTCCAACATTTTCCAACATTTCGGCGGCCGCCCGAACGTCGTCATTTTTCTTCACCCCTGGCGGGTCGGGGTGCGGCCGAGCGGCCTTTTTTAGGTGTCAGGTTGTCAACCCGCGTGCGCCCCGACCGCACCGGTCGGCCCCATTTTTAGGTGTAGGGTTGTAGGGTCGCCGGCGCGTTCCGGCCCCGCGTCGCTCCTTTTTAGGTGTTAGGTTGTTAGGTCGGGCGGCAAGGGGCTTCGGCCCAAAGAGTTGCGGCGAAAAACGGCGTCCAGACCTTTCCTGTTCTGAGGAAAGGGTCGCCTGGCGATCGGTCACTCCTTCAGGTCGGGACGCAGGGCCGAGTCGAGCACCCACCCGACGCTGGCGCTGTTGACCTTGTTGTCGCGGACGCCGAACACCTTGGCGCCGCCTTTGACGGTCTCGGCGATGCGGAGGTTGACCCCCTTGTCCGCGTGGACGGCCTTTCCGTCGCGGAGCAGGTCGGCGTGGGCCTGGGGGTCCAACTCGGCCCCGGACGCGACCCGGAGCCGTTCCCGCTCGAAGGTGTCGGCGTCGGTGTAGATCAACGACTCGCCGTCGTAACGGTAGGTGTCCCCCGGCTTCGGCCCCCCGGAGCAGCCGGCGGCGGCCAGCAGCGCGAGGGGCAGGAGGAGGGCGCGGACGGTTCGGGTCGGTATGGTTCTCATAACGACATGCTAGCGTGAAGCCGGGGGCGACGCCACCGGGCGAAGCGGCGCCCCCGGCCGTGACGATCAACTCACGATGAGCTCGAAGGTCTCCTTGCCGGCGATCTTCTCCAGCAGCGCGTTGGCCTTGACCAGTTCCGCGGTCTGCTTCTGCGCCTCGGACGTCGCGCCGATCGAGCCCTGGATCTTGTGCGTCAGTTCGGACGCCGAGTAGACCTCGGACCGGGCGTTGAGCAGGTCGTTCCGACGGGCCTCGTCCAGCCCCTCCAGGGCGTCGAGGTACTTCCCCGTCGCCTTCTCCCGCACCGAGCGGACCGCCTCGTCGGTCAACTCCTCGGACGTCCGGGTCGCCTCCTGCGGGTCCTTGCCGCCCCGGACCATGGCGCTCCGGAGTTCGTTGCGGACCTCGTCCATCGACCGGCCCCCCAGCAGGGCCCGCATGACGTTGTGCTCGGCGACGTCCTTGATGCCGGGCAGCGCCTTCTCGGCGGCCCTGATCCGCTCGCGCCGGTCGGACTCCTCCTCGCGCTCCAGCCGTTCGGCCGCCCCCTTGGGGTCCCTGTTGTACTTCTCCAGGCCCGCCCGCACGAACCGCGTCGCGGCCGCCCGGGCGTCGGCCTCCGTCAGGTTCGGGCCGTTCGGGTCGGTCAGGCGCTGGGTGATTTCCTTCATCGCCTCGTCGATCGACTTGCCGGCGACCTTGGCCCGCACGACGGCCTGTTCCGCCGCCTTGGCGGTGCCGGGGCTGACCATCTCGGCGAGTTGGGCGTTGGCCTCCTCCCAGTCCTTGGCGCGCTCCCGCTCCTCCTTCTCCAGCTTCTTCCGGGCGGCGTTGGGGTCCTTGTTGTACGCCTTCTCCCCGGCCTGGACGAAGCCCTTGGCCGCCTCCGCGGCGTCGGCCTCGCTCATGCCGGCGCGGGTCAGCCGGGCCGTGTAGTGTTCCACCAGTCCGGCGGTCGACTTGCCGGCGACCTTGGCCTTGGCCACCTCAAGCTCGGCCGACTTGGCGACGCCCGGGGAGACCGTCTCGGCGAACTCCGCGTTGTCCTTCGCCCACTTCCGCTCCCGCGCCAGTTCGGCGGCCTGGGCCCGGGTCATCCCCTTGGTGACCTTCACCCCCTCCTTCTCGGCCTCCTTCGCCTCGCGCTGGGTCATCGTGCGGCCGGCGAGCAGGTCGCCCGCGTCGCCCCCGACGAGGTCGCCGATCGCCTTCTGGGCCTCGGGGTCGTACAGGGCCGCCCCGACCCGCTGGCGGGCGCTCTTCATCGCGGCGTCTTGCGCCATGGTTTCGAGGGTCGCCAGCCGGGTCCGCTCGGCGTCGGTGCGCTCCTGGGCCGGCTTCGCCTTCAGGGCCATGTACTCGTCGCGCTGGGACGAACCGCCGCCGCCCCAACCCCTCTCGGTCGACAGGAACCGCCCGAGGTCCCCGCCGCCCTCCTTGACGACCTGGTCGTAGACCTTCGAGAGCAGGGCCCCCATGCCGCCGCTCTCGGCGACCGCGTCCTTCCACCGCTGGGCGTCCTTCTGCTGCTCCTCGGTCTTGTGCGACTCGATCGTCTTGGCGTTCGCCTCCGCCTCGTTGCGGGCCTTGAGCCCTTGCTCCATCGCCGCGGACTTCGACGCCTTGCCGGCGTCGGAGTCGTAGCCGAGCAGCCAGGCGAACGAATCCCCCCACGACGTCGAGGCGGCCTCCTCCTTCAGCCTCTTGACCGCGGCGGCCATCCCCTCGACGGACAGCTTGGCCGCGTCCATCTTCGAGGTGTCGCCCAGGGCCTCGCGGAGCGTGTCCCACTGCGTCGTGAACTGGTAGGCGGAGACGGCGGCGACCTGGATCGCGCCGGCCAGCCCGGGGGAGGCGCCGAAGGCGAGCGCCATCGGCCCGATGTTGTTGACGATCGACTTGAAGCCGTACTGGAGGTCGTCGACGACGTAGCCGAGCTGCATCAGGCCCCGCGAGTAGCGGGCGGCCGAGTCGACCCCGCGCTCCATGTGCGCGGCGATGTCCATCGACCTGGCCGAGCCGAGCTTGCCGTACGCGTTGGCCATCGCGGCGGCGAGGTCCTGGTGCTTGCGCGTCAGGTCGGCGACCCGGTCCTGAAGGGGCTGGAGGTTGGCCCCCTGGGGCATGCGGTTGAGGTCGGCCTCGACGCGGCGGATCTCCGCCTCCAACTGCTGCATGCCGAGCCGGGCCGCCGCGAGCTTGGCGTCGAGCCCGCTGGTGTCCACGTTCAGGGACGCTGCCAACCCGTCGACGTCGATCATCGTTCAGCCCCTCGGAGTTTAATGCCACCCGGCGCAGGGGTCCGCGACAGTCGGGGCCCCGCGGTCGGCGTGTTGCGGATGTGCTCGGTGACGGCCTCGACGTACTCCAGGGTGGACCGTACGAAGGGGTCGCCCGCCGGCAGCCGCTCCAGGTCGGCCCTTACGGCGCGGAGTTGGGTCTGGAGCTTGATCAGGGCCAAGGTGACCCCGGCGGCCGCCACGTTGGACCAGTGGTCGACGGGGTCGTAGTCGAGGCCGGAGACGCGGGTCGTTGCGGGCATGTTCGCGGTCCTGTCGGGGTTCACTTCTCGATCGAGACGCCCAGGTGTTCGCCGCCGGTGCCGACGGCCCCCTCCGACTCGTTGCCGGCCGCCGTGGGCCGCCTCAGACGCACAGACCGGGCGATCGCGGGGTACGCGGCCGCGGTGTCGGCCATCGCGAGCGTGAGGGCCGGGTTCGGAGGCACCCAAGACCCGGCCGGCGTCAGGTGCCCGAACTCGACGTAGGCCGCGTACGGGGCCTCGACGACCACCCGGTAGCGACCCTCGCCCATCGGCACGACCTTGGCCGAGTTGACCATGAACCCGGTGTCGACCGGGGCGTATTCCCGGTAGCGCGCCAGGCAATACTCTGCGGCCTGGCGGGCGATGTCGTCGGCCGCCTGGACGAAGATGCGGCGGATCAGATCGACGTTGAACAGGTTGCGGACGCTCATGCCGGGCCCCCGGGGCAGGGGTGGCCGTTGGCGGAGTGCGGGCCCCCGCCGAACGCGGCTTCGCGGCGGCGGCGGAGGTCGGCCTGGACCTCCCCGAGCCTGTCGGGGGAGACCGAGAGGCGGCCGGCGTCCTCGTCCACCGCGCCGCCGTTGCGGAGCAGGGTGAATTGCGACAGCGTCAGCCCGAGGATTTGGTCGAGCGACCAGGGGTAGGTCTGGGCGAAGTCGGCGACCGCCTGGAGCCAGGAGACCGGCTTGCCCCGCGCCCGCGTCTCGGCCGGGTACTTCGCGAAGAGGCGTCGCGTCAGAGCGACTTCCGGGTCGCCGCCGTAGAAGACCTGGCGGAGCCGCAGGAACTCGGCCGGGGTGATCGACCCGGCGACGCCCACGAGGTCGTCGGCGCTCATGCCGGGCTGGCCGCGGTGCAGGGCGACCGCGAGGAACGCCAGGAGCCCTTCGCCCCGGCAGAGCATCGCGTCGCCCTCCGCGTTCCGCCAGGTCGGGCGCGGGCCGTCGAGCGGGTCGAGCGCTCCGAACAGGAGTCGGTCGCGTTCGGGCTCGGTCAACTCCGGGTCCGCGGTGACGCGGAGGGCTTCGGCAAGCGGCCGGTCCCTCACGTCGTCGAGCCACGCCTGGATCTGGGCGAGGTCGCAGAGGCGGGCCTCGTAGACCGTGTATTCGGCCCCCCCGAGGGTGACCCGTTGCGGGATCTGGAGCAGGCGGGAAAGGCGGTCGGGCACGGCGGTCCTCCGGCAAAGGGGTCGAAGTCCGGGCGTCACGCCCAGGAGCGGGTGAGGTAGAGCCAGCAGCCGAACCCGAACGCCCAGGCCGCGCGACCCCGCCGGCCCGTCCCGGGCTGTCGCAACTCCCAGGACCCGCCCGGGAGGCGTCCCCCGCCGTCGGCCCCGTCCGCGAAGACGAGGGGAGGCTTGCCCGGGGCGAGTTCGCGCCATGCGGCGTCGCGCAGGGCGGAGCCGCGCTCAGGGTCGTCGTCGATCACGACGGCCTGCAACAACGCCCAGGCCGGGTGGGCCGGTCCACGGTTGACGACGACCGCGCTTTCAACCACGAGGTTGAGCGCCAAGCGGAAGCGCGAACCGGGTGGGTTCCGGCCGGTAGGAGAGAACCGCTTCGATCTGGGTGAGTTCCGCAGGAAGGCCGGGTGATCGACCTATTGGAAATGATGGGGTTACCGGCAAACCACCCTGTTCAACGACGAGCCCCTCGAGAGCCTCCGCCTCTGAAGAACCCGCAGGCACCTCTGGGCAAACGCCAATGATCCGTGACGGCCTCGACCCCTGAGCTACCTGTTCCTGCCCGGTCGATTCCACTACGTCAACGGGCTTTGGTTTCGGTAAAACGCTTGACTGGAATCCTCAGCGGAGGGCGTCCGCTGGCCGAGGTTAGTACCTCGATCGCGTCACTAAACACGCCGCGGGAGTTTTTCTTAACGGAGATGACCACTTCGCGAGGTGAAGATATTACTGCATCAACATTATCGGATGTTTTGATTATTTTTAGAAACTCCACACTCTCGTCCGGACAGCGGAGAAATACTCTTACCGGCTGCGCCCCCAGAAGAACCTGTTCTGGTACGGAGGATAGAAATGCGAAGCGCTGCCAAACGACCGGAATCGAGGCGACAGTCGTTCGCTCCTTGTTTACTAGCTCAATGGTTTTCTTAAATGTGCCGACCTTGTCGTTAGCCAACTTCGCCTTGTAGTCGGTGTAGGCGAACGTCGTTCCCTCCATCGTAGCAACGGGGTCACTTCCGCCCGGACTGGCCGTTAACACGAAATCTTCTGCGCCCCGCAGCTCAAATGAGAGTGGAGGACTATTTGCCGGATTAATGAACTTATGCGTGAATTCAAATGTCGTCTCTTCGCCTTCGTTGCAACTAAAAGTAATCGTAGACGGTGTGATTTCGTTTTCGGGTATAAGGTCCAACGAGAACGGTGCGTATTGGCTGCCGAAATCCGTGTCGAAATTCAGCAGAACGCTTTGTTGCCCGGTCTTCCGTTGGGTCGCCAGTTCCATGTCGAGGGTGAAATGACCACCAGGGTCAAGCATGCGGGGGAACGCGGATTGATCGATTTTACGGCAGACGCACCCTCCGTCCGCCTTGAAGAGTTTGATCCGCTCCAGCCCATGATTACTGACCGTCAGTTTGATGTGTTTTGTAATATCTGACTCTTTGTATAGAAGATTTCGAACGTCGGACTTCGCGGACAATTTGACAACCGGGTGCATGCGGTCGTGGCCCACTGAGCGGTTGGAACAACCCGTCATCGTTTGAACCGCCAGGAAGCAGATAGCGGCCAGTTTGGGTTTGATGCGGCGCCTGCCCCAAAGTAGCAACGAAAACAATAAAGTAAATATTATCATATAATAATATTTAATATTTTGATTTGTTTTGTCTTGGCTTTTTCCATCCCTCATCTCTTCGATGTCGGGGGTCGGGCCAACGCTACGTTTTGTCTGCGGACCTTTACCCAGAGAGGGATAGCCGATGCTGGCCCCTTTTGATCCAAGAGCGCGCCTAACGGCCGCCGTGGTCAGCGGCCTCAACCGAGGGGTAAGTTCCGCTATCGCTCCGCCTCCGGCTACGTACTTCTTTCCATCGATTTTGAGCATGGCCACCGGCGTATTGCGTGGCGTAAACTGTAGGGTCGTGAAATGACCCACTGTGAAAGAGTCGGACGGCCTCAGCCGAGTCTGCTCGCTATACGCGGCCTGTTCAACTTTGGCGGCGCCGTCTATCGTAAAACTGGTGTCGAACCAATCCGTGGGCACGACCCCCCCGGCCGGGCATTGTTTAGCCTCCATCAAATAAAATTCCTTGACGAACATTTCCCTTTCCTCAGCGGCTACAAACCGGGCGTAGCTGGGCAGGAAACCGAGGGAAGGGTCATAAAACACCTCAACTTGCAGCCGTGTTTTATTGACTGTTGAGTTATATTTTTCTAAATAATTGTGTTTTCCGTTCCTGTAGACCTCCTTGATTTCCGGGTCGTGATTCGGAAAATGTTCCTCCAAGAATTGCACCAAGGGGAACGTCCTCCACCAAAAAAAAGGCCCCACGCCCATCCCTAGTATGACGGGTTCGCGGGTACTCTGAGCATAAATCAACTTGTTCGATTTCTTCTCTCGCAGGTTATGGGAGATCAAAAGTTTTCCGTCGAAAATGCCTTCGACTTCTGGCACGCGGGTTATCTGATAGAGGCTTTGAGGCTGTTTAGCCGGAGAGGGGGGCTCTGTACCATCGGCCGCCGAAATGAAATGATAATACTCGGCGTCGCCGTCGCATGCCCATTCGCCAAGAAGTTTGTTCTCGGCGTCCGCCGGGATGAGAATGGGTTTGCCGTCCCATAAATTTTTGTGCAGCGACGGCCCGAGCGTTCCTGCTTGGTATTCATATTTAATATCTATCTTTATGTCTCTATAATTTACGCGAAATGCATCCAGGGGTATCGCCTCCGAGGGGTTGGTGAGCAACCCTGTGAGAATCAACAGCCACTGCATCGTATCACTCCCATGTGACCAAACTGCTCGACACAACTACGCAAATGCCCTGGCAGCACCTGCCTTACTCCTCTTTCTTTTTGCAATGGTCGTTTTGTCCGGGACAGTAGGCCCAGTCTAGGTTTGCGCGACAGGCGGTAAGCGTGCCTGCACCACAAAGAGATGCGCATGCTCCATCGCGAAACCCTTGGGTATATCCGCACGCCTGCTCAATCATCTGGCATTTGTCAGTACCTCCTTTCTCTTGAAGGGCACAGGTTGCCCACACGTTCGCAGGGTCTGCTGATGTTTTAAAATATCTCCCAGGACCACATGGTCCTCCAGGAAAACATATTGTGCTACTCCCACATGGATTAGGCATACAAGCATAACAATATGGAGTTATCTCTGTTGTGTCACACATTGACTGAGCATTCGCAAATGCCACAACGCAAAGCGAGATTGTCACGGTTATTAAAACGTCGTAGAGCCTCAGCATCCCGCTTTTAGCAGGCCGAAATCGGGTGAACACGGCGACCCTCCACTTGATTGGGTTCTCATTCGCTAAACCCAACAGAACCATGCGATCGGATTAACTTATCAATCGGACGAGCCGTATGTTCCGATCGATGACCAAACGGCGGGGCTAACGCCGTCGAGCACCAGGCCGGAATGGCCGTCCCCGTACAAGACGTTGACACCACCGGGGTGGTGAGAGCGTGGCGGATGCAAACCGAGGTCGCGGTCGGCCAGTGACCCCAGACCGCACGATGGTCGTGGGTCGTTGGGCCGGCCGTTATGGTTGTAGCTCGTAAAAGAAAATCCCGTGTAAAGCCAGTATTTTCCGGACCCGGGAAAGTAGAAATAGTCATCCGAGCCGAGACAGTACGGGATAAAGTCCTGGTCCGACCCGACGATGAAGGGTGGAGGACGGCTCGGAACCTTGACGTCTCGAAAAGGATCTCCAAAGGCCGCATTAAAGGAGCCCCCGAACCTTTCGCTGACAAAAGCGGTATTTTGGAGACCGTCGGTCACTGTGGCATGGCTGGGCTGAACCCCGATGCTGAACGGGCCGTCAAAGGGGTGGTTGCCCTTACCGACACCAAACCGTCCGCGGTTAAACCTGTACGAATTCAGCGATCCTATCGCGCCGTCCGCGGGGCAAACGAACAGGTCCACTCTTGTCTGGCGGGCCGTCCTATTCTCCAGAGCGGGGATGGCAGCGGATTCGCTGTTCGCATAACACATATTAATAGAGTTGTATAAACTTATAAATTCGAGGTCCGCGAGAAGTTGGGCATGTTCCGAGAGACAGTTGAGAGTCCAGCCCGTTTTCGTGGCCCACTGGGACGATGGGAACATATTATGTTTCGAATGGTAGCTGTTAAGTGCGATTCCGATCTGCCGCAGATTGGCAACACACTGTATGCGACGCGCGGCCGCTCTCGCCGCCTGTGTCGCACTCAAAGCGACGGCGAAGAGAACCCCTAAAATCAGGACGCACACGAGTATTTCTACGACGGTGAATCCGCGCCGGCCGAATCCGGGAGAGAAGAATAGGGTCCGGTGGGGGGCATGCGGCGCGCCTGCCATGGGCCATCGCTCTCCGGATTTGCAAAAACATACCGGAGCAAATCATTAACTCGGATAGTATTCTATTGCCTTATATCGTCTCTTTGTAATGCCGTCAACTATAAGGATAGTTTTTCTAAACTACTCATGACTCTCGTGTCCCTTCCGTCCTGGTCGCCGACCGTCTTACTTTCGTCTAATCCCTAATCACCTTCGTGGCTCGTTGTGAATACCCGAAACATCCCATCGATTTCCGCCAATGTGTTCCTTCCCGTCTAACGATGCCCGCCCGCCGCTTTCACAACCAAACAGCGGGCGGACGTTCAAATTCATGGCTATTCCGCGCGCCGGATTCCCTTCAACTCCAGACCGGCTGCCGATCGCCACATCCCCTTCTACGTGAGTGTCCGATAATAGCGGTTACGTTCGAACCGGGCCGCCTGGGCGGGTCGTAGGCGTCGTACGGCCGACGGACACCGGCGTTCGGGGGCCGCCTCCGACCGGGTTTCGGTCCGGGTCGGCCGGCTATTCCGACCACTCGAAACCGTGGTTCTTGAGGGCGTGGACGAAGACCGCCGCCGGCTTCCTGGCTTCGTCCCCTCTCGCCTGACGGCAATGGCGGCTGCGCTCGACTCCCTGGTCGTTCGGCGACGGCCAATCTCGCGCTTATTAAATGAACAATTTGTGCCATGTTCGGCAAATGCACGCTTGACGTCGGGCATGCGAGCGCCAAATAATCGCCCCACTTCGATCGGCACGTGCCGATTCCGTCGGGCAATCGGGCGCACCCGATCCGACCAACGTCGCGAGGAGCCGCCATGAGACTGACGCTCACCCGGAAGAAGTTCATCTCCCTCTCCGTCGCAACGATCGTCCTGGCCCAGGGGGGCCACGCCCTCATGTTCGCCGGGCCGCCCGCGAAGGCGGCCCCCGGGGCCTCGGGGCCAAAGGTGGCCCCGATCCCGGTCGCGGTCGACCAGCCTCTCGACCTCGAGCCCGCCTCCATCGCGTTCGAGCTGATCGCGGACGAGATTGGGTTCGCCGAGTCGTTCGGGCTCGAGACCTTGTGGGGCACGGCGACCGCCACGGCCGGGCAGTGCGTCTCCTCCGCCTCCAACAACGGATCGCCCGTCTGGGTCTCCAACACCGCCGACCCGAACTACGCCACCTTCCGCTTCCCCTTCCAGTTCACCTGCACCCAGCCCGCCGGTGCCACCACCGGCTGCGAGCCCTTCGTCTTCGTGTCCGTGACCTACAAATGGGTCGGCGGGACATGGACGAGCATCTATACCTACTACACGCCCACCGACCCCCAGTCCTGCAATACGACGACGTACCCCGTCGTCTATTCCCGCCCCAACACGATCGACATCGTGACCGGCCCCAATGGCGGCACCGGCTCCTACCGGTCCCAGATGTTCGTCTACAAGCAGTCCGACTTCATCGCCAACAACTGGGGCGCCTGGCTGGCGTACAACTACTACGACTGGACCTACTGAGCTCGACCGATACCGATTCGGAGTGCCGCTTCGGCCGGTGGCATGGGGCGTTGGACCGACCTCTCATGACCGCCGACCGGGGATGGCCCCATGATGCGACCCGTCCGACGATCCCCCCTTCACCCCCTCCCGATCGCGCGTTCGGCGCGTGTCCGCCGAATGACCGTCATTAGTAATGACGTCCGCCCGAGACGGGCGCGGGTTAGTCGTCCCTTCCCCCAGAAAAACAAGGGATCAAAGGCGCCCCGGGGTTAGTCAAAAGTTAGTCAAGAGTTAGTCGCGCGGGAATACGATTCACGCGAGCTAGGCCCGGGCCGATGAAAGGACGTCCGGGCCGTTACTTCCGAGTCGACCTCCCTCCGCCGCTGTTCCTTTCAGCGACTCTATCTCGACCGTTTCCGTACTTCTTCGACCGGCTCAGAAACTCCCCGATGTAATCCGGAACCAGCACCCGCGGCGCCCGTCGCGGCCGGGGGCAGGGGGCTTCCTGGGTGATCGGCGTCGGGTCGGCGTGCACCTCCCGCGCGTCCAGGTACTCCTGGACGTGCGCGGGGGTGATGTCGATCTTGCGCTCGCCGACGCCGATCCGACGGTGCCCGAGTTGGTGGTTCTGGCAGAGCCGGTACACCACCTGGTGGCTGCAACCGATCAGCTTCGCGGCCTCACGGACGGTCATGGGAGGAACCCTCCTGGCTCCCGACCAGGTCGAGCCGGCACGGCCAGCGGCCGACGCCCGACTCGACGGCCGGCGACGGTGCCGGCCGCGCGGCCGGCCTATCCCACTGGACGTCGGGACGGCCCCCGAGGCGACAGCGGCGCTCACCCCGCGGGCTGAGCCCCCGACAACGCCGCGCACCGCGCGAAGTAGGCCGCCAGGGGTTCGCCCGGACCGCGCGGTGGCGGGCCGGGGTCGTCGGCCGCAGGCCGGGGCCCGGACGACGGCGGCACCAGTGCCGGGGCCGCAGCGGCGGGCCTCGTGGTCCGGGGTGGTCGGCCTGCCCGCGCGTCCCGGATTGCACCCAGGAACCGCGCCCCCCAGCGGTTCGTGTCCGACCGCCGGCCCAAGGCGATCGCCTCCTCGACCTGGGCCTCGGTCAACCAGCCACGAAGCAGGTCACGGGCGACCCCGAGGTAGGACCGTTCCCACTGGCGCCAGTCACCCGCCGCCAGCGCCGGGCTACGGCCGGCGTAGAGGCGTCCGTGGATCTCCCTCGCCTTTGGTTCGACCTCGGTCTCGGGGACGCGACTGGCGGGGCGTGGGGCGGCTTCCCGGCCCGGTTCCGTTCGAGTGGTCGCGGATCGATCGATCGGGTGTTCGTCTGGTTCCTGTATTAAGGCGCGGGGCGCCGGCGCCCCACCCCCGGGGCGCTGGCGCGCCACCCCCTGGGGCGCCGGCGCCCCGCGTCCGGGGCAGTCGGCCGGCCGGATCACGTCGAGGCCCGACCGGCGGAGGTAGCCGTCGGAGCCGTCGGTCAGGCGGCGGACCAGGCCGAGCCGTTCGAGTTCGGCGAGTGCGCGCTTGGCCTTCCAGGCGGCGGGCTCGGCGGTGGTGGGTGAGAACCATCCGCAGGCTTCGGCGAGTTCGGCGTTCGAGGGGAAGGCGCCGCGGAAGGCCCATCGGTCGAGTGCGACCCAGGCCCGGAACGCGGCGTCGGTCATCCCCGGCAGTCCGGTCGCCAGGTGTGGAACGGCCACGAAGCCGGATGTCTCGGCGCGCACGGGGGACGGCCACGCCGGTTGACGTGGTGGCGAAAGCCGATTAGAGTTCATGGGACAGGGCATCTCCTACGGCGAATAGGGGTGCTCACACGAACCGGGCTGTTGCTGCAGCGCCGGTCCGAATCAACGAAGGGCCGTGGCGGTTGGTACCCGCCACGGCCCTTCCTTTTTAGCCGAAGTTCCGTGGGACGCAAGGGCGCCCCCGCGCCGGCCTTTGGGACGCGGGGCGGCGGCGGGCCTGTTATGGGGCCTCGTCCCACGTCTCGCCGTCGTACGGCCCATAGAAGGTGCGCGAACGGGCGGCCGGTTGACCGGCTTCCGCCTCGATGGCCGCGTGCTCCCTGTTGGCTTCAATCTTCTGAAGGGTCCTCACGAAGAAGCCAGCGATGTTTCGGAGCGGATCGGGCTTGAAGTGAATTCGGTCGAGCGTTGCATCGGCCACCGTTTTGATGTCCCCGGGGGCGTGATCCCTTCTTACCACCCCCCGGGCTAGACCGGCGTAGTAGCCCTTCGATTGCGGGTCGCCGAAGAGGCGCGTCATGGCTTCGGCGAAGGCGTTCGCCGTGGCACCCAGCCGATTATCCTTGGGCGGCAGGTCGGGCGGCAGTTTGGCGAGCGTATCGAGGCATTCGAACGCCGTGTCGCGGAGCCGGCGGGACTCGTCGTCCAGCGGCGTCGACTGCTCGGGCACGTCGTCCGCACCGCCGCCCGCCCCCTCCCCCCGCCCCGTTGGCGTAACGTTACGTCCGACGGACGCACCGCCGCTCGACCCGACCGCAGACGACGACGCGGTAGCGGCGGGGGGCGACGGCGGGGTTAAAGAGTTAGGGTTAAGGCTCTCTGTTAGTTCGGGCGCCATTTTGGCGTGGGGAGGGACGCCATTTTGGCGTGCCTGGGGTGCCATTTTGGCGTGGGTGGGTGTGGCGTTATCGCCCTCGACGCATTCATGGGGGTGGAGGTTCGGGTCGTCCATCCAAAGCAGGGAGATCACCCGGCCGGTCTTGTTGGCCGGATTGGCGTCCTTTTCCATCGTTATCAGCGCCTGATCGCCGTGACGCTTTAGGCGTGCTAACGACCTCTGCACGGTCCTCTCAGGAATACCGCACGCCTCGCTGATCGTCTCGATGGACGTCCAGCACCGGTGATCCCTCCAGCCCCCTTTCTGAAGGGCCATCAGCACCACTTTGTCCGTGGGGGAGAGCGAAGGGTCCGCGAGTAGCGGGTCGCCGATTACCCGGAAGCCGACGGAATATTTCTTTGACCCGACCGGAGGGGTATGCCGATGATTCATGTCAGGCATTGCTACCTCGTTGGCGACCGCACGGACGGGAATCCGCGGACGCCATAACTCGAATCACAGAAGGCCCGCCGGAGCCACCCGGCGGGCCTTCTTCTTTATCGGCACAACGTTAATAGAAACACTCATGATACCGGCGGAGGTGATCCGCCGGCTCAATGGGTTCCGTCGTCGGTGCCGACGACCTTCTCCTCCTGTTGCCGCGCGTTCCGTTCGTACGCGAGCCGGCAGTCGGAGTCCGGCGGCGCGACGTGGATGGGGAGCTCGGGCGGCTCCCGCCGGCGCATTTGCTTCGGGGGGCCCGTCGCGACGAGGATGTTCGAGGGGGGCGGGGGGCCGCCGGGCGCGGGCCTGGCCGCCTTTCGCCTGTGGTCCTCGGCCATCAGTTTCGCCGTGGCCATGCTCCACTTAACGACGCTGCCGACGCGGTTCTGGGAGCCGGGCCGGTTGCGGTCCCCGGCGTCCATAAGCGCCTCTTTGAAGAAGCGGACATCGGGGCCGAGTTCTTCCCAGATCTCATCGACCCGCCTCTCGACCTGTTCGCCGACCTCCTTGCCGCAGTGCTTGTGTGCGACCTCAACGAGCCTTTCTTTGGTCAATTCGTACCGTCCAGGCGGCGGCGACGGACGCACGGACTCGCCGTTCAGTGCGTCCGTCGCCTTCACCTTAGTTTTATTGAAGCCCTGTGTTTTGTTCTGGGGGGCGTTTTCGCCCCCCTGCAAAGCGGGCGTTTTCGCCCTCTCCTGCCGGGCGTTTTCGCCCCCCTCGCCAGGGCGTTTTCGCCCGCCCCGCCGCGCGCTTTTCTCGCCGTTGATGACCGCCGCCGCCTCGTCAAGCGGCCGGTCGCGACCCCATGCCGGCGTTGACGGGTGGCACCGCCGATAAAGCACGAAGCCGGCGCGGCCCTTTTTGACGCCGGGGACGCGGGCGATCCAGGGGTCGTCTCCGGACTCAAGGTCCGCCAGGTGTTTCCGGATGTTGCGGGCGTGCTTGTCGGCGATCGCGGCCAGCTTCTTATTCGAGAGCCAGCAGTACTCCTTATCCCGGGCGTGGCCGTCCAGGATCATGAAAAGCATGATCTGGGTGGAAGGCCGCTCCTTCATGGTGGCCTCCAGGAAGCTGACGGGCACGTAGACCGCCCACTCTTTGAAACCAGCCTTCCCTTCGGTCGTCATGGCTAGTCGTCGTCCCCTTCGCTAAGGATCAGAGTCGCCGCCTCAGCCAGAGGCCGACCGCGTTCCCACGCCGGCAGGTCGGAGTCGCACCGCCGGTGGAGCACGAAGCCGATGGGGCGGAACGCGTCCCCGTTGTACACCCGGGTGATCCAGCCCCCCGCCTCAAGCTCCGCCAGGATCGCGCGCGTCTGGGCCCCGGTCTTGCCGGCCGCCCGGGCCAACTCCTCGCTCCGCACCCGGCAGTAAGGGCCGCCCTCCGCGTGCCGCTCCAGGATGAACAGGACGCGGTACTGCCGGTCGCTCAGGCCCGTGACCCTGGAGTCGAGGAACGCCCCGTCGATCGAGATGGCCCGCTCGCGGGGGCCGGATTTTCGCTTGCGGGCCATCGTTAGCCGTTCCCCCCGGGGCCCTTGGCGGAGGATCTCCGACGCTGCCGCCGCACCCTCCTGACGAACGCCATCGCGTCCGGGCTCTCGCAGAGCGCGAAGTGCTGGCTGTCGAGGCCGTCCCTCCAGTCGAGGCGGACGAAGAACCCGTCATCCTCCAGCCTGCGGAGGGCGGTCGCGGTAAGCTCGATCGAACGCCCCGCCAGCTTGGCGACCTTGGCCGTCGAGGCGTCCGGGAACACGCCGTCGTCGTCCGCCAGGAGCCGCAGAGCGGTCGTCACGGCGGTGTGGTTCAGGAGCCGCCGGAAGTCCTTGAATCGCATCGATCGATCCCTCCATCGTTAGCGTGCCCTGCCCCCTCCTGGGGCGTCGATCGCCGTCAAACTTCCCCGTGGAATTCGTCGAACCCGGCGCCGCCCGGCGCCTGCGGCAAGCCCGACGCCTCGGGCCGCCAGTCCGCACGCTGCGGCCTCCGCCTGTCCACGAAGCGGGGCCGGTCCTCGTCGGCAGTCCGGACGCGTTCAGGTCTCGCGGCCCCCTGCCCGGCCGCCGCCCTGGTGAGAGCGTCGGCGACCGCCGCGGCTTCCCCGAGGCGGACCGAGCACCCCTTGTTCTTCACCGGCCAGAACTCCCCGCGGTCGTTGCGCTCCCAGACGCGGAGGGCGACGTACGGGTGTCCGTTGTAGCTCTTGAGCGTGACCCGCAGTTCCTCGCGGCCGTCGCCCCGGGGGAGCGCGGCGAGGGTTTCCCCGTCGTCCTCGGGGGGCGCGGCGGACCGGGGCGGGTTCGGGTGGCGGGGGCTTACGTACATCGCGGGTCTCGTCGGCTCGGGTCGGGACGGGTCGTCACGCCATCACGTTCAATTATGATCGGCGGACGGCGGTCAGTCGGCCAAGCCCCCTGCCCCGCCGTGGCGTTCGAACTCCGCCCGCGCCTCGTCGAATTCGTCCTGGGCCTTGGCGAGCGCGACGTTAAGGGCGTCGTCCCCGTCGTCCTCACACGTCGCGTCGGCGGCTTCGAGGAAGGCGGCGCGGGCGGTCGCGTAGCGTGCGGAGGCCGGGTTGCGGGCCAGCCGGCCGAGCATCGAGGCGACGGCGGCGGGGGTCTGCGGCGCGCCCTCGGGGAGCAGGTCCCGGGCGAGCCGTTCGAGGGGTTCGTCGGGGGCGGTGTCGGCGAGCGTCGTGGACATGGTTCGTCAGCCTTTCATGGCTTTCTCTTGACCGACCGGGCAAGAGCTTCATCCGGGAGTAAGCGGCCTACGGTCGGTCACGTCCCGACCGTCACCGGGCGTGATCGCGGTTAATCCGGGTCGATCTCCATGCGGACGACCTTGTAGCCGGCCCGCCCGACGGCGTCGAGCGCCGACCCGACCGCCGCGCCGAAGGACTCGGCCTCCCGGTCGAAGCCGACGGAGACGACGTCCCCC
>Ga0164243_10006478_pt1 | contig 17717 bp, 14 predicted proteins | sample OricompcompostOP_FD_108781 | JGI IMG/M metagenome (GOLD analysis project Ga0164243, IMG submission 108781) | Organic Plus compost microbial communities from Emeryville, California, USA - Original compost - Organic plus compost (OP) | ecosystem: Engineered > Solid waste > Mixed feedstock >... | reverse complement strand
TCTGTTGCCTCCTTATAGCGGAGATATTCTACGAGGCGCTCCACCAACTCCTGGCGCGGATCTTCCGGTTCCTCCTCTTCCTTAGCCGGCGGCTTCGGAAACAGCATCTTGGCTTTAATGCTGATGAGGAGTGCGGCCATGTAGATGAAATCGGCTATCCGATCCAGGTTGACCTCTTCCAGGATGCGGACATACTCCAGAAACTCATCTGCGATCTGCGCGACCGGAATGTCATAGATATCCAGCTCATCCCTTCGAATAAAGAAGAGCAAGAGATCCAGGGGACCCTCAAATTGGTCGAGGTGAATCCGGTACATCACGCGAACAGGTTCTCATGCCAGGGGCAGTGTCAGCCCCGGCATTACAGATCAGACGCCCACGGTTCTCTCAGCAAACCATTCCACCGTATTCCGCAGGCCTTCTTCCAGGGTGACTTCAGGTTTCCAGCCCAGCTTACGCTCACTCGTAGCGTAAGACAACACGCTCCGGCGCTGCTCCCCCGGCTTGCCGGGACCATGCCGCTCCTCTACTCGGGGATTTGCGTAGTCTCTGATGATGCGGAACAGCTGATTGACACTGGTTTCGATCCCAGTACCGACGTTGAAGGCGCCGGATCCGGCATACTGCATGGCGGCTAGATTCGCCCGGACGACGTCACCCACATAGACGTAATCACGCGTCTGCTCCCCATCCCCGTTGATGACCGGCTCTTCTCCCCGCAACATCCGTTCCGTGAAGATGGCTACCACCCCTGCTTCGCCGTGGGGATTCTGCCTGGGGCCGTACACGTTGGCGTACCGGAGCGCCACGTACTCGATTCCGTACTGTTGTTGGTAGAAGTACAGGTACTTCTCCGTGGTGAGCTTCGTGATTCCATAGGGTGATATCGGCTGGAGCGGATGGTTTTCGTCCTGCGGTGCGTATACCGGCTCGCCGTAGATGGCACCACCCGTCGATGAGAAAACGACCTTCTTCAAGCCGTTCTCAAGACTCGCCTGCATGAGGTTCAGAAAGCCCAGAACGTTGACGTCAGCGTCGAACTGAGGATCGGCAACCGACTTCCGCACATCCATCTGGGCGGCCAGGTGCACCAGCACATCGAACCGCTCCCTGGCAAACAATCCCCTCACCTCCTCACTGCGAATGTCCATCCTGTGAAAGGTTGCTCCGGCCGGAACGTTTTCTTCTCGGCCTGAGCTGAGGTTATCCATCACGTGGACATTATATCCCTGCTCCACGAGCGCATCAGTCACGTGCGAACCAATAAAACCTGCGCCTCCAGTTACGAGTACGTTCATGTATTTCTGAATGTAAGATGTTATCCGACCAGCGATTTCCGGAGGTCTCCCGTACATCAAGCCAAAGTAGAAACCGGAACCTCCTTATCGCCCTCCCCCAGAGGGAGCAGGATGGCACTGCTAAACTGCTCAGGCTGGAATAGCTCCTCCGCAATACTCCGAATGTCCTCCGGGGTGACGGCATCCACGTCGGCGATGATTTCATCCAGGGTAAAGTAACGCCCGAAATATAGCTCCTGCCGGCCTAATCTCATCATACGGTTGCTCATGCTCTCCAGACCGAGCATGAGCGATCCCTTTACCTGGTTCTTCGTCTGATTCAGGACGCGCTCACTCACCAATTCAGTACGCAGCTTGTCCAGTTCCTTGAATATCAGCTTCTTCGACCGGTCGATCCGAGAGGCATCGGTGCCCATATACACGCCGAAATCACCCGTATCGGAGTGCATATTGACAAAAGAATAAATGCTGTAGCAGAAGCCGTACTTCTCTCGGATGTTCTGATTCAGCCGACTCGACATTCCTCCCCCCAGCAAGGTGTTCAAGACCGTCAGCGAGGTTCGTTTAGGATCCTGAACGGGGAACCCTCGTGTGCCGAGTACCAGATGAGCCTGCTGAATCGGCTTCTTGACGAGGATCTGCTCCGGCTCGTATCCGTCGACAGGCATCCGCACGTGCATCCTGGGAACGCGCGTCGATGTGGAAAACACTTTCTCAGCGATTCGGACCACATCTTCGTGCCGAGCATTCCCAGCTACAGCCAGCACGATTCGATCGGGCGTATAGTGCTCATCCATGTAGGATAGCAACTGGTCGCGCGAAAACGAACGGACCGTATCCTCGAATCCGATGATAGGACGCCCGAGCGGGTGATTCTTGAATAACACGCCCTCGAAGCAATCGAATACATACTCGTCCGGGGTGTCTTCGTACATCTTCATCTCTTCGACGACGACGTCCTTCTCTTTATCCAGTTCTTTCTGCGGGAATTCCGGATGTAAGACGAGGTCGCAAACGAGATCGATAGCGCGCTCCAGATGCTCATCCAGTGCACGGGCGTAATAGCAGGTATATTCCTTCGTCGTGAAGGCATTGAGATACCCGCCAACAGACTCCAGCCGCTGCGCGATGTGGTGCATACGGCGTTTCGCCGTTCCTTTGAACACCATGTGCTCGATGAAGTGGCTAATGCCACTCTCCTCAGGGCGTTCATCCCGGCTGCCGGTGTAAATCCAGACTCCGACCGAGATGGAGCGCACGGACGGAATGCTTTCCGTGAGCACGCGTACACCGTTGGAAAGCGTCGTCTTTGAGAATGCCGACATATCGCCGGTCAGCATTTTCGTTTTTACAACCGCCATTTCAGACTGCTCTGACGACAATCGATATCCGTATCTCTATGCCGTATCTACTAAGAAAGGCGAGGGCCACCGATAGCGCCCCCCGCCTTTACATCACATGAACCAGAATGCATCACATGTGGACCGGATGCGGCAGGTGGTCCGTCTCAGCGGCGATCGCCACCTGAGCGTCCGCCACGTCCGCCTCCGTGAGAACGGCCACCCCGGCGCTCACCGCCCCGGTCACCTCCACGTTCTCCCCGGTCACGCCCACGTTCCCCTTCGCCGCGATGAGGACGGGCAGAGCCATTTTCCTCGTAGCCCTCAGGCTTTGGCAGGAGTGCCTTGCGACTGAGCCGCAGCTTACCATCGTCGCGGATCTCAATGAGCTGGACCATGACCTTATCTCCAACCTGCACGTAATCCTCAACTTTGTCTACATAACCATAGTCGAGTTCGGAAACGTGCAGCAGCCCCTCTTTTCCGGGCATGATCTCGATGATCGCACCGAAGGGCTGGATGTTGCGTACGGTACCCTCGTAGGTTTCGCCCGGCTCGGGTACTGCGACGATCTGCCGGATACGCTCCACAGCGGCACGCGAATTCTCGGCATTCGTGGCAGAAATGCGGATGAAACCTTTTCCTTCCTTCTCTTCGATTTCGATCGTGGTTTCAGTTTCGCGCTGGATGCCCTGAATCACGCGACCACCAGGTCCAATGATAGCGCCAATGAAATCGGCATCAACGATGATCTGAGTCAGGCGAGGCGCAAACGGCGAAAGATCCTCACGAGGCCCTGCGATGGTCTCTTCCATGATATCCAGGATGTGCTCGCGCCCTTCTTTTGCCTGCTGCAGTGCTTTCAGCAAAACATCACGCGAGAGGCCCTGGATCTTGATATCCATCTGGCACGCCGTGATGCCATCACGGGTACCTGTAACCTTGAAGTCCATATCCCCGAGGTGATCCTCGGTACCCAGAATATCACTGAGCACGGCAACCCGGTCACCTTCGGCGATGAGCCCCATCGCAATACCGGCCACATGCTTCTTTATGGGAACGCCAGCATCCATAAGTGCAAGCGAACCGGAGCACACCGTTGCCATGGACGACGAACCGTTCGACTCCAACACTTCACCCGTAACGCGGATAGTGTATGGGAACGACTCGAAGTCCGGGATCATATTGACGAGCGCCCGCTCGGCCAGATAACCGTGCCCGACCTCACGCCGTCCCGTTCCACGAAGAGGCTTGGCCTCGCCGGTGGAGAATGGCGGGAAGCTGTAATGCAGGTAGAAGTGCTTTTCCGTCGTTTCGAAAATCTGATCGACGCCCTGAGAATCCCGACCGGAGCCAAGAGTGACAGAGGCCAGCACCTGCGTCTCACCACGCGTGAACACGGAAGAACCGTGGACGCGGGGCAGGTAACCTACCTCGGTCCAGATGGGTCGAATATCGGTGAGACCACGGCCATCAATGCGACGTCCCTCCGATAGGATCATCTCCCGCATGATCTGGCTCTCGACCGTGGAGAACGCTTCGCTGATCAGCTTCGGCGTATAGCCTTCCGGTGACACCTCCGCACGGGTTTCGCCCGTTTCAGGGTTATTGGACCCCAGCAGTGCTGTCAGAACGGATTCCTTAATTTCGTCGACCGTACCGTAGAACGTCTGCTTATCGTACGGCTGGCGGACGAGCGCTGCGAGCCGGTCACCTGCAATCTCACGAACACGATCAATCAGCTGGGCCGGAGGAACGATAGGGGTAAACTCAAACGGCACTACCTTGCCCCATGCTTCGGCAAATTCGATCTGTCCACGGCAGAGCTTCCGGATGGCCTCATGCGCCAGATCGAACGCATCGACCATCTCCTCCTCGCTGATCTCCTTCATCTCGCCCTCGACCATCACGACAGCCTCCTCGGTACCAGCCACCACGAGGTCCACGTCGCTCTCGTCCATCTGAGATACGAGAGGATTGAGAATCCATTCGCCATTCACACGTCCGACCCGTACCTCAGCGATCGGACCGCTGAAGGGAGCACCGGCCAGCAGGAGCGCCGCCGAAGAGCCGATGCCCGCAAGGACATCCGCATCATTCTCACTATCGGCAGAAATAACGGTGGCAATAACCTGTACTTCGTTGTATAGCCCTTCCGCGAAGAGCGGACGAATAGCACGGTCGATGAGGCGTGACGACAGAATTTCTTTGTCTGTAGGCCGCCCTTCACGTTTGATAAAGCCTCCGGGGATTTTACCGCCCGCTGCATAGCGTTCACGGTACTCTACGGTCAAGGGAAAGAAGTTCTGTCCTTCCTTTACTTCGGGTGAGATAACAGCGGTACAGAGTACCATAGTATCTCCCAGCCGCACGACCACGGAGCCGCTGGCCTGCTTGGCAAGCAAGCCGGTTTCGAGCCGGATCACCTTGCCGGGAGCAATTTCAATTTCCTTTACGGTTGCTTCTGGTTTTGCTTTCGCGTTCATCTGTGTTTTTTCTCTTTCTTCGCCTACACATCGCCATTGGCCACGACGGTACTGCTCACTTCCTTACGGAGCAGACCATATGCAAGCGTCTTGGGTGATAGTGGCCTAAAAATGCCAGCGGCACTCCGGAAGGGCCGGAATGCCGCCAACGAATGTTCGCTGTTACTTACGAATCCCGAGATCCTGAATGATTTTACGGTAGCGCTCGATATCGCGATCCATCAGGTAATTGAGAAGGCGACGGCGCTTACCGACGAGTTGTAGAAGCCCGCGGCGAGTCGAATGGTCCTTCGGGTGATGCTTCAGATGCTCGGTGAGCTCGTTGATCCGCTTCGAAAAGATGGCGATTTGAACCTCGGGGGCACCGGTATCCGTGGCGCTCTTGCCGTAGGTGTTAATCAGATTCTGTTTTTCGTCTTTCGTAATCATGTAACCCTCTCCTCTTTAGATTTTACCATGCTAAAGAAGATTGAACCATTTGGAGTCTACGGCCTTTCCGCGCCCCACTCTTGGCACAAGTTTGTTAAAATAGTGCTGCAAGAGCGGCTTTGCAACGCTGTTCGTCTTTTGAAAGTTGCTTCGTAAGTTCTTCCAAAGATGAAAACCTACGCTCATCACGCAATCTTTCGACAAATTCCACGCGAAGGCCACTTCCGTAGAGATCCGCATCAAAGTCGAGAATGTGGACTTCGATGCGAAGATCTATTCCATTGAATGTAGGCCGCTGCCCGATATTCATCATGCCGGCGAGCGGCTTTTCTGAAGCGCCGGGAAGATACACCAGGACAGCATATACTCCTTTTGCCGGAATGACCTTTCGGTCATCACCGACCTCCAGATTGGCGGTTGGAAACCCAATCTGATGGCCTCGTCCATCCCCCCGTACGACCTTTCCTTCCAGGCTATAAAAACGGCCAAGCATTTCGCCAGCCAGTTGCACGTCACCTTGATCTATGAGCAGCGTACGAATCTCGGATGACGAGACAACATGCTCATCGACGGCCTGGGCAGGTATGACATCCACGGAAAAACCGTGCTTCCGTCCCAACTGTTCGAGCAGTTGTATGTCTCCTGCGCGGCCTTTCCCGAACCCATGATCGTATCCGACGACGATCTCCCCGAGTCCGATCTTGCCTACCAGAATCTGCTCGACGAATTCCTCAGCGGATAGCCTTGCAAACTGTGTCGTGAAGGGAATCACGATCACATGATCGATTCCCATGCTTCCAATCAGGTCGACACGCTCCGAGACCGTCGTCAGAAGAGGGACGTGTTCCCCACGTACGACTTCGCGCGGATGCGGATCGAACGTAACGACGACACTCGTTCCCCCTCTGGCCTCGCTACGCTGGCGAAGGTACCGGAGAATAGCCTGATGCCCGCGATGAACCCCGTCGAAAATGCCCACGGTCACGACGGAATCCGGATTGCGGCTTACCTGGTCGAGACCGTACTCACGCTTCATGTATCGATAAAAGAAGATTGGCCAGAGTGCCTGTCTAGTTGTTCGGAGGCAACTTGTTCGAGTTGCCCGAGTGTCCACGCCATGCCCACGTGATATGCTCCGATCGCAGTCCGGCGTAGTGCCGTCAGATGTGCACCCACCCCCAGAGCTGCGCCGAAATCGTGAGCAAGGCTTCGAATATACGTTCCTTTAGAGCAGCGGACCTCAAATGAAACATCTTGCCCTTCTACACCTGTCAACTGGAAGTCATAGATAAAGACCTTGCGCGCGGCCCGTTCTATTTCCTCACCACGGCGCGCCTTCTTATACAGGCGTTCCCCGCCGACCTTCACAGCCGAGTACATGGGCGGAACTTGCTCAATCTCGCCGAGAAATTGCTGCCGTACGCGTTCCAGATCTGCAGGTGTGATATGACTCCACTCACGCCGAACCGAGACTTCCAGGTCGGCATCATAGGAGGGCGTCTCTTCACCCAGCCTGAGCGTTCCCTCGTAGGTTTTGGGGAGACCAAGGAAGTGCTCCATCGATTTCGTCCCCTTCCCTATCAGGCAGATCAGAAGACCGGTTGCCATAGGATCGAGCGTGCCCGCATGCCCGATCTTTTTCACTCCCAGAATGCGTCTCAGTTTGCGGATCACGTCGAAGGAGGTCCATCCTTGCGGCTTATCGACCAGGAGCGCGGCAGCCTCAAGTGAGGGGAAATCCGGGTAGCCGTAAACGATCACCATAAACAACGACGAGACCTCCATGCAACACGCTGGCAACTCCAGAGCCGTTGCTCAGTCTTCCCTGCGCTCCCGCTCCTCTCGGATGCGGTCGAACAAATCCTCGAGTTTCCTCGACTTCTCAAGCGTTTCATCCAGGAAAAACTTGAGCTCAGGAACGACACGGAGCTGATGCCGCACACGTCCGGCCAAGGCACTGCGCACTTGCGACGTAAGCTCCTGTAGATGTTTAAATGCTGCCTGCCGCTGCGCGGACGTCTCGCCCAGAACACTCACATAAATGTAAGCGATCGACAGGTCCTTCGTGACCCGGGCATCGGTTACGGTTACCATCGTTGGAAGCTGCTGACCGAGGTCGGTCTGCAAGATGTCCGCTACCTCACGCTGAAGCAGCTTTGCCACGCGTTCTGTCCGAATACTCATTGGTATTTACAGCGCCCTGAGTTCCTTCTCGTCCTCTCGCAGCAGCGAGAGTGCATAGGGGTGGGCCGTAACCCACCCCCATGACATTTCACTACGTCCGGCGCGTCCTACGCCCCGGCAAAGCCTCAAGCCTCCAGCTTCCGCCTGGTTTCTACGATCTCGAAGGCCTCAATCTGATCGCCGACCTTGATGTCGTTGAAGTTTTCGATAGCCATACCACACTCGTAGCCGCTCGTCACTTCACGCACGTCGTCTTTAAACCGTTTCAGCGAAGCGAGCGTGCCGGTATAGATGACGACACCATCTCTCACCAAGCGTACCCGATCGTTCCGGTGAATACGTCCATCAATGACCGAGCATCCAGCAACCATGCCGGCCTTGGGCACCTTGAATGTCTCGCGGACTTCGGCAATACCAACCGTCCGCTCCGATCTTTCAGGAGCGAGGAGCCCTTCGAGGGCGTCACGCACTTCTTCGATGGCATCGTAGATGATCGAGTACGTACGGATATCGATCTCTTCGCGTTCGGCCAAGACCTTCGCACCCGGCGTGGGGCGAACCTGGAAGCCAATAATGACCGCGTCCGATGCGGAAGCGAGCATCACGTCACTCTCAGTTATGGCACCCACACCACTGTGAATAATGTTGACGACGACTTCCTCTGTGGAAAGCTTCAGGAGCGAGTCAGAGAGTGCCTCTACGGAACCGCCCACATCACCCTTAATAATGAGATTCAACTCGCGGAAGTCGCCCAGCGCAAGACGGCGGCCGATTTCATCGAGCGTGATGTGCTTGCGCTGACGCAGCGACTGCTCTCGATGAATCTGCTGGCGCTTTTGCGCAATTTCCCTCGCGAGGCGCTCATCATCCAGTACGACTAGCTGATCACCGACTTCCGGGGATCCTTCAAAGCCAACGACGAGTGCCGGACGAGCAGGGCCAACCTCGCTGATCCTGTTCTCACGCTCATCGTACATCGCGCGGACGCGGCCGCTATAGATGCCGGCGACGAATACGTCACCGATGCGGAGCGTGCCGTTCTGAACGAGGACAGTTGCTACGTTGCCCCGTCCTTTATCGAGACGGCTCTCGATAATGACACCGGACGCCTTGCGATTCGGATTCGCTTTGAGTTCAAGGAGCTCTGCTTCGAGCAACACACGCTCGAGCAGATCCTCCACACCCTCGCCCGTCTTTGCTGAAACGAGCGCGCACTGCGCCTTGCCGCCATACTGCTCCACCAGCACCCCGTGATCGGCGAGCTGTTGCATCACCCTGGCCGGGTTCGCCTCAGGCTTATCAATCTTATTGATAGCCACAACGATGGGTACGTCCGCCGCCTTCGCGTGGTTGATGGCCTCGACTGTCTGGGGCATTACCGCGTCATCCGCTGCGACAACAAGGATCACCACGTCGGTGGCTTTGGCGCCACGAGCACGCATGGCCGTAAACGCTTCGTGACCCGGCGTATCCAGAAAGGTCATCGAGCGGTTATCGCTGAGATCCACATGGTACGCACCGATATGCTGCGTGATACCACCTGCTTCACCAGCAACGACGTTCTCACTTCGGATGAGGTCGAGCAGAGAGGTCTTACCATGGTCGACGTGACCCATTACGGTCACGACCGGTGCACGGGGCATGAGATCCTCCGGCCGGTCTTCCTCCACCTGAATATCCTCGGTGCCGAATTCGGTAATGAACTCAACATCGAGTCCATACTCAGCGGCAAGGAACGAGATGGTATCCGCATCGAGGCGCTGGTTGATCGAAACCATCATCCCCGCCTTAAACAGCGTGCTGATCAGTTCCGTAACAGGAACACCGAGGAGATTCGCAAGCTCACCTGTGGAAACGAACTCCGTGACCCGAAGAATGCCTTCCTGGGCACGTTCCAGTTCCAGGCCGCGTTCTCGCTCTGCAGCGCGCTCGTCACGACGCTGACGGCGCCGGCGCTGACGTGCACGGCTGGCCCCCTGCTCCATCTCCCGAAGCGTTTCATGCAGCGACTGCTGTACGGCAGCTTCGTCAATGGCGGGGCCGCGTTTCCGCTTCGCCCGCTTCCTCTTGTCCGCCTCAACCTCCTCAGCAATCGGGTATTTTGCCTCAGGGATCGCTTTCGCTTCAAGCGGGGCCTGGCGGTCTTTACGTTTCCGTTTGCGCTTGCGCTTACTATCGCCACCCGCACTTTCGACCGTTTGCAGGTCGATCTTACCGATGACCTTGGTTCCGGCAAGCCGGTAACGATCCGCTGTGATCAGACCGGACTCTTCCTCGTGCACGGCATCATCGACCAGATCAGCAGGGCTTTCCTCCACGGAATCCTCTGCGTCAGCGACTGCTTCCACAGCTTCAGTCTCTTCACTCGCTTCACTTTCCTCACCGGAAACAGGCAACTCGACAGGTTCTGCCGCATGGGACAGTCCGGCGTCAACAGGAGCCTCTTCGATCTGCTCGAGTTCCACGTCGGCCGTATCCCCTGTGTAAGTTGCCTCCTGCACTACGTCCTGACTGGTCTCAGCGGTCCGGACAGCTTCTTCATCGACCTGTCCTGGAAGCTCATCCGGCAGAGATTCCTCGGCCACAACAGGCTCCTGATCGGCTGCTAATGCCTCAGTAGCCTCTTGAGCGGCTTCCACACGTTCAGCGGCAGGAGGCAACTCGACCTCCGGCACCTCCTCCACGATGGGCGTAGACACCTCCTCTTCGACCGGTGCCGTATTCCGAACAGGCTCTGCGGGAGCAGGTACCTCGACAGGTGCCGCAGCAGCTTCCGCCGCCTCTGCCCTGTGAGCTGCGCGTTTATCCTTTATCCGCGATGCAGCCGCTTTATCCGATGCAAATGCCTCAAGAAGCGAGAGGTACGCGTCTTCGTCTTTGATCGACGCATTCAATCCCGTACCAGCAAGCGCATCTTTAAACCCATGCTTTTTCAGGTGCTCGATCAGGGTGTCAGCGGTGACATTGAGTTCGCGCGCAGCCTGAAACAGCTTAACCTTCTTGAACTTCTGATTCTCTTTCGTCATGCAATAAACTTTAACTCTGTTCGTACATCATCCACTGTCGGGATGACTCAAGCTGCGTTGCGCCGGCCCCCCATCTTACCGGCACTAACCTTCCAGTTCTTCCTCTTCTTCGTCTTCGAACTCGGCACGAATGACGGAGATTATATGCTGCGCCACATCAGGGGCGAGACCTGACCGCCGCACGAGTTCATCAACAGAAAGCTCTAATACAGCCTTGGCTGTATCACAACCGATATCACGAAGCCGCTGAACGGTTTCCGGGGCTAGTTCATCGGCGAACTCGCCGATCTCGATATCCTCTTCGTCCGCTGCAATTTCGCGGTATATGTCAATCTCGAAGCCGGTCAATGCCGAAGCCAACCGGATGTTGATTCCTCCCCGTCCGATAGCCTGGCTCACTTCATCCGCCTGTACAACGACCTTCGCGCGGGGCGGGTTGAGTTCGGTATTTAGCGTGACTGATAGAGGCCGGGCCGGAGATAGCGCATGCTTGATCAGCGTATGCGGGTCGTCCGACCATTCCAATACGTCGATGTTCTCGTTCCCCAGTTCTCGAACGACAGCGTGAATACGAACGCCCTTGATTCCTACGCAAGCGCCTACCGGATCGATCCGTTCATCGTGGCTGACGACCGCGACTTTTGCCCGATCACCTGGTTCACGCACGATTTTTTTGATCTCAACGATGCCGTCGTATATCTCAGGTACCTCAAGCTCAAACAGCCGTTCCATGAAGATGGGGTCGGCACGGCTGATAATGACTTGCGGATTGCTACCCGTTGCGTCTCTCCGTACTTCCTTTACAACGGCCCGCAACATGTCGCCCTTCCGGTACCTATCCTTGAATATCTGTTCCTCACGCGGAAGAACAAGCTCCACCTTGTTGTGAATCACAAGGACTTCGCGGCGACGGATCTGGTAGATCTCGCCTACGACTACCTCGCCGATGATATCCTGGTAGGTCTTATAGATATTCTCTTTTTCGAGATCGCGAATGCGCTGGCTGAACATCTGCCGGGCCGTCATAACTGCACGGCGTCCGAAATCCGCAACATTCTCCTCACTCGCAACCTCGTCCCCGATCTCGAAATCCTCATCGATCTTCATTGCGTCACTCAGTTCGATCTGAGTAACGGGATCTTCCAGGTCATAGTCCTCCACAACCTCACGGATGTGCAGGATCTGAATATCTCCGTGGTCGGGGTTAAAAATGATTTCGAACGATTCGTCCGAACCGTATCGCTTGCGAATCATCGCGCGGAATACGTCCTCCACGATAAGCTGAAGCGTATCACGGTCGATTTCTTTCTCTCGCGCGATTTCGGCAAATGAGGATACCAGCGATGAGCTATGCATACAAGTACGAATATTCTTTGTTACTGCCTATTATCTGGCAATCGATTCCATTCCATACAGGCCGTTACCAAGGTAACTGCACCTTTGCCTCCATAATATCTGCGTAAGAGATGTGCACCCTACCTTTGCGGTCCACATCCAACTCGATAGACTCTTCTGATGCCGAGACGAGTTGCCCCATGATGGTTTCACTGCTGCCCTCGGCCGTTCTTCGTTTTACTTTCAGCTTCCGCCCGACGTTCTTCTTGTATTGCCGCGGCAGAGACAACGGGCGATCTACCCCCGGTGAGGACACATTCAGGCTATAGCTTCCTTTAATCAGATCCTCCGTATCCAGCAAGAATCCGAGTTCGCGGCTCACCTCGGCCAGCATTTCAACATCCAGGTCCGTATCGCTATCAATGAACACGTCTATTACCTGAGACCCCTTCCGTCCACGAACGTTAAGATCTACCAGGTACAACGGGGAAGCCCCAAGCACTTCCTCCACGATGTCGCGGAGGCGACTCTCAAGCGTCACCGTTTCATTCGTATTTCCGTGTTCCATACGGCTTCCTGCTACAAAAAACGCCCGTCTGCCGGAGGACGGGCGTGTTCACTACTAATCGTCTACGCCAAGAAAAAAAGGGCGACTCAGTGCGCCCTCCTTACCTACACATTCAATATAACCTCCAGGAGGCATCCATGCAACCCGACGATGCTTACAGAAAACGTCCGTTACGTTATTTTGTTTCTTTGATTTAGCCCCAGAATCCCTATCCGGCGTGGATACTACTTCCTGCTTATTCATGCACTAAACGAGCGTGGGGCGTTGCTCGCTTTCCACTGGCTCGGGATAATCAAGAACGTAGTGTAATCCCCTGCTCTCTCGGCGAATCCGGGCACTGTGGATGATAAGGTAGGCCACGACGATGAGATTGCGCAGTTCACCCAGTCCCGTAGATACGCGTGACCGACGGTAAAAATCCTCTGTCTCTTCGTAGAGCAGATGAGTCCGGCGGAAGGCGCGCTCGAGACGCAGGCTGGATCGTACAATACCGACGTAATTCCACATGACACGCCGGAGTTCGTCCCGGTTATGACTGATGAGTACCCACTCGTGCGGCTGCTCCGTGCCACTAGCATCCCAATCGGGAACATCATCCTGCCACACCTGAGATCGTGCATACTCTACGGCAGGTTTAACTGCTCGTTCGCTGAAGACCAGCGCTTCAAGAAGCGAGTTGCTCGCGAGACGGTTAGCGCCATGGAGTCCCGTACAAGCAACCTCGCCGGAAGCGAAGAGTCCAGCAATCGAGGTGCGCGCATAGACATCGACCAACACACCTCCGGACTGGTAATGAGCAGCCGGTACAACGGGTATGGGCTGCTGCGTGATATCGATACCGTACTTGAGGCAGGTAGCGTAAATGTTCGGGAAGTGCTCCCGTATTTCCGATGCCGGGCGATGTGAGATGTCCAGCAATACGTAATCGTCGCCACGTGTCTTGAGCTGGTCATCAATCGCTCGCGCTACGATATCTCGGGGGGCCAGTTCAGCACGCGGGTCGTACTGCGGCATGAACCGCTCACCGTCCTGATTATAGAGTAGAGCCCCTTCTCCCCGGACCGCCTCCGAAATGAGAAATGATCCGGCATCCGGATGCCAGAGCGTGGTAGGATGGAACTGAACAAATTCCATGTTCGCCACACGTGCTTTGGCCCGGTACGCCATCGCCACACCATCACCGGTTGCTACTTCAGGATTGGTGGTATGGAGGTAGACCTGTCCGGAGCCGCCGCTGGCGAGCATCGTCACTTTGGACAAAATCGTAACAACGCGATCTCGGCGCTCATCGAGTACGTAAGCACCGTAGCAGTGGATGTCTGGCCGGAGCCGGCTAACGTGTTGCCCCAGATGGTGTTCGGTGATTAGTTCCAGGGCAAAGTGGTATTCGTAGATCTGGATATTCGGATGCGTACGCACCCGGTGTAGCAGAGCCCGCTCGATCTCACGGCCCGTCGTGTCCGCAGCATGTACGATGCGGTGGGTAGAGTGCCCGCCTTCCCGTCCCAGGTGGAGCCGCCCGTTTTTCCGCGTGAACTCGGCCCCCATCGCCATGAGTTCACGCACCCTGTCCGGCCCCTCCTTTACAACGATCTCGACCACACGCCGGTCGCATAATCCGGCTCCAGCTACAAGCGTATCCTCGATGTGGCTCTCGTACGAATCCGACGCGTCCATTACCGCGGCAATGCCACCCTGCGCGTAGTTCGTGTTGGACTCGACTGATTCTTTCTTCGTTACGATGGCGACACTGCCGTACTCGGCAGCTCGTAACGCGAAAGAGAGGCCCGCGACTCCGCTACCGATAACCAGAAAATCGAACCGCAAGCGTTCACTCATCTACCTAGAGCGTGTGCAATAAAGGATGTGCATGCAAGGAGAGCACTCCGGCAACCTGATCGGCTACCGGAGATTGCGATTCTCCTTTAGACAGCATTGGCCTGCTGAAGCAGATAGGCTCTGATGAACGGCTCCAGGTCTCCATCCATAACCGACTGTACGTCGGTCACCTTCACTTCCGTTCGATGGTCATTGACCATAGTATAAGGCTGAAATACATACGAACGGATCTGGCTTCCCCACTCGATCTTCTTCTTCTGGGCTTCTACTTCGTTCTTCGCCGCTTCCTGGATTTCACGCTCCATCTGGTAGATACGGCTTTTGAGCATGATCATTGCGCGCTCACGGTTCTGGAGTTGGCTACGTTCTTCCGTACACTCCGCTATGACACGCGCCTCCTCACCGTTCGAGAGCCGGCCGTTCCAGATGAGGCGGACGCCCGTTTCGACCTTGTTTACGTTCTGCCCTCCTTTACCGCCGGATCGGAATGTCTGTAGTTCGATCTCTTCGGATTTGAGCTCGATGTTGATGTCAGACTCGACTTCGGGGTAGACGAAAACGCTCGTGAAGGACGTATGACGCCGACCGCTCGAATCGAAGGGTGAGATACGCACCAGGCGGTGCACGCCGTTCTCAGCCTTCAAGAATCCGTAGGCCATCGGGCCCTCGAAATGAAGCGTAGCACTTTTGATGCCTGCTACATCGCCCGGCTGGTATTCCAGCATGGAAACCTTGAACCCGTTCCGCTCGCCGTAACGCGTATACATACGCAAGAGCATGTCGGCCCAGTCCTGGCTTTCCGTGCCGCCCGCCCCTGAATGGATCGTAAGAATGGCGTTCCGTTGATCATCCGGCCCGCTCAGCATGCTGCGCAGTTCCAGGTCATCGACTGCGGACTCCAGCTGCTGAGCCTCAGACTCTATTTCGGCACTGAGGTCCGCATCTTTATCCTCCTCTGCCAGCAGTAAGAGTGTCTCCACGTCCTCAGCAAGGCGCTTCACATTGCGCCATGCGGTCACCCAGCCCTCTTCAATCGCAAGTTGCTTCTCGACTTCGCGCGCCTTCTCTGGATTACTCCAGAAATCCGGGTCCAGGCGTTTCTCGTTCAGTTCTTCTACCTTGTGCTCACGTCGAGCGATGTCAAAGATACCTCCCGAGCGTGTCCACACGCTCTAACAGGCTAGTAATGTTGTCTTGAGAGATCATTTTTTTCTTTGCAATAACGGATTAAACGATGCGATACATCAAACCGAGGCCCTGATTCGACTGGTTTTGAATGCCAGGACCACATGGGATCCAATGATTCCACCCAGTCCGCCGAGCAATACCCCGATCAAAAGGGTAGTCGCAACGATAACAGCCCCTGGAAGGTTTCCCAGGATCCCACCCAGGATCTCCACCATCGAGGCGACTTCACGTCCGGCGACGGCAAAGTTATATACGACCAGTACAAGCCAGTCAAGCCCAACAGAGACTGCTCCGGCAATCCATCCTCGCCGGACGACCCACGCACCCGCCAGCACGCCGGCAAGCAGAGTCCATGCCCATCCTAGCGTGATGTGCAAGGCAAGCGCAAACAGAAAGGAGAGCAGGACCTTCACGGTCACAGAATTACCGATTGTATACCCTGAAGCAACAGGTTAACACATAATTAACACACATATCCAGCGGAAGATCCCCTCCTGTCAGTACCGGCCGTTGTTTGCCTGATACTTGTTCGCAAAACGGGTAATCCGCCGCACAGCCTCCTCGATCTTCTCCAAAGACGTCGCATATGAGCACCGTACATAGCCAGCCCCGCTGGGACCGAAGGCATCTCCCGGCACACACGCCACATGCTCTTCCTCCAGCAGCTTCTGGGCGAACTCCTCAGATGTCAGGCCCGTGGAGCGAATATCTGGAAAGCAATAGAACGCCCCTTCGGGCTCAAAGGTCGGCAGCCCGGCCGCACGCAACCCATCTACGATGACACGCCTGCGCCGATCATAAGCCTGCCGCATTTCTTCGACACTCTCCTGACACTCCCGTATAGCCGCTACCCCACCAATCTGCGCCATCGTAGGCGCACTCATCACGACGTACTGATGCGCCTTGTACATAGCCTGGTAGATCTCATTGGGGGCACATGCATAGCCAATGCGCCAGCCCGTCATCGCATAGTCTTTCGAGAAGCCTCCCAGGAGAACCGTACGATCCCGAAGTGATTCGATCGAACTCAGGCACACGTGCCCCGTCGCGTAGGCCTCGCCATACACGAGGCGATCATAAATCTCGTCCGATATGACCAGGAGATCGTGCTTGACAACAACCTCCGCGATCTCCTCCAATGTATCACGCCGAAGGACGGCCCCGGTCGGGTTATTCGGGTAACCGAGAAACAGGACCTTGCTCTGTGGTGAGATGTGTTTCTCGATATCGGCTGCTGTAACCTGGAAATTATGCTCAACCGAGGTGGGCACGTATGTTACCTTCGCCCCCGCCATTTGCGCCGACGGTCCATAGGAAACGAAGCAGGGCTCCGGGATCAGGATCTCATCTCCGGGATCGAGCAGAGCGAGCATCGTAATAAGCATGGCCTCGCTCACACCGACCGTGATAATGATCTCGCGTGTAGGATCATACACGACCCCATAGAGTCGTTTAAGCTCATCAGCTATGGCCTGACGTAACTCAAACAGACCGGCATTCGCCGTATAGCCCGTTTTGCCTTCGTTAAGAGCCGTGATCGCCGCATCGATGATCGGGCGAGGAGAAACGAAATCAGGCTCGCCAATTCCCAGCGAGATCACATCCTGCATGGTAGCCGCGATCTCAAAAAAGCGCCGGATGCCGCTGGGAGGAATGTTCTGCATCCGCTTTGAAACGCGGCTCTGAAGATCGAGCGAAGGTATCGTAAGTGGCGTGGGCATGTCGGTATTCAGATTGTGCGATCCCGGAAGATACATTCACCGTGACGTCTCCGCGAATCCTGTGTTTCGCAGCTAACCTCCGGGTATAAGGGAACACGTTTGATTTAACCTGCTTCACCTACTGATACTCGCTTTTTTCGCAGTTTCTCTCACTCACCTTACACCTTTTGGTTATACCTACACACTGGAGATGCCGCAGAAATTCAAGAACTATATCGGGGGTGAGTGGCGCGAACCCGCCTCCACACGTTATTTCGAGAGCCTGAATCCTGCCCGCACAGGAGACGTGATCGGCCAGTTTCC
>Ga0164243_10006477_pt1 | contig 17718 bp, 16 predicted proteins | sample OricompcompostOP_FD_108781 | JGI IMG/M metagenome (GOLD analysis project Ga0164243, IMG submission 108781) | Organic Plus compost microbial communities from Emeryville, California, USA - Original compost - Organic plus compost (OP) | ecosystem: Engineered > Solid waste > Mixed feedstock >... | reverse complement strand
TGGCGGTCCTGGTCGTCGCGCAGGGAGGGAGCCTTCTGGGCGGCGCTGTAGAGCAGGGCGTGCGGCCGCGCGAGCAGCAACTGTTCCAGGTCGAAGCTGCCGTAGCGCTGGTCGGGGAGCCGGGCGCCCACGTTGACCGCCCCTGCAGCTTCGATGATGGCGTTGGTCAGGGTTCCTTTGCCGGGGACCGATCCGCCGTCCACGGCCACGACTTCGACGGGTTTGGCGGGGCGCCCTGCGGCGGCGCGGGCGAGGGATGCGTCCATGTGCGCGACCAGGGCCTCGGCGCGGGCGGGCTCGCCCACCGCACGGCCGACGTCGCGGACCACGGTGCGGATCTCGTCGAAGCTGGCCGCCTGTTTCACCTCGACCACCGGGGCGCCGAGCCGGTCGGCCAGACGCCGCACGGCCGGCGTCGAATAGCCTCCGACCAGGATCAGGTCCGGTCGCTGAACCGCCACGTCCTCGGCCGTCCCGCGGTTGATCGCCACGCCCCCGTCGAGCCCGGGCCCGACCGCCGGCGCCGCGTCGTGCGCCAGGAAGCTGACCGAGGCGATCCGGTCCTTGGGCGCGAGCTGCAGCAGCAACAGGTCCGCGCACAGGTTCATCGACATGATGCGGGTGGGCTTCTGAGGCTCCGCCGTCGCCGGCCCGGTCACGGCCGCCGCCAGCATCAGCGTCGCCAGGACGGCGCGGGCGGTGAGGGATGGGGTGGCGGGCATCGTATGGATCATAGACGACAATCACCTATCCGCTCATCCCCGCGTCCGCGGGGATGAGCGGATAGGTGAAGGGCTGAGGGATCGAGGACGCTCTCCCGTACTTGCTCATGCAAAGCAAAAGCACTTGGGGGAACGCTCATGTCCAACATCCGAAATTTCGCGCTTTCCGGCGCGGCCGCGGCGGCGCTCGTCTGGGGTGGGAGCGCCGCCGCGCAGCCGGCTTCGAACGTCGGCGAACTGGTGGTGACGGCGAACAGCCTGGAGGAGACCCTGCCGCTGGAGCTGGCGAAGCTCGGCAGCGACGTGGCCGTCATCGGCAGCGAGACCATCCGCAACAACAGCTACATCGACCCCAGCCAGGCGCTGCAGATGCAGACGCCGGGGCTCTACCTCGCGCCTCAGGCCGGGCCGTTCAGCTACGTCGACATCTCCTTGCAGGGCTCGCGCAGCGGGGACGTGCTGTGGCTGGTCGACGGGGTGCGGATCAACAACCGGCTCTACACCTCGACCAGCCCGGCAGACACTTTGCCCGCCAGCATGATCGAGCGGATCGAGGTGCTGAAGGGCGGACAGGGCCTGTTCTACGGCACCCAGGCGGCGGCAGGCGTGATCAACGTCGTCACGCGCGCTTTCTCGGACAAGCCGGGCGGCGAGATCACCGTCGGCGGCGACACCAACGAGAGCGTCCGCCTCAACGGCTACGGCCGCGGCGCCGTGGGCAAGCACCAGTTCGTGGCCTGGGCCTCGAAGGACCAGTCCCAGGGCTATCGCACCTTCGACGTGATCCAGCCGAGCGTGACCAAGCTGAAGCGCAGCTACGACGTGGTCAGCGGCGGCCTGAAGTACGGCTACAACTTCACGGACGATCTGCGGCTGCAGGCCCAGGTGCAGCACACCGAGGCGGAACTGGCCTATCCTGGCGCGCGCCTGACCGCCGAGAGCCACAACGACCGCAACGAGGACATCATCGCCGCCCGCCTGGACTATACCCCCGACGGCCCGGCCCAGTTCTACCTGAAGGGCTACTACCACGACTGGGATACGCACTACACGACGATCAACAACGTGCCCGGCCGCCCTGGCGAGTTCAACGTGGTCGATCGCGAGACCTTCTGGGGCTACAACGACTACGGCCTGAACGCGATGGTGAAGCTGCGGCTGCACCGGGGCTTCGAGTACGACCTGGGCTACGACTTCCAGCGCTACAAAGGCCGCGACGACGTCCTCCTGATCGGGGAGCAGTCGGAAGAGGTCCACGCCGCCATCGCCCAGGTGCGCACCACCGAGGACCTGATCAAGAACGCCCGGCTGGCCGCCGGGGTGCGGCACAACAAGACCAAGAACACCTCGGCGACGATCTGGAACGTCAGCGGGCGCTACGACATCGGCGACAATCTCTACGTCGAGGGCGTGGGCGGAACCTCGTTCATCCTGCCGAGCGCGGAGCAGCTGTTCGCCATCGATCCCTGCTGCGCCGCCGGCAATCCGAACCTGGAGCCGGAGAAGAGCCTGAACCTCAACGCCTCGGTCGGCGGCAAGCTGGCCGCCTTGCAGGGGGTGACCTGGCAGCTCACCGGCTTCGCCCGGCGGATCGACAACCTGATCACCGACGTCCCTTCCGACCTTCCCCAGTTCCCGGAGGGCCTCTACATGAACGCCGAAGGGCGGGTGAAGGTGACGGGCCTCGAGGCGCTGGCGAGCGCGGCGCTGACGCCCGACCTGCGGCTGGAAGCCAGCTACACCTACACGCGGGCGCGGGAGAAGGGCTCGACGCAGCAGTTCATCCGCATCCCGACGCAACTGGCCAAGGCCAGCCTGACCTACGCCCCGGCCATGCGGCCGTACGGCGCCTCGGTCTCGGCGATCTGGACCGGGAACGTCTATCAGAACGTCACTTCGTTCGGCCGGCGGAACTACGGCGACTATGTCGTGGTGGACCTCGCCGCCTACGTGTTCCTCGACGGCCAGCGGCGCCATCACAAGGTGACGGCGCGGCTGGAGAACGCCTTCGACAAGACCTATGCGACCCGCATCAACTCGGGGCTGATCGACAACAGCACCCAGCGCTTCCTGTTCAGGAATCTCGGCACGCCGCAGACCTTCCACCTGAACTACAGCTACGCCTTCTAGGAGAGGTGGGATGGCCGCCGCCATGCGCATCCTGATCCTGACGCACCGCTACCTGGGGATCGCCGTCGGTCTCCTGATGACGCTGTGGTGCTTGTCCGGGTTCGTGATGATGTACCAGAGCTTCCCCGCGCTGACGGCGGCCGAGCGGGTGCGGGGGCTCGCGCCCCTGCAATTCGAGGATTGCTGCGATCCGGCGCGCATCGGCCTGGCCGACGACACCGCCCTGACCGAGGCGCGGGTCGAGATGCTGGCGGGCGAGCCGGTGCTGCGGCTGGCCCGCAGCGTGGGGCCGACGCTCGCCTACAACCTGCGGACGGGCGCGCCGCTGGAGGAGCTGTCGCGCGATCAGGTTTCGCGCGTCGCCCGCGATTTCGCCGCCGGCGCGGGCGTGCGCGGCCGCCCCGGGCCGCCCCGGCAGATCGAGATGGACCAGTGGACGGTGGCCTCGGCCGGCCGCAACCAGCCGGTCTGGAAGGTCGCCTTCGACGACCCGGCGGCGAGCGCGATCTACGTCTCGGGCTCCAGCGGCCAGGTGTTCATGGACACCACGCGCAAGGAGCGGGTGCTGGGCTGGCTGGGGGCGGTGCCGCACTGGCTCTATCCGACCCTGCTGCGCCAGAACGGGGCGGTGTGGACGCAGGTGGTGATCTGGTCGTCCGTGGTCGGCGTGTTCCTGACCGTGCTGGGGATCTGGATCGGGATCGTCCGGTTCAAGCGCCGGAGGAACGGGCGCTGGTCGCCCTATCGCGGGCTGATGTGGCAGCACCACGTGCCGGGGCTGGTGTTCGGGGCGCTCACCCTGACCTGGGTGTTCAGCGGGCTGATGACCATGGGGCCGTGGGGCCTGTTCGACAGCGCCGCCGGCCAGACGCGGCGGGCGTTCGCGGGCGAGACCACCTGGGGCGAGGTCCGGGCCATGCTGGCCGCCGCCCCGCGGCTGGCGGGGCCGGGCGTGGTGCAGATCGAGGCCGCGCCCCTGGGCGGGACGGTGCGCCTGTTGTCGGTGGCGGCCGACGGGCGGACGCGCCGCTTCGACGCGGAGGGCCGGCCCGCGCCGGTCTCTGCGGACGAACTGCGCCGGGCCGCGGCCGAGACCGGGGCGCCCGTGGAGAGCCTGTCGCTGATGCGGCGCGAGGACGGCTACTACTACGCCCACCACGATCCGGTGACGCTGCCGGTGTGGCGGCTGGTGCTGGCCGACGCGGGGCGCACGCACCTCTACGTGCATCCGCAGACCGGCAAGGTGCTGAGGGCGGTGGACGCGCCGGCGCGGACCAACCGCTGGGTCGAGACCAGCCTGCACGACCTGGACTTCGCCTGGATCCGCAGGCGGCCGGTCTGGGACCTGGTGGTGCTGCCGCTGCTGGCGGGTGTGACCTTCGTCTGCGCCACGGGGACCTGGCTCGGCTTCCGCCGCGTCGGCCGCGACGTGGAACGGCTTCGCTTCGCCCTGCGGCGGGCCGGCGCCAAGAAGCGGGCGCGCGCCTGATCGGTTACTCGGCCGCCGCCGGCTGCAGCCGTTTCAGCAGCCGGCCGTCCATGGCGACCAGGCCGGCGGCGATGATCACGAGGCCCAAGAGATTGCGCCACTCCAGCGTCTCGCCCAGGAACAGCACCCCCAGCAGGATGGCGGAGACGGGGGCGAGGATGGTCACCAGCGAGACGTTGGTCGCCCCCGCGGTCTTCAGGATGCGGAAATAGATCAGGTAGGCGAGCGCCGTGCAGAGCAAACCCAGCCCTGCATAAGCCGCCCACACCGTCGGCCCCGGCGCGGCCAGGCTCCACGGCCGGTCGAAGGCCAGCATCAGCGGCAAGGTGAGGAACGCCGCGGCCAAGCTCTGGGCGGTCGAGAGCTGCAGCGGCGGGATCGCGCGGAAGCGGCGGCCGTAGACGGTGGCGAAGCCGTAGACCAGGGCCGCGCCCAGGCAGGCGAGCTCGCCCGGCAGCGCCTCCTGGCCCCGTTCCGAAAAGGCGGAGGGACCGACCAGCACGGTGACGCCGGCGAAGCAGACGATCACGCCCAACGCCTTGTTCCAGCTCAGCCGCTCGTCCTTCATGAACATGTGAGCCACCAGCGCCGTGAAGATCGGCGTCGAGGCGTTGAGGATGGCGGCGAGGCCGCTGGATATCCGCGTCTCGCCATAGGCGATCAGGCTGAAGGGGACGACATTGCTGATGGCGGCCAGGAGGGCGATCTCGGCCCACATCCTGGGGCCGAGCGCGGTCCAGCTGCGGGCGGAGACAATCATCAGTGCGGCGCTGGCGATGGCGAGGCGGCCGAACACCACGGTGAACGGCGGCAGCGCCTCGACCAGGATCTTGAAGAAGAAGAACGACGAGCCCCAGATCAGGCCCAGCAGCAGGAGCAGGGCCCATTCCAGCGCGCCGAGCGTGGGTTTTTGCATCATTCAGCGCTTGCGGAAGAGGACGCTCAGATTGTTGGCGGGCATGGGGATGCGCGCGGCGAGGACCAGGCCGTTCTTCTCCGCCTCGGCGGCCACCGCCTCCAGGTCGCGCACGCCCCAGGCCGGGTTGCGGGCCCTGAGGCTCTCGTCGAAGGCGGCGTTGGAGACGGCGGTGTGGACCCCGCCCTCCTTGTAGGCGCCGTAGAGGTAGAGCAGCCCGCCCGGCGACAGCACCTGGGCTGCGCCCCGCATCAGTCCCTCGGTCGCCGCCCAGGGGGAGATGTGGACCATGTTGATGCAGACGACGGCGTCGGCGTGGGCCACGGGCCAGGGGGCGTGCTGGGCGGCGTCGAGCTGCAGCGGGGTCAAAAGGTTGGGCGCCGCGGCGGCTTCGCGCCAGGCGGCGATGGTCTCCAGCGCGTCGGGGTCGGCGTCCGTAGGCCGCCAGCTCAGCTCGGGGAAGGCCGCGGCGAACCAGGCGGCGTGCTCGCCCGTGCCGGCGGCGATCTCCAGCACCTCCCCCTGCCGGGGCAGCCATTCGCGCAGCACCTCCAGGATCGGGCCGCGGTTGCGGGCGGCGGAAGGGGAGGCGCGCAGGTGGGCCGTCACGGCGCGGCCTCGAAGACGGGGATCGGAAAAGACATGGGCGCGGCGAGCCTAAGCCCGCCGCGCCCCCGTCCTCAAGCAGACTTCGAACTCAATACCAGGTGCGGATGCGCACTTCGCTCGCGTTCCCGACCAGTTGCGCGAACTTGTTCACGTCGCTGCCGCGCGAGTGGTACGGGTAGACCACCTTGGGCTTGAAGGCTTTCACGCCCTCAGCCGCCTGCTCCTCGGTCATGGTGTAGGGCAGGTTCATCGGCACGAAGGCGACGTCGATGTTCTGCAGCGCCTTCATTTCCGGCGTCGCCTCGGTGTCGCCGGCGATGTAGATGCGCTTGCCGCCGAGGGTCAGGACGTAGCCGTTGCCGCGGCCCTTGGCATGGAACTGGGTCCGCTCGGGGGTGGTGTTGTACATCGGCACCGCCTGGATCGCGACGGTCTGCACCGTGGCGTTCTGGCCGTTGGCCATCACCTGGACGCGCGACTGCAGCGGGGCGGGGAGCTGGTCCTTCACCGCCTGCGGGGCGACGATGGGAGCCGAGCCCAGCGCCTGCAGGGTGGCGGCGTCCATGTGGTCGCCGTGGATGTCGGTGACCAGGATCAGGTCGGGCTTGGGCAGGCTGGCGTAAGGCGCTGCGCCGCCGACCGGGTCGACGTAGATGGTCTTGCCGTTCCAGCTCATCACGAAGCTGGCGTGGTTGACCGGGTGGATCACCAGGTCGCCGTTGGCGGTGGCGACGTTGTCGCCGGTGAGCGCCTGGGCGAAGGCGGGCGCGGCGGCGAAGCTGAGCGCGAGCGCGGCGGCGGCGCAGGTCAGCAGACGGGGACGGATCATGGGTTTCCTCGCACCTATGTTGTGAATGCGGCGCAGTTCTAGCGAGCGTCGCGGTCCAGCTTCAAGTCAAGGTGCGATGACATCCCGTTCCCGGCGCAGGCGGTCGAGCGCACCCTGCAGGATGTAGCCGGCCGCCGCCTTGTCCACCACCTCGGCCCGGCGCGCGCGGGTCAGGTCGGCCTCGCCGATCAGGATGCGCTCCACCGCGGCGGTGGAGAGGCGCTCGTCCCAGAAGGCGATGGGCAGCTCGGGGCGCAGCCGCAGCAGGTTGCGGGCGAAGGCGCGGTTGGACTGGCAGCGGGCCCCTTCGGTCCCGTCCATGTTGACCGGCAGGCCGACGACGATCCCGCCCGCGCCGCGGCCTTGCATCAGGGCGAACAGCTCCTGCGCCTCCTCGGTGAACTTGCGGCGGCGAATGAGGGCGAGGGGGCTGGCGATGGACAGCGTCAGGTCCGACACCGCTACGCCGATGGTCTTCTCGCCAAGGTCGAGCCCCACGAGCGGCGTGCGCGGGGGCAGGGCGGCGGGCAGGTCGAGAAGGTCGAGGACGGGCACTTCGGAAACAATCTCCGCTCATCCCCGCGAAGGCGGGGACCCAGGTTTTTAGCTAAACCACTCGTCGAACAGATCGCGCCAGCCCGGGTTGGTCCGCTGGATCATCGCGACTTTCCAGGCGCGGTTCCATTTCTTGATCCGCCGCTCGCGCACGAAGGCGCTTTCCCGCGTGCAGGGGCGCCTCGTACCAGGCCTGGGTCCCCGCCTTGGGATGGGCGGGTTAAAGCCTTACGTCCTCAGCCGGTAGCCGGTCTTGAAGATCCGCCACACCAGGATCAGGCACAGGCCCATGAACAGGGCGACCGCTCCCAGGCTGACGCCCACCGCCACGTCGGCGTGTCCGTAGAAGCTCCAGCGGAACCCGCTGATCAGATAGACCAGCGGGTTGAACAGGGTCACGGTCCGCCAGGCCGGCGGCAGCATCGAGATCGAGTAGAAGGCCCCGCCCAGGAACGACAGCGGCTGCACGATCAGGAGCGGCACGAGCTGCAGCTTCTCGAACCCGTCGGCCCAGACGCCGATGATGAAGCCGAGCAGGGCGAAGGTCAGCGAGGTCAGGATCAGGAACAGCACCATCCAGATCGGGTGCTCGATCCGGACCGGGGCGAAAAACAGCGAGGTCAAAAGGATCAGGAGCCCCAGGATGATCGACTTCGACGCCGCAGCCCCGACGTAGCCGATCACCGCCTCCAGCCACGACACCGGGGCGGACAAGAGCTCGTAGATAGTGCCGACGAACTTGGGGAAGTAGATGCCGAAGGCGGCGTTGGCCACGCCTTGGGTCAGCACCGACATCATGATCAGCCCGGGCACGATGAAGGCGCCGTAGGGCACGCCGTTGACGTCCGCCATCCGCGAGCCGATGGCCGAGCCGAACACCACGAAATAGAGCGAGGTGGACAGGACCGGCGAGACCACGCTCTGCAGCAGGGTCCGCCAGGTGCGGTTCATCTCGTAGATGTAGATCGCGCGGATCGCCCGCCAGTTCATCGCCGCGCCCCCACCAGCTCCACGAAGATCTCCTCGAGCGAGCTCTGGTCCGTGTGCAGGTCCTTGATGCCGATGCCCAGGGTGTTGAGCTGCGACAACAGGGCGGTGATGCCCGTGCGCATGGCCTGGGTGTCGTAGGTGTAGATCAGGCTCTGCCCGTCCTCGGAGAGGGTGAGCAGCTCCGACAGCTCCGGCGGCACGGCCGAGAGCGGCTCGCGCAGCTCCAGCGTCAGCCGCTTCTTGCCCAGCTTGCGCATCAGCTCGGTCTTCTGCTCGACCAGCATCAGCTCGCCCTTGGCGATCACCCCCACCCGGTCGGCCATCTCCTCGGCCTCCTCGATGTAGTGGGTGGTCAGGATGATGGTGACGCCCGAGCGCTTGAGGTCGCGGACCACCTCCCACATGTCGCGCCGCAGCTCCACGTCGACGCCGGCGGTCGGCTCGTCGAGGAACAGCACCTGCGGCTCGTGGATCAGGGCCTTGGCGATCATCACCCGCCGCTTCATCCCGCCCGACAGGGTGATGATCTTGGCGTCCTTCTTGTCCCACAGGGACAGGGCCTTGAGGATGCGCTCGGCCAGAGCCGCGTCCCGGGCCTTGCCGAACAGGCCGCGGCTGAAGTTCACGGTGTCCCAGACGCTCTCGAAGGAATCGGTCTTCAGCTCCTGGGGCACGAGGCCGATCAGGCTGCGGGCCTCGCGCCAGTTGGCGTTGATCTCCCGGCCGTCGATCAACACCTCGCCCTCGGTGGGGTTCACCAGGCCGCAGACGATGCTGATGAGGGTGGTCTTGCCCGCCCCGTTGGGACCGAGCAGCGCGAAGATCTCGCCCTTCTCGATCTCCAGGTCGACGCTCTTCAGCGCCTGGAACCCGGAAGCGTAGGTCTTCGACAGGTTGTGGATCGAGATCATCGCCATGGCGGGACCATAGCCGACTCGCCCGCGCGCGGGAGGGGCCGACGCGGTTGTCGCAGTGCGGGTTTCGAGACGGGCCGCTCCTCAGCCTGACGAAGTTAGCGCCGGCCGCCCCCGACCATCATCCTGAGGAGGGCCGAAGGTCCGCCTCGAAGGATGCGGGACGGCGATGCCGTCACTCCCCGTCGAGGGTGAAGCCGACCTTCAGCAGCACCTGGTAATGGGCCACCTGCCCGTTCTCGACGCAGCCGCGGGTCTCGACCACCTCGAACCAGCGCAGGTTCCGCACCGTCTCGGACGCCTTGGCGACCGCGACGGAAACGGCGTCTTCGATCCCCGTCGGAGAGGAGCCGACGATCTCGATGACCTTGTAGACGTGATGGCTCATGGCGGCCTCCCGCTTCACCCGTGGCGTTAACGGCGTTCCCCCGCTCACCGTTCACGGCCGCTCCGGTTCACGGGCCTTGCCACCCCGCCCCCTCGCCGCTAACCCAGCCTCCGAGTTCTGAAGGAGGGGCCTTCGCCCATGTCCATCGACGCCGCGACCGTCCGACGGGTCGCCAAGCTCGCCCGCATCGCCGAGCCGGAGCACCGGCTGGAGCCGCTCGCCCGCGAGCTGTCTTCGATCCTGAACTGGATCGAGCAGCTGAACGAGGTCGACGTGGAGGGGGTGGAGCCGATGGCCTCGGCCGTGGCCGCCAAGCTGCCGATGCGCGAGGACGTGGTGGCCGACGGCGGCGACGCGGCCAAGGTGCTGTCCAATGCGCCGAAGTCCGCCGACGGCTTCTTCATCGTGCCCAAGGTCGTGGAGTAGCGGCGTGTCGGATCTGAACGGACTGACGCTGAAGGGCGCGCTGGACGCCCTGGCGGCCAAGCAATTCTCGGCCGAGGAACTGGCCCGCGCCCAGGTCGCGGCCATCGAGGCCGCCAACCCGGCGCTGAACGCCTATGTGCTGACCACGCCCGAGAAGGCCATCGAGATGGCCAAGGCCTCCGACGCCCGGCGCGCCCGCGGCGAGGCGGGGCCGCTGGAAGGCGCCTCCATCGGGGTGAAGGACCTGTTCGCAACCGAAGGCGTGCGCACCACCGCGGCGTCGAAGATCCTGGGCGGGTTCGTCCCGCCCTACGAATCCACCGTCACCGCCAACCTGTGGCGCGACGGGGCGGTGATGCTGGGCAAGCTGAACCTGGACGAGTTCGCCATGGGCTCGTCCAACGAGACCTCGGCGCTGGGGCCGGTGGTCAATCCCTGGCGCTCGCGCGGGTCGAACAAGCCGCTGACGCCGGGCGGCTCGTCCGGCGGTTCGGCCGCGGCGGTCGCGGCCGACCTGTGCCTTGCGGCCACCGCCACCGACACCGGCGGCTCCATCCGCCAGCCCGCCGCCTTCACCGGCACGGTGGGGATCAAGCCGACCTACGGCCGTTGCTCGCGCTGGGGCGTGGTGGCCTTCGCCTCGTCGCTGGACCAGGCCGGCCCGATCGCCAAGACGGTCGAGGACGCGGCGATCCTGCTCACCTCCATGGCCGGGCACGATCCCAAGGACTCCACGAGCCTGCCGGTCGAGACTCCCGATTTCGCCAGCTTCGTCGGCAAATCGGTCAAGGGCCTGAAGGTCGGGGTGCCCGAGGACTATCGCATCGATGGGATGCCGGCCGAGATCGCGGCGCTCTGGGACCAGGGGATCGAGTGGCTGAAGGCCGCCGGCGCCGAGGTCAAGTCGGTGCGGCTGCCGCACACCAAGTACGCCCTGCCGGCCTACTACATCATCGCCCCGGCGGAGGCCTCGTCGAACCTGGCGCGCTACGACGGCATGCGCTTCGGCCTGCGCGAGCCGGGCGACAGCCTGGCCGAGGTGTACGAGAACACCCGTGCGTCCGGTTTCGGCGACGAGGTGAAGCGGCGCATCCTGATCGGCACCTATGTGCTGTCGGCAGGCTATTACGACGCCTACTACCTGCGCGCCCAGAAGGTGCGCCGGCGCATCGCCGACGACTTCGACGCGGCCTTCAAGGACGTGGACGCGCTTCTGACCCCGACCGCGCCCTCGGCGGCCTTCGGGCTGGGCGAGCGGACCGACGACCCGGTGGCGATGTACCTGAACGACGTCTTCACGGTGACCACCAACCTGGCCGGCCTGCCGGGCCTGTCGCTGCCGGCGGGCTTGTCCTCCGACGGCCTGCCGCTCGGCCTGCAGCTGATCGGCCGGGCGTTGGACGAAGGCACGCTGTTCAGCCTGGCCGGCGCGCTGGAGCAGGCCGCGGGCTTCAAGGCCAAGCCGGAGAAGTGGTGGGCGTAGCGCCATCCTGTCATCCCGGGCGGCGCAGCCGACCCGGGACCCAGGACCACACGTGCTACCCAATCGCCTGGGTCCCGGCTCTCCGCTTCGCTACGGCCGGGATGACAACTCCAGTCACCGGTCCGGCAGCGCGAACACGTAGAGCGTCGATCCGGTCGGCGCCGGGTTCTTGATCTCCGGGAACATGGTCCCCCAGCTCAGCGAGAAGGGCGAGCCGGCGCCGGTGGTCAGGGCCACGTACTGCTTGCCGTTCACGCTGTAGGTGATCGGATAGGCGTTGGGCACGTCCGCCAGGCGGGTGCGCCACAGCTCCTTGCCCGTGCGCTGGTCGAAGGCGCGGAACCAGCGGTCGAGCGAACCCTCGAACACCACCCCGCCGCCGGTCGGCAGGGCCGCGGTGGATTGGGGCGCGCGCTCGCGGAACTGCCAGGTCGGCTTGCGCCCCTCCAGGTCGAAGGCTTGCAGCCGGCCGACCTTGCCGTCGCTGCCGGGGCGGAATTTCAACACGAACTTTGACGGCGCGGTGCGTTCGCCCGGCGCGCGCGGCCCGGCCGTCATCTCGGCGCAGTGCTCCTGCAGCGGCATGAACAGTGTCTTGGTGACCGGGTTGTAGGCGAAGGCGTTGAAGTTCCGCGCCCCGCCCGGGTGCGGACAGATGACCACCGGCTTGTCGATCTCGGGGATCACGGCCGGGTTGATGGTCTTGGCGCCGGTCTTCGGATCGACCGACTGGACGATGTTCTGCAGCCCCATGTCGTGGCTGAACAGGAACTGGCCGGTCCTGGCGTCCAGCGCTTCGAGGATGGCGATCTTGCCCGAGGTCAGGACCACCTTGCGCTCCTGTCCGTCGATCTTCAGCGGGATGATGTGCCGCTCGAAGACGTAATCCATGTCCCAGTTGTCGTTGGGCAGGTGCGAGAAATGCCAGGCGAGCTTGCCGGTGGCGGGGTCGAGGGCGAGGGTGTTGTTGGTGTAGAGCGCCTCGTTGCTCACCCCCGGCTTCTGCGGGCTGGTGCCGCGGGCGAACGAGTTCCAGGGGTAGGGCTGGCCCACGCCCCAGTAGACCAGCTTGGTGTCGGGGTCGTAGCTGCCCAGGTTCCAGGACGAGCCACCGTAGCGCTCGTCCGCCGGCAGGCCGTTCCAGGTGTCGCCGCCGGGCTCGCCCGGCTGAGCCACGGTGTTGAATTTCCACAGCTCTTTGCCGGTCTTGGCGTCGAGGCCGGCGATGAAGCAGCCGAAGGTCACGCAGTTGGTGGCCGAGATGATCACCTTGCCGTCGACCACCAGCGGCCCGCCGGCGAAGTTGCCGCGCTCGCCCACGCCGGTGTCCCAGACGGGCTTGCCGGTCTTCATCTCGAGCGCGACCACGTGGCGGTCGGAGGTGGCCAGGATCAGCTTGTCCTCGTAGACGGCCATCGCCTTCTTCACGCCGGCGCGGGTCCCCTGAGGCAGCGGGCGCTGGTAGCGCCAGAGCAGGTTGCCGTTCGTGGCGTCGAGCGCGTCGACCGCGTCGCCGTAGTTCTGCACGAACAGCACGCCGTCATGGACGATGGGCGTGGTCTCGCTGGGGCCGGGCGACAGCGACCAGCTCCAGGCGAGCTGCAGGTCCTTGACGTTGTCGCGGTTGATCTGGGCCAGCGGGCTGTAGCCCCAGCCGGCGTAGGTGCGCCGCCACATCAGCCATTCGCCGTCCGGCGGGCTCTTCAGCATCTCGTCGGTGACTGGCCGGATCTTCGACAGCGGGGCCAGCCGTTCGGCCGCATAGGGCTCGGCGAAGGCGTTGGGCTCGGCCGGGAACATCTGCGCCCGGGCGGCGGTCCCGACCGCCAGGATGGATGCGGCCGCCAGGGCGACGGCGCGGACGCTACGATTCGACATGCGGTTTGTCCCTGTGGCGACGGTTCTTGTCTGGGACAGTCGGCGGGCCCGCCGCGGTGGTCAATGTGGACGGAGCCAATAGTTGTACGGAATCACGGAACGTCTTGTCCGGCGCGCGGTACGTCGATCCCGACTTGCTCCCCTGCCTGCGGGGGAGCTGTCGGCGAAGCCGACCTGAAGGGCCTCCAGCCGCAACCGTCGCAGGCGCCTCCCTCCCGCCGCCGCGCGCCGATCCACCTCCCCGTCCTCCGCGGGACAGGGGAGGCGCTTTGAGGTACTGGGAAGCGCAGGCCCCGAGGAGGTCAGATGAAGTACACACTCGCCGCCGCCCTGTTCGCGTCCTTCGCCGTTGCGGGCTGCACCACCGATCCCACGCCGGACCGGCTGTTCACCGAGGCGCTGAACTATCGGCTGCTGTCCAACGACAGCGCCACCGCCACGCTGGAGCGCTGGTGCGGCGAGCTGAAGATGGCGCCGGAGGCCAAGATCGTCGCCCGCCGCGGCGACCGTGAGCGCCAGCCCGGCGCCGAGGTGCTCCGGGCGCTGCAGGTCTCGGCCGGCGAGACGGTGCGCTATCGCCAGGTCCGCCTGCTCTGCGGCGAGCGCCTGATGTCGACGGCCGACAACTGGTACGTGCCCAGCCGGCTGACGCCGGAGATGAACCAGGCGCTGGAGACCACGGACGAGCCGTTCGGGCGGGTCGTGGCGCCGCTGGGGTTCACCCGCAAGAACCTGTCCGTCCGCATGCCGGCGGCCACCACGCGCAGCTACCTGCTGGAGCACCGGGCGGTGCTGAGCACGGCCGCCGGCCAGCCGTTCAGCTACGTGGTGGAGCGCTATTCGAAGAGCGCGGTTCGGCCGCCCAAGGCCTATGCGAGGTCGTTCGGCAAGCGCGAGGGTTAGAGCGCGTCAGGGGAAAGCCTAACGGTCTGTGGCATAAGCGGGGGCTCCAACCGTGTCAGACGCTTGCCGGCGGTGCTAGGGGCGGGGGCGTCCGAAAGCGCTACTCATCCACCGAACCAGCAGAGAGTGGTGATGTCGAGCACACCATCTGTTCCCATGCCCCCCGACCAAAGGAACGGTCCTCGGCCGAAGGTCATGTTCCTGCTCGGTGCAGGTGCAAGCTTTGGATCAGATGAGGAGACCGTCGTTCCTCCTCTCGGGGCACAGCTCTTTGACGCGCTTAGAAAGCACTCTCGCGTGTGGGCGGATATCCCGGATGAAGCGGCAGAGATTTTCCGCAATCCCGAGCGCCCGTTCGAATTGGGCTTCGCCGCGCTCGCAGCACAGAATGATGCCGCGCTTCCCCAACTTTTGAGGGAGATGGCGCTCTATTTTCTTCAGTTTCGACCGGGCCCAGAGAATGCCTACCGGACCTTTGCGAGGAAGATTCCGAATGGGGCATGTGTCGCCACGCTAAATTATGATCTTATGTTTGATATCGTGGCACATGAACTGCTTGGAATGCCGTATGAAAGGACAAAAATTTTAAAACTACATGGCGCTCCCAACATACTTCCGCACAGGTCGTTCAAGTTCATAAACGATGGCAGTAGCCATTATGAGACTTTGTACAAAGGGCCTGTAGAGGTGCTGTCGCCCGGCGATGCAATTGCGGGAAACGCCTCGGGCGAGCGTCTGTGTCCCTGTATGGCCTTATATGCACCGGGTAAGCGGGTAATCCTCGCGCCCAGTGTCGCTGAAGAGGCGCAAAAGGTATTTGCGGATATTGTCTTCCGGTCTGATTTTGTCGTTGTGGTGGGGGTTTCCTACGTCGAAGATGACAACCACATTTGGGTTGCATCGCGGAAACTGACGCACGCGTAATCATCGTCGATCCCTACCCAAGAGATCGCTTCAACCGCTTGATCGAGAGGAGAGGGGCGAAATTTACGCAGGTTAGCCCCGTAAACTTTCGCCAGTTTGTTGAGCAGTCGTCGCTGATCCAGTGAGGTTTGGCGGCCGTGTGCAAATCGCCGGCAAGCGGATTGGTTTCGAACCGGCGAGTCCCGCCCCTAGGCGACAACCAGGTCGAAGCGGGTCTTCCAGGCGCCGCCGTCGCGCTCCAGCTTGGCCAGCACCCGCGTCCGCTCGTCGGGCGACAGCCAGCGCAGCACGCCGTCGCGGTCGTTCCTGGGATCGCCGGCGACCAGCATCTGGGTGGTGAGCGTGGGGGCTTCGGGCCGATACACCTTGATGTGAATGTGCGGCGCGCGGCCGGGGTAGGGCGCGGGCTTGAGCGTGCGGAAGGCGTAGCCGCCCTCAGCGTCCGCCTTCACCCGGCCGATGCCCTGGAAGCCGGGGTCGATGGCCCCGGCCGCCAGGTAGCGGCCGTCCGCATCGCACTGCCAGATCTCGACGACGGCGCCGGCGACCGGCTGGCCGTCGACGCCCAGAACCCGCCCGCCAAGCAGCAGCAGCTCGCCCTTGGCGACGCGGCCCCCGTTTCGGGTGAGGTCCGGATCGGTCTCGTCCGGCATTCGGCGCGGGTAGAACGGCCCCTCGGTCTGGGCGGGCGTCGGGGCGAGGCCCGGGCTCAGGGCCAGCGCCGGCCCGGTGAAGAGCGCGGCGCCGGCGGCGAGGACGGCTTGGCGGCGGGTGTGCAGCATGGGCGCCTCCGGTCGAGGAGGATACCACGGATGGCGGGGGCTTGTTCCTTCCCCGGTCAGTCGGGTGCGGGCGCGAAGTCGACGGACATGATCAGCCGGGTCCCCTCGCCGTGGAAGGGCTCGGTCCCGTGCCACATGTAAGAGGGGAACAGGAGGAAGCGGCCGGGCTGGGGCTTGATGTAGCGCTCGGCCTTCAGTTTCGGGCGGGTGTTGGGGCCGGGCTCTCCGAACTTGATCCAGCCCTGCGGCTCTTCCTCCACCGCCTCCGGCAAGGCGACGTAGAAGGCCGAGGACAGCCAGCCCTCCGGGTGCAGGTGGGCGCCGTGGAAGCCGCCGCTCTCGCACTTCACCGACCAGGCCGCCATGGTCCGGTAGCCGCCCTGGTTGCGGCGGCGCAGCGGGTCCTTTCCCCTGCCGATCCGGGCCAGGTACTCGCGCAGCGGGGCGTCGAAGGCCTCGTAGAGGGCGGCGATGGCCGCCCCGTCCGAGGCTTTGATGTTCTGCTTGGTGTCGGCGCCGTTCAGCCGCGACTTGCCGAACGCGTCGATCGGCACGTCGTGGACCGTGGTCAGGGTGTCGGCCACATCGGCCAGGAAGGCCTCCAGGCTCGGCCAGCCCTTGGGCGTCTCGATGATCCAGTCGCCCAGAACCTCGTCGTAGTCGTAGAGCCGGTGGTAGCGGGGGTCGCCCAGCATGCGCCAGGCCATGGCCTGGAGCGCGACCACGGCCGGGTTGTCCGAGCGCTTCACCAGCTTCTCGGCGATGGGCGCGGCCCGTTCCGGCAGGTTCGCCGCCAGGCAGGTCTCCGCGAACAGCGCGGCGATCTTGGGCACGTCGTAGGCGAGGGCGTAGGCCCGCTCCGCATGGGCGACCGCCACGTCGACCATGGGGTCGTCGCTTTCCCCGCACTTCAGCGCGGCCCTGGCGGCGGCGGCCTCCAGCCCCGGGGCGCCGGGGGTGCGCCGGGCCGCCCGCGCCAGGATGTCGTAGGCGGCCTGCAGTTCGCCGGTCCGGTCCAGCAGGCGCGACTTCGCGAGGACCAGGCCTGCGGTCTCATGCCGCCGCAGCGCCGCGTCGAGCAGGGCCGAGGCCTCGGCCGCATCGCCGGTCCGGCGGAGCAGCAGGTCGGCCAGGTGTTCGTGCGCCACGTCGTCGGCGGGCGAGCGGGCGAGGGCGGCGCGGTAGGCGGCCTCGGCCTCGTCGCCCCGGCTGAGCTCTTGCAGCGCCCGGCCATGGACGACGAAGGCGGCGGGCGCCTCGCCCACCACGGCGAGGGCCTCGCGCGCGGCGTTCTCCGCCTCCTGGTAGCGGCCGAGTTCGCGCTGGATGCCGGCGATCTCCAGCAGCGCTCCCGGGCTGCCCAGCGCCGCCGCCCGGCGGTGCGCCTCCAGCGCCTCTTCCATCCGGCCAAGATGCTTCAAGGCTGCGGCCTGGATTTCCAGCACCTCCGCGGGGACGTTTCCGGCTGCGAGAAGCGGTGCGGCGACCTGGAGCGCGTCCTCGGGATAGCCGAGCCCGATCAGGAGGCGCGCCAAGCCCGTCGCGGCGCCGAGGTGGCGGCGGTCGGCGGCCAGCACGCCGCGGTAGAGCTTCTCGGCCTCGGCGAACCGGGTCGGGCGACGCAGCAGGTGGGCGAGGGTGACCTGGATCTCCAGGTTCCGCCGGTCGAGGCCGAGCGCGGTCCTGAGCGCCTTCTCCGCCGGCTCGAACTGGCCGAGGTCGATCAGGCACAGGCCGGTCAGGTGATGGGCGCCCGCGAACCGGGGCGCATTGCGCAGGA
>Ga0164243_10006476_pt1 | contig 17719 bp, 18 predicted proteins | sample OricompcompostOP_FD_108781 | JGI IMG/M metagenome (GOLD analysis project Ga0164243, IMG submission 108781) | Organic Plus compost microbial communities from Emeryville, California, USA - Original compost - Organic plus compost (OP) | ecosystem: Engineered > Solid waste > Mixed feedstock >... | reverse complement strand
CCGCGATGACGTCGAGCGACGGCGCCGGCACGCGCTTGCGGAGCGGCAGCTCGATCTTCGCCGAGCGACCCGGCTTGGCCTTCTCGGTGGGTGTCGGCGCCGGGCTCGACGACGCGCTGGCACCGCTCGACGCGGAGGGGACCGCGTCATCGGTCTTGCAGCCGGTGGCGAGGACGAGCCCCGAGACGAACAGCGAGGACAGAACGAGGTACTTGCGCACGGCTCCGGTTACAGCAAGCGCCGGGCCGTTGTGCAAGCCCTCGAAACTCAAGCCGACCGAGGCTGCGGCTCCGCCCTCGTGGTTTCGGGCACCTGCGGATCCTGCAGGGCCGCCGGCGACTCCTGCAGCGCCGCCTCGCCCTGCTCGCGGGCGGACCGGGCCTCCCGCCGGTTCGCGATCACGCTCACGATCACCGAGGTCCCGATACACAGCGCGATCGCGCCGATCGAGATCAGCGGCGGGATCTTCACCCACGTCGACACGATCAGCTTGATGCCCGCGAGCAGCAGCACGGCGGCGAGCCCGAACCGCAGGTAGCGCAGGCCCAGGAGCGCGCTCGCCAGCACGATGTACAGCGCGCGCAGGCCGAGGATCGCGAGCAGGTTCGAGCTGTAGATGATGAACGGCTCCTGGGTCACCGCGAACGCCGCGGGCACCGAGTCGATCGCGAACATGATGTCCGTGAGCTCGATCGAGAGCAGCGCGAGCAAGAGCGGGGTCGCGACGCGGCGCCCGTTCTCGATCGCGAAGAACTTGTGACCGTGGAGCCGCTGCGTGGACCGCAGGTGCTTCGAGAGCCACGTGAGGATCGGGCTCTCCTTCTCCTCGGGCGCCGGCTCGCGCAGGAGCTTGAGCGACGCGATGATGAGGATCGCGCCGAACACGTAGAGCAGCGCGTGCCACCGCGCGACCGCCGCGGCGCCGGCGAAGATCAGCAGGCCGCGGAACACGATCGCGCCGAGAATGCCCCACGTGAGGACCCGCCGCTGCTCGGCTTGCGGGATCCTGAGGGCGCCGAACACGAGCAGGAACACGAACAGGTTGTCGACGGACAGGCTCTTCTCGAGCAGGTACGCGGCGAGGAACTCCTCGCCCGCTTGTCGTCCGAACGACATCCAGACGAACACGTTGAAGCCGAGCGCGACGACGATCCACAGGACCGTCCACATGACCGCGCGCGAGCGCGAGTCGACGTGATCGCCACGATGTGCGAGCAGATCGATCGAGAGAGAGATCAACAGAACGAGCGCCAGCAGGGCCCACGCCCATGCCGGCACGGCGATATTCGACATGCCACCTCCGCAGAAAGGGATTCGGTTCGAGTGCTAGACCTTCGAACCGAACACCCGAGGCGGACGGAACACTCGCGATCCGTCGATCGACGGCACCGCTCGCTCCGCTCTCGGCTGATCCAGCACGACATCTGGCTCTGGACCGCTGCAGGGGACATGCCCGGTCAGGGCCGCCTCCTCGCCTTCCTCCGGCACGCTGTCGATCTCCGCGAACGCCGGCGACGCCTCCACGACGTGCCACGACGCGCACACGCCATACGTCATCAGCGCGATGACGACGACCACGAGCAAGCGCGCAAGCACGCCGGCAGTGTAGCCGAGACGCGGCGCGGCGACAGGTCAGAGGATCTCCGAGTCGACCTCAGGGCGCGCGGGCGATCCACAGGACGTGGCGTGCGCCGCTGCCGGGACGCGGAGGCACGCGGTGCTGCTCGACGGAGAACCCGACCCCGGTCAACCGCCCGGTGAACGCGCGGTCGTCCTCGACCGACCACACCCCGAGCACGCCGCCGGAGACCAGCGCCCTGCGCGCGCGCTTGAGGCCGGGCACGCCGTACAGGGCAGCGTTGCTCGGCGCGGTGAACGCGTCGGGGCCGTTGTCGACGTCGAGCAGGATCGCGTCGAACTCGCCGTCGGCCTCGCCGATCAACGTGCGCACGTCCTCGAGCACGACCTCGACGCGCGGATCGTCCAGCGGGTGCTGGGCGAGCGATGCGAGCGGGCCGCGGTTCCACTCGATCACCGCGGGCACGAGCTCGACGACCGTCAGCTTCGCGTCGGCGGGCAGCACGTCGAGCGCCGCGCGCGTCGTGAACCCCATACCGAGCCCGCCGATCAGCACGCGCGCGCCTGGCTTCGCGCCGAGCCCCGCACAGCCGAGCGTCGCGAGGCGTTCCTCCGACTGGTGCGCGCGGCTGTTCATGAGCTCGGCGCCCCGCAGCCGGATCGCGTACTCGTCGCCTCGGCGCGACAGCACGAGCTCACCTTCGGGAACGGCGGCGCGACCGAGCTCGATCCAGGGCAACACGTCGTCATGGTAGCAGCCGGGCGCGGACCGCCCTGCGCAGATCGGCTAGCATCTCGCGCGATGTCCGTGGAGCAACTTCCCACGCGCGACGAGCTCGGCAAGCTGGTCGGCACCAAGGGAGGCAAGGCGCTGTCCCGCCTGCACCTCCTGCTCGGTCAGCTGGTTCCGGACGCCGAGCTCGCCGATCACGTCGCGGTGCTGGCCAAGCTCGGCCGGTTCATCGTCGCGGGGCCCGCGATCGCGACCGCGGGCAACCCGGCGCTGGCGAGGTTGCGGCTCCTGGTCGAGGCGCTCGAGCGCGTCGAGCCCGTGCGTGTCCGGTTCCAGACCGTCGTGCACGCCGTGCTGTCGCAGACCCGCGCGATCAAGCTGTTCGGCGAGATCGGCATGCCCAACGATCGCGGCCTGCTCGCGGAGACCACGGATCGGCTCGCGCGGCGCGTGCTGCCCGAGCCGCCGCAGCCGTACGAGCTGTGGCCGCTGTGCAGCAAGATCGCGCGCTCGCTCGGCGATCTCGCGTGGCTCGGTCCGGAGGCCGATCCGCTGCTGCTCCGGCTCGCGAGCGTCGGCGGCTCCGCGTGGGAGCCGCTGCGCCCGTCGATCATCGACGCGATCAGCATGATCACCACGCGGATCGCGGCGCTCGGGATGGCCGAGGCGTTCCGCTCGCGCACCGCGGTGAGCGGCGTCCGTGACTCGCCGCTCTATCACCTGACGCGCGCCCGCCCCGAGGAGATGTCGCCGCTGATCGCGGCCGCGCGCCGCCACCTCGAGCAGACCCGGATCGCGCTCGAGGAGCGGGGCGTGTCGATCGACGTCGTGTACTCGATCGACGCGATCGAGCGCGGGCTGGCGCGGATCGAGCTCCTGCTGCCATTCGCGGATCCCGACGACGCGAACCCGCCGACCTACGAGATCCGCGCGCTGCTCGCCGACCTCGGCCGCGGGCTCGTGGGGGCGCGCAGCTTCACGCAGCTGATGAGCGACAACCTCCGGCTGCTCGCGCGCAAGGTGATCGAGCGCGCCGGGCGCACCGGCGAGCACTACGTGACCTCGTCGCGACGCGAGTACTGGAAGATGCTCGGGTCCGCGGCCGGTGGCGGCGTGCTGACCTGCGGCACGGCGATGGCGAAGTTCCTCGTCAAATGGAGCTACTTCCCGCTGTTCATCGACGGCCTGATGTCGTCGGTCGTGTACGCGGGGAGCTTCGTCGTCATGCAGCTGCTCGGGTTCACGCTCGCGACCAAGCAGCCCTCGATGACCGCGGCCGCGCTCGCCGGATCGATCCGCGACCGCGCCGGCCCGGGCCGCCTCGACGAGCTCGTGCCGATGATCGCGCGGATCGCGCGCTCGCAGTTCGCGGCGGCGGTCGGCAACGTCGCGGCGGTGATCATCACGTGCCTGCTCGTGGACCAGCTCCTGCTGCGCGCGCGCGGCTCCCCGTTCCTCGACGCCAAGGACGCGGCTGCGACGGTCGCGTCGTTCGATCCGCTCGGCTCGGGGACGATCTTCTTCGCCGCGCTCACCGGCGTGCTCCTGTGGATGTCGAGCCTCGCCGCCGGGTGGTTCGAGAACTGGATCGTCTATCGCCGGTTACCCGAGGCGATCGAGCACCACCACTGGCGCAAGCAGCTCGGACGCGAGCGCATGGCGCGGTGGGCGCGCTTCCTCGAGAAGCAGGCCGCCGGGTTCGGCGGCTCGGTCTCGCTCGGCGTCCTGCTCGGCATGCTCCCCGTGTTCGCGAAGTTCTTCGGCCTGCCGCTCGACGTCCGTCACGTCACGCTGTCGTCGGGCTCGCTGACGTTCGCGCTGTCGTCGATGGGCGTCGAGTCCCTCGGCTGGAGCGCCGTGATCTCGGCGTGGGTCGGGATCGCGATCATCGGGCTCCTGAACTTCGGGGTCAGCTTCGCGCTCGCGCTCGTCGTGGCGTTGCGCGCCCGCGACGTCCCCGTCGGCGAGCGGCGCACCCTGCCGGGCGCCGTGCTGCGCAGGTTCGTGCGCCGGCCGCTCGAGTTCTTCTATCCACCCAAGGACGCGGCGCCGACGGCGCACGTCGAGCACGGAGAGAGCGCGAGCCGGGTCAGCGGCGGCGACGGCGACTGGTGACGAGCAGGCCGGCGCCGAGCAGCGCGAGCGCTCCCAGCGCGCCCGCTCCGTTCCCGGCACCCGTCGTGCAACCGCCGTCCACGGTCTCCTCGTTGACGCAGTCGCCGTCGTCCACCGGCGTGCAGCCCTCGGCGCAGCAGCCGTCGCCGCTGATGCACGTGGTGATCGGCACGACGCTGCACGCCGCGTTGCAGGCCGCCGCGCTGCCGACGAGCACGATCGGGTTACACGCGTCGGCCGAGACCTCGCACGTGGTGACGCAGCTGCCCGGCGGATCGCAGGTCTCGCCCGGATCGATGACGCCGTTGTTGCACTCGAGCGCGGTCGGGTCGTAGTCGATCGAGACGTTCGGGTAGTGCGGGTCGTCGAGGATCGTCTGGGTGTCGCGGGCGGGGCCCTTGGTGAACGTGAACGTCCCCTGCCAGTTCTGGCCGGTGGCGGTCGAGTTACCGTCCGCGGTCTCCATGCGGATCGTGTAGAGGCCGTCGGGGACGAGGTTGCCGTCCTTGTCCTTGAGATCCCACTCGACGCTGAGCGGCGCGCTGTGGTCGAGCCGGGTCGCGCCGCTGACCGCGTCCGCGTCGTTGGGACCGGCCATGTTCTGCCAGGCGACGAGGTGGATCACGCGCAGCCCGGCCCACCGCCCGATCGTCTTCACGAACGGACCGGGATCGCCGGGGCCGGGGGACGGTCCCTCGATCCACACGGCGACGATGTTCGACGGCGCCCACTCGGCGCCGATGGGGGTGGTCTTGAACGATACCTGGAGCCTGGGGGCGGCCACCCCAACTGAGGTCAGGCCTCCCAGGATCGCGAGCGCAAGTAGGCTAGATCTCGAGCTCCGCCGCATGCACTTGAAGGGTAGCAAGAACGGATCCCGGGACCGCAAGCGAGCGCTCAGAACGTGCCGCCGACCAGGACGGTCGTGCGATCGCGACCGGGGACGACGGCGACCGACCAGGTGCCCGCCTCGGCGCGCCACCGCCGCCAGCTCGCGCGCGGCAGCGTGTAGGCGCTGAGCACGCCGACGGGATAGCTGATCGCGAACGACACCGCCCCGGCCTCGAACGAGTGCCGCCACCACAACACGCCGGCGCCGGCGAGGTTGAGCGCCGCGCCACCGAGGTGCGTGAGCCAGAACGTGCGCCGCTCCTTGGTCGCGATCGCGGCGAGCTCGCGCCGGAGCGCCCGCAGCTCCGCGCAGCGATCGTCCTGCTCCGGCGGCAGGTCGACGCCGAGCGGCATCACGACGCGGGTCGCGAGCGCGAGCGTCGCCTTCGCCGCGCCGACGTACAGGGTGTCTCGCGCCTCGTCGTCGTAGGGCCCGAGCGGGTTGACCTCCGCGGCCACGAACGCGCCCTGCCCGACCGCGGCCGCGGCGAACCCCACGCCCCACCCGACGTTCCAGCGCCGCGTCGCGCGCGCCGCCTCGGTGAGATGGGCGCGCAGGCGGGCGGCGTCGGCAGCACACGCGACGTCCGCGCGTGCCTCCGGGGCGAGCGCGCCGACGAGACCGATCGCGCACGCCACGAGGCGTGTCCCGCTGCGTCCACGCGCGACCTGCCCGGGCATGCTCGCGCGACTATCGCCGCGGGTCAGTTGCTGGTCCAGCGCCTCGCGCGCTTTCCGAGCGACGCCCACGCGCGGTCGCATTCGCGCACGAGCTCGGCGAGCTCGGCCTTGATCCGGCGCGGCGCGAGCCGGCGCTCGAGGATGCGCACGCCGAGATCGATCGCCGACTGCACCAGGCCGGGGCTCGAGCTGCGCTCCGAGATCCCGAGGATCGTGTCGTGGCGACGCAGCGCCGCGAGCTCGCCGAGCCCGGCGTCGACGACGCGCTGCACGAGCGCGATCCCGCGCGCGCCTTCGCCGCGGGCGAGCGCGACGACCTCCGACAGCTCGGTGTCGGACGCGTTCGCGAACGAGAGCAGCAGCGGCTTCCCGGTCCGCGCCGCGCACGCGACGAGATCGAGATCCGACCAGTCGAAGAAGATCTCGAACGCGGGCACGCCGAACCAGTCGAGCACCTCGACGGTGCGCTCGTCGGAGACCGTCGAGATCACCGGGATCGCGCGCTGCTCGGCGTGCTCGAACACCCGCGCACACCAGGGGACGGGTAACGAGGAGAGCTTCACCGCGTCGCAGTGGGTGTCTGCCGCTTCGTCGATCGCCTCGCGGACCTGCTCGACCGAGGTGAGGTTCCGGCAATCGAGCGCGGCGATCACGAACGGTACGTGTTGCAAGCCGATGGGTCGTCCGAGGACAAACGAAGGCATACGAACGCCGAGCTGGCTCTCCCCCGGGCCGACGATAGCGCACCGCGAGCACGCCGTGCGGCGCGGTTGCGACCGAGTTGCGTCGAGTTGCCTCCGAGTTGCTCGTAGGAACGAGCTAACGCTGTGACGCGAGCCGCTCGACGAGCTGGCGCGTCCGCCGCTCGAGCTCGGCGGCGTCGGCGGCGCCATCGATCACCCAGCCCTCGAGCGAGTAGTACTTCTTCACCCCCCGGCTCGCGCCCTTGATCTCGAGGCAGTAGTCCATGCCGTGCTCGTCGCACTTGCGCGCGCGCGTCTTGATCTTCTCGCGCTCGCCGGTGTGCGGGTACACGAGGCGCATCTCGTTGCCATGGGCCTCGAACCGGAAGATCTCGTACGCGCCCTTCCACTGGGCGACCGCCGAGAAGATCCCGACCGGCTCCTCGGTGAGCGCGATGAACGACTGCACGGTGTCGCGCTCGCTGCGGGGCAGGTGATCGATCCAGATCCGATCGAGCACGAGCTGCGACTCGTCGCGGACCACCGGCCTGGCGTCCTGCGTCCACTGCCATCCCGCGTAGGCCGCGGTCGCGGCCAGGGCTACCACCAGGAGCGTCTTCTTCATGGGCCGAGCCTACAGCGAGATGCCGCCGTGGCGATCCGGATGCGGCCGGGGCGGCACGACGCGCGATCGATGCGCGCGCTGTTCGTGTAGATTCGCCCGCGCGTGAACCGGGGACTCGTCGCGGCGATCGGATGCGCGTGGGCGTGCGGCTCGCCGGCGATGCCCGGGGGCTCGGCCGACGGTGGGCTCGACGATGCGCGCGCGAGCGACGCGGCCCTCCCGCCGGACGCCGAGGCGTGCGGCGCGCGCGCGGGGATGCGCGGCAGGACCTCGCGCACGATCGAGGCCGCCGGGCTGTCGCGCTCGTATCACGTGTACCTCCCCGACGGCGATCCGCGGGAGCCGATGCCGCTCGTGTTCGTGCACCACGGCTACACGATGTCGGGCCAGCTGATGGTCGACCTGACGCGGTTCGCGGCGCTCGCGGACGTCGAGCGGTTCGCGGTCGTGTTCCCCGACGGGCAGGCCGGGCCGAGCTCGACGGGCGCGCCCTGGAACGTCGGGATCGACGTGTGCCCGAGCGTCGCCGGTGCGCCGCCGATCGCGACGGGCGATGACTTCGCGATGCTCGACGCGATCGAGGCCGACGTCGCGCAGGACCAGTGCATCGATCGCGACCACGTCTTCGTCACGGGGTTCTCGATGGGCGGCTACTTCGCGCACCACGCGGGCTGCATGCGCGCCCGCGTGCGCGCGGTGGCTCCGCACTCCGGGGGCACCCACGATCTGTCGGGGTGCACGGCCGGCCCCACCCCGATCCTGATCCTCCACGGCGCGGCGGATCCGGTGATCGCGGCGGGGTGCAGCGATCCCGACGCGCTGCCCGTGCTCGGCGCGGAGCCGTCGGCGACGGCGTGGGCCGAGCACAACGGCTGCGCTCTGACGACGACCTCGCGCGTGGTGACCGGCGGGATCTGCGAGCGCTACGACGGCTGCCCGCCCGGCGGTCAGGTCGAGCTGTGCACGTTCACCGCGATGGGCCACTGCTGGGCCGGCGGCGCGGCGAGCACCGGCATCTACGCGTGCCCCGCGTACGAGAGCGCGACGGAGCTGATCTGGGCGTTCTGGAAGACCTACGCCTGGTAGGTCGCGCCGAGCTCGATCGCGCCGCGCGCCCGTCCACGTCCGTCGATCTTCACGTGCCCGTCGCGGTGGACCGGCGACGGCGCTACCCGACGATGCGCCGGCGGAGATCCTGGAGCGACGCCCGCGCGTGGTGATCGCGCGCCGCGAGCTGCGCGAGCACGGCCGGCTGCGAGGCGAGCCGATCGAGCACGCTCGTCGCGAGCTGGATCAGCGCCGGCGACGGCTCGCTCGCGCGGGTGGTGTCGTCGCGGCGCCGCGTGCGGCCGCGGAGGCGCGCGACGACCTCGCACGCGTCCATCGCCGCGACGCCGAGATCGACGTCGAGCTCGTCATCGTCGACCTCCTGCGCCGAGCACAGCGTGTGATGGACGAGCAGCAGATGATGCTTGTCGTCGAGATCGAACGCCCCGGTCCCCCACCTACCCATCTGCGCTACCTATCCGGTTACGAGGCCCACGGTCAAGAGGGAGACTGCACGCGTGGCGAAAGAAGACGTCGATCGAGCCCCCACGATCGAGCGCGGTGACGACGACGCGCTGCGCTGCGCCGTGTGCGATCACCGGATCAGCTCCGCCGCGTACCGCATCGAGCGCGGAGGCGCTCACGAGCACACGTTCGTGAACCCTCACGGGATCACGCACCACATCGGGTGTTTCCTCGCCGCGCCGGGCTGCGGCCACATCGGTCCGACCGAGACGGCGTTCTCGTGGTTCCCGGGCTGGAGCTGGCAGGTCGCCGTGTGCGCGCGCTGCCGCACGCACCTCGGCTGGATCTTCCGCTGCGGCGGGGAGCAGTTCCATGGATTGATCCTCGCGGCGCTGCGTCGCTGAGCGAGACGAGACGAGCTCCTCCGGAAACGCTTCCCCCTCCAGGCGCGGGCTGATAGGGGAATCGTATGAGTCTCGTCGTGATCTGTGAGTTCAGAGCCCGGACGGATGGCGAGGCAGAGTTCCTGCGGGTGGCCCGTGCCCTGGCGTCCGCCGCGGCCACCGAGCCAGGAACGTTGCGCTACCAGTGGTACTCGACGCAGACCCCTCACCATTACTCGATCATCGAGGAGTACGTCGACGCGGACGCGGCCGAGACCCACAACAACCACGTCGACGCGCTCCTCCGCGAGCTGTTCGCGGTGGCGGATCTCGTGTCGGTGTCGTTCTTCGGGGAGCTCAACACGTACCTCCGCGACTGGGCTACCGGCCGCGAGGGAGTCGCGCTCAACGTCCCGTTGTGAGGGGCCGAGCCTCGCGCGCACGGTGCTCGCGCGCTCAGATATCGGAGAACCGGTCGTTGCGCGCCGCGTTCGTGCGATCCCAGTGGATCGTCACGTTGAGCGAACCGTCGAGCGCGAGGGGCTCGGCGTACGACAGGCGCGAGGTCAGCGCGTAATCGGACGGGTCGATCGCATCCGGATCGGGCCCCGGGAGCTCGCGCTTGGTGATCGACAGCGACAGGTCGACGTCGACGTGCCCGCCGAGCCGCAGCTCGACGAACGGCGACGCGGTGACGTGGTAGCGCCGCCAGGGCGCGTCGAGCTGGCTGCCCGCCGACAGCGACAGCCCGAGCCCGAGCGTGTCGCGGCGCAGCGTCCCGCTCGCGACGAGCGAGTGCACGGGGTACCGCGCGGACCGCTCGCCGATCTCGTTGCGGATGTTGTAGCCCTCGACCTGGTAGCCGGCCGAGTACAGCACCGCGAGCCGGTTGCCGCGCGGGTCATCGGCCGGGTAGAGGTCCCACTCGACGCCGACCCGCGTGCTCTGCGCGTACCGGAACTGCCCCTTGGGATCGTCGCGCGACAGGCGCACCGCGCCGCCGAACGACCACGTGTCGTCGCGCAGCCACGCGCCGACGAGGCCCGCGCCGATGTTCCACTGCTCGGCGTCGAGCGACAACACGCTGCCGTCGTCGGCCACGAGCGCCGGCTGCCGCGTCACCGTGGTGCTCACCCCGACGGTGCCCTCGAGCCGCGACCGGCGCGTCACGCGCGAGACGATCAGCTCCGCGTAGCCGAACAGCGACGTGTAGCGCTCGGTCTGGCTCCCCGAGCCCCCGAAGCTCAGCGCGAAGCCCCACGGCGTGGTGTCGAGCGGCGTGATCGGCAAGCCGGCCGGCGCCGACAGCGTCACGCGCACCGCGTCCGGGTAGCGCGCGCCGACGATCAGCGCGATGCCGCGCAGGAACGCCGCCTCGAGCCGAGCGCGCTGGGCGTCGTCGTCGGTGCGGGTGTCGAGCTCCGCCTCGACCTCGATCACCGGCGGCGCGCCGTCGACGTTCGAGACGAAGCGCAGGTGCACGCGGTCGACGAGCGCGACCTCGTTCGCGGTGGCGTACACCACGACGTCCGCCGACGCGCGCGGCGCGTTCAGCAGCACGAGGTGGGCGTCGAGGATGCCGAGCAGGAACGTCGGGCACGCCTTCGTGCGCCCTTCCTCCTGGCACACCACCGCGACCCGCACGGGAGTCGCGGGCTGCGCGCGCACCTCGCCGACCAGCGCCGCCACCACCACCAGCGCGAGCCGCCGCACGATCGGCTACGCGGTGATCGCCGCGATCTGCTTCGTCAGCGCCTTCTGGGCCTCGCTCGGCTCCACCGTCGACATCGCGACGAGCTTGGCGAGATCCCCGTCGGCCTTCATCTCGCCCGCGAGGAACGCCTGCACGCCGGCGGCGGCGTCGCCCTCGACGAAGATCTTGCGCGCGAGCTCCGCGGACAGCGTCAGCGACGTCGGCACACCCTCGCGGTGCCCCTGCGAGAACAGCCCGTCCTTGAGGTAGACGTGCGCGTCGCCGCTCGGCGAGGTCACGGTGACGTTGACCTCGACCGCCTTCATCTCGGCGGGGATCTGGAGATCACCGGCCTGGGCGATCAGCTCGTCGACCTTGGCGAACCACTCGGGAGACAGAAACGCGTGACGCATGCGCTCCCATATACACCACGGGCGGATTCACGACACGGCGGGCGGCTCGTGCGGTGGCGGCCGCGACGGGCGCGTCGCGACGTAGGCCGCGCCGATCGCCATCACGCTCGCCGCCCCGCCGATCGCGTACGGCGACGTGCCGGCGACGACCATGACCGTGAGGCTCGCCACCATCGAGCTCCAGGCGACGAGCTTGGCCGGCCACGGGATCACCCGGTGGGTGCGCCACGCGCGGAGCCGCGGCCCGAACCGCGGGTGCTCGAGCAACCAGGTCTCGAGCCGCGTCGAGCTCCGCGAGAACGCCCACAGCGAGATCAACAGCAGCGGGGTCGTCGGGAGCACCGGGAGGAACGCACCGAGCACGCCGAGGCCGAGGAACAGGAGGCCGATGGCGAGGTACGTCGCGCGGATCACGCCGCGAGTCTACGCCGAGAGCCCGGGCGCGGCAGCGTCGGGCTCAGCCCTTGATGCGCTCGTTCTTCGGATCGTAGAGCGGGCGCGAGGACGCGCGCGCCGGATACCGCCTCCCGGCGATCTCGACCTCCCAGGTCCCCGCATCGATCCACGCCTGATCGAGAGGCTGCTTCGCATCGATCATCGCGAGGCCGACCGCCCCGCCGAGCGTGTGGCCGTACGAGGCAGCGCGCACGTAGCCGACGGGCACGCCGCTCCGGTGCACGATCTCGGCGTGGAACATCTGCGGCTCGGGATCCGTGACCAGGATCTGGAGCAGGCGCCGGGTCAGCGGGCCTCGGGCCTTCTGCGCGAGCACCGCCTCCTTGCCGAGGAAGCCGCCCGGCTTCGTGAGGTCCACCGCGAACCCGAGACCCGCCTCGAGCACCGAGTCGGTGTTGTCGATGTCGTGGCCGTAGTCGCGGTAGCCCTTCTCCATCCGGCAGCTCGCGAGCGTCTTGAGGCCGGCGTGGACCAGGCCGACGCTCTCGCCCGCCTCGACGAGACGATCGTAGACGTGGAGCGCCTGCTCGCTCGGGATGTAGAGCTCGTAGCCGAGCTCGCCGAGGTACGTGATGCGGATGCAGAGCACGCGGGCGTAACCGATGTCGATCTCGCGCGCGTGCCGGAACGGGAACGCGGCGTTCGATAGATCCGCGGTCGTCACCTTCTGCAGCAGCTCGCGCGACCGGGGGCCCTGGATGTTGATCTGGGCGTACGCGCTCGTCATGTCGGCGACGAACGCGTGGTGGTCGCCGACGTGCCGCTTCATCCACGTCATCACGTGGCGGTGCGTGTTGTCCGACGACACGACCCAGAACCGCTCGTCGTCGAGCTTCGTCACGGTGAGATCGGCCTGCAGGCCGCCCGCGGCGTCGAGCCACTGCGTGTACGTGATCGTGTTCGGCGCGCCGTCGACGCGGTTCGCGCTGATCCAGTCGAGCACGCGGCCCGCGTCGCGTCCCTCGACGAGGAACTTCGACATGAACGACATGTCCATGAGGATCACGCCCTCGCGCGCCGCGCGGTGCTCGCGCTCCCACGTGCTCCACCAGTGCTGGCGGCCGAACGAGTGCTGCTCGATCGTGGGCTGCTCGGGCTTGTACCAGTCCGCGCCCTCCCAGCCGCTGACGTCGCGGAAGTACGCGCCGCGCGCCGCGAGCCGATCGTAGAGCGGGGACTTCTTCGCCCCGCGCGCCGTCGTCATCGTGTGGGTCGGGTAGTGGGTCTTGTAGACCATGCCGAGCGACTCGACGGTGCGACGCGCGCGGTACTCGGGCGTGGTCTGGTAGGGCTGCAGGCGGGCGATGTCCATGCCCGTGATGTCGACGTCGGGGCGCCCGTGGATGATCCAGTGCGCGAGCACGCGCCCCAGGCCGCCGCCGGTGAGGATGCCGATCGAGTTCAGGCCCGCGGCGACGAAGTAGTTCCCGAGCTCGGGCGCCTCGCCGACGACCGGCCGGAGGTCCGGCGTGAAGCTCTCGGGCCCGCAGAAGAACTTCTTCACGCCCGCGTTCATCGCGATCGGGACGCGCGCCATCGCCTTCTCGACGTACGGGCCCATGCGCTCCCAATCGGGCTGGATCTCGCCGAACGAGAAGTCGTCGGGGATGCGGCGCACGTTCCACGGCGCGCAGATCGGCTCGAACAGCCCGATCATCAGCCCGCCGACCTCCTCGCGGAAGTAGCCGTACGAGCCCGGATCCTCGAGCACCGGCCAGCTCGGATCGAGCTCCTCGATGCGCTCGGTGATGAGGTAGTAGTGCTCCGCGGCCTGCAGCGGGATCGCGACGCCGGCCTGCTCGCCGAGCTGGCGCGCCCACATGCCGGCGCAGTTCACGACGTACTCGGCCTCGATCGTGCCATACGGCGTGGTCACGCCGTTGACGACCCCGCGCTGCTTCGTGACGCCGGTGGCCGGGCAGTTCTCGATCAGGCGGGCGCCCTGCGCGCGCGCTCCCTTCGCGAGCGCCATCGTGACGCCCACCGGATCGGCGCGGCCGTCCTCCTTGACGTAGAAGCCGGCGCGCAGATCGCGGGTCTCCGCGAGCGGGAACAGCTCCTTGACCTGCCCCGGCGAGATCTCGTGCACGTCGACGCCGCAGTGGCGGTTGAACGCGGCGACGCGACGGTACTCCTCGAGGCGATCGTCGTCCGCGGCGACCTCGATGAAGCCGACCGGCTTGAAGCCGGTGTCCTGCCCGGTCTCGGCCGGGAGTCGCGTGTAGAGATCGCGCGTGTACTTGCGCATCTCCGTCGAGGTCTCGGACGTCGAGCCGAACGTGACCATCAGCCCCGCCGCGTGCCACGTGGTTCCGGATGTCAGTCGATCGCGCTCGAGGAGGACGACGTCGCGCCAGCCCATGTGAGCGAGGTGATAGGCGACGGAGCAGCCGATGACGCCGCCTCCGATGATCACGACGCGCGCCCGCTGCGGCAGGTCAGGAGTTGCCATACGCGCGGCGCAGGATACCCACCATTGCGCACAGGCCAAAGCGCTTGTGATCCGAGGGTTGCTGCTATCATCGGTCGTCATGGGAGGACCTCGTAGCTCCGGGTTCGACGCGCTCGCGACCGGAGAGACAGCGGACACGGGCCGCCTCGCGCGGAGCCCGAGAGGCTCCCAGGATCTCGTGCCCGGCACGCTCGTCGGCGAGTACCAGCTCGACGCGCAGATCGGGGCCGGTGGCATGGGCCGGGTCTACGCGGCGACCCACCCCGTGATCGCGAAGCGCGCCGCGATCAAGATCCTCCACCCCGAGCTCAGCGTGAACAGCGAGGCCGTCGAGCGCTTCGTGCAGGAGGCGCGCTCGGTCAACCAGATCGGGCACCCGAACATCGTCGACATCTTCTCGTTCGGCACGTTGCCCGACGGGCGCTGCTACTTCGTCATGGAGTGGCTGCGCGGCGAGAGCCTGCGTGACCGCCTGCGCAAGTCACAGCTGCCGCTGTTCGACGCGCTCCTGGTCGTCGACACGATCACGGCCGCGCTCGAGGCCGCGCACGAGAAGGGCATCGTCCACCGCGATCTCAAGCCCGACAACATCTACCTCGTCGAGATCAAGGGCGCACCGCCGCAGGTGAAGCTGCTCGACTTCGGGATCGCGAAGCTGCTCGGCAACGACGACGCGCGCGCCGAGCGCACGCGCACGGGCAACCTGCTCGGCACGCCCGCGTACATGTCGCCCGAGCAGGCGCGCGGCCACCTCGTCGACCACCGCACGGACATCTACGCGCTCGGCTGCGTCGCCCACGAGATGTTCACGGGCGCGCTGCCGTTCCCAGCCGACAACTCCGCGGACATGATCGCGAAGCACCTGTTCGATGAGCCTCCGTCGGCGCGCGTGCGAAACCCGCACCTGCCGCCGGAGCTCGACGTGCTGGTGCAGCGCATGCTGTCGAAGGAGGTCGCGGACCGCCCGACGCTCGCCCAGGTCCGCGCCATCGTGCGCGGCGTCCTCGGCAACCTGTCGAGCCCGCACGCCGCGCGACTCGCCACCCCGGCGCACGGAGTGCCGTACGCGGGGGGCCCGGGCGTTCTGGGCGCCCCGGGCGCCCCGGGCGCCCCGGGCTCGATGCTGACGCCGTCGGGCCAGCTGACGCCGCCCCACGCGGTCGCGCCGATGCCGACGCCGATCACGCAGAGCACGCTGAGCGACGAGCTGGCGCCGCGCTCGCGCTCGAAGACGCCCGCGATCTTGCTCGCCGCGCTCGCCGTGCTCGCGGCGGTGATCGCGTTCGCCGTGACCGCCGGACGAGGTGACGACGACGGTCCTCCGCGCGTGGATCCCGCCACGTCGGCAGGGGCGCAGCCGTCGGCGTCCGAGTCCTCGGCGGCCGCCGGCGTCACGGCGACGCCGATCGAGCCCGTAGTCACACCCACCGAGACGCCGGTCACCGAGACGCCGGTCACCGAGACACCGGTCATCGAGACGCCGCCCACCGAGACAGCGCCCACGCCCCCCGGCGAGCCCGCGCAGGCGAAGACGCCCGAGGCGGACGCGAACACCGAGGCCGCCTCGCCCGCGAAAGCGAGCTCGACCGCCGACAAGCCGAGGCCCAAGCGGCCGGGCAAGAAGCGCCCGGTGCGAACGAAGCGAGAGCCGGTGTACGATCCCGACGCACCGATGTGATGATGGAAGGAGCTCCGTGAACACCGCGTCAATCGTCGCGCTCACGCTGGCCCTCGCGGCAGGCCACGCCCTCGCGCAACCCTCCGACAAGAACGCCGAGGCCGACGCCGCGCTCGACGAAGGCCGCCGGCTCTACGATCTCCGCGAGTGGGACCAGGCGATCGCGAAGTTCAAGGAGGCCTATCGGCTGCGGGCCGATGCCCCCGCGCTCTACAACATCGCGCAGGCCTACCGGCTCAAGGGAGACTGCGCGCGGGCGGCGACGTTCTACAAGACGTTCAAGCGCAACTTCCCGGAGGAGAAGAACGTCGACAAGTTCATCGCCGACATGGAGGAGTGCGCGAAGAAGCAGCCCGCGATGCCCGAGCCCGTGGAGCCCAAGCCCGAGCCCGAGCCCGAGCCGACGCCCGCGCCGGCCGTCGCCGACGCCACGCCGCCGGCTACCGACGGAGCCAAGCAGCCCGTGCGACCGCCGGTGGACAGCGTCCCCGAGGAGGGCAGCGCGGGACGCGGCATGCGGCTCGCCGGGCTCACGACGGCAGGCATCGGGCTCGTCGCGCTCGGCGTCGGCGTGGGGTTCGGCTTGCGCGCGCAGGCGCTCGCGAACGACGCCGAGAACCTCCTGCCCGGCGCGGTCTGGGATCCGACGCTCGAGACGCGCGGAGAGAGCGCGCAGCGCGCGAGCCGGCTGTTCCTGATCGGCGGCGGCGTCGCGCTGGTCGCGGGCGGAGCGCTGTACGTCCTGGGCCGCAAGCAGGCATCGGAGACGCCGAGCGTCGCGCTCGTACCGACCGGCGACGGAGCGTCGGTCGCCTGGAGCGGCCGGTTCTGATCGTGACGCGAGTCGGCCTTGCGTGGGCCGCGTGTGCGGTGGGTGCCGGGTGCTACAACCCGGCACTCGCGCCCTGCGCGCTGCGATGTGATGGCCAGCAGTGCCCCGACGGGCTCGCGTGTAATGCGCAGGGTCTGTGTGCGGAGTCCGCGTCCGCGACGTGCAGCGCCGTGACCGACGCGGACACATGTACGTGGCGCCCGTCGAACGTCGATGCGTGCAGCCTCGGAGCCATGGAGAGGACGGGGACGGCCGTGCTGGGCGCGCTCACGATCGATACCGGCGGCCCACCTCCGATCCTCGAGAATGCGGTGCTCGTCATCACGTCGCAGCGCACGCAGCCCTCGCTCGAGGTCGCGGTCCTGATCGCGGGAGATCTGACCGTGAGCGGGCGCGTGGCGGTGCGGGGACACCGCCCGCTCGTGATCCTCGCCAACAGCGTCCAGATCGACTCCAGCGCGGGGTTCGACGTCGAGCCCGCCGACGTTCCGTGCCCCGCGGGTGAGGGCACCCCGGGCGCGAGCAGGATGTCGGCCGCGGCAGGTGGTGGTGGGGGCGGCGGGTTTGGTGCGGTCGGCGCGGAGGGCGGGCTCGGCGCCACGCAGCCTCCACCCGCGGCGGCCGGCGGGACCGAGGTCGGCAATGTAGAGCTCGTGCCGTTACGCGGTGGGTGTCGTGGCGGGCAGGGAGGAACCCCGAACCAGGCCCTGACGGGTGCAAGCGGCGGTCTCGGTGGCGGCGCCATCCAGATCTCGGCGCGGCAGACGATGGTGATCGAAGGGCGCGTCGCTGCGCCGGGCGGCGGCGGGAAGGCGGCGTCCACGAGCACGGCCGGTGCGGGAGGTGGCGGCGGCGGTGGCGGCGGCGCGATCCTGCTCGAGGCCTCGATGATCGCGCTAGCAGGCTGCTGAGAAACCGTTGTGAGCGGTGCAGTCCTGCTCCCCGTTCGAGGACGATTCCGTCCGCGGGGGCCCGGGGCCACCCGCCGCCCCAT
>Ga0164243_10006475_pt1 | contig 17720 bp, 14 predicted proteins | sample OricompcompostOP_FD_108781 | JGI IMG/M metagenome (GOLD analysis project Ga0164243, IMG submission 108781) | Organic Plus compost microbial communities from Emeryville, California, USA - Original compost - Organic plus compost (OP) | ecosystem: Engineered > Solid waste > Mixed feedstock >... | reverse complement strand
GAGCTCGGCCCGGAGGCGGTGGAGACCGCAGTCTCCCGGTGGCCGCGCAGTTTCGCCGCCCTGCAGATCCGCAACTACCGGATCTACTTCTGCAGCCAGATCGTCGCCAACACCGGTCTGTGGATGCAGCGCATCGCCCAGGACTGGCTGATCAGCCAGCTGACCGGAAGCGCGGCGGCGGTCGGCATCACGGTCGCCTGTCAGTTCCTGCCGGTGCTGGTGTTCGGCATGTTCGGTGGCCTGGTCGCCGACCGCTTCCCCAAGCGCAAGGTGCTGATGATCACCCAGTCGGTGGCAGCGGGGCTCGCCGGGCTGCTCGGCGTGTTGGCGATGACCGGCGTCGTCCAGGCCTGGCACGTTTTCGGGATCGCGGTGATGCTCGGCTTCGTCACCGTGGTCGACAACCCGACCCGGCAGGCCTTCGTCTCCGAACTGGTCGGCCGTGATCACATCCGCAGCGCGGTCAGCCTGAACTCCTCGGTCTTCCAGCTCGGCGGCCTGGTCGGACCGGCGGTCTCCGGCGTGCTGATCCACGCCGTCGGACAGGGCCCGTCGTTCCTGATCAACGGCGCCGCCTGCCTGCTGGTCGTCACCCTGCTGGGCATCATGGTGGTACCCGATTCGGTCGCACCGGCGGCCTCGGAGAACGTCTCGATCAGCCGCCAGATCGCCGAGGGCCTCGGCTACATCCGGCGTACTCCCGAGGTGATGTGGGCGATCATCCTGGTCACCGCGCTGGCGCTGTTCGGACTCAACATGCCGGTCATCCTGACCGCCTTCGCCACCACCGTCTTCACCAGCGGGGTCGGCGGCTACAGCCTGTTCAACACCCTGGTAGCGGTGGGCTCCCTGGCCGGAGCGCTGCTGTCGGCCCGGCGCACCGGCGGGCCCCGGTTGCGGTTGCTGGTCAGCTGCCTGGCGGCCCTGGGCGTCGGTCTGATTCTCGCCTCGCGGTTCGGCTGGGAACCGTTGTTCTGCGTCACCCTGGTCGGCATCGGCATCGTCACCATGTTGTTCATGACCAGCGCCAACTCGCTGGTCCAGATGACGGCGCCGTCTGCCGTCCGCGGCCGGGTGATGAGCGTTTACCTGCTGATGCTGCTGGGTTGCCAGGCGATCGGCGGCCCGATCGTCGGAACCGTGATCGACCACCTCGGCGTCCGCTCGACGATGCTGATCTGCGGCAGCATCGTCGCGATGGCCGCCATCGGCGCCGGACTGGCGATGGCCCGGCAGTCGAATCTGCGGCTGACCGTGAGCCGCAGTCGGGTGCCGCTGCAGATCGTGCACCGCTGAGCGGTCTTCTCGGGCCGAGTCCCGGAGCGTAGCGTTGGCCCGGTCGGTAGCCAGTACCGCCAACCGGATCGAGGTCGACGATGATCACGAAGCCGAAGAAGCTGCTCACCGGAGCTGTTGCGGCCGTCACGTTCGCCGGACTGTTCACCGGTATCGCGCCCGAGGTCCCCGCTGCCCGGGCGGCCCCGTCGGCGACCGGGTCGGTGAAGGTCGTCCGTACCGTGCTGCGCGGTGAGAACGTCCCCTGGGGAATGGCCCGGCTGCCGGGCGGAGACATCGTCTACACCACGCGCGACACCCACCTGGTCCGGCGGCTGAACCTGAAGACCGGGACCTTCCATTCTCTGGGCCGGATCAAGGCAGCGCGTTCCCAGACCTCGTCGGGCGGGGAGGGCGGCCTGCTCGGCATCGCGGTGGACCCGAACTTCACCCGCACCCATCTGCTGTATGTCTACTACTCGACTGCGTCGGACAACCGGGTGGCACGGGTGCACTACTATCCCGGCCGTCGCGCCTACCACCGCCTGGGGCGACCGCAGGTGATCGTCAAGGGCATCCCACACGGCATCCACCACAACGGCGGGCAGCTCAAGTTCGGGCCGCGCGGCCGGCTGTACATCAGCACCGGGGAGGCGGGCAACACCGCACTGGCGCAGAACAAGCACTCCCTCGGCGGCAAGATCCTGCGGGTCACCCAGCACGGCAGGCCGGTGGCGGGCAACCCGATAGCCGGGTCCCGGTTGTGGACCTGGGGACATCGCAATGTGCAGGGTCTCGCCTGGGACGGCTCCCACCGGCTGTGGGCCTCGGAGTTCGGCGACCGCAAGGCCGACGAACTCAATCTGATCCGCAAGGGCCACAACTACGGGTGGCCGGCCACCCAGGGGAGGACCAGCCACAACGGCTACACCAGCCCGGTCGCGCAATGGGGCACCGAGGTCGACTCCCCCAGCGGCATCGCTTTCACCAACGGGGTGATCTGGATGGCCGCGTTGAAGGGTGAACGGCTGTGGCGGATCCCGATGAACGGCACCCGCACCGCCGCCGCGCCCAAGGCGTACCTGGTCGGCACGTACGGCCGGCTCCGCAGTCTGCTGTGGATCGGCAGCGGACGGCTGCTGGTCACCACCAGCAACACCGACGGCCGGGGCGCACCCGGCCGCAACGACGACCGGATCCTGGAGCTGTCCGTACGCTGATGGCATGACCCGTTCCCGGGCCGCCGTCGTCGCTGCGGCCGTCGCGCTGACTCTGCTGGGCGGCTGCTCCGGGAGCGACCGGCGGGGCTCCGCACCGAACAGCGCCGCCGCGACGCCGTCGAGCACCCCGTCGACCACACCGTCGAGCGCACGACCAAGCAGTGCCCCGGGCGACACACCGGCCGGGACGCCGACCGCTGGACCGGCCGGGGATTCACCGACCCCGGCGCCGATACACGGATCGGTCCGGGTGGTCCGCACGGTCGCCGAGGGTCTCAACGTTCCCTGGGGACTGGCGCGGCTGGGTGATGACCAATTGTTGGTCACCTCCCGCGACACGCGGACGATCACCAGGATCGACCTCACCAGTGGCCGGAAGACCGTCATCGGCGAGATCTCCCAGGGACGGTCCAACGGCACCACCGGCGGCGAGGGAGGACTGCTCGGGCTGGCCCCGTCCCCCGACTTCGCCGACAACCACGTGCTGTACGTCTACTACTCCACCGACCGGGACAACCGCATCGCCCGGGTGACCTACCGGCCGGATGCGCCGGCCGGTCGGCAGCTGGCCGACCTGCGGGTGATCGTCGACCGGATCCCGCACGGTCTGCACCACAACGGCGGCCGGTTGGCGTTCGGGCCGGACGGGATGTTGTACGCGACCACGGGCGAGGCCGGTGACCCGGACCTGTCCCAGGACAAGGGCTCGCTGGGCGGCAAGATCCTCCGGATGACCCCGAGCGGCGCACCGGCGCCCGGCAACCCCGATCCGCAGTCCCTGGTCTGGTCCTACGGGCATCGCAACGTCCAGGGTATTGCCTGGGATCCCGCCGGCCGGCTGTGGGCCTCGGAATTCGGCGACCGGACCGCCGACGAGCTCAATCTGATCCTCGCCGACCACAACTACGGCTGGCCGGACACCCAGGGCCGGACCGACGATCCGCGCTACACCTCACCCGTCGCCCAGTGGGGCACCGAGGTCGACTCGCCCAGTGGCATCGCCTATGCCGGTGGTGCCGTCTGGATGGCGGCCCTGCGGGGTGAGCGGCTGTGGCGGATCCCGCTCGACGGCGACCGGGCTGCCGGGCAGCCGGAGGACTTCCTCAACGGCCGGTACGGGCGGCTGCGCAGCGTGTTCGCCCTCTCCGATCACACGCTGCTGGTCACCACCAGCAACACCGACGGGCGCGGCGCACCGGACCGGTCAGACGACCGGATCCTCGAACTGGCCGTGCGATGACCGCCGAACCGGGCAACAAATAGACTGGCAGGTATGGCTACCTGGGAGGACGGGCCGGAATACGCCCCGCTGGAACCACCTGCGGAGTTCGCCGCCCCCGATGCTCCCCCGTTGTCGATGGCCGACCCGCCGCAGCAGCCCCCTCAGGCACCGGCCGATCGGCCGCAGTTCGGCATCCCTGGCCAGGACGTCGTGCCGCTGACGGCATTGGTCCCTGAGGCCGGATCCCAGCACCGGGATCCGCACCTGCCGTTCGAGGTCGACTCCGACGCGATGACCCAATCCGGTGGCGGCGGCGCCTGGGGTGCCGCGCACTGGCGTCCGCCGACCGGGCCGCCGGTCGGAGACTCTCCACAACAGGGTCCGTGGGGACCGCCGTCCAGCGTGCCCGTCGCATCACCGACCGATCCGATGACGTTGCGGTCGGCTCCCCCGTCGGCGCCCGGCGGATTGCCTGCGCCGGGCACACCGGCCTGGTTCGGTCCCGGTCCGATGGCGCCTGCCCGTCGCGAGCCGCCGCCGTCGCTGTTCCGGGCCACGCCGCCGGGCGCGATCATGATCCTGGCATTGGCGATCTTCTGGGTGGTCGCACCGCCGGCGTTCCTGGTGGGATTCATCCTGTCCACCCGGGCCCGGTACGCCCGGCGCAAGATCCTGACAGCGTTCGCCGTAGTCGGTGCCGTGGTGCTGCTGATCCCGACGCTCGACGTCCTGATCAACTTCGGTGACTTCGGCAGCTGGTACGGCCTGCTGTCGACGTGGTCGCTGCTCGGGTCGTTGTTGATGATCGTGTTGATCCTGGTTCTGGTGAACACCGAGATCAAGAACCAGTCCGGCCGTTCCGACCGGCAGCAGTGGCCACCGTCCGGGCTGTGACCCCGCCCCGCACGCTGACCGAGGCGATCCGTGCCCTCGATCAAGATCAACTGACCGAGCTGTTCCGGCTCCGGCCCGATCTCGGCTACCCCCTGCCCAGGCACATCGGCGAACTAGTCACCCAGGCGACCACCTCGGTGTCGGTCGGTCGGGCCATCGACCGGCTCAACGCCTGGCAGTTGGCCGTAGCCGAGGGGCTGGCGGTGTTGCCGGACGGCGCGGCGGTCGCGGATCTGGTGCCGCTCACCGGCCGTGGGGTGGACGTGCTGACCGGTGCGGTCGATGATCTTCGGCGCCGGGCCCTGGTCTGGGGCGAGGACGATGATCTTCATCTGCTCCGGGCCGCCCGTGATCATTTCGGCTCCTATCCGGCCGGGTTGGCGCCGGCATCGCCCCAGCCGATGACCGCCGAGCAGATCGACGAGGCACTGGCCGCGGCCGGCGATCATGTCCGGCCGGTGCTCGACCGGCTGGTGTGGGGCCCGCCGACCGGCACCGTACGCAACGCCGACCGCACCCTCCGGATCATCGACGCCCGGACGCCGGTCGAGGTCCTGCTGGCCCGTCGGCTGCTCCGGCCGGTCGACCGGGACACCGTGATCCTGCCGCGGGAGGTGGCCCTGCGCCTGCGGTCGGCCGGATCGGACTGGCTGATCAGCCGCGACATCGTGCCCATCTCGCCGCCGGTGATCACCGGCCGGGAACGCAGCCGTAGCGTCATCCGGTCGGCCGCCGCAGGCGCCGCGAACGAGGTGGTCCACGACGCGGAGTTGATCATCTCCGACCTCGATGCCAATCCACGCCGGCTGTTGCGGGACGGCGGGATCTCCACCCGCGACGTGCAGGCGATCAGCCGGGCTCTCGACGGGCGGGTCGACTACACCGGTTTTCTCCTGGAGGCCGCGGCCGCGGCCGGGCTGATCGGCAGCCCGGACAAGATCACCGTGATGCCGACGACCGAGTACGACCGCTGGGTGACGTTGCCCGGTCCGCAACGCTGGCTCCGGCTGGCCACCGCCTGGCGCGACGCCGAACGCTATTTCTCCGCGACCGTCGATTCCCACCCACTGAACACCGAGGCGGTGGCTCCGCGGGCACCGGAGAACCGACGATTGATCATGGCCGCGGCGGCGACGGCCGGCGTCGGCACCGTGATCAACACCGATGATCTTGCCGACGTGGTCGCCTGGCATCGTCCGGCGGCCGGCCGGCACGCCCGGCAGCTGGAGGTCGTGATCGGCTGGACCTGGCAGGAGGCGACCTGGCTCGGGCTGACCGCACTCGGTTCGGTCACCGATCTGCTTGCGGTCGTTCTGGACGACGGCGAGGTGCCCGATGATCTTGCCCGGCTGTTCCCGGTGCCGGTGGACAGGGTGATCATCCAGTCCGATCTGACCGCAGTCGCCCAAGGTCCGCTCGAGGCGGCAGTGGCCGGAAACCTGAGGTTGCTGGCCGACCAGGAGTCACGCGGCGGTGGAGCGGTCTATCGGTTCAGCCAGTCCTCGATCCGCCGGGGATTCGATTTCGGCTGGGCCGCGGCAGAAATCGGCGAATGGCTGGAGCGGCATTCGGCAACGGGCGTCCCGCAGCCGCTCCGCTACCTGATCGACGACGTGGCCCGGCAGCACGGCACCGTACGCGTCGGTTCGGCCGCCAGCTATCTGCGGGTCGAGGATCCTGCCCAGCAGGCGGCGATCCTGGCCCATCCCGAGGCCGCCCGGTTGCAGCTGCGGTCGATCGCCCCGGGTGTGCTGGTTTCGGCCGCCGACGCGGACGAGGTCGTCGAGGCATTGCGTCGACTCGGGCTCAAGCCCGCGGCCGAGGACGACCAGGGGCGGCTGCTCACCAGCCGACCACCGCGGCGCGCATCCGTCCGGCATACCAACTCCTCCGACCGGCGGGCGGCAGCGCCGGAGGAGATCGCGGCGGCCGTGTGGACCGCCGATCGCCGGATGCCGCGTGCCGACGACGGGCTCGACCTGCTCCGCGAAGCGGTGGACCGGGACCTGGTCGTCGAGCTCACCGTGGTCGACGGTGAAGGCCGGTCCTCGACGCGTCTGCTGCGGCCACGGCAGATCAGCGACGGAACCGTCCGCGGCGTGGATCCGGTGTCAGCCGAGGCGATCGCCGTACCGATTCCAAGGGTTTCCGCCGTACGGCGAGCTGACCAGCAGAAATAGCGGCTCATCAGCCTCCGGCCGACATAGGCTGAAGGCAATGCGCGGAACGACGACCCGGCGCCTGCTGGTCATCGTCCTGTGCGCCTTCGGCTTTGTGGCGCTCTGGATCGTGGCCGACAGATCGCTGTCGACACCGGATGCTGCGAACTCGGCTCGGTCCGAGTCTTCCAGCCGGTCCGGTACTCGACCTGCGTCGTCGACATCCCGGCCCGGTGTGGACGCCCCGGCACATCCCGGGCGGCCCGCCGGGCACACCGCGGCCACCCACCCCATCGGTCGGACGACCAACACGGCCGGCAGAGAGGTGCCCTCGGTCGCCGGAGGTCCGGACGCGTCCCCGGTGCTGCCGGCCGTCGCAGGGCTCCGGGTGATCGACAACAACCACGACTCGATCACCGTCCGGTGGAACGCGGTGCACACCGCCGGGGACCGGACCGCGCCCGGTGTCGCGTACTACCAGGCGACGCTGAACGGAATTCCCTCGGGCGAGACGGCCGGCCTCCAGCTGACCATCAACTGGTTCAACGACGAGATGACCTCGCACTTCATCCGGGTGCGTGCCGTGGACACCCGCGGTCACCGCGGTCGTCCGGGTCAGCCGCTGATCGTCGTGCGCCCCGAGGCGCCGGCCGCTACCGACTCACCGAGCCCGACTCCGGGCCCGGGCAGCCGCCCGACCGCAACACCCAGCCCGACCCCGACACCCGGCCGGACGCGGTCGGACAGCCCGACCGCCAACCCGGCACCGCCGCCCGGACTGATCGGGCGCGCCGGCCCGGAGGATCCGTCCGGGGACGCGTCCGGCCAGTCCGCGACCCCGACGCCCCGCCCGGCCGATCCGACCGGCGACGCGACGTCCGACCCGACCGCAGACGCGACGTCCGGCCGCTGACGTCCTGCCTGGCCACCGGCCCCGGGGGCAAGGGGGCGGCAGCGCGACCGAGCATCGGTCACCGCCGGGGGCAGTCGGAACCGCCGAGTAGTCTCGAACGCTATGAGTCAAGGCCCGCTCGTCGTCCAGTCCGACCGCACCCTGCTACTCGAAGTCGACCACCCGGACGCCGCGGCCTGCCGGATCGCCATCGCCCCGTTCGCCGAGCTGGAGCGCGCACCGGAACACATCCACACCTATCGGTTGACCCCGTTGGGTCTGTGGAACGCCCGGGCCGCCGGGCACGACGCCGAACAGGTCGTCGACGTGCTGCTCACCTACAGCCGCTACCCGGTGCCGAGTTCGCTGCTGGTCGACGTCGCCGACACGATGGATCGTTACGGCCGGCTGCGTATCGAGAAGCATCCGGTGCACGGCCTGGTCCTGGTCAGCACCGACCGTGCGGTGCTGGCCGAGGTGACCAAGAGCGCCCGGGTGAAGGGGCTGCTCGGCGCCCGGATCGACGACGACACCGTGATCGTGCACCCGTCCGAACGAGGGCATCTCAAGCAGGTGTTGCTGAAGCTGGGGTGGCCGGCGGAGGACCTGGCCGGCTATGTCGACGGCGAGGCCCACGCCATCGACCTCGCCGAACAGGGCTGGCACCTGCGGCCGTACCAGAAGGAGGCGGCCGAGTCGTTCTGGCACGGCGGCTCCGGGGTCGTGGTGTTGCCCTGTGGCGCCGGCAAGACGATCGTCGGCGCCGCATCGATGGCAGCGGCCAAGGCGACCACGCTGATCCTGGTGACCAACACAGTCTCGGCGCGCCAGTGGCGTGACGAGCTGGTCCGCCGCACCTCGCTGACCCCGGAGGAGATCGGCGAGTACTCCGGCGCCAAGAAGGAGATCCGCCCGGTCACCATCGCCACCTATCAGGTGATCACCACCAAACGCGGCGGCATCCATCCGCATCTCGAGCTGTTCGACGCCCGCGACTGGGGCTTGATCATCTACGACGAAGTGCATCTGCTACCGGCGCCGGTCTTCCGGATGACCGCCGACCTGCAGGCCCGCCGTCGGCTCGGCCTGACCGCGACCCTGGTCCGCGAGGACGGCCGGGAGGGCGATGTCTTCTCATTGATCGGGCCGAAACGATACGACGCGCCGTGGAAGGACCTGGAACAGCAGGGTTACATCGCTCCGGCCGATTGCGTCGAGGTCCGGGTCACGCTGACCGACGAGGAGCGGATGACGTACGCGATCGCCGAGGAGGACGTCAAGTACCGGTTGGCCTCGACCGCGGAGAGCAAGACCGACGTGGTCGTCGATCTGGTCACCAAACACCGCGGGCAGCCGACCCTAGTGATCGGCCAGTACGTTGATCAACTCGACGACCTGGCCGAGCGGTTGGACGCGCCGCTGATCAAGGGCGAGACCACGGTCCGGCAGCGGGAGAAGTTGTACGAACAGTTCCGGTCCGGGGAGATCGATCTGTTGGTGGTGAGCAAGGTCGCCAACTTCTCGATCGACCTGCCCAGCGCCCAGGTGGCGATCCAGGTCTCCGGCGCCTTCGGGTCCCGACAGGAGGAGGCGCAGCGGCTCGGCCGGCTGCTGCGCCCCAAGGGCTCGGGGACGACCGCCCGCTTCTACGCCGTCGTCGCCCGGGACACCGTCGATGCCGACTTCGCCCAGCACCGCCAGCGGTTCCTCGCCGAACAGGGTTATGCGTACCGGATCCTCGACGCTGCCGACGCGGTGTAACGGTCAGCAGGTCTTCTCGCCGAGATCCTTCGGGTCCACGACCGGACGCATCCCGGACGCTGCGTCGGCCTCGTGGATCGGGGTGTTGTACCACGCTCCGGTCATCGCGATCCGGCCGTCGGCAGTGGCGAAGGCGCCGATCGGCAGCGAGAACTCGCTACCCGATGCGGCACCGAACCGTTCGACATCGAGGTAGCTGTCGGCCGGCGCCTTGGTCGTCACCAGCGCATCACCCTGGCCGTTGGCCGCGGTCCGGGTGGTCGCGGCGGCCAGCGCCGGGACGACGCCGTTGGCGGGGATCAGCAGGCCCGGGGTGTTCCTGGTGATCGGGAAGTCGATGCTGCCGCGGGTTCCGCTGGGCTCCTTGCTCCGCTCGGCCAGGTCGATGGCCGTACCGGTGCCGTTGTCGTCTCCGGTGTAGGCGAGATGGTCGTGGCCGATCTTCTCGCCGGCCTGGGTGAAGACGGTGGGTTTGAAGCAGATTCCCGAGCCGTAGCCGCCGCCCAGCGACTCCGAGGTCAGAACGCGATCCGGTTCGTCCAGCAGGCCGACGAGCCAACTCGTCTCGTCGGGGCCGTCCACGTAGCCGCTGATCCCGACCAGGCCGGCACTGTAGCCGCGGGCGGGCAGCTTGGCGATCGCCGGGTCGACGGCGTCCGGCCGCTGTCCGGAGAACAGCCGGACCGGTGTCAGTCCGGCGACGGTGATCGCGTACGACGTGTGCCCGCCAGCCTCGCCGCGGCCGTCGGTGACCCTCCGGTAGCCGGCACGGACCCGGAGTTGATCATGGTCGGTGTTGATGCTGATTCTGCTGCCGGTGGCGATGATGCCCAGGTCGGTCGGGGTCTGGTCGGCCACCCCGATCAGATGCGCGGCGACGAGCTTCTGGTTGCCGACCGTGCAGCGCAGCCGGACCACCAGGAACTGCCGGTCACCGAGCGTGACTTCGGCAGCACCGGCCCATCGAGCCCTGCTGGACCGGCCGTCGAACCCTGGCGTCCGGTCGGCCTGCCGGCCGTCGACCAACCGGACCGGCGGTGCCGGGACCTCGAAACCGCAGCCGCCGGCGTACTGGAAACTCTTGGTGTCGAGGTCGCCGAGCGAGACGTCCCCCGGCCGCTTCGGCAGCGCGGCCGACGGAGTGCCCGAGCCGTTGGGGACCGGCGCCCGGGAGACCGGCGCCCTCGCGATCGGACTCGACGGGGACTCCGGGCGGTCGGAGGTTCCATCGCTCGGGCCGGAACTGCAGGCCACCAGGGCGGCACAACTGATCAGGGCTGCGGCAACGGTCCGGCCGGGGCGAATCACCCCGACACTGTAGCCGCGGGACGAAACCGTCCCGGCCCACCTCCGACCCGGGGCCGGGATGGCGTGGGCCGGGCTCCGGTCAGCCGCGGGCGCGGACGATCGTCGGCTCGTTCTCCTCGTCCGGGGCGACGTCGGTGGGGCTGCTCGGCCCCGCGGCCGTGCCGTGGTCGGCGTTCTCCGAGGACTGCTCGAGCCACTCGTACGCCTTCGGGTTCTCCGGCGCCAGCAGCCAGCGCGCGGTGTAGACCACCAACGAGACGAAACTCGCGGTGGCCAACAGCAGCAACGGCCAGACCAGGGCTCCGAGAAGTCCGGATGGCCAGCCTTGCGGCGTCTTCTCGAAGGCGAACCACCAGACGGCGACGTGGAGACCGCCGAAGAAGATCCATGCGGCAGCACTCCATCGCACCGCACGCAGCATCCGTCGCCGGTGCAACACCTGCAGCAACAGCGGATTGACTGTCTCTCTCATCGGTCCCCCTAGGGTCCGGGCTCATGAACCCATGAGTCTCATCAATCACATGGCTAACATGACCAATTCTGACGCGGAGGCCGAAGAGCCCGGGCTCCCGACCCGCGATGCTGCCGAGTTGTTATCTGGAAACCTGATCCGCGTCCGGGTGGTTTCCGACCGGCACGGTCGACTCGTCGGTGACCAGGCCGAGATCGAGCGGCGCGGCCGACGGGCGGTCCGCCTGGGTGATCAGCGTCAGCAGTTCCTTGGGCCAGATCCACTCGTCGGTGGCGGCCAGCTCGGCCGGTGTCCACCACCGGTTCTCCACCATGGTGACCTTCTCCTCCTCGGTGAAGGAGGAGTTGTCCGGTTCGAAGGCGTCGACGCGGATCAGGAAGAAGGTCTCCTGCTGGACAAGCACCTGGTCGGAATAGCCGTGATGCACCTCCCGTCGCGCGATCGGACCCTGCAGCGCGTCCTCGGTGATCTGCAGGCCGGTCTCCTCGGCGATCTCCCTGACCGCGGCCTGTCGTTCCGTCTCACCCCGGTCGATCCCGCCGCCCGGGGTGACCCACCAGCGGATGTCGGGAACCCCGGGATCGGTGTCGCAGAAGAGCAGGATCCGGTCCTGGCGGTCGACAACAAGGACCCGGGCAGCGCGCCGGCGCCGCCAGACGCGGTCGGCCGGATCGTCGGGCACGACGAAGGTGCGCGGAGGAACACTCACCGCGCCGAGGTTAGTCCACCGGGGCTGACGACCCGATGAAAACCGGTTGATCGACGATCCGTCGGGGAGTAACGTCTCGGCGCTTCCCTTCCACAGAACCAGCATCGGAGTGTCCCGCATGCCCGGAACAGCCCAACCAGACACGACCGATCACACCGAAGGCGCCGAAGGCAAAGATTCCGCCCCGGTGGATTCCACACAGCAGCCCGCCCCGCAGCGAGTCGACCCGGGATCGGCAGATACCGCTCTGGAGGCGGAACGCCGGCATCTCGCCGAATCCCGGGCGGCCCTGGCGGTGATGCGCGAACGCGTGGGCGGCCTGGACGCGGTCGGCGCCGCAGCCGTCAGCGAGGGTCCGAACGTCTCGACCGAACACCTCAAGCAGGCGCTCTACCGCCGACTGCAGTCATTGCAGGACGACCCGACCATTCCGCTCTTCTTCGGCCGACTGGACTACCAGCGGACCGACCTTCCGCCTCGGCTGTATATCGGCCGGCGCCACATCACCGGCGAGGCCGGCGGTGAACCGATGGTCATCGACTGGCGGGCGCCGATCTCGCTGCCCTTCTACCGAGCGACCCGGGACGAACCCATGGAGGTGCGACTGCGCCGCCGGTTCGGCTTCTCCGCCGGAGTGCTGACCGCCTACGAGGACGAGAATCTGGTGGCCGGCGACACCCTGGACAACTCCGACATCCTCGAATCCGAGATCGAGAAACCGCGTACCGGCCCGATGCGCGACATCGTCGCCACCATCCAGCCCGAGCAGGACGTCATCGTCCGTACCGACCTGGGCCGCTCGGTCTGCGTCCAGGGTGCGCCGGGCACCGGGAAGACCGCCGTCGGGCTGCACCGTGCGGCCTATCTGCTGTACGCCTTCCGCGACCAACTCTCCCGGCAGGGCGTGCTCGTTGTCGGCCCGAACGACAGCTTCCTGTCCTACATCGCCGACGTCCTGCCGGCGCTGGGTGAGATCGACGCCACCCAGACGACGGTCGAGGCCTTGGTCAGCAGGGCGACCGGGTTGCCGGTCGGCCGGCCGGAGGCGGCAGAGGCGGCGATGATCAAGGGTGACGCCCGGATGGCGGAGGTGATCAGCCGGGCGATCTGGAGCCATCTGCGTCCGGCCGAGGGCACGCTGGTGGTGCCGCGCGGCGCGCACCAGTGGCGGGTCGCCGCCTATCTGGCCGACGAGATCGTGGAGACGATCAAGGAACGCGGAGTCCGGTACGCCGCCGGCCGGGAGATGCTGCCGCAACGGCTGGCCCATCAGGTGTTGCTGCGGATGGAGGCCGCGGGCGACTCCCCCGACGACCGGGTGCAGAACGCGGTGGCACGCAGCAAGCCGGTCAAGGCGTACGCCGAACACATCTGGCCGGCGATCGACGCGGCGAAGCTCGTGCTCCGCCTGCTCAGCGAGCCGGAGTTCCTGGCCGAACATGCCGACGGGTTGCTGACACCGCAGGAGCAGCAGCGGGTGCTGGTGAAGAAGCCGGGCCGATCGGTGAAGACCCACAAGTGGTCGGCGTCCGAGATCGTCCTGGTCGACGAGGCCGTCGACGTCCTGAACCGGACACCGAGCCTCGGCCACGTGATCATCGACGAGGCACAGGACCTGTCGGCGATGCAGTTGCGGGCCGTCGGGCGGCGGGCCAGCACGGGTTCGGTGACGGTGCTCGGTGATCTTGCCCAGGCCACGACACCCTGGGCGACGACCTCCTGGACCGACACGCTTGATCACCTGGGCAAGCCGGATGCGGTGGTCGAGGAACTGACGGCGGGATTCCGGGTGCCGGGTGCGGTGATCGAATTCGCCGCACAGCTGCTGCCCGACATCGCACCCGATCTGACGCCGCCACACTCGGTACGCCGTACCCGTGGTGATCTTGTTCTGGCCGCCTCGACCCGGCCCTCGGTTGATCTTGCCCGCGCGGTCCGGGTGGCGCTGCAGAGCGAAGGCAGTATCGGGTTGATCACGCCCGACGCCCGGTTGGCGGAGGTGGAGAAGGCACTCGATGACGAGCAGATCTCCTATGCCGTACTCGGTCGGGAGACCAACCCGCTGGACACCGAGGCCTTCACCAGGCGGGTCGACGTCGTTCCGGCATCGATCGCGAAGGGGCTGGAGTTCGACCACGTCGTGCTCTTCGAACCTGCCGCGATCGTGGCCGGCGAGCCCGATCAGGTGACCGGGCTCCGCAGACTGTACGTGTGCCTGACCCGCGCCGTGACATCGCTGCAGATCGTTCACACCGAGCCGCTGCCGGCCCAGTTGGCAGCCGCCTGAGCGTCCCGGCCGCACCGGTAGGCGAGCCCTGCCCGGATGTTGACAGGGTCAAGGTTTGACCCACGGGCGACGACACGCCGCCGCGACCAGCCGCCGGGTCACCCTTTGATCGTCGGAATGTGCCGTCACCCCGTCGCAGGTCACCCGGCGAGTCGCAGCACTCCGCCCGACGCGTCGAGAACCACCTCGGCCCCCAAGGGCAGGGCGAGATTGCGGTCGCCGTGCCCGAACGGCGCCCGGGCCAGCACCGGAACGCCGAGATCGGCCAGCCGGTCTGTCAGCACGGCCTCGACCAGGCCGGCGTCGTCGGTCTCGGTGAAGTCACCCAGCACGACTCCGGTGACCATGGCGAACCAGCCGCTGCGGCGCAGTTGGGTGAGCATCCGGTCCAGCCGGTACCCCTCCTCGCCGACGTCCTCGACGATCACCACACTGGGCACGTCGGGCATCGGTTCGACACCAAGATCATCGGCGATCAGCGCGAGGTTGCCGCCGATCAGCCGGCCGGCGGCCGATCCCGGGACGAGCGCTGTCCCGGTGATCAACTCGGCACCCGGGGCAGGACGCCCGAGGATCAGGCTCTGCAGGGCTTCAGCCGAGGGTTTGTCGGCCAGTTGGGTACCAGTGCCGACCGGCCCGTGGATGGTGATCTGACCGAGCTCCCGGCCGATCCGGGAATGCAGCGCGGTGATGTCGGAGAAGCCGATCAGGTGTTTTGGTCCGGCGGCCCGCAGCGCATCGAAGTCCAGCAGGTCGACCATCCGCTGCGCGCCGTAACCGCCGCGGGCGCACCAGACCGCCGAGACCTGCGGATCGGTCCATGCCCTCTGCAGGTCGGCGGCCCGGTCCTCGTCGGTACCGGCCAGATAGTTCAGTCGGGGATGTTGATCATGCAGATGATCACCGGGCCGTACGGTGAAGCCCCAGCTCTCCAGGGTCTTGACGCCGCGGGCGATCCGGTCCGCCGGCATCGGACCGCTGGGTGCAACCAGACCGACGACCGATCCTGGTCCGAGGTCGTCGGGCCAGCTGCGTTGTTCCACGTCGTATCCCTCACTGCGCCAGGCGCGATCGCTTTCTCCTCCGCAGTCCGGCAGCGTACAGCTTGCCGACCAGCTCCCGGGAGCTGCACTGCTCGGCCCCGGCCGCCAGGCACTGGACGAAGCGTTCTTCGGGGATGTCGTAATGATCACCGTCGAAGGCGCCGCGGGGGATGCCCAGATCGTCGGCGAACTCCTGCAACTCGGCGAACGAGGTGTCGCTGATCAGATGCGACCAGTAGCGGCCGTGGCCGGGCCATTCCGGGTTGTCGATGAAGATCGTCATGCCGCGACGGTCAGGGTTCCGGCGTTGCCGCGGTCGCCCGGTCGACGGCATTGTCGATCAAGGTCCGCCAGCTGCGCACCAACTCGGGATCGACGTAGGCCTTGAACGACCCGGTCGGCCGGGCCGAGCTGCCGATGTGGAAGGCGCGGACGCCGGCGTTGGCCAGCCAGGGTACGTGTTCGGGCCGCAGTCCCCCGCCGGCCATGATCGTCCGGCGTGCGAAATCGTCCTGCGCTGCCCGCCGCAGCAGGTCGTCCAGGCCGTCCTCGACGCCCCGCGCCGACCCGGCGGTGAGCACCTGGTCCAACCGCGGCAGCCCGCGCAGATCGCGCCAGGCGCGATCCGGGGAGATGCAGGAGTCTATTGCGCGGTGGAACGTCCACGGGCAGTCCAACGCGTCGATCACCTCGGTGACCACCTCGACATCGATCTCGGTCAGGCCGTTGAGGAAGCCGAGCACCAACCCCTCGGCACCGACCTCGAGATACCCGGCGGCGAGGCCCTTCAACCTGACGAGTTCACCGCCGTCGGTGCTGAAACCCTCGCGCAACCGGACCATGACCCTCAGCGGCAGCGACGTCACCCGGCTGAGTTGGCCGATCAGTGCCGGCTCCGGGGAGAGCCCGTCGTGATCCATGGTGCCGACCACCTCGAGCCGGTCGGCGCCGCCGGCCTCCGCCCGTTCGGCGTCGGCCGGGTGCATGGCGATCACCTCAAGCAGCCCGGCCATGATCAATCCGCCGAACCGGCCCGGTCGAGATCCGTGATCTTCGCCAGCGACGGGCCGCGGGTGCTGCGCAACTCGACGGCCCGCTGCTCCGCGGCGGCAAAAGCCCGGATCACGTTGCCGTGAGCCATTTTCAGCAGGTCCTCCTCGCTCCAGCCGCGCTCGGACAGCGCGGTGAACAGATTCGGGTACGCCGCCACGTCACCCAGGCCGTCGGGCAATGACCCGACGCCGTCGAAGTCTCCGCCGACGCCGATGTGGTCGATGCCGGCAACCTCGCGCGCGTGCTCGGCGTGGGCGACCACGTCGTCCACCGTGGCCCGCGGCGCCGGAACGTCGTAGCTGCTGCGGAACTCCTTGACGGCGGGCCAGTCGCCAGGGTCCACGCCGGCGCGCTCCGCGGCCTCCCTGACCTGCTGGGACCACTCCCTCACCTTCGGGCTGACGAAGTCCGGAACGAAGGTGATCATGCAGACCCCGCCGTTGTCCGGCAGCCGTTCCAGGACGTCATCGGGAACGTCGCGCGGATGATCACAGACCGCCCGGGCCGAGGAGTGGGAGAAGATCAGCGGCGCCTCGGTGACGTCGAGCGCGGCATGCATGGTGGCCGGCGCGACGTGGGAGAGGTCGACCAGCATGCCCAGCCGGTTCATCTCCCGGACGACCTCGGTGCCGAAGACTGTCAGGCCGTCATGCACCGGGTCGTCGGTGGCCGAATCCGCCCAGGCCGTGTTGTCGTTGTGCGTGAGTGTCATGTACCTGACACCAAGCCGGTAGAGATCGCGCAGGGTGCCGAGCGAGTTGTTGATCGAATGGCCGCCCTCGGCGCCCATCAGCGAACCGATCGGCCCACCATCACCGGCCTTCGCGACCGCGTCGGCGAGACCGGCAGCGCTGGTGACGAGCTCGAACTGGTCGGGGTAGCGCTCGATCATCGAGTAGACGGCGTCGATCTGTTCCAGGGTTGCGGTGACGGCGCTGTCTCCGTCCAGGGAGCTGGGCACGTACACCGACCAGAACTGGCCGCCCACCTGGCCGGCGCGGAGCCGTTCGATGTCGGTGTGCAGGTCGGGCTGGTGTTGGCTGATGTCGCGGGCGCCGAAGTCGTAATCGACCTTCCGCATCGCCCAGGGCAGATCGTTGTGGCCGTCGACAACACTCAGGAATGGAAGCGTCACGCGGTCATCTTCCCACCGACCACCGGTCCCCCGAGCGATCGGTAGGTTGTCTGCGTGGCGAACCAGGATGATCATCCGCCGGTGCTGATGTGGACCGACGGCGCATGCAAGGGCAACCCCGGAGTCGGCGGGTGGGGCGTGCTGCTGCGCTACGGCCGGCACGAGAAGGAGCTGTTCGGCGGCGATCCGTTGACCACCAACAACCGGATGGAACTCACGGCCGTGATCGAGGGCCTGCGCGCGCTGACCCGACCGTCCCGGGTGGAGCTGCACGTCGACTCGTCGTACGT
>Ga0164243_10006474_pt1 | contig 17721 bp, 15 predicted proteins | sample OricompcompostOP_FD_108781 | JGI IMG/M metagenome (GOLD analysis project Ga0164243, IMG submission 108781) | Organic Plus compost microbial communities from Emeryville, California, USA - Original compost - Organic plus compost (OP) | ecosystem: Engineered > Solid waste > Mixed feedstock >... | reverse complement strand
GGCATGGAGTCCTTCACCACCGCCAACGATCTCGCGGTGATCTACCGGAATGCGTTGCGGTATCCGGCTTTTGCCGCGATCGTGCGCCAGCCGTCGTCGCTGTTCCCCACCGACGACGGGCCGAAGACGATCGTCAACCAGAACCAGCTGCTCAAGCGGTATCCGGGCACGCTGGTCGGCAAGACCGGCTACACGAACCTGGCCCGCGACACGTTCGTCGCCGCCGCGCAGCGCAACGGCAGGCGGCTGGTCGTCGCGCAGCTGTACGGCAACGGCGACCTCTACAGTCAGGCGATCCAGCTGTTCGACTGGGGCTTCGCCCAGAGCTAGCCTCTCTTCTTCCTTTCTTCCGCGAGCGTGCGTGTCTGCACACGACACGCCGGAGTTTTTGCGGCATTTGCGCACGCTCGCGACGGGGTTGACGGGTGGCCGGCGTGCGCATACCCCTGCGCATGCGCCGAAACTTCGGTTGTTGACGAATAGTCGCCGAAATCCGTCAACTTCCGTAGTTTCGGCGGTCTTTCGGCCGGACCGGGAGCCCGACCGCACGCTCGCCGGAAAGGACGGTTACGTGTAGACGCGACCGCGCAGGATCACCGCGTCGGGGTTCTTCACCACCGCGGCGCCCAGCCGGGGATCCTCCGAGAAGCACACCAGGTCCGCCGGGGCGCCGTCGACCAGCGCAGGCCGGCCCAGCCACTCCCGCGCCGCCCAACTGGCCGCGCCCAGCGCCTCGGTGGGACTCATCCCGATGCCCTTGAGCGCGTCGATCTCGTCGGCGATTCGCCCGTGCGCGACCATGCTGCCCGCGTCGGTGCCCGCGTAGATCGGCACCCCGGCCTCCCGGGCGGCGGCGATCCGCGCCGGGCACTTCTCGTGCAGATCCCGCATGTGCTGGGCGTACCGCGGGAACTTGCCCGCCCCGTCGGCGATGCCCGGGAAGTTCGCGATGTTGATCAACGTCGGCACCAGCGCCGTGCCGTGCTCGACCATCAGGTCGATGGTGTCGTCGGTCAGCCCGGTGCCGTGCTCGATGCAGTCGATCCCGGCCTTGATCAGCCCCGGCAGCGCGTCCTCGCTGAACACGTGCGCGGTGACCCGGGCGCCCTCGGCGTGGGCGGCGTCGATCGCGGCCTTGAGCACGTCGTCGGACCACAGCGGCGCCAGGTCCCCCACCTCGCGGTCGATCCAGTCGCCGACGAGCTTGACCCACCCATCGCCGAACCGGGCCTGCTCGGCCACCGCCTCCGGCAGCTTCGACTCGTCCTCCAACTCCAGCGCGAACCCGCGCGAGTAGCGCTTCGGCCGGGCCAGATGACGCCCGGCGCGGATGATCTCGGGCAGGTCGTCACGGTCGGCCAGCGCGCGGGTGTCGATCGGCGAGCCGGCGTCGCGCAGCAGCAGCGCCCCGGCGTCGCGCTCCACCTCGGCCTGAGCAACGCAGTCGTCGAGGTTGTCCAGCACACCGTGCTCCCCCAACCCGACGTGGCAGTGCGCGTCGACCAGACCGGGCAGCACCCAGCCCCCATACCCGTCAGCACCGAACACCGTCTCCGCACCGCTGACCGGCTCGGCGCGCAGCACGCCGTCGACGATCCACCACTCCACCGGCTCCCCGTCGGGCAACCCCCGACCGCGAACGTGAAGCCTCACGGCTACTTCTGACCCGGGAACTTCAGCTTCGACAGGTCGATGTCGGCCAGCCCGGGCGGCAGCTCATCGAGACCCTTGGGCATGTTCGACAGGTCCGGGAAGCCCGCCGGCAGCCCGCCCATCGCACCGAGCGGGTTGCGCACCTTCGGCGGCGTCGGGCCGCCCTTGCCCTTCTTGCCCTTCTTCTTGTTCTTTCCGGCCTTGCGGGAGTTCTTGCGGCCGAACGGCATTCCCATCTGGCCCGCCATCTGCGACATCATCTTGCGGGCCTCGAAGAACCGCTCGACGAGCTGGTTGACCTCCGCGACCGTGACGCCGGAACCGTTGGCGATGCGCAGACGGCGCGAGCCGTTGATGATCTTCGGATCGGCCCGCTCCTCGGGCGTCATGCCCCGGATGATCGCCTGGATCCGGTCGAGCTGCTTGTCGTCGACGGCGGCCAGCGCATCCTTCATCTGGCCCGCGCCGGGCAGCATGCCCAGCAGGTTGCCGATCGGCCCCATCTTGCGGATGGCCTGCATCTGCTCGAGGAAGTCCTCCAGCGTCAGCTCACCGCTGCCGATCTTGTGGGCGGCCTCCTCGGCCTTCTGCGCGTCGAAGACCTGTTCGGCCTGCTCGATCAGCGTCAGCACGTCGCCCATGCCGAGGATCCGGCTGGCCATCCGGTCCGGGTGGAAGACGTCGAAGTCGTCGAGCTTCTCACCGGCGGACGCGAACAGGATCGGCACGCCGGTGATCTCGCGCACCGACAGCGCCGCACCACCGCGGGCGTCGCCGTCCAGCTTGGTCAGCACGACGCCGGTGAAGCCGACACCCTCGCGGAACGCCTCGGCGGTGGTGACGGCGTCCTGGCCGATCATCGCGTCGAGCACGAACAGCACTTCGTCGGGATTGACCGCGTCGCGGATGGCGGCGGCCTGGCTCATCAGCTCGTCGTCGATGCCCAGGCGGCCCGCGGTGTCGACGATGACGACGTCGTACAGCTTGGCCTTCGCCTCGGCCAGGCCCGCCGCGGCCACGGCGACCGGGTCACCGGGGGCGTCGTCGGGCGCGCCCTCGGCCGACACGCCGGGATGCGGCGCGAACACCGCGACACCGGCGCGCTCGCCGACGATCTGCAGCTGGTTCACCGCGCCGGGGCGCTGCAGGTCGCAGGCCACCAGCAGCGGCGTATGCCCTTGCCCGCGAAGCCATTTAGCCAGCTTGCCGGCCAGCGTCGTCTTACCCGAACCCTGCAGGCCCGCCAGCATGATCACCGTCGGCGGGTTCTTCGCGAACCGCAGCGAGCGGGTCTCGCCGCCCAGGATCTCGATGAGTTCCTCGTTGACGATCTTGACGACCTGCTGGGCCGGGTTCAGCGCCGCGGAGACCTCGGCGCCGCGGGCCCGCTCCTTGATGCGGTTGACGAACGCACGCACCACGGGCAGCGACACGTCGGCTTCCAGCAGCGCCAGCCGGATCTCCCTGGTCGTGGCGTCGATGTCGGCGTCGGTCAGCCGGCCTTTACCGCGCAGCCCCTGCAGGGCTCCGGTCAACCGGTCGGACAGGGATTCAAACACGACGTCCAGCCTAAACGCAGTCCGGTGCGACGCGCCCGAGCAGGGCGGTTACGTTGCTCAGCTGGCCTCGGCGGCCGGTTTCTTGGGCGGCGGGGCGGGCAGCACCGCGTAGAGGTCGCGTTCCAGGTCGGCGCGGATCGAGGCGTCGGCGCGGATGCCGAACAGGTCGACCACCGAGGAGCCCAGCGTGGTCACCTTGGCCCAGACGATGTCGACGCCGTCGCGTTCGAACACCGCGGTCAGCCGCGCCAGCAGGCCGGTGCGGTCGGTGCTGCGAATCTGCACGACGAGCTCACCCGGCCGGGCGCCGTCGGACCACAGGATCACCGGCGCGGCGGTGACCTGGTTGATCGGCACCGCCGCCGGAATCTCGCCCGCGCGGGTGGTGCCGTGCTCGGCGGCGTCGCGTTCGCGGCGGTCCAGGGCCTCGAGCACGTCGAGGTCGCCGTCGAGGGCCAGCAGCAGCTGCTGGCGCAGCAGCTCGGCGGCCGGCGGGGTGCCGAACCGCGGCGAGACGACGAACGTGTTGATCGCCGAGCCCTCGTGGCTGTTGACCGACGCCGAGTGCACCCGCAGCGAGTGCAGCGCCAGCACACCGGCCGCCTTCGACAGCAGACCGCGGCGGTCCGGGGCGATCAGCGTGACGTTGTAGATGTGCGGGCTGTCGGTCTGGGTCATCTCGACGTGCACGTCGACCTGCGCGGCCAGCGAGAGGTAGCGGGGATCGATGGGATCGGGCTTCGGCAGCTCCTCACCGGCCATCACCAGCTTGCAGCGGCGGACCAGGTCGCCGATCAGGGTGGCCTTCCAGTCGCCCCACACCCCGGGCCCGGTGGCCAGCGAGTCGGCCTGGGCGAGCACCGCGAGCAGTTCCAGCAGTACCGGGTCGCCGTCGAGGGTCTCCACCACCGACGCGATGGTGGCCGGGTCCTGTAGATCGCGCCGAACGGCGGTGTGCGGCAGCAGCAGGTGGTGGCGCACCATCTTCGACAGCGTCTCGATATCCGACGGCCACAGCCCCAGCCGGGTGCCGATCTGGGTGGCCAGTTCCGCGCCGATGACGCTGTGGTCGCCGCCGCGGCCCTTGCCGATGTCGTGGCACAGCGCACCGAGCAGCAGCAGGTCCGGGCGCGACACCTGGGTGGTGAAAGCGCTTGCCTTCGAGACGGTTTCGACGAGGTGCCGGTCGACGGTCCAGATGTGCACGACGTCGCGCGGCGGCAGGTCGCGCACCGCACCCCACTCCGGGAACAACCGGCCCCACAGCCCGGTGCGGTCCAGCGCCTCGATGGTGGCCACCGCCGACGGGCCGGCGGCAAGCATCACCAGCAGATCCTTGAGCGCCTCGGCCGGCCAGGGCGTCCGCAGCTCCGGCGCGGACTCGGCCAGCCGCGCCAGAGTGGAGCCGGACATCGGCAGGCCGGTGGTCGCCGAGGCCGCCGCCACCCGCAGGATCAGGCCGGGATCGCGTTCGGGCCTGGCGTCGCGGGCCAGCACGACCTCGCCGGCGAACTCGATGACCCCCTCGTCGAGCGGTCGGCGCGCCGGGCGGCGCAGAGCCGCGAAACCGCGGCGCGGCAACGCGTTGGCCGCGGTGCGGATTCCGGCGTCGACGTAGAAGCTGATGGTGCGCGCCGCATCGGAGAGCATGCGCGCGAGGTCGAACCGGTCGCCGATATGCAGGGCGGCGCCGATCTCGTCGGCGTGCTGGGCCAGCAGCAGATCGCGGCCACGCCCGGCGACCCGGTGCAGTTCGGTGCGCACGTTGAGCAGCGCCATGTGCGCGTCGCCGAGCGAGCCGATCGGCGAGGCCGACGAGCGGTTCGGGTACACGTCGGTCAGCTGCGCGATCGCCAGCGCGTTGAGCAGCTGCACGTCGCGCAGGCCGCCGCGGCCGCATTTGAGGTCCGGTTCGGCGCGGTGGGCGATCTCGCCGCTGCGCTCCCAGCGCGCCCGGGTGTGCTCGACCAGTTCGTCGAAGCGCGAGGCGATTCCGGTGCGCCACTGCCTGCGGGCACCGCCGATCAGCAGCGAGGACAGGTCGGAGTCGCCTGCGATGTGCCGCGCTTCGAGCATGGCCAGTCCGGCGGAGATGTCCTCCCCCGCGACCTTCAGCGCCTCGGGCACCGTTCGCACGCTGTGGTCGATGCGAATGTTGGCGTCCCACAACGGGTACCAGAGCGCCTCGGCGACCTTGCTGACGGTCTCCTGGGGCAGGTTGTCGTGCAGCAGCGTGAGATCGAGGTCGGAGTGCGGGACCAGTTCGCCGCGGCCCAGTCCGCCGGTCGCGACGATCGCGAAGCCACTGGTGGGCGTGATCCCGATTTCCGAAGCCTTGGTGGTGAGCCAGAACTCGTGCAGATCCTGCAGAGCCCGGCGCAGAGAGGCCGAATCCAGTTGGCGCGCAGTGCCTGAGAGCAACTTCTCACAGGCGACGGCGAGGTCGGTGGCCGGCCGGTACGCGGCCGCCGCCGGGGCCTCCTTGCGGGAGGCTCCGGCGGCGGTTTCGCGTTTCTCGATCATCTTTCGTCATCTCCCAACCGGTGGTGCCAATTGCGTTGGAGTAAGGCCGGGAGACGACCACTCACTGGAACAGGTTGATCAGAGGGCGTCGGCTCCACGTTCTCCGGTGCGCACCCGGACCACGGTGTCGACGGGGCTCACCCACACCTTGCCGTCGCCGATCTTGCCGGTCCGCGCGGCCTGGACGATGACGTCCACCACCTTGTCCACGGACTCGTCGTCGACGACGACCTCGACCCGCACCTTCGGCACGAAGTCGACCGAGTACTCAGCGCCGCGGTACACCTCGGTGTGACCCTTCTGGCGTCCGTAGCCCTGAACCTCACTGACTGTCATACCGAGGATACCCGTCTGTTCGAGTCCGGTCTTGACGTCTTCGAGGGTGAACGGCTTGACGATCGCGGTTACTAGCTTCATGTAGTCAATCCCTTCCGAGGAAATTGTTGCCGATCAGGCGAGCTCGTAAGCGGTTTCGGCATGTTCCGTCTCATCAATGCCGGTCTCCTCGTCTTCACGGCTGACCCGCCATCCCAACGGCTTAACGATAAAGGCAATGATCGCCGTCAGGATGCCGGTGAAGATCACCGCGACCAGAGCGATGACAACCTGCACCACCAGCTGCTCGAAGCCGCCACCGTAGAACAGGCCCGTGTCGAGGGCCAGGAAGCCGATGCCGATGGTGCCCCACAGGCCGGCGACCAGGTGGACGCCGACGACGTCGAGCGAATCGTCATAGCCGAACTTGTACTTCAGGCCGATCGCCAGCGCCGACAGCGCACCGGCGATGACACCCAGGATCAGCGAACCGATCGGCGAGAGCGAACCGCACGCCGGGGTGATCGCGACCAGGCCGGCGACGATACCCGAGGCGGCACCCACGCTGGTGGCGTGGCCGTCGCGGATGCGCTCCACCAGAAGCCAGCCCAGCATCGCGGCCGCGGTGGCAGCGGTGGTGTTGACCCACACGGCGCCGGCGAGCATGTCGGCAGCGCCCTCAGAACCGACGTTGAAGCCGAACCAGCCGAACCACAGGATGGCCGCGCCGAGCATCACGAACGGGATGTTGTGCGGGCGGTAGACGATCTTGCCGAAGCCGGCGCGCTTGCCGAGCAGGATGGCCAGCACCAGGGCAGCCATACCGGCGTTGATGTGCACCACGGTGCCACCGGCGAAGTCGATCGGAGCGACGTTGGCCGACTCCGCTTCGGCGTCATACCCGAAGAGCCAGGACGCGATGCTGTTCTCGCCACCCGACAGCAGGCCGCCGCCCCAAACCATGTGGGCCAGCGGGAAGTACACGAAGGTCGCCCACAGCGCGCCGAACACCAGCCAGGTGCCGAACTTCATGCGCTCGGCCACCGCGCCGCTGATCAGGGCGACGGTGATGACCGCGAAGGTCAGCTGGAAGCCGGCCCACACGATGGCCGGGACGGTGCCGAAGCCGCCGAGGACGTACAGGGTTTCGTCACCGACCTCCTGTGTCTCCAGCAGTTGGCTCAAGCCGAACAGGGAGAAGGGGTTGTCGAAGATCCCCGCGATGTCGCTGCCGCCGGTGTGCCCGGACGAGAACGACATCGAGTAGCCCCACAGCACGTAGATGACGCTGATGACGCCCATCGCGCCGAACGACATCATCATCATGTTGAGGACGGACTTCTGTCGCGAGAGCCCGCCGTAGAAGAACGCCAGGCCCGGCGTCATGAACAACACCAGTGCCGCGGCGGTGAGTACCCATGCGGTGTCGCCCGCGCTCAACCCGTCAGGGCCGAACGGCGCGAACGCATCATCGGGTAGAGCTAGGGGTAAGGCTGAAACCACTTTGTGTGAACCTCCTTGGGAAGTGCGCCGATCGGATCGGCCTCCCGAAGAGACTCTTTTGCCGGGGTTTCACCGGTGATTCCGTTCCGTTTCCGTTAAGTGAACGGATTTCCCTGACGCGTTACGCCTGTGTTTCACGGCATGTCTGACGGCAAAAAGTAACCCCGGGCCGTCGCCGACCCGGGGTGTGAAGGGTGTAACCGGCTAGCCCAGAAGAGCCCTGCTAGCCCAGAAGAGCGTCGACGAAGGCCGCCGGCTCGAACGGGGCGAGATCGTCCGGTCCCTCGCCGAGCCCGACGAGCTTGACCGGCACACCGAGTTCCTGCTGCACGCGGAACACGATGCCGCCCTTGGCGGTGCCGTCGAGCTTGGTCAGCACGACACCGGAGATGTCGACGACCTCGGCGAACACCCGCGCCTGGGCCAGCCCGTTCTGCCCGATGGTGGCGTCGAGGACCAGCAACACCTCATCGACCTCGGCGCGCTTGCTCACCACGCGCTTGACCTTTCCGAGCTCGTCCATCAGGCCGGTCTTGGTGTGCAACCGTCCCGCGGTGTCGATGAGGATGACATCGGCGCCGTCGGCGATGCCCTTGTCGACGGCGTCGAACGCCACCGACGCCGGGTCGGCCCCCTCGGCGCCGCGCACCACCTGCGCGCCCACGCGCGACGCCCATGACTGCAGCTGGTCGGCCGCCGCGGCGCGGAACGTGTCGGCCGCGCCCAGTACCACGCGGCGCCCGTCGGCGACCAGCACGCGGGCCAGCTTGCCGACGGTGGTGGTCTTGCCGGTGCCGTTGACCCCGACGACCAGCAGCACCGATGGTTTGTCGGCGTGCGGCAGCGCCCGGATCGAACGGTCCAGGTCGGGGCGCAGCTCCTCGATGAGCACCCCGCGCAGCACCGCGCGGGCGTCAGCCTCGGTGCGCACCCCGGCGGCGGCCATCCGCTCGCGCAGCGACGCCACCACGGACTGGGTGACCACCGGGCCGAGGTCGGAGATCAGCAGCGTGTCCTCGATCTCCTCCCAGGAGTCCTCGTCGAGGTCGCCGGCGCCGAGCAGGCCCAGCATGCTCTTGCCGAGTGCGTTCTGCGACTTCGCCAGCCGGCCGCGCAGCCGCTCCAGACGGCCGGTGGTCGGGGCGATCTCGTCGAGGACGGGTGCCGCGGGCGCCTCGTCAACGGGGGCCTCCTCAGCGGGGGCCTCCTCGACCGGGGCGGGCGCCTCCTCGACCGGAGCCGGCGTCTCGACAGCCTCGACGGGCTCTGAGACGGGCTCTGGGGCCGGCTTGGGTTCCTTGACCGGTACCGGGCCGTCGGGCAGCTTCACGTCGGCGATCGGGCGCTTCGGTGCGTCGCGCGGCACGGTGGCGTCGTCGCCGACGGCGGGCAGCCCGGTGGTGTCGATCCGCTCGGCCGGTTGCTTCGGCGGGGCGCTGGGCTGCTTGGGCGGGGCGGTCGCCTGCGAGAACGTGATCCCCGACGACGCCTGATATCCGGCCGGCTTCTCCACCGCCGGCTTGGTCGGCGACTTGAGGCTGATCTGCCGACGCCGGTACCGGACGAGTCCGACGACCAGGACGGCGACCAGCAGAACGGCGATGACCGCGACTGCGATCCACAAACCTTCTGTCACCGAGCCATTGTCTCAGGGTTGCTCGGCGCCTCCCCCGCGCCCCGAAGGTGCCCCCGTCAGTTCGTCGCGGCGACCAGTTCCTGCCCGCGCATCCGCTGGCTGATCACCTGGGTGATGCCGTCGTCGCGCATGGTGACGCCGTACAGCGCGTCGGCGACCTCCATCGTCGGCTTCTGGTGGGTGATGACGATGAGCTGCGAGCGCTCCCGCAGCTGCTCGAACAGGCTGATCAGCCGGCGCAGGTTGACGTCGTCGAGCGCGGCCTCCACCTCGTCCATCACATAGAACGGCGACGGCCGGGCCCGGAAGATCGCGACCAGCATCGCCACCGCGGTCAGCGACTTCTCGCCACCCGACAGCAGCGACAGCCGCTTGACCTTCTTGCCCGGCGGCCGGGCCTCGACCTCGACGCCGGTGGTCAGCATGTCGTCGGGGTTGGTCAGCAGCAGCCGGCCCTCCCCGCCCGGGAACAGCGTCGAGAACACCTGGGTGAACTCCCGCTCGACGTCGGCGTAGGCCTCGGTGAACACCTGCAGGATGCGGGCGTCGACGTCCTCGATGACGTCGAGCAGGTCCTTGCGCGCCGCCTTGACGTCCTCGAGCTGGGTGGACAGGAAGTTGTAGCGCTCCTCAAGCGCGGCGAACTCCTCCAGCGCCAGCGGATTGACCCGGCCGAGCTCGGCGAGCTCGCGCTCGGCCTTCTTGGCACGCCGCTCCTGGGTGGCCCGGTCATACGGCATCGGCGCGGGCGCGACGACCTGCTCGCCGCGCTCCTTGGCCTGTTCGTACTCGGCCATCTCCAGCTCCGACGGCGGCAGCGGCACGTGTGGGCCGTATTCGTTGATCAGGTCGGAGGCGGCCATGCCGAACTGTTCGAGCACCTGCTGCTCGAGCTGCTCGATACGCATCGCCGCCTGGGCCTTGGCCACCTCGTCGCGGTGCAGCGCGTCGGTGAGGCTGTTGAGCTTCATGGTGAGCTCGGTGACCTCCTCGCGGGTCCGCGTCAGCGCCGCGGCGCGCTCCTGGCGTTCGGCGGCCAGCTCGTCACGCGCCTTGGAGGCCAGCGCCACCACCGCGCTGAGCCGTTGCGCGACAACGCGTCCCGACTCGGCGACGGCCGCCGCCACCGCCGCGGCGTGCTCCCGGGCCTCCCGCGCCCGCTGGGCCCGCTCCCGCGCTTCCCGCTCGGCGGTGGCGGCCCGGCGCAGCGAATCCGCCCGTCCCCGAACGGCGTTGGCGCGTTCCTCGGCGGTGCGCACGGCCAGGCGGGCCTCCACCTCGACGGCGCGGGCCGCCTCGGCGGCGGCCATGGTCTCCTGCCGGTCGACCGGCTCGGCCTCGAACATGGGCTCCTGCTGCGCGTTGTGCAGCCGCTGTTCGAGCTCGACGAGTTCGGCGACGGTGCGCTCGCGGTTGGTCTCCAGTTCGGCCCGCTGCTGGGTCAGCCGCTGGTACTCGTCGTCGGCGTTGCGGGCCTCCTGTCCGAGCCGGCCCAGCTGCTCGTAGATCGCCGAGATCGCGGCGTCGGACTCGTTGAGCGCGGCCAGCGCCTGTTCGGCGGCGTCCTGCCTGCTGGCCTGCTCGGCCAGTGCGCCCGACAGCGCCGCCGACAACTCCTCGACCTGCGCCTCGGCGGCGGCCAGTTCGTCACGGGCCTTGTCCACCTCGGAGGCGATCTCCAGGGTGCTGGGCTTGCGGTCCGACCCGCCGGCCACCCAGCCGGCGCCGACCAGGTCGCCGTCGGTGGTGACCGCCCGCAGCCGCGGATGCGCGGCGACCAGGTCGAAGGCGGCGCCCAGATCGGCCACCACCGCGACGTCGGACAGCAGCGCGGTGACCGCACCCTGCAGCCGGGGAGGGGCGTCGATCAAATCGGTCGCCCACGTCGCCCCGTGGGGCAGCGAATCCCGTTGCGCCACAGGTGGGGTGGGCCAGTCGCTGAGCATGATCGCGGCGCGCCCGCCGTCGGACTCCTTGAGCGCGGTGACCGCATCGCGGGCGGCGGCGACGTTCTCGGCCGCCACCGCGTCGGCGGCGGCGCCGAGCACCGCGGCGATCGCCGTCTCGTAGCCGTCGCGCACCTTCAGCAGATTGGCGACGGAACCGAGAAGTCCTGCGTCGCTTCGGGTTTCCAGCAGCCAGGCGGCGCCGTCCTTGCGCTCCAGGCCGACCGACAGTGCCTCGATACGGGCCCGCAGGGACGCCACCTGCCGTTCGGCGGCACGTTCGGCGGCCTGCAGCTCGGCGACGCGTTCCTCGGCCTGCTTGAGCGCGGCAACGGTGCGGTCGTGGTGTTCGTCGAGGCCGACCTCGCCGGCGTCGAGCTCGGCGACCTTGTTCTGCACGGTCTCGAACTCGGCCTGCATCTGCTGGGCCTTGGCCGCGGCCTCCTCGATCGCGTCGGTCAGCCGGGCGACGGTCTCGTCGATCGACTCGACGCGGGCACGGGTGGTGTCGACCTGCCCGGCCAGCCGGGCCAGCCCCTCGCGGCGGTCGGCCTCGGCGCGGGCGGCCTCCATGTGGGCGCGTTCGGCTTCGGCGGCCAGCCGTTCGGCCTCGGCGAGCTCGGCGCGCGCCTCCTCCAGCCGGGCCCGTGCCTCCTCGAGCTCGGTTAGCAGCTGGCGTTCCTGCTCGGCTACCTCGTCGGCCTGGGCGTCCAGTTCGTCGGGGTCGGGCCCGGTGGACATCTCGGGTTCGGCCTCGAGGTGCTGGGCGCGCTCGCTGGCGATGCGGACCGTCGCGCTCACCCGCTCGGCGAGCGCCGACAGCGCGAACCACCGCTGCTGGGCGGCGTCGGCGCGCTCGCTGAGCGCCTCGACGGCGGACTCGTGCTCGGCCAGTTCGGCGGTCCTGGCCTCCAGCCGCGCGGAGATCTCTTCGTGCTCACGTCGCAGCGTGGTCTCGGCCTGGTTGGTGTTCTCGAACTCGGCGCGACGGGTGACCAGGTCGTCGGCGGCCAGCCGCAGCCGGGCGTCGCGCAGGTCGGCCTGGATGGTCTGGGCGCGGCGGGCCATCTCGGCCTGGCGGCCCAGTGGTTTGAGCTGGCGGCGCAGCTCGGTGGTCAGGTCGGTGAGCCGGTTGAGGTTGGCCGACATCGCGTCGAGCTTGCGCAGCGCCTTCTCCTTGCGCTTGCGGTGCTTGAGGACGCCCGCGGCCTCCTCGATGAACGCGCGGCGGTCCTCTGGGCGCGACTCGAGAATCTCGGCGAGCTTGCCCTGCCCGACGATGACGTGCATCTCGCGGCCGATGCCGGAGTCGCTCAGCAGTTCCTGGATGTCCATCAGCCGGCAGCTGCTGCCGTTGATCTCGTACTCGCTGCCGCCGTCGCGGAACATCCGGCGGGTGATCGACACCTCGGAGTACTCGATGGGCAGCGAGTTGTCGGAGTTGTCGATGGTGACGGTCACCTCGGCGCGGCCCAGCGGCGGCCGTGACGACGTCCCCGCGAAGATGACATCCTCCATCTTGCCGCCCCGCAGGCTCTTGGCACCCTGCTCGCCCATCACCCAGATGAGCGCGTCGACCACATTCGACTTGCCCGAGCCGTTGGGACCCACCACGCAGGTGATGCCTGGCTCGAAGCGCAGAGTCGTCGGCGAAGCAAACGACTTGAAGCCCTTCAGGGTCAGACTCTTGAGGTGCACGACGTGTGACACTACCGCCGGAACGGCTATCGCTCGGTGAAGCCTTCTAGCGAGTCGCGCGGTTGTGTGAAGTCGGCGACAACTTTGTCGACCCGCCCGGGCGTCTGACCGCTTTGCAGCAGGTCAAGCAGGCGCTGGCAGGCGTCGCGGGAACCCTGGGCAACCACTTCGACCCGCCCGTCGGGCTTGTTTGCGGCGTAGCCGGTCAGCCCGAGTTCCAGTGCCCGCGAGCGGGTCCACCAGCGGAAGCCGACGCCCTGCACGTGCCCGTGCACCCAGGCCGTGAGGCGTACCTCAGCTAACTCCTGCATCATGCACCTCAAACGTCACTTCAGTCCCGTTCTTGAGGGTGCGGCCGACCGTGCAGACCTGGTCGATCGCGCGCTCGATGACCGTGAGGACCCGCGCACGCTCCTCGTCGGACAACCCCGACAGGTCAAGTTCCATGCGCTCCTCCAGCCGCGGGTAGACCTCGCGCTCGCGGTCGGCTGCCCCCGACACCCGGACGGTCACCTGGTAGTCCTCCCCCAGCCGGCGCTGCAGGGGGATGTCGCTGGCCATCCCGCTGCAGGCGGCCAGCGCGATCTTCAACAGCTCGCCGGGGGTGAAGACGCCCTCGACGTCCTCGCTGCCGATCAGTACCTCCGCACCGCGCGAGCTGCGCCCGGTGTACCGCCGCGCACCCGTGCGCTCAACCCACAGTTCGGTCATGACATCCCTTCATCCCTCATCCGCGAGCGTGCGTGTCAGCACACGACACGCCGCTGATTCTCGACGGTTTGCGCACGCTCGCCACTGTGCGAGCGTGCGCGAAAGGCTGAAAATTCCCGGCGTGTCGTCGACAGACACGCACGCTCGCGCACAAAAAAGAAAAGGTCATCGGGTCAACCTCGGGCGGGGTTGGCAGCGCGGACAGTAGAACGACGAGCGGTTCATGAACTTCTCCCGCCGCATCACCGCCCCGCACCGCCGGCACGGCTCACCCTCGCGGCCGTAGGCATCCAGCGACCGGTCGAAGTAGCCCGACTCGCCGTTGACGTTGACATACAACGAGTCAAACGACGTCCCGCCCTGGGCCAGCGCGTCACGCATCACGTCGGCGGCGTGGTCGAGCAGCGCGGCCAGCTTCGGCCGGCTCAGCGACGACGCCACCCGGGCCCCGTTGATCTTGGCGCGCCACAGCGCCTCATCGGCGTAGATGTTGCCGATCCCCGACACCACGGTCTGGTCGAGCAGCTGGCGCTTGATCTCAGAATGCTTGCCGCGCAACACCTTCACCACAGCGTCGCGGTCGAACCGCGGGTCGAGCGGGTCCCGGGCCAGATGCGCCACGGGCAGCGGCACCTCGCTGCCGTCGACGCTGACCATGTCGGTCAGCATCCAGCCGCCGAACGTGCGCTGGTCGACGAAGTTCAGCCGGGTGCCGTCGTCGAGCAGGGTCGCGATGCGCAGATGGTTGGCATTGGGCACCTCACCGATCAGCATCTGACCGCTCATCCCCAGGTGCACCACCAGCGCCGAGCCGTCGTCCAGCGTCAGCCACAGGTACTTGCCGCGCCGCCCGGTGCCGACGATGCGCGACCCCAGCAGCCGGGCGGTCAGGTCGGCCGGTCCGGCCTCGTGCCTGCGCACCGCACGCGGATGGTGCACCCGCACCGCGGTGATGGTCTTGTCGACGACATGGGCGGCCAACCCGCGGCGGACGACCTCGACCTCGGGTAGCTCAGGCATCAACCTCGGCGGTCAGCGCGTTCCACGCCGCCGCGGCCGCCTTGAGCTCGGCCTCCTTCTTGGTGCGCCCCACGCCCTTGCCGTACTCGGTGTCGGCGACGACGACCGTCGCGGTGAACTCCTTGTCGTGATCCGGGCCGGTCGAGGTCACGACGTAGGCCGGCGCGCCCAGTCCGCGCGCGGCGGTCAGCTCCTGCAGGCTGCTCTTCCAGTCCAGCCCGGCGCCCAGCGTCGGCGCGGTGTCGAGCAGCTCGGCGAACAGCCGCAGGATCACCTCCCGGGCCACCTCGATACCGTGCTCGAGATAGATTGCGCCGAGCAGGGATTCGACACCGTCGGCCAGAATGCTGGCCTTGTCGGCGCCGCCGGAGTTCTCCTCGCCCTTGCCGAGCAGCAGGTGCGCGCCCAGCCCGACATCGGAGAGCTTGCGCCCGACGTCGGCCAGCGCCTGGGTGTTGACGATGCTGGCGCGCAGCTTGGCCAGATCGCCCTCGGAGCGCTCGGGATGACGGTGGTAGAGCTCCTCGGTGATGGTCAGCCCGAGCACGGCGTCGCCGAGGAACTCCAGCCGCTCATTGGTGGGCAGGCCACCGTTCTCGTACGAATAGCTGCGGTGGGTGAGCGCGATGGTGAGCAGTTCTTCGGACAGTTCGACTCCCAGCGCCGCCAGCAGCGCGGCCCGGTCACTCACTGCTGCCCTCATCGAACATGTTGGCCAGCTTGGCCCACCGCGGGTCGACCTTCTCGTGGTGGTGGCCGGGCTCGGCCTCGGCGAGTGCCACCCCGCACTCCGGGCACAGGCCCTCGCAGTCCGGGTTGCACAGCGGGACGAACGGCAGCGCCAGCCCGACCGCGTCGATGATCGGCTGCTCGAGGTCCACGGTGTCGGGCCGGCCGCTGGCGCCGACCCGGCCCACCTCGTCGGCCTCGGTGGTCTCGTCGGTGGTGCTGTCCGGGTAGGCGAACAGCTCGGTGAGCCCGATCTCGACGTCACCGGTGATCGGCGTCAGACACCGCGCGCAGTCCCCCGCCGTCGGCGCCGACACTCGACCGGTGACCAGCACCCCCTCCGACACCGACTCGAGCCGCAGGTCCAGCTCCAGCGGCGCGCCCTCGGCGATCGCGATCAGGTCCAGGCCGATCCGCAAGGGGCTCGACACCGTCTCGTGGACAGCGATCATCGACCCGGGTCGTCTGCCGAGCCGGGCGATGTCGATCACGAGGGGCGATTGAGACGCGCGGTGAGCCCCCGCGTGGGCATGCGTCGCCATGGTGTCGATTTTACGGCGACGGCCCGACTGCTCAGCGAGTCGCGTAGTCGCGGGCGGCGTAGTCGTGGGTGCCCGCGGCGGTGCGCAGCTGGTGACGACCCCGGCCGACCGAGCGCAGCGTGCCGTTGAGGAACTCCTCGAACTCGGCGAGCTTGCTGTCGACGTAGATGTCGCACTCCCCGCGCAGCCGGTCGGCCTCGGCGTGCGCCGCGTCGATCAGGCGGGTCGCCTCGGCGGTCGCGGTCTGCACGATCTCGGTCTGCGAGACCAGCCGCTGCTGCTCCTGATGCCTTCCTGAACGGCCTTCTCGTAGGCCAGGTTGCCGCTCTCGATGAGCCGGTCGGCCTCGGTCTTGGCCCGCCCGGTGCTGGCCTCGTACTCGCGGCGCGCGGTGGCGGCCAGCCGCTCGGCCTCCTCGCGGGCCTGGGTAACCATCTGCTCGCTGTGCGCGCGGGCCTCGGCGACCATGCGGTCGGCCTGAGCCTTCGCGTCGGCCAGCAGGCGGTCGGCCTCGGCGCGGGCGTGGTTGATCATCGAATCGGCCTCGGCCGACGCGGTCGACACCATCGAGTCCGCGTGCTCCTTGGCCTCGCGCAGCATGGTGTCGCGGGCGTCGAGGACGTCCTGGGCGTCGTCGAGCTCACCCGGGATGGCGTCCTTGATGTCGTCGATCAGTTCGAGAACGTCGCCGCGGGGCACGACACAGCCCGCCGTCATCGGCACACCACGGGCTTCTTCAACAATCGCGCTCAGTTCGTCGAGCGCCTCAAAGACTCGGTACACGGCAACACCCTCCAGGCGTAGTGGTCGGTTACCAGTGTGCCTGGTGTTACTCGTGTGACTCGTGTTTTCCGCTTCGGTGTGTCGCACCGAATGTTTGCCACCGGCTACTTCAACACCGGCTACGTGAACGCGCGGCTACTTGAAGGCGGCGCCGATCAGATCACGGGCGCGGTCGAGCATCGAGGCGAACGGCCCGAGCGCGAAGTTCGCCTTGGCCGACTCCACCCCGGCATGCGGGTGCGTCGGGGCGATCGACTCGGCGGCCTGCACCGCACCGACCATCCGCTTGAGGTCGGCGGCGCTGAGTTCCTGCTGCAGCGCGCCGAACTCCTCGGCCTCCTCGTGGGCGGCGTGCTCGAGCACCAGGTCGCGGAACTCGGTGAGCGCGTCGATGAACTCCGCGGAGCCGACGTCCATCTTCTCCAGCTGCGAGAGCACCTGCTTGGCCTGGTGCTCCTCCTCGAGCCGGGCGTCGACGATCTCGTCGCCGCCGTCAAGGGTGGCGCGCGCACGCGGGTGCAGCACCATCTCCTCGGCGGTCTCGTGCACGGCGAGCAGCTGGCGCAGATCGGCGAACGCCTCCTCGCGGGCCTCGGTCCCGGACGCACCGAGCACCTCGTCGAACAGGTCCTTGATCAGGTTGTGCTGATCGGTGAGAAACCGCACCACGTCGTCGGTGTTCTGGACGAATGTCTCGGCCATGGAAAATCCTCCTGCACATCGGGCTGTGCAGGGCCGAGTACCCGGGGCGGCCCCGGCTAACCCCGCCGTGAACCCCTCAGCCCCTGCCGAGCTTCTGCTGGACGCGCGCGTACACCGGCGCCGGCAGCAGCTCCGAGACGTCTCCGCCGAGGCTGGCGACCTCCTTGGCCAGCGACGACGACACGAACGAGTACCGCGGGTCGGTCGCGACGAAGAACGTGTCCACCCCGGCGATGTGCTTGTTCATCTGCGCCATCTGCAGCTCGTACTCGAAGTCCGTGCCGGTGCGCAGCCCCTTGACGATCGCGGTCAGGCCGCGCTCGCGGACGAAGTCGACCACCAGCCCCTGCCCCGACTCCGCCCGCAGATTCGGCAGGTGCGTGGTGGACTCCTCGATCATC
>Ga0164243_10006473_pt1 | contig 17721 bp, 8 predicted proteins | sample OricompcompostOP_FD_108781 | JGI IMG/M metagenome (GOLD analysis project Ga0164243, IMG submission 108781) | Organic Plus compost microbial communities from Emeryville, California, USA - Original compost - Organic plus compost (OP) | ecosystem: Engineered > Solid waste > Mixed feedstock >... | reverse complement strand
TGAGGACGAAAGCGGCGTAGAGCGTCCGGCGATGTACGAAGGACAAAATACGCAGAACAAGCTTTGGATCCAACTTACCGGACTTGACCGGCTCAACCCACAGAATGCCCAACAGCCGGATGGGTTTTTCGATTTCCTGCCCGGTATTACCATTGACCCGGAAAGGGGCCGCATCATGTTTCCCCTGGTAGAACCTTTTGGAAGCGATCTTGCACGTCAATTCCAGCAGGGCTCTGAACAACTCCTTATAGAAAAATACACCTTTCAGGCACTATACGATTCCACGAAAGTCATCGCCCAGCAGTACTTCCCCAATCAAAATCGCTATCTAATAAAGGGGTCCTATGAGTCGGAAGTCGGTACAGAGTTTCAATTGGGTGCGATCAATGTACCCCACGGATCCGTTCAGGTATTTGCCGGTCCGGCTCCGTTACAGGAAGGAGTAGATTTCATGGTTGATTATGATATCGGCCGCGTTCGAATCCTCAATCAGGCGTTATTGCAATCGGGGCAACCCATACGCATCAAAATGGAAAACAACCAACTGTTCGGTTTGCAACAACGCACCATGCTAGGCGGTCGGCTTGACTTCCAGGCGAATGATAAGTTGCACCTCGGGGGAACCATTATGAATTTGACGGAGCGGCCACTCACCCAAAAGGTAAATATCGGAGAAGAACCCATTTCCAATACGATGTGGGGGTTTGACCTTTCCTATAATTCGGCTTCTCGCTGGCTCACCCGCATGGTTGATAAAATCCCCTTTCTAGACACCAAGGAGCCTTCCTCGATCTCGTTCTACGGAGAATTCGCGCAACTGCTTCCGGGGCATCCCAAGGCGCTTAATTTTGCCGGGACGCGAAGCGGAATCACCTATATCGATGATTTCGAGAACAGTCGCTCTTTTATTGACCTTAAGGGCGCGTACAATTGGCAACTGTCCGGCACTCCTCAGCTCTTCCCCGAATCACAATCCATGGAAAGTCTGGATTACGGATTCAACCGGGCTCGGTTGGCATTTTATAATATCGATCCGATATTCTACCGGAACATTAATCTTACGCCCCGAAACATCAATGGTGCGGAGCTATCTGATCACCGCGTTCGGGAGGTGCTGGAACAGGAGGTATTTCCATTCCGCGAGTCTACAACAGGATTACCGATATTTCTGTCTACGCTGGATCTGGCATTTTATCCGACTGTACGCGGACCGTATAATTTCACAACCGCGGGTGTGAACCCGGATGGTACCCTCACCAATCCCCGCAGTCGATGGGGTGGTATGTTCCGTAAAATTGATGCCCCCGACTTCGAATCACAGAATATCGAATTCATCGAAATATGGATGATGGATCCTTTTCTTACCAATCCGGGCTCTCAGGGTGGGGATTTATATTTCAACCTTGGCAACATCTCGGAAGACATTCTGAAGGATGGTCGTAAAGCGATGGAGAACGGAATGCCTCCGTCGGGTGATCTCTCTCAGGTAGACGAAACCCATTGGGGGAGGGTTCCCCGGAACCAACCGGTCATTCAGGCGTTTGATAACGATCCGGCAGCACGGGCACGGCAGGACATCGGGCTGGACGGATTGAGTGACGCTGACGAACGTACATTCCACAGCAGTTTTTTGAATCAACTACAGGGATTGCTTAACCCTGATGCCGCTCAAGAACTTGCCAACGATCCATCGAGCGACAATTTCCAATATTTCAGAGGACCCGAGCTCGATAATCAAAATGCAGGCATACTCAAGCGATACGAACGGTTCAACGGTCCGGAAGGGAATTCCAAGACACCGGAACAATCTGTCGGGGTGGAGACGTCGGCATCCACGCTACTTCCTGATGGCGAAGACATAAACCGCGATAATAACATGAATGAGGCCGAAGAATATTACCAATATCGGGTTTCGCTTCGGCCTCAGGATATGCAGGTGGGTAAGAATTTTATTTCGGATATGCATACGGCCGATGTAACCCTTCGGGATGGACGGAAAACCCAGGTGAAGTGGTACCAATTCCGTATTCCACTTTCACAATACCAGGAACGTATCGGCGACATCCGTGACTTCAAATCCATCCGGTTTATACGGATGTTTATGACGGATTTTGCAGACACGGCTGTGGTCCGAATGGCGCAATTGCAACTGGTTCGGGGTGAATGGCGGCGGTATAATTCGGAGAACAATCATGCCAAAGTCATCGCCGATCCGGCTATGGGGAACGTACCTCTCGACAATTCAACCCTAGAGGTAGCGGCAGTCAATATTGAACAAAATGGCAATCGACAACCGATTCCGTATGTGGTTCCCCCAGGCATTGAGCGTCAATTGGATTGGGGTAACCTAAACAACAATGTACAGCTTAACGAACAATCACTGTCACTGGATGTAAAAAATCTGAGGGACGGCTACGGGCGGGCCGCGTACCGCACGGCGACCAACGATTTCCGCGCTTATGGCCGTTTGCAGATGTTCATTCACGCCGAAGGCATGTACCTTCAGGACGGCGACTTTAGGGCGTTTATCAGGGTTGGTACCGATGATCAATATAATTACTATCAGTATGACATGCCGTTGAAAATCACCCAACCCGGAACGCGGGATGCCGAGCTGATCTGGCCTCAGGAAAACCGGATGAATATTCGCATCAGCATCTTTCAGGAAGCGAAGGAAGCACGGAACCGTGCGATGCGTGATGGCCAACCCTGGCCCGTAAATGAGCCCTTTACGTTCTTTGACGGAGAGAACCGGGTAACGATTGTGGGCCAGCCCGACATCAGTAAGGTTCGCTTTTACATGCTCGGTGTCATGAACCCACTTCGGGGAAGTGATGCAGCCAGCCCCCAAGACGACGGGCTGGATAAGTCCGGCCTGTTTTGGTTCAACGAGATGCGTCTGACCGACTTTGACGATAAAGGGGGTTGGGCGGTGACCGCGCGCATGAATGCACAGCTTGCAGACTTTGCAAACGTAACCCTCTCCGGCAGCAAAAGCACGGTAGGTTTTGGTTCCATTGAACAGCGGATCGGTGAGCGCAGCCGCAGCGATGATTTATATTTTGACTTGGCAACCAGTGCAGAATTGGGCAAATTTTTTCCTGTCAGCTATGGCCTGCGCATTCCCTTGTTTTTCAGCTATACACGCCAAGTGGGAACGCCGGAATACAACCCACTAGTGCCGGATATCGAACTCAACAGCGCTCTGGCCAATCTTTCGCGTAACCAGCGGGACTCCTTACTCCGCGCTACCCAGGATTTCTCTGTCCGGAGGAGCTTTAACTTAACCAACGTACGTAAAATCCGTACGAATATTGAGAAGTCGGTTAGGCCGTGGGACATAGAAAATTTCAGTGCCACTTATGCTTATTCCCAACATTACCATCGCGATTACCTGACGGAAGTCGCCCTGCAAAAGAATTACCGGGCCGCGCTCGACTATACTTTTGCCAGCAGTGACGATATTACCATCGAACCTTTCAAAAAGTTCATCAAGAGTAAACATCTGGGAATTTTGAGCGATTTTAATTTTAATTTGATGCCGTCGCTGCTGAACTTCCGGATCGATGTAAACCGGGTATACAACGAAAATACCCTCCGCGAAAACAACTCCGCGGATAATTTCCTCCCCAGCATGGGAACGCTGTTTAACAAAAATTTCACAATGAACCGGATTTATGGCATTAGTTGGAACCTTTCGAGTTCTTTGAAACTTGATTTCAATGCAACCAACTATGCCATTGTAGACGAACCGGACGGCCGGATGAATGGTTTAAAACGGGATACGCTCTGGGAAAATTTCTGGCGGCTTGGGCGCACCACCGACTATAACCACATGATGAACATTACTTATACGGTACCGGTTAATAAACTTCCGGGACTCGACTGGGTCAACGTAGACGCCCGATACGGCACCCAATTCAATTGGCAGACCGAACCTTTGTTGTCGTTGCGCAGCGATGAGATTAACATGGGCAACAGCATCCAGAATTCCCGCACTGTACAGGTGAACCCCACTCTGAATATGGTGGGCTTATACAATAAATTTGGGTTTATCCGAAACAACGCGGGGCTGGACGTTTCCGGCACGGCAGCGTTCTTTACCGGCTTATTGACCAGTATCAAAAACATCAATGCGGCCTTTACACGGGTACAGAACACCTTTTTGCCCGGGTATACGCCGCGCACCAACCTATTGGGTTATGATTTTGATCAAAATGCTCCGGGTTGGGGTTTCCTATTCGGCAGCCAGCGCGATATCCGTGCCCGTGCCGCAAGCAATGGGTGGATCACGACGGACACCCTTCAAACTCAGCTCTACATGACGTCGCTCACCGAGGACTTCTCAATACGCGCCATGCTGGAGCCTCTCCGGGATCTTACCATAGAGCTTACAGCTGTAAAACTGAACAACCAAAATTATTCGACCTCGTTTCAATATTCTGGTCAGAGCGGCGATTTCGAAAGCCTTACGCCCGTCACTACCGGCAATTATAGTATTTCTTATGTAACTATTGGAACCTCTTTTAAAAACCACGATGCCTTATTCCGTACTTTTGAACGCTTCCGGCGACCTATTTCCAGGCGCTTGGGTCAATTGAACCCCAACTCCTCGGGAGAAAAAGATGGCTTTGCTGACGGCTATGGCCGAACCGCTCAGGATGTCGTTGTAAACGCATTTCTTGCTGCCTATCGTGGTAAAGACGCCGCTGACATCAAACTGGATGGTTTCCCCAAAATCCCCTTTCCGAATTGGAATGTAACCTACAACGGACTAAGCAAAATTCCGTTATTTACCGAGTTTATTACATCCCTCACATTGCATCACGGTTACAATACCCGCTATTCCGTTAACGGCTATAATTCATTAATACGGTACGGAGAGACTAACGGTTTCCCATCTGAACGTGATGTAAACGAGAACTTTTTACCCAAATTCCAGTTCCAACAGATTTCGATTTTTGAACAGTTTACTCCCCTACTTGGGTTCGATGCCCGGTTCAAGAACAATGTCACTGCTAATGCGGAGTACCGCCGGGCGCGTACTCTCAATCTGAGCCTCCAAAACAGCCAGCTTGCTATGCTTAGTGACCAATCGTTTGTATTTGGCGCTGGGTACCGGGCTACTGGATTCCGGATGCCTTTCGGATGGTTCAACAACTTCAAAATGAACAATGACCTTAACTTCCGATTGGACGTGTCATTGAACGACCTGAAAACGCTGGTTTATCGTTCAGACATCAACCAATCGGAAGTATCGGCCGGCAATAAGAGTATATCGTACCGACCTTCGGTGGACTATGTGATTAATCAACGGTTCAATATACGCCTGTTCTTTGATAGCAATTCTGTGCGTCCCTATACATCGCAGACATTTGCAACGTCATACGCTAACTTTGGGTTTAACCTCAGGTTAATGTTACAATAAAAATAAGGCCTGCTGTCTCCTTAGCAGGCCTTATTCATTAATCGGATGATGATGTTTTATTTTACCAATGTACCCCATAGGCTGATTTCAGCCAACAAAATCCTGGGGGGTTGCGTAGGATTAAAATGTTCCAGACTTCTGAACCGGACGTATCGCACCGTTGCATTCGGGTCAAACGAATCGCCGGGAACAAACTCGAATTCCAATCCGACGTCTGAAAGTGCGATATCCTCATTGGTAGGGGCCTGCCAGGGATCGGCAATACCATTGCCCGATGGCTGAATACATTCAAATCTTCCGAGAAGCGTCCAACTGTCGTCCAGATTACCATCCGGACCTGGGTTTACCGATCCGTAGATTTCAAACACCCTTGGATGACCACGGGTCCAACGGTCGTCGTTGTTATTCCGTGGCCATAACTTCATCCTACTCAATTTTGCTTTCAGTCCCAAATCCCAGGTAAAGGTACCTGGCAAAGCGATGGGATCTGCCGAGTGCATGAAGTTGGTCATGTTATCATCCCACAAATTGGATAACGGGTAACTGCCGTTGATATCCATATCACCCGGCATAGTCTTGCTAACCCACGTTGCCTTCGGAATCAATACCTCCGGGTCAATCACCGTTTCAACGGCCGCCGCCTGGAAGACATCGATTGCCAGCGAATCCGGCTTATGCGTAGTACTGTACGATAGGGGCTTTTCGATATCGAATTTAGGAAGTACGGTTTCGGTTTGTGAGGTATCAACGTTCGTGGTCCGGCTCGTGCCATTACTATCCGTCCAGGTTAAGCGAATCCCTACTTCCGAGCCACCTACCGGTCCCCAATTCAGTTTAAGGTCTTCCCCGTCATAATAGGTGCTTTTCAGTAACCGGTTCGTCAGCATGCTCCGGTAACTGTCTCCGTATACAGTGCCCAATATTTCAATGGGGATAGACTTATTACCTTCCTCATCATACGTGTGAATCATAAAGGAGTACGTACCCTCCCTGATGGGATCAATCACGTAGCTAATCGTATCTAGGTCCACCTCAACGGGTAGTTCAACGGAGTCCGTGTAATTATTCCAGAAAATCCGGGCCCTTTTTATTCTGGGGTCCGTACCCCTCAGCCAAGATATTTTGATCCGGTTATCCCCCGGATACGTTACCGGTTGATGTGCCGGTCCCGGATACACATTCCCGTTGGGCACAATGAAATCCTTATAAATATCCGATTGGCTATCGCATGAAGAAAATCCCAGTATAATCCCCATACAGATGACAAACAATGTATTTTTCATCATTATGATTTTAATGATCTCGTTAGTTGATTAGTTCTCCCCAAAAGCTCAATTCCTTGATGTGAACCGTTGAAAATGCTGCATTGGCATACGTAGATACCGTTCTAAACCGGATGTACCGTACCGGTGTAAAAGGAGCGGGTGCGAAATCGCTCACGGCAAACTCAAATTCAATGCCCTCATCCGCAAAGGCGATGTCTTCCTGTGTAATTTGTGTTCCCGGCCCCGATGGTTTCAAACTTTCAAACCGTCCGAGCGGTATCCAGCTGTCGTCCAGCTCTCCGGTGGGATTAGGTGATACGGATCCCCAAATTTCGAAAACTTTAGCATGGCCCCTCTTCCACCGGTCGTCTGCATGCCCACGGGGCCAATATTTCAACCGGCTTAATTTAACGGTCCTTCCGAGATCCCACGTAATGTTGTGGGGAAGCATTTGGGTTTCCAAGCCATGAAATCCATCTACATCATAATTCTCGTCCCATATTCTGGTAACCGGATAGCTGGCATTTACAGGGGGGATATCCCCTGGCAGGGTATAATCTCTCCAAGTTGATTTGGGAATAAACTCCTCAAACCACGGAGTTACTTTTTCCGTCAATGTGTCGGAATAATTTCCCCACCGGTCGCGGATGTACATTGAAAATTCGTGTTCAACCGGATCAAGTCCGTCGACGCCTCGATACGTGAATGTTCCTTTCGGAGCGGAGGTATAATAAGTGATTAACTCACTTTGATAGCCTTGATCTGCCGTATCCGCCATCAGCACAATCGCTAGGTTCGCTTGCTCAGGATTTTCAAAATCGATAGCGACCCCTCCGAACGTGTCTCTGAATTTCTTCGATACCAATCGTACCGGAGATACCGTTGGGTTAATCTGTACCACCAAAGGAGTTGATTCTTTTTCGTTTCTCCCTACGGAATATAGCTTGATCTCGTACGTATCGGGAGTGCCGAACCCCTCTAGGACCAGCGAATCTTTGAAGTATGAGGACTTGGTCTGCCGGATTACTCCCGGCTGGATCTCATATTCGGCACGCACATAGAGCAGATTCTTATCTACCGGTAACGTATATTTTAACAATGCGCCACCAGGCCTATTCTCTACGGTTACATTGGTCACTTGGCCGGGCGCCGGTGCAGCATCATCAATAAAGTCAATGCGCCCCTCTTCCCGGCAACTGATCCACAAAACCGAAATTAGTATAATAGTAATAGCTATAATTCTATTTTTCATGATCGGTTATTTTAACATTACCATCCAATATTTTGCACCAAATTGGGATTCACCTCGATATCACTGGTTCTAATAGGCCAGAAATAATCACGAATCCCAAATTCCTGCTTCAGCAAAAGCTGGGGTTGATACATCAGCTTGTTAACTTCCTCTTCGGTACCGTCAATGGTAGATACCATCATGTTCCATCCCATCAACGGGGTATGGTACTCGTTGGGTGCAGTCTTCCAACGCCGTATATCCCAAAAACGTTGCCCCTCAAAGGATAGCTCTATCATGCGTTCTCTCTGTAAAATCTCACGCATACCAGCCTGGGTGTTGTATTTCTGATTATTGGTATAGGCGTTCCAGGATTCCTTTACTCCTTTAAGTCCGGCGCGGGCTCGGACCAGGTCGATGTATCGAAACAATTCCGAACTATTGGCTCCGTTAGGACCTTCGGCCTCGTTAATAGCTTCAGAATATAGAAGATAGAGGTCGCTCAACCGCATAATAGGCCATGCGTAGCTAAGAGAAGATATGTTATTGATGGCATTAAGCTGCGCCTCGTACGGAATGAATTTCTTGGGAATATAGCCGGTCCAGTTACCTTGACCTTCCGTGCCGTCTGTTTCTCCAATTTTAAAGCCTAGGTAACGTAGCGATGATGCGTCCTTATCATTGTATTGTCCGGCACCAAACCATACGCCTCCATCAAAACCTACCCATGCATAAAAACGCGGTTCACGGTCAAAGTGCATATCCACCGTGGTCCTACCCTGCCGGATATAGAGCTTGTCTTCGGCTTGTGCGGTACGCAGGTTGTAGAGATCCCCGATGTTCCGTGTCTTATCTTCATTGAGCGGCACTCCGTTCTCTGTGTAAAACATTTCGGCAATTTTAATCGGCATTCCCAACCATTTACAGATGTCATTGCTATTAACGTATGCCGGATTGAGTTTTGGCATCGAGGCATGGATCATTCCGCCACTGGTTGGAGTAGATATCATTTGGGTGTTGGCCCAAATAATCTCACTGCTGGAACGTGAATTAAAGGCATTTCTAAGTGTCACGTTTAAGACGGTGGTGTCGTTATACCGGTTCGCTGCATCTTCGAATTTATATAACATAATACCGGCGTCATGGCAAATATCGATCGCCTCTTTACAAGCTGCCATGGCCGCTTCCCATTTTTCCGGCCTGAATTCTGTATTGAAAAGTGGGGTTCCGTCGTGGTTTCTCAAGGTAGCCTGGTCATTATTACCGTTAAATAAGGGGCTTGCCGCTGTGACCAGTACTTTTGCCTTTAACGAAAGAGCAATGGGCTTAGTAATACGTCCATAATCGCTGGCCGGATCGAGTACGATCGTGGGCAGCATATCGCCCTGACATGCTTCATCCAACAATTGTACAATGTAATTGAAACATTCGTCAACCGGTTCCCGTTGCACTTTCACAGCATACACATCTGCATCCACCGGCATATTTTCCCGGACAAGCGGAATAGCGCCATACATCTGCACCAGACAGAAATGATAATAGGCTTTCAACACTTTTGCTTCAGCGGTCCATTGCTCCCGTTCCCAAGCGGGTAAGTCAGGAACCAAATCCACGTTTTCCAAAAAAGTATTACAAACGCGTAATGCCTCAAACATTCGATTCCATCTCGGAAGTACCGGAGCGGAGGCGTTTTGTAATCCTTCACTTATATCAAGCCCAGCAAGCGAAAAACGGTTGGAGAAATGAGTCGTTCTTCTCGTCCAGATGTCGTCACCGCCTAAAGTAGCCGGGTCGTCAGCCCCCCCGTTTTTGGGCATATACGAATAACCCGTCGCTAAATATTTAAGAGCCTGTTTTCTCGAATTGAATGCCATATCTAAGGTTGCAACGCCGTCAGGCACCACGTCCAGCCAGTTCCCGCAACCAGTTAAGCACGATACAGCTGCTAATAGTATAATTCTGAACTTTTTCATGTCTCAAATGGTTCTCTAGTTAATAGAAAGATTTACCCCTAAATTAAACACTCGCTGGTTGGGATAACCCAATCCGTTGCCAGCCATTTCCACGTCCCACATTTTAAATTTGCTAAAGAGCAGCAAATTGGTTCCACTGAGATAAAACCGGAGGTTACTCATACTCCACCTTTCTGACAGTCGTTGCGGAATAGTGTAACCAAACTCGGCCTGTTTAAGACGCAAAAAGCTACCATCACGCATGAACCAGGTGCTAGTTGCTACATTATTTGAATTTAATGTCGGACTTAGTCTTGGCCACAATGCATATACATTTTGATTTTCTTCAGACCAGTAGCTATCGGCGTAGTCTTTAAGGATCTGAGCCTCATTAATAAATGGAGCTGTACCGGCGGCATCAATCCAGAATGACTGTCGGGCCGCTCCCTGGAAAAAGACCGATAAATCGAACCCCTTGAAGCCCATGGAAACTCCAAAACCGTAAACCACTTCAGGAACAGTCGGATGACCAAGCGGTACCCGGTCAGCTTCTGTAATTCTGCCATCGCGGTTTACATCCAGGTACTTGATATCACCACCGCCATATTCTGAAGTGCCTATATATTGCGGGGGCGAACCAGCGGCCTCGGCGTCATCGACAAAAAGCCTTTCAGCAATATATCCGGTTACCTGATTTAATGACAAGCCTACTCTGGACCGCCAGGGTTCATTGTATTCCGGTTCTTCAAACACGTCATACCTGCTGGTTGCATAGGTAAAATTGGCCCGTGCAGAAGTCCAGAAATCTGGATTCCAACTTTTCTGGTATTCCAGCATCATATCTACCCCTTTGCCCGACGCTTCACCTACATTGGCTCGCGGCGTAGCCGTCAAGCCCATGGTGCTGGGAATACTCGACCTGGTCATCAAAATATTGTCTCTTTTTTCTGTAAAATATTCCGCAACAACACTCAGGTCGTTCCACAAACCTAATTCGAGCGCAAAATTTTGCTTATACGATTTTTCCCAGGAGATATAGGGATTGGCATACCGGTTGATTGTGATACCGTTGTAGTACGTATTGTATTCCTGTCCAAACACAGCTCGTCTGCCAGGATCGTCCATATTCACTTCAGAGAGATAGAAAAACCGGTCAATTGCCGTACCGATCTGGTCGTTGCCTATTAGTCCGTAGGAATAGCGCAGCTTCAGGTTATTAACAACGGGTTTGATGTTTTCCCAGAATCCTTCATTCGATACGAGCCAGGCTGCTCCGGCGGAAGGAAAGAAGCCAAAGCGGTTATTTTTATCAAACCGCTCGCTTCCATTATATCCGAAGTTAAATTCCGCAAAATAGCGGGAATCATACGAATAAGTGGTACGCCCCGCCAGCCCCACATTACGGGAAGGGAGCGAGAGCTGCAACGAACCTGCGTTGGCGGTCAGCGTTTCCCGTGCCTGAAAAACCGCCATCGTGCTGACATTATGTTTGCCGAAGTCTCGGGCATAGTTCAGGCTTCCCTCAAAATAGAATGAAGAATACTGTTCTCTTTCTGAGGCTAATTCACCGTACCCCAGATATTCCGTTCCAATCTGGCTTTCAAACAACTTGTAATCACCTGTAAGCCTATTATACCTACTAATTTCATAGTAAAACGGATTATAAGCGCGGTTGACGGCGAATTGCGACAGTCTGCTGATGTTGAGCATCCCCCTGCCGGACAGCCCTTTCGTAATAAAATCCAAGCCTTGTTTGAGTTCTAGCTGAGCCAGTATTTGCGAGCGTGACTTTTCCTTGTAACCGCGTACCATCTCCGCATATGGATTGATCTTGCTGTTATTGAAATTCCCAAACAAAATATGTTGTGCATACTGGAAATCTTCGTCCGCCGGGTAATACGCGGGGAAAAGAACCGGATTTGAATGTACCATTAAATTGTACATATCGGCACCTCCACGCAAAGGACCTCTGTATTCTTCAAAGTTGGCGCTCAGACGAACAATCAATTCAGTAATCTTAGTAAGATTAATATTTACGTTCGACCGCAAGTCATAGTTGTTAATGACGATGTTATTATTGAAATTATTGCGTTTGTCAACGTTAAGAATTCCATTATCACGATTGAATGAGCCGGCCACATAATATCGGGCAACCCCTCCTCCTCCACTGATATTCAAGTTACTGCGCTGGTTCATGGTATAATCCTTAAACAACATTTTTTTCCAGTCGTTTGCGGGATAAATAAGCGGATACTTTCCTGCTTCCGTCATTTCAATTTTTTCTTGGGAATACAGTATAGTTCCCAAGGGATCGCGGGTAAGAATCGCTTCATTATGCATTTTCATAAACGTGACGGGATCCGCGACGTCGATTGTCTGCGTTGGGGCCGACATCGAATTTTCAAAGCGGAATGAGAGTTTGGCCGGACCTTCTTTACCCTGTTTTGTGGTCACCAAAATAACACCGTTGGCACCCCGCGCACCATACAATGCCGTTGCCGTTGCATCTTTCAAAATGGAAAAGCTCTGGATGTCGTCCGGGCGAAGGCGGGCGAGGTCGTTTGGTGTGAGTTCAATCCCGTCAATTAATATCAACGGATTGGTGTTTGTGCCGAAGGTTGTTATCCCGCGGACAAAGAAATCGGCATTATCCTGTCCCGGCTCGCCGCTTCGCTGGTATGCGATAATACCAGCTGCCTGTCCCGCCAAAGCCGAGGTCAGGTTACTGGAGGGTACCTTCAGATTGCCGGGGCTTACTGAGGTAACCGATCCGACCACGTCCCGTCGCTTTTGAGTGCCGAAGCCGACGACGACAACATCGTCAAGCAGCGATGATGACATTTCGAGCACCACGTCGATCTGACGCTGGCTTCCCACCTCGATCTCTACGCTCTGATATCCCACCATCGTAAATACCAGAACAGCGCCGTCGGGTACCTGTAGCACATACCGGCCATTAAGGTCGGTGCTGGTTACCATATTTGCCCGATCTTTTACCGAGACAGTTACCCCGGGAAGTGGCGTACCGGATGTATCAACCACTAAGCCCTGAACAGTGGGTTGTTGCTGCAAGCCTTTTAGAAGCCGTTCACGTTTCAACTTGCTCTCATTTCTTTTGAGAACAACAACCTTCTGGTCTTCCTTTACCAGGAAGTCAAGAGGAAGTCCTTTTAAGCTTTCGGTAAGTACTTCGTGGATGTCGTCCGATTCAATGGATATACTCACGGCATCCAGTCCTTCGATATCGCTTCGATTAAACAGGAAGGCATATCCGGTTTGCCGTTGAACGTCTTTAATCAATGCCGTCACCGTCCCGTTGGAGATGTCCAATCGGACCGTTTGAGCGACCCCCTTTGCATGAATCTGAAGGGTTGCGACGATGATGAGAAACGCAGTAATTTTCAAAAATAATAAACAACTAGTGATGGGAGGTACACATCTATTCCTCCCCAAAAAAGAAAAAAATTGCATAATTTTGGTTTCGTTTAGCTATAACACATTATCTAAAAGTGATTGCAACGCTTTATTGGTGTTACTGAACTGGACGAATCAGCCACACCGGTGGCCGCCGGTGTGGTTTCTCCAGGTTAGAGTGGTATATTTAGGTCATAACAGTTATCCTCCTCCCCTCGATTATAAATCTGACGTGCCCTGTTAATTCCAGCAGTTCCAACAGTTTGGAGACAGATAAGCTCCTGGGCAACATCAATATATTAAATTGTTCGGTAATTCTATTTTTGTAGTGGATGTCCACATCGTACCAACGGGCTATCTCCGTCATAATTGTGGTCAACTCTGCATTCTCGAAGTTGAAATACCCATCCTTCCACGACGTCTCTAAACTTAGATCCACTTTCCGCTTCAACAATACCGGATCCGATGCTTCAGCTGCCAATTCAACCTGCTCGCCTGACTTCATAATCAATTCATCGTCACCTACGTTCAGCTTTACACTGCCATTGTCAAGGGTGGTTTTGATGCGTTCGCGAGGATAGGCCCTCACATTAAAAGAGGTTCCTAATACGTTGATTTTCGCACCGTTAGGCAAACTCACCACAAATGGTCTTTTTTGATCGGATTGGATGTCAAAATACACTTCACCCCGTACTTCTACTTCGCGTCTTTGTTGGTTGAAAGACGAAGGAAAACGGATACTCGAAGCCGCATTAAGCTTCGCGGAACTCCCATCAGGTAATATTACCAGATATTGGCCACCTTGGGGTGTTTTAATTGTATGGTAACCTGGCCGTCCTGATGCCTCCATTTTTAGCGACAAATATTTAATCTGGCCGTCAGAAAGCTCCACCTCTGCTCCCCCTTTCCTTTGCTGCCGTCCGATGGCTAGCGTGTCGCCCACATACAACCAATCCCCATCTGCGAAAGTAATAACGGCTTTGTTTGACCCCGCTAAGATATCGTTCTTGTATCGTTCCTGTCTTGTCAGCAAGTCCGCTTTCACAGAACTTTTATACAACCAAATTGCTAGGAGGGCCACAAAAAACAGAGCCAAAACCGCAACCAACCGCTTTGGAAAAAAATATACCCGTTTGCCATCGTCTCCCCTCGCTTCTTCCAAAGGTTTATCCAGAGCCATGAAAGCGGGCCACTCGTTAGTTAAAAATGAATCATCTTCATTAAGACTGGCATACAACACCTTAAGCTCAGGATATTTATCCAGATACGACTGTAATTCAATCCGTTCCAAGTCGGATAAACAACCATCAAGAAACGACCTGAATAATACCTCTATCCGCTCCAATTCGGGGTTCATACTTGGTGTTTTCTCTATATAACAACCGAGTTAACATTTCAACTCATCGAGTCGAACATTTTTTAAAAATCATAAGGATTAACTCGCTATACCAGATTTTGAGAGGTTAACGATCTCCGGAGCAGGTTGAGGGCACGCGTCTTTACATTTCGGACGTTCTGTTCTGTTGTACATAACTTCTCCGATATTTCCCTGATCGAAAGCCCATCCCGGTAGATGAGGTTGAAGACTTCTCTGACTTTCGGAGGCATTTTTTCAACTTTCTCATAGATGTGACCAAGTAACTGAGATTTTATGATTTTGGCCAAAATAAAGTCTTCTGTGTGTTCAGATAAGTACAAAATTTCATTATGAGCAACCGATCTAATCTTCTGAGATTTTAGGTAATTGAGTGCCGTATTTTTTGCAACGGTATAAAGAAATGACTTAATTGCTGGAATATCCTCGAAATTCGATCGATTCAACCATAATTTATGAAAACACTCAGAAGCAATATCTTCCGCTTGCTGCTCGTCTTTCGTTAATTGAAGGGCAAAAAAACGAATAGGTCGGTAATATTCCTCAAATATGCGATTGAACGTATGTTGAGATAACTCCGTTTTGATAGACACCATTGCAGAATCGATTTACTTCATTTGGCTAGTTGGGGGAAATACCACCTCACTTCCCGTTTCACAATTCTATTTAAAAGGAAACAGAAAACCGTCCTGTTGTGTCCTGAGAACAGCGTTCTTTATCAGGCTAAAGGCCAAAATCCGTCATCGGTGTCTTGATAGGGGAGATACAAGGAAGACTTCAAATCCCGTCGTATTCACCCCGCAAAGCGTACCATCCGAAAATACATAATCCTCCGGTTATGATGGGCATTAAAATAAACGTATAGATGAGTGCAGGAACCAAGTCTTCTGATTTACCACTTGTGAACTGTGGTATTGCCTGGCTGATAATAAGGTAATAGCCAGCCGCCAATCCAAGGAGAATCCACACTATTCCGAGTACGCGTTTAATCGTATTCATAGTTTATTGCACATTTTGGTTTCTATTCTTAAGATACAACAGTCCGATGATGAAACTGACACCCCCTATTAAAATAGGGTACCATAACCCTTCCAAATGGGGCTTCCCGTAAGGCATTGTTGCTGCACTCTCTGCCGCCGCATTTGCTACCTGGGCTTTCGAAACCAGATACGTGGCTACCGCTGGGAGCAGCCCCCCGAAGATACCGTTTCCGACGTGATAAGGCAAAGACATGGATGTGTAACGAATCCGAACGGGAAACATTTCGACAAGAAAAGCGGCAATAGGGCCGTACACCATGGTTACATATAGCACCTGAATGAAGACAAGAAGCGCCAGTAAGGAAAATCCCTCCCCTCCAACATGAACGGTTTGCTTGGTAACAGCCCCTTCACGTACCCAGGTCGATGTACTGCCATCATGATACACTTTGATTATCGCATTTTCTTCCTCACGCTGCTGATCTACCAATTCTTGTTTAGCAGTAACGTCGGTCAATTTATACATTTGATCGTAAATCGGCCGATAGGTCAAAATAGCTAGCAGCATGCCGGCAAGCATAACCGGTTTGCGTCCGATCTTGTCGGACAGCCAGCCGAAAAACACAAAGAAACCCGTTCCTCCCAGCAAAGCCGTGCCAATGATAAAGTTAGTCTGGTCAAAGTCTACGTGACAGACATTCTGGAGAAAGGACAAGGCATAAAATTGGCCCGTATACCAGATAACCCCCTGTCCCATCGTGGCTCCGAATAACGCCAGCAAGACAAATTTGAAATTAAACTTGTTTCCGAACGACTCCTTCAATGGATTTGAAGACGTTTTACCCTCGCTTTTTGCTTTTTTAAACAAGGGCGATTCGTCCATATTACGCCGAATAAAATAAGAGACAACCACCATCGCCGCAGAAATCAGAAACGGCACCCTCCATCCCCAGTCATCAAATGCTTCGGCAGACATGCTGCTTTTGGTAAGCATAATTACCGCCAGCGAAATAAACAGACCAACTGTTGCAGTGGTCTGTATCCAAGATGTCCTGTATCCCCGTTTGTCAGGCTCCGAATGTTCAGCCACATACGTAGCTGCCCCTCCGTATTCCCCTCCGAGGGCCAGTCCCTGCAAAAGTCTCAGCAGGAGCACAAGTACAGGCGCTACAAAACCAATTGTCTGATATCCGGGTACCAGGCCAATAGCACACGTCGACAACCCCATTAATAAAAGCGTAACCATAAATGTATATTTCCGGCCAATGATGTCTCCAAGCCTACCAAAGAAAAGCGCTCCGAAAGGTCGGACCACAAAACCCGCTGCGAAAGTTGCCAAGGTAGAGAGAAATGCAGCTGTTGGGTTATCGGGCGGAAAAAACTTAGTAGAAATGATAATGGCAAGGCTACCAAAAATGTAAAAATCATACCATTCGATCAGGGTGCCAAGGGAAGACGCACCAATCACTTTCCATAAAGTTCTTTTGGAGGAGCCGGATGTAGCACCAGCATTATTTATTTCCATAAGTTCGGTTTATAACAGAATGAGTTGCTACTTAAAAAAATGTCAACGCGCTAAAGTAAGATTATTTACTGAAAAAGCCGCCTAATTTTGATATTCCTAAAAAAAGCCCCGTCCCCATGATCCTGAAGAAGTATATGGCCTGCTTCCGCATCCCCATAGGGTGTTCGATACCGGCTGAATTTGGTCTTTAAAACTCGCTTGCGGAAATCCGGTGACCCACGTTCATAATCGAGCACTTTTTTCCCATTCAGCCAATGTTCCACATGTCTACCTTTCACAACGATCCGCGCCTCATTCCACGCGTCCGGGTTCAGCCTTTTGCCTTTTGGCCGGTATAATAGATAAGCGGATGCTGTGCTGGTTTCCGGACTTTTCCCATCCCGGACCGATTCGTGACGAAAATCATCTATTATTTGATATTCTGGACCGTTCATCGTTACTTTACCCTGATCATCCTCAAGCGGCGCTACCAAATACTTGATCCCCGTATTTGCCGAATCGGCCAGTTTAAACTCCAGCACCAACTCAAAATCCGAAAATTGCTCACGTGT
>Ga0164243_10006472_pt1 | contig 17721 bp, 22 predicted proteins | sample OricompcompostOP_FD_108781 | JGI IMG/M metagenome (GOLD analysis project Ga0164243, IMG submission 108781) | Organic Plus compost microbial communities from Emeryville, California, USA - Original compost - Organic plus compost (OP) | ecosystem: Engineered > Solid waste > Mixed feedstock >... | reverse complement strand
GGCGACCAGTGGAAGATCGGCGGCGGCACCACCTGGGGCTGGTATAGCTACGACCCCGAGCTGAACCTGATCTATTACGGCACCGGCAATCCAGGCACCTGGAATCCGACGCAGCGGCCGGGCGACAACAAATGGTCCATGACCATCTTCGCGCGTGATGCCAACACCGGCATGGCGCGATGGGTCTTCCAGATGACGCCGCATGACGAGTGGGACTACGACGGCGTCAATGAGATGATCCTGGTAGACAACATCGAGGTGCGCGGCCAGCGCGTGCCCAAGGCGCTGGTGCATTTTGACCGCAATGGCTTCGCCTACACGCTGAACCGTGAGAACGGGCAGCTGCTCCTGGCGGAGAAGTACGACCCGGCGGTGAACTGGGCGACGCATGTCGACATGAAGACCGGCCGCCCGCAGGTGGTGGCGCAGTACTCGACCCAGCAGCAGGGCGAGGACAAGAACGTCCAGAACATCTGCCCGGCCGCGCTCGGCAGCAAGGATCAGCAGCCGGCAGCCTATTCGCCGCGCACGCGCATCTTCTACGTGCCGACCAATCACGTCTGCATGGACTATGAGCCGTTCCGCGTCTCCTACACGGCCGGCCAGCCCTATGTCGGGGCGACGCTGTCCATGTATCCGGCGCCGAACAGCCATGGCGGCATGGGCAATTTCATCGCCTGGGACAACACCACGGGCGAGATCAAATGGTCGCTTCCCGAACAGTTCTCGGTCTGGTCGGGCGCGCTGGCGACCGCGGGCGACGTGGTCTTCTACGGCACGCTGGAGGGCTATCTGAAGGCGGTGGATGCCGAGACCGGCGACGAGCTTTACAAGTTCAAGACCCCGTCGGGCATCATCGGCAACCTGATGACCTATGAACATGGCGGCAAGCAGTATATCGGCGTGCTTTCGGGCGTCGGCGGCTGGGCCGGCATCGGTCTGGCAGCGGGCCTGACCAACCCCAACGAGGGCCTTGGCGCGGTGGGCGGCTATGCCTCGCTGTCGCAATATACCGAACTGGGCGGCCAGCTGACCGTGTTCGAGCTGCCGGGCTAATACTTTGGTGCAGAAATTCAAACTGTGACTCGAAACCGGCCGCCCCAAGGGTAACCTTGGGGCGTTGCCGCCATTTTCGGGCGACAGTCAGGGAGGACATTCATGATCAGCAAGACGACCGCCAGCCTGATGGCGTTCTGTGTCGCATGTGCGACTTATGCCATCGCCGGACCGGCCCTTGCACAAGATACCGACCCGGCCCAGGCCGGGGCAGGCGCTGCCGCCGCCGTCTCGGACGAGGCGCCGGCCGCCGCAACGACCGCGGAAGAAGCGGAGGCGCCCGAAGTCGTCGAGGCGGACGGCAAGCTTACCCTGCCGAACGGCCAGGACATCACGCCCGACCATATGGAAAACGGCCGCTGGTATACGGCCGAGGACATCCCGACCTTCAAGGTCACCGAGGACGGCACGGTGGATTGGGCCACCTTTTCGGGCTATCGCCGCTATTCGGCGGAATGCCATGTCTGCCACGGCCCGGATGGCGAGGGCTCGACCTATGCGCCGGCGCTGAAGAATTCGGTGCTCAAGCTCGGCTATTACGATTTCCTGGAAATCGCCGCCTCGGGCAAGCAAGAGGTCAACACGGCCTCCAACCTGGTCATGCCGGCATTTGCGACCAACAGGAACGTCTGGTGCTATATCGACGATATCTATGCCTATCTGCTGGCGCGGGGCACCGGCGACCTGCCGCGCGGCCGCCCGGCGAAAAAGGAAAGCAAGTCCGACGAATTTGCTGCGCAGGAAGATTCCTGCATGAGCGGATGAGGATGAAACAGTCGTTTTCCCTGGCCGTCCTGCTGATCTGCGCCACGCTGCCCGCGTCGGCGCAGGTTGCCGACCTGCGCTCCAAGACCGAGTTCAGGGTCTGCGCCGACCCTGCCGCGGTGCCCATGTCGTCCCAGGACGAACAGGGGTTCGAGAACCGCATCGCCGCGCTTTTCGGCGAAAAGCTTGGGCTGCCTGTCGTCTATACCTGGTTCCCGCAGGGGCCGGGCTTCATCCGCAAGACCCTGCGCGCCGGCCTGTGCGATGTCGTCATCGGCTATGCCCAAGGCGACGAGATGGTGCAGAACACCAACCATTACTACACCTCGGCCTATGGGATCGTCACGCGCCGGGACAGCCCGCTGGCCTCGGTCGAGACGCTGGAGGACCCGGCGCTGAAGGATCATCCGATCGGCGTGGTGGCGGGTACGCCGCCGGCCACCAACCTGGCGCGGGCGGGGCTGGCCAAGAACATGCGCGGCTGGGACCTGTTCGTGGACCGGCGGGTGGAAAACCCGGTGGGCGACATGCTGGCGCAGGTGAAATCGGGCGAGCTGGCGGCCGCGGTGATCTGGGGGCCGCTGGCCGGCCCGCTGGTCAAGCAGGACCCGGAATTGCAGTTCAAGCCGCTGCTTGCGGAAACCACCGGGCCGCGCATGTTCTATCGCATCACCATGGGCGTCCGGCTGGGCGAACAGGCGTGGAAGCGACAGCTGAACAGCCTGATCCGCCGCCACCAGGACGAAATCGACGCCATCCTGCGCGATGCCGGCGTGCCGATTCTGGACGATTACGGCAAGGCGTTGAAGGAATGAACCGGCTCGGGGTGGCGCTGGCGGTCCTCTTGGCCGGCGCCGTCCCGGGGCTTGTCGCGGCGCAGGTGCCCGAACCGCAGGGTTTCCACGGCGAACCCTATCGCGGCAAGACGCCCGAGACATTGGCCGGCGCCCGCGTGGTGGGCGCGGACGAGGCAAGACGGCTGCACGCCCAGGGCGTGCCCTTCATCGACGTTCTGCCGCGCATGGCGCGGCCTGCGAACCTGCCCGAAGGCACGCTTTGGAATGCGCCGCCGCATCTGTCCATTCCCGGCGCGACTTGGCTTTACGATACCGGCTACGACCGGCTGGCCCCCGCCGAAGAGACGCGGCTGGCCCAAGGGTTGGCGCGCCTTTCCGGCGGAGACAAGGCGGCGCAAATGGTGTTTTTTTGCAAGCGCGATTGCTGGATGAGCTGGAATGCCGCCAGGCGTGCGGTGGCGCTGGGCTATCGCGGGGTGATCTGGTTTCCCGACGGCATCGAGGGCTGGCAGGAACAGGGCGGCGCGCTGGAACCCGTCAGTCCTGCCGCCCCGTGAAAAGCCCGAAGGCGCGGGGGCCGTCGGGCAGTTCGATTTCGCGGGTGATTTCCAGGCTTGCGGCGTCGATCCAGACCAGCGTGTTCGAGTCCCAATGCGCCACCACCACGCCCGAGCCGTCGGGCAGCGGCGCGATACCTTCGGGGTAATCGCCGGTCTCGATGCGGCCCAGCACCTGCAATGTCTGCGCGTCGAAGACCGTGACCGTTCCGGCATATTGATCGGTGACAAAGCCCCGCCCGCCGGCAAAGGCGATGCCATAGGGATGGCTGCCGGTCGGCACCTGGCCCAGAAGCCGGCCCGTCCGGGGTGCGATCACGCTGACCGTGTTGCCCTGCACATCCGCCGACCACAGGCGCCCGTCATGGAAAACCACGGCATAGGGATGCTTGCCCACGGCGATGCGCGATTTCAATGCCCCGGTGCCGGCATCATAGACCGACACCTGGTCGTCGTCGCGATCCGCCGTGGCGACCAGTTCGCCGTCGGTGGCGACGCCGGCCGGGGCGCGGCCGGTCGGCACGCTCCAGACCTGCTCCAGCGCCGCATCCAGCCGCAGCAGCCGGCCCTGATACCATTCGCTGACGAACAGCCCGCCATCCGGCGCCACGGCGATGCCGAAGGCGCCTTCGGGCAGCGGTTTGCCGCCGATCACCTTGCCCGCTTCGTCCAGCACGGTCAGGGTGCCGGTCTGGGCCGAAATGACAAAGGCCCGGCCCCTGGCGGGGTCATAGGCCACCGGCGCGGGGGCGCCGGCAACCGTCGTTTCGGCCAGCACCTCTCCGCTTGCCAGATCGACGACCGAGACGGCATCGGCATTCTGCGAGGTGACAAAGCCCAGGTCGCCGGCCTGCGCCCCCGAGGCGCAGATCAGCAGCGCGGCGAAAGCGCGGATCATTCGGCCTTGCCGAACCTTTCGGCCAGCGCGTCCAGCCCGGCCTGATAAACGCCGGTCACCGCCGCGGTCGCGGCGTCGTCGTTCAGCTCGGGCGGGGGATCGTTGTTGGGATAGCCGCGATAGAAACCGCCTTTCCAGCTGACCAGCGCCTTGCCGCCGTCATCCTTGACGCAAATGGTCGAGGCATAGTTGGTCACCGGCAGCACCGTGACCTCGACCTGTTCGATGCGATAGGCATAGCAGCGTTTTTCCGGCTGCCATTTCGCCAGAACCTCGGTGATCGTCGGGTCGCCGCCGTCGGATTTCAGGTGAAGGACGCGCTTGGACGTCTCGGGCTGGTCGGCGGAACCGTCGCCCGTCAGCTCCAGGCTGGCGATGGCCGGATGCCAGCTCATGTCGTCGAACTTGCCGATCACGGCCCAGACCTCGTCCGGGGTGGCGTCCAGCTTTTGCTCCAGTTGCAGCTTGAGCCGCACCGGCCCATGCGCCTCGGCAGCCGGGGCCAGTGCCATGGCCGTCCCCATTGCCAGGGCCAGCAGTCGTGTCATCTGTCATTCCTCCAGAAAGATGATGTTCCTTGGCAGATAGCGATAGCCGCGGCGAAAGCCCTGCTCGGCATTGCCGCGGATATCGACCGCGCCGGTGCGGACGGCTCCGCCCCCGGCTGCATCGCGGTTGTAAAGGTTCAGCGACAGGATGAGGTCCGGGACCTCCTGCCCCTTGCCCGGAACCGGGCGCGGGGCAGCCGCGTCGCGTGTAATGCGGCCGCCGCCCCGGCGCAGGCCGCCGCCGGCAGATTCGCCCGGAATGTCGTTGAAAAGCGGGCTGGACCACCGGCCGTTGCCGGGCAAGGGGGTCCCGCGACCCTGCGGGTCCGCCCCGGTGCCCGATCCGGTCAGGACGGCAGCGCAGACGATCAGGATGGGCCGCGGAAATCTCATGCGCAGACCATGCGTTGCCGCAGCACGGCCGTCCATAAGACAAAGGTATAGGGTGATTTTACCCGTATCGGTCCGGGGAATCTGCCGGGTTGGCGCTGGCCGATTGACCCGTCATGATGCAGGCGGGAGGAGCGCCATGAAAGGCAGAATCATCATACTTTTGGCTGGTTTGTCCATGGCAAACACAGCCTTGGGGCAAAATGCCGCAGCCCCGGAGACCATCCGCGCCGCCGTTCTGCGCGTGGACGTGCCGCATTTGCCGCCGATCTCGCGGCTGGACACGGCGCCCGAGGACCTGGGCTTTGCCGGCGCGCGGCTGGCGATCGAGGATAACGACACCACCGGCCGCTTCATGGGCCAGGATTTCGAGGCGGTGGAAATCACCGCCACGCCCGAAACCGCCGCAGCCGAAATGGACAAGCTGCTGGCCCAGGGCATCCCCTTCATCGTCACCCTGGCCGACGACGCGCAGACCCTGGCCCTGGCCGACCAGGCCGGGGACCGGGCGCTGGTGCTGAACGCGCGGGCGCGGGGCGACGGCCTGCGCGGCCGGGATTGCCGCTTCAACGTGATCCATACCGCGCCCAGCCATGCCATGCTGGCCGATGCGCTGGCGCAGTTCCTGATGTGGAAGAAATGGCCGGACTGGTTCCTGATCGCCGGCAGCCACCCCGAGGATGTGGCGCTGGCGAATGCCTATCGCCGCGCCGCGGCCAAATTCGGCGCCAGGATCGTCGAAGAGCGCATCTATGAGGATACCGGCGGCAGCCGGCGCAGCGACAGCGGCCATGTGCAGGTCCAGCAGCAGATGCCGGTCTTTACCCAGCGCGCCGCCGATCATGACGTGGTGATCGCGGCGGATGAGAACGGCGTCTTTGCCGACTGGCTGCCCTATGCGACCTGGGACCCGCGCCCGGTCGCCGGCTCGGCCGGGCTGGTGCCGCAAAGCTGGGCGCCTTCGCTGGAGGCATGGGGGGCGACGCAGTTCCAGAACCGCTTTGAAGAGCTTGCCGGGCGTCCGATCCGCGAAGAGGATTACCAGACCTGGGTCGCGCTGCGCATGATCGGCGAAGCGGCGACGCGCACGCAAAGCACCGATCCGGCCGCGCTGAAAGAGTTCATGCTGTCGGGGAATTTCGAGGTCGCGGGCTTCAAGGGGCAAAAGCTGACCCTGCGCGACTGGGACCATCAGCTGCGCCAGCCGATCCTGCTGGCCACCGATTCCGTCACCGCCTCGGTCAGCCCGCAGGACCAGTATCTGCACCAGACATCCGCGCTGGACACGCTGGGCTTCGACCGTCCCGAAACCGAATGCAAATTCTGAGGCCAAAGATGAAAGCTGCAACCGCCATCCTGACCTCGGCCCTGTGCCTGGGTTTCGCCCTGCCGGCAACCGCCAACCGGGTCTTTGTCAGCAACGAAAAGGGTAATGACGTCACCGTGCTGGACAGCGACACGCTGGAGGTGATCGGCACCTATCCGGTCGGCGCCCGCCCGCGCGGCATCACCATCAGCCCCGACGGCAAGGAACTTTACGTCTGCGTATCCGACGACGACCTGGTGCGGGTCTTCGATCCCGAGACGATGGAGGAAATGCACACCCTGCCATCGGGTCCCGATCCCGAGCTGTTCGTGCTGCACCCTTCCGGCAACCCGCTATACGTCGCGAACGAGGACGACAATCTGGTGACCGTGGTCGATACCCAGACCCACAAGGTGCTGGCCGAGATCCCGGTCGGCGTCGAGCCCGAGGGCATGGGCGTCAGCCCCGACGGCAAGGTGGTGATCAACACCTCGGAAACCACCAACATGGCGCATTTCATCGACAGCGAAAGCTTTGACATCTTTGCCAATGTGCTGGTGGATTCACGGCCGCGCTTTGCGCAGTTCAACGACCAGGGGACCAAGCTTTACGTCAGCGCAGAAATCGGCGGCACGGTCAGCGTGATCGACCCCGAGAAACAGGAAATCATCAAGAAAATCAGTTTCGAGATCCCCGGCGTCCTGCCCGAGGCGATCCAGCCCGTCGGCGTGCGCGTGACCCAGGACGGCAGCAAGGTCTTTGTCGCGCTGGGCCCCGCCAACCGGGTGGCGGTGATCGACGGCGAAACGGACGAGGTCCAGGACTATCTGCTGGTCGGCCAGAGGGTCTGGCAGATGGCCTTTACCCCGGACGAGAAATATCTTTTCACCACCAACGGCAATTCCAACGACGTCTCGGTGATCGACGTGGCGACGCTGAAGGTCGTCAAATCCGTGCCCGTGGGCCAGCAGCCCTGGGGCGTGGTCGTCGCGCCGAACTGACTGAGATCAAGAGGGAGGAAGAACCATGACCCGTTTGCTGACCGTTCTGCTCATCATGGCCGGACTGGCCGTGCCCGTCGCCGCCCAGGAGGCCGCGCCAGAGGCCAGCCCCCGGGCCGGTTCCGCCACCGACGGCGCCGCCGCCGCCAGCGACGAAGATGACGACGACGACGATGACGACGAAGGCGGCGCCGAAGAGGGCGTGCACGAAGCCGGCGCCAAGTTCGATTTCGGCTTTTCCGGCATCATGGCGCGCGACAACCGCACCCAGCTTGCGCCGCTGACGCTGGCATCGGGCAAGCCGGTGGCATCGGCGGAATACAAGCTGAAATCGGGCGGTTTCTATCGCATCGACATCAATGCCGACGGCAGCCAGGAACTGGCCCTGTCGGGCGGCGACTTCTTCCGCGCGGTCTGGATCAATGAAATCGTCGTCAACGATATCGAAATCAGGCCGATGGGCGTGCATTCCCTGGAATTCGACGATGCGGGCACCGCGACGATCAGCTTTGTCGCCGTCGTTCCGGGCCGCTATACGTTGTCGATCCCCGGCTCGCATGGCGAGACCCAGCAGGCCGTCTTCAATATCCAATAAAAAGGGGTGGGCGGGGCCAGGGGCCCTGCCTGCGCAATATGCCGCAGGACGCACTTTCCATCCAGAATGTCAGCCATGATTTCGGCCGTTTCCAGGCGCTGAAGGACGTGTCGCTGACCGTGCCGCGCGGCGGCTTCACCGCGCTTCTTGGCGTGAACGGCGCCGGCAAGACCACGCTGTTTTCGCTCATCACCCGGCTTTACGACAACCGTTCCGGCCGGATCGAGGTGGCGGGGCACGATCTGCGCCGCCAGCCCGGCGCGGCGCTGGCGCGGCTGGGGGTGGTGTTCCAGTCCCGCGCGCTGGATGCCGACCTGACCGTGGCGCAGAACCTGGAATATCACGCCGCGCTGCACGGCATTCCCCGGCGCGAGGCGCGGGCGCGCAGCCTTGAGGTGCTGGCGCAGGTCGATCTGTCGGACCGGCTGCATACCAGGGTTTCGGCCCTGTCCGGTGGCCAGAGCCGCCGGGCCGAGATCGCCCGCGCCCTGATCCATCGCCCCGAGATCCTGTTGCTGGACGAGCCGACCGTCGGGCTGGACGTGAAATCCCGCACAGAGGTGGTGGCGCTGACCCGCGAATTGACGCGGGGCGGGGTCTCGGCGCTATGGGCCACGCATATCCTGGACGAGATCCGGCCCCAGGACGGGCTGGTCATCCTGCACAAGGGCCAGGTGCTGGCCTGCGGCAATGCCGGCGCCATCGGCGGCGAGGACCTGACCGCCACCTTCCTGCGCCTGACCGGAGAGGCGGCATGAGCCACCGCCTCACCCCGCGCATGTGGCTGACCGCATTCCTGGGCATCGCCCGGCGCGAGACGCTGCGCTTCGTCAATCAGCGCGGCCGGTTCCTGGCGGCGCTGGTGCGGCCGCTGGTCTGGCTGTTCATCTTTGCCGCCGGGTTCCGCGCCGTGCTGGGCCTGTCGATTACCCCGCCCTATCAGACCTATGTGCTTTACGAGGTCTATGTGACCCCCGGCCTTTGCGCGATGATCCAGTTGTTCAACGGCATGCAAAGCTCGCTTTCCATGGTCCATGACCGCGAGACCGGGGCGATGCGCACCCTGTTGGTCAGCCCGTTTCCGCGCTGGTTCCTGCTGGGGGCCAAGCTGGTCGCCGGGGTGATCGTGTCGATCATCCAGGTCTATACCTTCCTGGCCATCGCCTGGTTCTGGGACGTGCAGCCGCCCGCCATCGGCTATCTCGCGGTTCTGCCGGCGCTGTTTTTGTCCGGGCTGATGCTGGGGGCGCTGGGCTTGTTCCTGTCCTCGGCCATCCGCCAGCTTGAAAACTTTGCCGGGGTGATGAATTTCGTCATCTTCCCGATGTTCTTTGCCTCCAGCGCGCTTTATCCGCTGTGGCGGATGAACGAAAGCTCGCCGCTGCTGCACGACATCTGCGCCGCCAATCCCTTCACCCATGCGGTTGAGTTGATCCGCTTTGCCCTTTACGGGCGCTTCGATCTGCTGTCCTTCTTGGTGGTGTCGGGTTGCCTTGTCCTGTTCTTTGCAGGGGCGGTCATCATGTATGATCCGGCCAAGGGGCTTTGGGCCCGGCGAAAGGGGGGAACATGAAATACCTGGTTCTGGCGCTTGGCCTGGCGGCCGCGGGCGCGGCGGCAACGGCACGGGCGCAAGAGGGCACCGATCCCGACTGGCCCTGCGTGCAGCGCAAGCAGCCGCATCTGTCGCTGGGCCAGATGTGGAGCGGCCCCGAACCGGACGAGGCGGTGGGGGAACTTGCCCGCACGCCTAAGATCGCCGCCCTGGCCGACCGGCTGGAGCAGCGCCGCCTGCCGCTGGATGAGGCCGAGGCCGAGATCGCCGCCTTTGCCGAGGATGCGGACGAGCGGCAATTGACGGCGCTGATGGTGGCGATCTTCGACCGGGTCGAGCCGCATCGCGCCGCGCTGATCGCCGGCATCGCGCGCTATGGCCATAAGCAGGTCGATCTGGCAGAAAGGATCGACCGGCATCGCCAGAAGATGGAAGAGATGGAAAAGGCCGAAGCCCCGGATTTCGACGCCATCGACGCCGAAGAGGAACAGTTGGACTGGGATATGCGCATCTTTCAGGACCGCCAGCAGGCTCTGACCTATGTCTGCGAGACGCCGGTGATCCTGGAGCAGCGGGTCTTTGCCCTGGCCCGCGCCATCGCGACGGGGCTGGAATGAGCCTGCCCCCCGCCGTCATCCTGGCCGGGGGGCTGTCGCGCCGCATGGGCGGCGGCAACAAGGCGCTGCGGATGCTGGCGGGGGAAACGCTGCTGTCGCGGGTGATCGCCCGGCTTTCGCCGCAATGCGGGCGGCTGGCGATCAATGCCAATGGCGATCCGGGGGCCTTTGCGGAATACGGGTTGCCGGTGATCGCGGACGGTATCGCCGGTTTCGCCGGCCCCCTGGCGGGGGTGCTGGCCGGCATGGAATGGGCGGCGGATCAGGGGGCGGACAGCGTGGTCAGCGTCAGCGTGGACACGCCCTTTCTGCCCGAGGACCTGGTGCATCGGCTGCGCGAGGCGCGCGGCCGTTCGGGCGTTGCCATCGCCGCGAGCCCGGATGCCAGCGGGCGGCTGCGCGACCATCCGACCTGCGCGCTGTGGCCGGTGGCGCTGGGCGCGGAGTTGCGCGAGGCGCTGGAATCCGGGCTGCACCGGGTCGGCCAGTTTGCGGCCGCGCATGATCCGGGACGGGCGGTATTCGACAGCCGGCCGCTGGACCCGTTCCTGAACCTGAACACGCCCGAGGACCTGGCCCGCGCCGCGCGCCTGGTCTAGACGCCGTAGCGGCCGAGCAGCCGGCGCAGCGCGATGGCGACGAGCCGGGCGAAGACCACCGTCATCACCGACAGCACCAGCAGGGCGGCAAAGACCAGGTCGGTCTTCATCCTTCCATTGGCATGGATCATCAGCGCGCCCAGGCCGCGGGCGCCGCCGACCCATTCGCCGATCACCGCGCCGATGGGCGCATAGACCGCCGCCAGCCGCAGCCCGGTGGCCAGGCCGGGCAGCGCCGCCGGGATGCGCAGGTGGCGCATGATGCGGATGCGGCCGGCGCCCATCACCTGCGCCAGGTCCAGCGCCGGCTGCGGCGTGCGCATCAGCCCGTCCAGAAAGGCGCTGGCCACCGGAAAGAACACGATCAGCACCGTCATGGCGATCTTGGGCGCCATGCCGAAGCCCAGCCACAGGGTCAGGATCGGCGCCAGGGCAAAGACCGGAATGGTCTGGCTGAAGGTCAGGATCGGCCGCAGGACGCCGGTCAGCTTTTGCGAAAACCCCATCGCCACCGCCAGCGCCGCGCCCAGGGCGGAGCCCAGGGTGAAGCCCAGCACCACCTCGGCCAGGGTGAAGCCGGCATGGCGGGCGATCTCGGCGCGGTTGATCCACAGCGCCTCGGCCACGGCCATGGGCGGGGGCAGCAGGAAAGCCGGCATGCCGGCCAGCCAGATGATCCCCTGCCACAGCGAAAGGACGGTGACGATCAGCAGGGCGGCGGTTTTCATGCCATCATCCCCCGCATCAGATCGGCCTGCAATGCCAGGACCTCGGGCGCGTCATAGGGGCGGGCGGCGGCTTTCGGACGGGGCGCGGGGTGCGGCCATTCGGTCAGCCCGGTTTCGCGCAAAAGCAGGATCCGGTCGCCCAGCCGCGCCGCCTCGGCCGGGTCATGAGTGACCAAAAGTACGGTGCGGCCGTCGAGGAGCCGCGCCGCCAGGTCCTGCATCTGCGCCCTGGTGCGCGCGTCGAGCGCCGAGAAAGGTTCGTCGAGCAGCACCAGGGGCCGATCCTCGAACAGGGTGCGGGCCAGGGCGACGCGCTGGCGCTGGCCGCCCGAGAGATTGGCGGGCAGGTGATGGGCGCGGTCGGCAAGGCCGACGGCCTCGACCAGCCCGGCGGCGCGGGTTGCGGCGTCGGGCGGGGGCTCTGCCCCCCGCCCGCCCGGCCCCTTGCCGGGTCCGGGCGGGCGTCCCCCGGGATATTTGGGCACGAAAGAAGCGCGCAGGGTGCCGCGCAGCCGGGCGCCGAGGGTGACGTTTCCGGTCACGTCGAGCCAGGGGATCAGGCCGGGATCCTGGGCCATCAGCGCCACGGGGCGGTCGCGCGTCACCTGGCCCTCGAATCGGACGCCGGTTTCAAGCCCGGCGATCAGGCGCAGGATGGTCGATTTCCCGACGCCCGAGGGGCCGAGCAGGCAGGTCCAGTCGCCGGCTTGCAGCTCCAGCCCGACCGGCGCGAAAAGCGGCGTCTTTCCGACCCAGGCGCGGCCCCGGACGGCGGCCGGGGCGGTCATGACCGACCGAGTTCCCAAAAGGCCACTTCCAGCCGGGTGGCGGTGGCGAAGCGTTCCGACAGGGCGGCCCAGCGCGGGTTTTCCTGGGCTGCGTGGCCCAGCCGCTTGCGGATGGCGCTGTCCAGAAGCTCGCCCGCCGCGATGCAGGCGGCCTGGTATTCGGCGCCGGCATAGGTGTCGATCCATTCGCGATAGGGGGTGTCGGGCGCCGCCTCGGCCTGGAGCCGCAGGCCGATTTCGCCGTAGCCGATCACGCAGGGCATCAGCGCCGCCAAGAGGTCGAGGAAATCGCCAGAATAGCCGGCTTCGAGCACGTAGCGGGTATAGGCGATGTTGGTGACGGCTTCTTGCGCATTGGCCAGCATCTTGGCATCCATGCCGGCGCGGGCGCAGGTCTGCACATGCAGGCCCATTTCGTGATCGAGCAGGGTGTGGACCGTGGCCGAACAGGCCCGCATTTCGTCAAGGTCGCCGGCCTTGACCACCGCCAGCGCCCAGGCGCGCGAGAAGTTCTTGAGGAACAGGTAGTCCTGGACCAGATAGGCCAGGAAGCCGGATTGCGGCAGGGTGCCGTCGCGCAGCCCCTCGACGAAGGGGTGGCGGGTATAGGCGTCCCATTGCGGTTGCGCGGCCGCCCGCCAGGCGGCGAAGGTTCGCCCGTAGCGGTTCATTGCGCCGCCCCCACGTCCAGCGCCAGGTCCGAGACCGGCAGCACGCTGTCCACCAGCCCGGCTTCGTGCAGGAAGGACTCGAACCGCGCATAGCGGCCCTGGTCCAGCGCCGCCGGGCTTTGCGAAAAGCGGGGCAGGGTGTCCTTCCACGCCTCTGCGTTCAGTTCGTCCTTGAGATCGGGCGCGGTGGCCGAGAACAGCTCCCATGCCTCGTCGGGGTGGTTGACCATGTATTGCGCGCCGCGTTCGACCGCGCTGAGCAGGCGGCGGGTGCGGTCCAGGTCCAGATCGGCCGGGTTGGCGACGAAGATCAGCTCGTCATAGGTGGGCACGCCCTGTTCCTCGACATAGAAGCATTTGCCCTCGGCGCCTTCCAGGCGCATCTGCGTCAGTTCGAAATTGCGATAGGCGCCGATGGTGGCATCGACCTGGCCGGCGATCAGGGCCGGGGAAAGCGACCAGTTCACATTGACCATTTCCACGTCGTCCATGGTCAGGCCGGCGGTCTTGAGGATCTGGCCCACCAGCGCATTTTCCACGCCCGAGACGGAATAGCCGATCTTCTTGCCCTTGAGGTCGGCGATGTCCTGCACCGGGCCGTCGGCCTTGACCATCAGGCAGTTCAAGGGCGTCGCGACCAGGGTGCCGACGCGTTTCAGCGGCAGGCCCTCATGCACTTGCAGATGCAGTTGCGGCTGGTAGCTGATGGCGTAATCGGCCTTGCCGGCGGCGACCAGCTTGGGCGGGTCGGCGGGATCGGCGGGGGCGACGACTTCGACCTCCAGCCCTTGCTCGGCGAAGAAGCCTTTTTCCTGCGCGACGATGATCGGGGCGTGGTCGGGGTTCACGAACCAGTCCAGGATCAGCGTGACCTTGTCCTGGGCATGGGCGGGCAGGGCCAGGACGGCAAGGGCGGCGGCCAGGGTAACATGTTTCATCAATCGTCATCTCCAAGGGCAAGAAGGGTGATTTCGCCGTCCCAGCGGCGCGACAGCGCCTGGGCGGCGCGCCATGAGCGCAGGCCGGAGCGGCAGGCCAGCACCACGCGGCCGCCGGGATCGGGCAGGGGGCCGGTCGCGCCGTAATCGGGCAGGCGCAGCGCGTCCGGGGTGGCTTTCAGCGGCGCTTCGTCCTGGGGGCGCAGGTCGATGACCAGGTCGGCCGGGCGGATTTCTTCGCAGGCGATGAAGCGCGGGCCATCGGCTTCGGGCGCGGCGTCGAAGCGGAACTGGGTGAAGCGGCCGTTGTCGAAGCGGGTGAATTCGCCCAGCGGCGATGGGGCCAGGCCCAGGATCAGCCGCAGCGCCATCTGGGCCTGGATGCAGCCGAGCATCCCCACCACCGGGCCCAGCACGCCGGCGGTGGCGCAGGTCTGGCCGCCGTCGGGCGGGTCGGGAAACAGCGCCCGCAGGCTGGGCGCGCCCCCGCAGAAGCCGCCGACATAGCCCGCAAGCCCCAGCGCCGAGGCCGAGATCAGCGGTTTGCCCACAGCCAGGCAGGCGTCGGACAAGGTGTAGCTGGCGGCATAGCTGTCGGCGCAGTCCAGCACCACATCCGCCGCCGCGACCAGCGCGGGTGCGTTCAGGGGCGTCAGGCGCTCCTCCAGCGTCTTGACCCGGACCGAGGGGTTCAGCCCGGCCAGAGCCTGCGCCGCGGCGCGGACCTTGGGCTGGCCCAGATCCGCCATGCGGAAAAGCGGCTGGCGGTGCAGGTTCGATTCCTCGACCCTGTCGGGGTCGATCAGGGTGATGCGGCCGATGCCGGCACCGGCCAGGTATTGCAGCACCGGCACGCCAAGCGCGCCCGCACCGACGACCAGCGCATGGGCGGCAGAGATGCGGCGCTGACCCTGGGCCCCGATCTCGGGCAGGATGACCTGGCGGGCATAGCGGTTCATGCCGTCACCCGCAGCCATTCGCGGATGCGGCCCTCGGGGTCGGGGTTCAGGGTGATGTCGGTCACGGCGGATGCCAGGTCGGCGCCGGCGGCGAATGCTTCCAGCGCACGGTCCGGGGTCACGCCGCCGATGGCGACCAGGGGCGTCGCACCGATCAGCCGGCGCCATTCGCGGACCCGGTCCAGCCCCTGCCGTTCCCATTTCATCTTCTTCAGGATCGTCGGCCAGACCGGACCCAGCGCCACGTAATCGGGGTCCAGCGCCAGCGCCCGGTCCAGTTCGGCATGGTCATGAGTCGAGATGCCCAGCCGCAGCCCGGCCCTGCGGATCGCGGGAATGTCGGCCCTGTCCAGGTCCTCTTGCCCCAGGTGGATGAAGTCGCAGCTCAGGTCGATGGCGGCCTGCCAGTGGTCGTTGACGACCAGCATGGCGCCATGGTCGCGGCACAGTTCCTGGCACAGCGCCAGTTCGCCCAGCAGCCGGGCGGGCGGCTGGTCCTTGATGCGGATCTGCACCAGCTTGACCCCCAGCGGCAGGGCGCGGCGCAGCCAGTCGCTGCTGTCGAAGATCGGGTAAAAGCGCGGCAATTTCATCCCGTTCCCCTTCATCCCAGCACCGCCATGCCGAATAGCGGCGTCGAAGGCGCGGCCATGTCGCGCGGCTCGATGGCGCCGGCGGCATGGGCCAGTTGGCCGGCCTCGATCGCCAGCGCCATGGCGCGGGCCATGGCCACCGGATCGCCGGCCTTGGCGACGGCGGTGTTCAGCAGCACCGCGTCATAGCCCAGCTCCATCGCCTGGGCCGCGTGGCTGGGCAGGCCGATCCCGGCATCGACCACCAGCGGCACGTCGGGGAAATGCGCGCGCAGGCTGCGCAGGCCATAGGGGTTGTTCAGCCCCCGGCCCGAGCCGATGGGCGCGCCCCAGGGCATCAGCACCTGGCAGCCCGCATCCAAGAGCCGGCCGCAGACCGACAGATCCTCGGTGCAGTAGGGAAAGACCTGGAAGCCGTCTTCGGACAGCAGCCGTGCCGCCTCGACCAGGGCGATCACGTCGGGGCAAAGCGTGTCGTCGTCGCGGATCACCTCCAGCTTGATCCAGGGCGTCTCGAACAGCTCGCGCGCCATCTGCGCGGTCGTCACCGCCTCGCGCACCGAATGGCAGCCGGCGGTATTGGGCAGGACCGGGATGCCCAGATCCTTGATGAGGTTGTGGAAATCCTGCCCGGCGCCGCCTTCGCGGCGCAGGCTGACGGTGGCGATGCCGGCGCGCGAGGCGCGGAACGCCTGCGCCATGATCGCGGGCGAGGGGTATTGCGCCGTCCCCAGCATCAGCGGGCTTTCGACCGCGGTTCCGTAAAAGACCGGCATCCTAGCCCCCCTGCATCGGCGCCACGACTTCCAGCGCGTCGCCATCCTTGAGCGTGGTTTCCGCCCGCGCGGCGGCCGGCAGAAAGGCGCCGTTCAGCGCCGTCGCCACCTTGGCCGCGCCCAGTCCGATTTCGGCCAACACGTCCTGCACGGTCGGGCCGGTCAGGTCGCGCGCCTCTCCGTTAAGGGTGATCTTCATCCATGAACTCCGGTTTCCGGCCCTCGACAAGGTAATCGGCGGCCATGCGGGCCACGGCGGGGGCCAGAAGATAGCCGTGGCGGTAAAGGCCGTTTGCGTAAAGCGTGCCGCCGCGCCGGCGCAGGCGGGGCAGGTTGTCCGGGAATGCGGGCCGCGCATCCGAGCCAAGTTCCAGGATCTCGGCCTCGGCAAAGCCGGGATGCAGCGCATAGGCGGCCGACAGCATCTCGACCGCCGAACGGGCGGTGACGCGATACTTGCCGCCCGTTTCCAGCATGGTGGCGCCGATCATGTAAACGCCATCGCCGCGCGGCACGAGGTAAAGCGGGATGCGCGGATGCAGCAGGCGGATAGTGCGGGTCAGGGTCACTTCCGGGCAGCGGATCACCAGCATCTCGCCGCGCACGCCGCGCAGGTCGGCCAGCTCGTCCTTGGCCGCCAGGCCGCGCGCATCGACCACAAGGCCGGTGGGCGTCCCCTCGGTCTCGATCTGGATGCCGCGTTCGGCCAGCCGGTCGCGCAGGGCCAGCAAGGCGGCGCGCGGGTTCAGATGCGCCTCGGTCGCGAAATGCAGACCGCGGGGAAAGCGGCCGGCCAGTTCCGGCTCCAGCGCCGCGATCTCGTCGCCGCTCACCGGCTGATGCGCCTGGGTCAGCCGGGCAAAGCGGTCCAGTTCCGCCCGGTCGCGCGAGGGCGCCAGCACCAGCGTGCCCCGGCGGATGACCTGGGCGCCGCTGGCTTCCCACCAATCGGCGGCGTCCAGTCCCAGGCGCAGCACCACCGGCTCGGCGCTTTCGGCCTCGCAATAGGGCGCCAGCATTCCGCCGGCCCGCCAGCTGCACGCCTGCGAGCCCGGCTTGCCGGCCGGGTCGATGATGCGCGGCTGGATGCCCCGCGCCGCCAGTTCGGTGGCGATGCAAAGCCCCATGACCCCGGCGCCCAGGATGGTGATTGCGGTCATGGCTGGCTCCAATATTCGTGGAAGTGATGGACCGGGCCATGGCCCAGCCCGACAGACAATTCGTCGGCGCGGGCGATGGCGGCTTGCAACCAGCCATGGGCGCGGGTCACGGCATGGGGCACCGTCATGCCCTGCGCCAGCCCCGCTGCGATGGCCGAGGACAGCGAACAGCCGGTGCCATGGGTGTTCCGGGTGCGCTGGCGCGGTGCGGTCAGGACCAGCGGCTCGGGTCCGATCAGCAGGTCAGTGCAATCGTCACCCGCGCCATGGCCGCCCTTCATCAGCACATGGGCGACGCCGAGCGCCCGAAGCGCCTGGCCCTGTTCGCGCATCTCGGCAGGCGTGGCGGCGGGGGCAAGGTCCAGCAGGCGCGCGGCCTCGGGCAGGTTCGGGGTCAGCACGGTGGCCAGCGGCACCAGCCGCT
>Ga0164243_10006469_pt1 | contig 17734 bp, 9 predicted proteins | sample OricompcompostOP_FD_108781 | JGI IMG/M metagenome (GOLD analysis project Ga0164243, IMG submission 108781) | Organic Plus compost microbial communities from Emeryville, California, USA - Original compost - Organic plus compost (OP) | ecosystem: Engineered > Solid waste > Mixed feedstock >... | reverse complement strand
GAGGTCGAGATCTGGAACCTCGTCTTCACCCAGTTCAACCGCACCGGGCCGGGCCGGCTCGAACCCCTCCCCAAGAAGAACATCGACACCGGGATGGGCCTGGAGCGGATGGCCGCGGCCCTCCAAGGCGTGCCGTCGAACTTCGAGATCGACATCTTCCGGCCGATGGTCGCCGCCGCGGCCGACGCCCTCGGCGTCGCCTACCAGGCCGAGAGCCCCGACGGCATCCGCGTCCGCCGGATCTCGGACCACGCCCGGGCGCTGACGTTCACCATCCACGAGAACGTGAAGCCGTCGCCCGAGAAGCAGGGCTACGTCGTCCGCCGGCTCCTGCGCCGGGCGGTCCTCGACGCCTACCAGATGGGCCAGCGCGACCCGTTCCTCTACAAGCTCGTGCCGACCGTCGCCGAGCAGATGAAGGCCCCCTACCCCGAACTCGGCGAAAGCGTCCAGCGCGTCCAGACGGTCATCCGCCAGGAAGAGGAGCAGTTCCTCAAGAACCTGGAGAACGGCCAGCGCCTGCTGAACGACGTTTTCAAGAAGACCCGGGGGGCCGGCTCCGAAACGGTCAGCGGCAAGGACGCCTTCGTCCTCCACTCGACCTACGGCATCCCGTTCGAGGTGACCGAAGGGCTGGCCGCCGACCATAACCTGCGCGTCGACCGCACCGGCTTCGACCGCGAGATGGAGGAGTTCGGCCGGATCTCGCGCGGGACGAGCGAGGCCGCGGCCGTCTTCGCGACGGGACCGCTCGACACGCTCAAAGAGGCGTACCACCTCGGCTGCGGGTTCCTCGGCTACCAAACGACCTCGGCCGAGGGCAAGGTCATCGGCATCCTCGAACAGAACCGGCTCGCCGATTCGGCGGTGGTCTGCCCCGGCGGGTCGCCGATCGTGCTCGTGCTCGACCGCACCCCCTTCTACGGCGAGAGCGGCGGCCAAGTGGGCGACACCGGCGTCATCTCCGGCGACGGGTTCTCGTTCCGGGTCGACGACACGAAGAAGGAAAACGACTTCACCCTCCACATCGGCCAGGTGACCGAGGGGACGGTCTCCGTGGGGGCGGTCGTCAAGGCGGAGGTCGACGCCGCCCGACGGGACGCGATCCGTCGGGCCCACTCGGCGACCCACGTCCTGCACCACGCCCTGCACACGCACCTCGGCAAACACGCCCAGCAGGCCGGTAGCAAGGTCGAGCCCGACCGGCTGCGGTTCGACTTCGCCAACCCCGAGGCGGTCGGCCGCGACCGGCTGCGGCTGATCGAGGAGACGGTTAACCAACGGGTGCTGGAATCGGCCCCGGTGAGCTGGTCGGTCATGCCGATCGACGAGGCCCGGTCGCTCGGCGCGATGGCCCTCTTCGGCGAGAAATACCCGGAGAACGTCCGGGTCGTCCAAATGGGTGGGTTCTCCCGCGAACTCTGCGGCGGCATCCACCTGGACAACACCAGCCAGGTCGGCCTCTTCAAAATCATCGGCGAAGAGTCGGTCTCGGCCGGGACCCGGCGGATCACCGCCCTGACGGGCAAGGCGGCGCTCGAACTGGTCCGCCAAGAGGAAGAAACCCTCGCCGAGATCGCCTCGACCCTGAAAGTGCCCGCCGGCCAGGCCGCGGACCGCGTCGCGGCCCTCTTGGAAGAGGTGAAGACGCTCAAGAAGCAGGCCACCCAGAAGAAGACCGACGCGGCGCCGAAGGTCTCGGCCGACGAACTGCTCGCCGCCGCCTCGGCGGTCGGCGAAACGAACGTCGTGACGCACGCCGTGCCGAACTCTTCGCCCGACGAACTGCGCCAGTTCATCGACGTGCTCCGGCGGAAGTCGCCCGCGAAGCTCGCGGTGCTGCTGGTGACGGCCGTGGAGGGTAAAGTTCACCTCGCCGCCGGCCTCACGCCCGACCTCATCGCCCAGGGGTTACACGCCGGGAACTGGCTCAAGGAAGTCGCCCCGATCGTCGGCGGCGGCGGCGGCGGACGCCCCGACCTCGCCCAGGCCGGCGGCAAGAACCCCGACCAGATCCCCGCCGCGCTCGAACGAGCGCTGACGTTCCTTCGAAGCAAGCTCGGGGGTTAAGCGCGACCCGCGCCGCCCGACGGCCGAACAAGGTTCGGCCGTCGGGCGGTCTCGCCCCCCGGTCGCCATGCCTTATTGATCGCCCCTTTCCCCTTCGATTAAGATGACCGGACCGGCCAACGACAAACGTCGTTGTTCGGGCCTGGCGATCTTCAGAGGGTTTTGCCCGTGGCGATCCTGGTGACATGCCGGTGTGGTCAGCAGTTCCAGACCGGGGATGAGAACGCGGGCCGAAAGGCGAATTGTCCCGACTGCGGCGAGGGGTTGGTGATCCCCGCCGCGCCGGCCCCCTTCTCGACCGACGGGGGCCCGATTCGGGTATCAATGACGAGCGGCAAAGCCATCGCCAGTTTTGTTTTAGGACTCCTGTCGTTCGTCTTTTTAGGGCTCACAGGTCTGCCGGCCGTCCTGTACGGCTTATTCGGGTTGAGCGAAGTCCGGCGCGGAAAGGGGCGGGTCACCGGCGGCTGGATGGCGGTTACGGGGGTCGTCTTCGGCTTTCTGGGGTGCGCCTTCACGGTCGCGTTACTCGTCCCGATCAGTCGGGCGATACGCGATTCCGCCCAAACCGCCCAATGCACGAGCCACCTGAAGCAAATCGGCCTGGCGATGCACAACTATCACAACATCTGGAACAGCTTTCCCCCCGCATTCGCCGCGGATAAGACGGGACGGCCCCTCTGGAGTTGGCGGGTCGCCCTCCTCCCCTACCTGGGGAACGACGGCGCCGCGATCTATAGCCGGTTCCGCCTCGGCGAGCCCTGGGACAGCCCCCACAACGTGAAACTGCTCGCGCGCATGCCCTCGGTCTACGCCTGTCCGGCCGAGGCGGCGCTGCCTCCGGGCGAGACGACGTACCAGGTCGTCGTCGGCCCCGGGACGGTTTTCCCCGGGGCCACGGCGGTCAAGATCGAGGAAATCCCCGACGGGACGTCCACCACGATCCTCGTCGGCGAGGCCCCGACGTCCGTCCCCTGGACGAAACCGCAGGACCTGCCGTTTGACATGAGCGCGCCACACTCGGGGTTTGGCAGCCGACACAACGGGGGTTTTAACGTCACGTTCGCCGACGGGTCGGTTCGATTCCTTCGAAACAGCATCCTGGGGGCGACGCTCGCCGAACTGCTCTCACGGAACGGCAACGGCATCGTCCCCGCTTCGGCCTGGTAAACCGCGAAGGGACCGGCGCCGCCACGCGGGCACCGGTCCGATCGCCCAAAGCTCTCTTGACGTGTAAAGTTTCGGCCTTATCATTAGTACCTTCGCCCTGTGTGAATTAATCAGCGCAGGTGTCTTACGACGTCCGTTAGGTGGCCCACGTCCATGAAGTGTTATCAGGCGAAAGCGAACGAGCTGGAGAAGAGTTGGTACGTGATCGACGCGACCAACATGGTCGTGGGACGCCTCGCGGCTCAGATCGCGCCGATCTTGATGGGGAAGCACCGGCCGACCTACACCCCCCACATCGACACGGGTGACTACGTCATCGTCACCAACGTCGACAAGGTGGTGTTCACCGGCAACAAGTGGCAGCAGAAGCACTACCAGTGGTACACCGGCCACCCGGGCGGTCAACGGGAAGAGGCCGCCTGGAAGCTCTTCCAGCGCCACCCGGACCGGATCCTTCAGCTCGCCGTGCAGCGGATGATGCCGAAGAACAAGATCGGCCGCCACATGCTGACGAAGCTGAAGCTGTACGCCGGCCCGACCCACCCGCACCAGGCCCAGTCGCCGATCCCGCTCGAGGCGCTCTCCGGCCGCCCGGCCCCCGCCGGCGCGATCTACCGCCCCGAGCCGGCCCCCAAGGCGAAGCCCGCCAAGGCCGCGCCCGCCGAACCCCAGACCTCGGCCGAGACGACGACCCCGCCGGCCGCCGAGTAATCCGGCGCGGCCCCGAGTTAATCGCGAGAGCGGACTGACGGCACGAGACACCCTCGCCGCGGGGCGGAAACCCCGACAGCCCCACGCCGGCGAACCTTCTGAGGATTGATACCGACATGTCGACGGCGGCTTCACCGTACATCTGGGGCACCGGCCGGCGCAAGACGGCGGTCGCCCGCGTCCGGGTCAGGGAAGGCACCGGCAAGTTCCTGGTCAACGGCCTTGAGGCCGACGCCTACTTCCCGCTGGAAGTCCAGCAAAGCGACGTCCGCGCCCCGCTGACGGTCACGGAGATGGCCGGCCGCGTCGACGTCTTCGTCAACGTCCAGGGGAGCGGCAAGCACAGCCAGTCCGGCGCCGTGCTCCTCGGCCTCGCCCGCGCCCTGAAGGAATTCCGGCCCGACCTCGAAGCGACCCTTCGCGACGCCGGCTTCCTGACCCGCGACGCCCGTAAGGTGGAGCGGAAAAAGTACGGCCACAAGAAGGCCCGGAAGAGCTTCCAGTTCTCGAAGCGTTGATCCCGACCCGCTTCGACCACGCTCGAACCCACAAGGGCCGCCCGGGACCACCTCTGGTCCCGGGCGGTTCTTTTTTACCCGAACCGCGCCGTCTGTCGGCCTAACGGCTCAGGACAGGAACAGTGTACGGAACTGGTTCAGGTTCGAGCGGCGGCCGAGGACGACGATGCTGTCGCCCAAGGCCAGGGGCTCGTCGCCGGTCGGGGGGAATTCGACCCGGCCGTCGAGGCGTTTAACGGCGATGACGATGACCCCGGTGCGGCGGCCGATATCGGCGTGCCGGAGCGTCTGGTCGCGTAACGCACTCCCTTCACGGATCGGGATGTCGTCCATCTCGATCGCCAGGCTCGACCGCTGCGTGACGAGTTCGACGAACTCGACGGCGCTGGGGTTCGTGATCAGCGAGACGATCCGGTGGGCCCCGATCAGGGCGGGAAGGATCACATGGTCCGAGCCGGCCTGGTGGAGCTTCTTCTGGGTACTCGGCTGTTCGGCGCGCGCGATGATCAAGACGTCCGGGGCCATTTGGCGCGCCGTCAACGTGATGTAGACGTTGACGGCGTCGTTCGGCATGACCGTTACGAGGCGGGCGGCCTGCGGGAGCCCCGCCTCCTTGAGGATCGTCTCCTCGGTCGCGTCGCCGTGGACGTAGAGGTAACCCCGGTCCTCAATTTCCGGGAGCTTCTCCGCGCTCAGTTCGATGACGACGAAGGGGATCTCGGCGGCGGCGAGTTCTTCGCAGACGAGGGCCCCCACCCGGCCGAACCCGGCCACCACGGTGTGCCCCGAAAGCTGCCCGATTTGCCGACGCATGCGACGGTGCCCCACCAGGTTCTGAAGCTCGGCCTCGGTCAAGAACTGGATGAACCGCGCGAGGGTGTAGCCGACGGCCACCATGCCGAAGGCGATCACCAGGATCGTGTGGACCCGTTCGGGCGTGGTCCTTAAAGGGCGGACCTCGCCGAACCCGACGCCCGAGATGGTGATCACGACCATGTAAAGGGCGTCGGACAGGGTCCATCCCATGAGGACGTACCCCGTAACGCCACAGGTCATCACGATCAATTCCGCGACGACCCCGTGGAGGAGCCCCCGGACCGACCGACGGGCCCAGAACGACGCGCCGTTGGCGGACCCGGCGGCCGGCGGCTTCCGGGTTCGACGGAACCGGCCGATTCGGCGGTAGCTGTTGGCGAGAAACGCGAAGAAGGGGAACGCCCGCCCCAGGGGAACGACCGTGTGGCGCGCCTCGTCGGGCGGGTCCATTCGATCATCCCCGGACGCGGAAGCGCTGGTTGAACGCGACGGCGAGCACGACGACCGTGCCGAGCACCAGGCCCTCAATCTGCGTGCTGTCGATCCCCGCAGGGGCGAGTTGGCCGGTCGCCTTGATGACGATCTGGATCAAGACGAGCCCGAGCACCGTGCCGCGGATCGAGCCGACCCCGCCCGAAAGGCTACACCCGCCGACGACGGCCGCGGTGATGGCGATCAACTCATAAGTCATGCCGAGCCGGGGGTCGGCCTGGCCGCTCCTCCCCGTGAACAACACCCCGCCCAGGGCGGCGAACATCCCGGAGAGGCCGTAGGCGACCGCCTTGAGCCGCTTCGTCGGCAGGCCGCTGAGCCTCGCGGCGGTCTCGTTACCGCCGAGCGCGAAGAGGTGCCGCCCGAGCACGGTCGCCCCCATGACGACGCTGAGCGTGACCGCGACGGCGGCGAAGATCGAGAGGGTCCACCACGTGTTGTAGCCCAGTTCCCGGAAGGCCGGGTACTTCACGTTGATCGTCCGGTTCTGGCTCAGGATCGACGCGAGGCTCCTCAGGCCGGCCATCGTCGCGAGCGTAGCGATGAACGGGGGGAGCCTCAGGGTCACGATCATTAAGGCGTGCAAAAGCCCGATCGCGAGGCCGAGCAGGAGTGTCAGACCGATCCCCAGCGCGAGGACCGGCAGCGACGGGGCGACGGAGTCGGCCTGGCCCGACCGGAGCCACGAGGTTAACAGCTTGGCGCAGACGACGGATGAGAGCGCGACGACCGCGCCGATGGAGAGGTCGATCCCCCCCGCGATGATCACGACGGCCGCCCCGACGGCGAGGACCCCGAAGAGGGCGACCTGGTGGAGCATGCTCTCGCGGCTCGCCTGCGAGAAGAACGCGCCGGACTTGTCGAGAAAATAAATGACGGCGAGTGCAACGCCGATCGCCGCGAACAGCCCGAACTCGGGGGCACGGACGATTCGGGACGTCAACGAACGGCGGGTGGTGCGGTCGTCCATACGGGTCCGTTGGGAGAGTTCTGTCGGGTTACCGGATCGGGGTCGGACGACACTCCGGTCGGGACCCGTCAAAGGCCCCGCCCGGCATTGATCGGCGCCGTCGCAACCCGATGTTACCGAGTTTCCCGCCGAAATCCACGGACTGGCGCCGGGACATGTGACCGGGGCGCAAACAAAGGATCGCGGCGCGAGGTCGTTCGCGACGCGATCCGGGGAAGGGCACGCGTTGTCGAGGCGGGTCGTGGGCCGGAAGCGGCCCGGGGGAGGGGTCCGCGTCGGGCGTCAGACGAGCTCTTTCAGGGCCTTCATGGGGACGGCCTTGACGACGTTGCGGGCGGGCTTCGCCTTGATCGTCATCGGCTCCTTGGTGAACGGGTTCACGCCCTGCTTGGCCTTGGTGGCGGGCTTGCGCACGACCTTCAGCTTCAGCAGGCCGGGGATGATGAACTGGCCCGGCCCTTTCTTGCCGAGCTCCTTGGCGATCAGCTCGCTGATCGCGTCGAACAGCTTGGCGACGTCCTTCTTGGCGATGCCCGTCTTGTCGGAGATCGCGCCGTAGACCTCGGCCTTGGTGGCGGCCCGAGACTTGTTGGCCGAGGCGTCGGCCTTCGGGGCGGGCGCCGCCTTTGCGGCGGCCTTGGGAGCGGCTTTCTTGGCCATGAAGGCACTCCTTGGGAGGGGGACGGTCGGGACTGTCGGGTCGCTCGCACACGCGGCCGGACCGGCCCGCATCGGGGCCGTCGCGACAGCCTCTAGCTCGATAATTACAGCAATTTTCACGGCCTTGCTGCGCCACTCTTCGAAAAACGGCGGTTTTTTCCCTGTTTTTTGCGTCCGGGGCGTTCGACCCTCGCGGTCCGGTCGGGATTTCCGGGGGTTTTAAAGGCGCGGGCCGCGCGGCGAGCCGACCCGGAAGGTCGGACGCCGCACGGCCCGAAGCGGCCACCTGGGATCGAACGGTCTCGATCAAGCCCCCGTCAGGACGACTTGAGGCCCTTGCTCTGAAGCCACTCCTTCATCGCCTTGATGTCGATCACGTTGTCCCCTTTCACCGGCGAGTCCTTCGAGGGGACGATCACGCGGACGCCCGTGTCGATCGTGGTCGTCTTGTCGGGGAGCATCTCGTCGACCGTCTTCGTGTCGTTCTCGACGAGCGCCTTGAGGAGCCGGACCCCCTGGAAGCCCATCTCGTAAGGGTTCTGGCAGATGCTGGCGTCGATCCAGCCTTTCTCAAGGTGGTCGACGGCGAGCTCGTCGAGGTCGAACGTCACGACGGAGACCTGCTTGCGGAGCGCGGGCGACTTGCCGACCTCTTCGGCGATCCGGGGGGCGTTGTACGACCAGAGGCCGAGCAGGACGCCGACGTCCGGGTACTTGGTTACGGCGGTGCCGACGTTCACTTGGGCGCGGTTCTTGTCGCCGCCGTCCTCGAAGATTTCGAGTTGTTGAAAAGCGGGCCCGGCGCCCGCGAAGAAGCCTTCACGGCGTTCGATCGCGTTCGCCGCGGCGGCCGTGCCGACGAACACCGCCGTCTTGCCCCCCTTCGGCCGGATCTGCGCGGCGGCCTTGCCGGCGACTTCGCCCGCCTTGCGGTTGTTCGTGCCGATGTACGCCCGGCGGGCGTCGGACTGGCCGTCGGAGTCGATCGCGATGACGACCTTGCCGGCTTTCTGAAGGTCGCGCATCTTATCGGCGATCCCGGGTGACTCGGCTTCGAGCACCGAGACGGCCACGCCCTTGACGTCGGGGAGGCTCAGCGCGTCTTCCAGCAGGCGGATCTGCCCCTCGGGCTGCCCCTCGTTGCGGCGCATCTCGACCCGAGCGCCGAACTTCTCGCCGCCGTCCTGCATCCCCTTCTCGACCGCGTTCCACCAGTCGGCGTTGCTGTTCGTGATGAACAACAGGCGGGGGCCGGACGCGCCCGCCCCCGCAGCCGCGCCCGGGGCGGCGGCCGGGGCTTGGGAGCCGTCACCCCCCGTTCCGCCCCCGCACCCCGCCAGAAACCCAAGGGAAAGGGCCGAAGCCACCACCAGTCCGCGCGCGCCGTTCGCCGTCAACGTCCCGTTCACGGTCGTCGTCCCCCAGTGCTGTGTTGGATCCGCGAGATTTGGTTCGAAGGGTCGGGCGGGCGGGGCGTCTCCGCCGGCCCGGCCGACGGCCGCCGACCTGGGAGCGATCTTAACCGAGCCGTCGGGCGCGTGGAACGACCCCGCGCGGCGGGCCGCCCTTGAAAAACTCGGTGAATCATCCGATCATCCTTAGAAAAGAACGGACGGGTGCGGAGGCGGCGCGATGCGGTGGGAAGACCGGGTTTACGGCGAGGTCGTGGTCGACGACCCGGGGGTTCTCGCCCTGATCGCGTGTCCGACGTTTCAGCGGCTCAAAGGGGTCAAGCAGGCGGGGCCGTCGGCCTTCGCCTACCCGTTCAAGACGGTGACCCGTTACGACCACAGCCTGGGCGTTTACCTGCTCCTCCGCCGGCTCGGCGCCGACCGCCGCGAACAAATCGCGGGGCTGCTCCACGACGTCTCGCACACGGCGTTCTCGCACGCCGTCGACTTCGTCTTCTCGTCCGAGGAGCAGGCGCACCACGAGGAACTCAAGCCGGTGTTCCTGGAGCGCCCGGACGTCATCCGGGCGCTCGACGACCTCGGCTTCGTCCCGTCCGACTTCTTCGACGATTCGGTCTACCCGATCCTCGAACGCCCCCTCCCCTGGCTCTGCGCCGACCGGCTCGACTACTTTCTGCGCGACGGCCTCGCCTGCGGCGTGGTCACCCCCGCGTCGGCCAATCGGATGTTAGCCGCCACGACGGTGGCCGACGCGACGATCGTCTTCACCGACGTCGACGTGGCCCGCGAGGCGGCCACCCTGTTCGCCGAGATGAACCGCGACTGGTGGGCCAGCCCGGCCGAGGCCTACATCTACAACGAATTCGCCGACGCCCTGCGCGAAGGGTTCCGCCTCGGCGTCCTGCGCCGGACGGACCTTTACGAGGACGACGCCCACGTCCTCGAACGCCTGCACGCCGCGCGGAGCCCCCTCGTCGACGCGAAACTCGACCACATCGTCCACTTCACGCCCGAACGGATGGTCGGGTTCGTCCCCCAGGTCGTGCCGAAAACCCGCTGGATCGACCCGCCCGTCAAGACGAACGCGGGGGTCAAGCGCCTCTCCGAGATCGCGTAACGGGCGCCCCCGGCTTTAAGCTCGCGGGGTCGTCTCGGCCCGATCCGAGGGGGGGTCTAAGGCCGCCGCCTCGGTCGAGCGGGCGTCGAGATCGAGGGGCGGGCAGCGGAGCGTGACGTGCCGGCACCAGGCCGGGTCGGGGTTGGGGAAGTCGCTCCGGGTGTGAACCCCCCGCGACTCCTCCCGGGCGCTGGCGGCGGCGATCATGAGGCGGGCGACGGTGAGCATGTTTTGAAGGACCCACCCCGCCGGGTCGTCGAAGACGTGGTCGAGGACGTACCGGCACCAGAAGTCGACCTGCTCAGCCGCCTCGGCCAGCCCTTGGGCGTTGCGCGTGATGCCCACGGAACGCCACATGAGGGAGCGCAACGACTCGCGGATGTCGGCGAGGTCGAGAGGTTCCTGCCCGTTGCGGACGTGGACCGCGGCGATCTCGGGGACTTCCAGCCGGCGCCTCCCGTCGGCGGTCAGCATGGCGAGGATGTCTTCGGACGCGCGGGCGCCGTGGACGAGCCCTTCGAGGAGGCTGTTGGACGCGAGCCGGTTCGCCCCGTGGAGCCCCGAACTGGTGACCTCGCCGGCGGCCCAGAGGCCGGGGACGGTCGTGCGGGCGTCGTCGTCGATGGTCACGCCGCCGATCATGTAGTGGGCCCCGGGGCGGACGGGGATCGGGTCGCGGGTGATGTCGAGGTCGAAGCCGCGGCAGAGGCGGTCGATGCCGGGGAAGCGCTGGCGGACGTAGTCGGCGTCGAGGTGGGAGAGGTCGAGGTACGCGCACGGGTGGCGGGTTTTGGCCATCTGTTCGGTGATCGCCCGCGAGACGTCGTCGCGCGGGGCGAGTTCGGCCAGGGGGTGGTAGTCCGGCATGAACCGGTAGCCGCTCCGGTCGCGGAGGTAGGCCCCCTCGCCGCGGAGCGCCTCGGTGAGCAGGTGGCGGGCGGAGCCGGCGATGTAGAGGACCGTCGGGTGGAACTGCATGAACTCCATGTCGCGGAGTTCGGCCCCCGCGCGGTAGGCGAGGGCGTGCCCGTCGGCCGTGGCGATCGCGGGGTTGGTCGACTCGCGGAAGAGTTGCCCCGCCCCCCCGGTTGCAAGGACGACGGCGCGGGCCCAAACCAGCGCGGGGCCGCGACGCCGGTCCCAGACGAGGGCGCCGCGGCAGCGGCCCTCGTGGGTCATCAGGTCGATCGTAAAGCTGTTCTGCCAGATGCGGACGTTCCGCCTGTCCCGCGCCTGGTTGATGACCGCGCGCATGACCTCGCGGCCGGTGGCGTCGCCCAGGGCGTGGACGATCCGGGCGTGCGAGTGCCCCCCTTCGCGCGTCAGGGCGACCTGGCCGTTAACCTCGTCGAAGTGCGTGCCCCACGCGATCAACTCGGCGATCCGCCGCGGGGCCTCGCGGACGACCATCTCGACGACCTGCGTGTCGCAAAGCCCTTTGCCGGCGGCGAGGGTGTCGGCGATGTGGTCTTCGAAGTGGTCCTCCGGGTCGAGGACCCCGGCGATCCCGCCTTGCGCGTAGGCGCTGTTGCTCTCACGAACCTCGTCCTTGGTCACCACCAACACCCGCCACGGCTCCGGGATGCCGAGCGCGACCCGGAGGCCGGCGAGCCCGCCGCCGATCACGAGGACGTCGGTGAAGTGGTGGGGCAGGTCTTGCGGGTCGAACCCAACGAGATACCGGCGGGGGAGCGCGAGAGGCGTGATCATGGAATACGGCGTCCTGATACCGAACAGACCCCGCCGGCTAGGGAACGACGCCGGGGGGTGCGGACCGTCGGCCGACGGCCGGGGGTGGGTGAGTCACCCCGAACCCCGGCCGCCGGTCTTCGGTCGGTCTCCACTCAACGCCCCCCCGACCCCGCATCCCGACCGGGCGCCTCGGCGGCGCGGCGGTTCGAGGTGCCCCTCGGGCGGGCAAGGCTCTTCTTGTAGACCTCGAACCGCGAGCGGATCTCGGGGGGCGGGACGAAGCGGGCCCCCTCCATGTTGCCGCGGAGGTTGTCGTCGACGATCGCCCCCCGGTCGCGGACCGTCGCGGAATCGATCCGCGTCGCCGGGTTCAGGTCGGGCAACGTCCGGTTCGGGTCGACCGTCTGCGGCTTGCCCGGCTTGGCCTCGATGTCGCGGCCGGCGCCGGGCTCGCCCTTGGGGGCCTTCTCGAACTTCGAGACGAACTGGTTCAACTCTTCTTTCGACATGCCGAGGTCGTTCAGCAACTCCGGCGTGACCTGGTCGTTCTTGAGGAGGTCGCGGACCTGGCGGAGGGTGAGCCCGGTCTTCTCCTGGTTCTTCGGCGCGACGTTATCGGCCCCGTTTTCGGGGGGAGTCGGGGCGTGGGGGAGCGGCTTCGAGTCGTCGGGCGGGGGCGGGCCGCCGGCGTCGGCCGGGTTACGACCGCCGCCGCCACCCGCCGGGTTCCTCCCCGCGCCTCCGGCGCTCCCCGCCCCGCTCTGCCCTTGAGACGACCCCTGGCCGTTGGGTTTCCCCGTCTTCGACCCCGTCGCCGACTCCTTCGGGCCGGTCGGGGCGCCCTGCGGGTTTGTCGCCTGGTCCGAAGACTCTTTGTGTTCGCGACCGCCCACCGCGCTCGGGTTGTTCGACCGCTTCTGGGGCCCGGTCTGGTCCGAGGGAGGCGGATTCGTCCCTTCGTTGCCTTTCGGCTGCCCCCCTTTGATCGCCCCGTCCCCGGAACGCCCCGACTGCGGGGGCTGCCCGCTGGGCTGCGAATCCGGAGCGTTCGCGTTCCGGGCGGGGGGGGCCGTCCCGTTGGGGTTCGCCGAGTTCAGACCGCCGTCCTTCCCCTGCCCTAACCCTTGTTTCTGGCCGAGGCCCGAACCTTCACCCGTCTGGTTCGATTGCGCCGGGACCGGGCTCTTGACCCCGCCCGACTGGGTGTTCCGGACGGACGACGGGTTGTCGGGGTTATTCGTCGGCGACATCCCCTTCCGCTGGGACGCCTGGTTCGAGCTTGAATTCCCCGGTCCGGGCTGGTTCGAAGTCTGCTCTTGCCCCGGCCCGCCGGGCGTCGGCGACCCCGAAGGCTGGGGCTGACCGCCCGCCTTCGAGCCCGACTGTTTCTGAAGATCGTCCCCCCCCGGTTTGGGCATGCCCGAAGGGGCGCCGCCCTGCGGCTGCCCCGGATTACCGGGTTTCGGCGTTCCGGACAGTTGCGGCGGCTGAGAGTCCGACTGCGTCGGCGCCCCGGCGGCGGACGAGTCCGGCTGCGGCTGGCCGGGACCGGGCTGGTTCTCCGGCTGGGGCGGCGGGGACGCTTCGGGCGCCGCCTCGGGAGGCATCGGAGGCTGTTCCTCAGACCGCTCGCGGGGGGTCTTCAGCGTCTTCTCCTCGGCCTTCTTGCGAGGGTCGGGGTACTTCGACTTCTTCGCCTCGTCCTTCTCCTTCTCGTCGCCCTTCGCCTTCTCCTTCGTAGCCGCCTTCCCGTCGGCGGTTTCGCGCCGATTGGCGGGAGGTTCGGTACGGCGTTCGGGCTTGCCGTCCCTCGTCCGCGGCTTCGCGGCCGGGTCTTGCTCCGCGGCATCGTCACGAGACGAGTCGTCGCGGCCGTTCTTGGCTTTCGGCTCGGTTCGGCCGTTCGCGGACCGTTCTTGGTTCCGATCCGGACGCGCGTCCTGAGGCGTCGAGTTCTTCTCGATGCGATCCGCCTGCTTTTCCCCTGGGCGATCCGTCCGCGGCTCGCCCGCGGCGGTTTTTTCCTTGGGCTGCGTGGTTTCACCCTTCGTCCGGTCGCCGTCCGTCCCGTCGGGGCGGGGCTGATCGGTACGGGCATTCTTCTGAGCGTCCGACTGCCGAGGCGGCTCCTGGCGCCCGGGATTCGTCGGACGTTCCGAATTCATCGGCGTCCGAGGCGTATCCCGGTTTGCGGCGTTCGGCATCGGCCGACCCGTCGATTCGGGCTGTCGGGCGTTCGGCTGCGTCGGACTATTCGCGTCGGCGTTCGCCGGCTTCGGCCCCGGGGCCGGGTTGTTCGGGTTCGTGCGCTCCTGATTCGGGGCCGTCTGATTCCGGGGCGTCTGCCCCTGCGGGTTACCCATGCCGGTCCGGGGGTTTGACGGATTCGGCTGCTGACCGAGGGTACTCTGGCTCGGAGTGCTCGGCTGTCCCGGCTTATTGCCGGGCGGCTGAGAATTCGCCGGATTCGCCGGGTTCCGACCGGCCGGGCGCTCATCCCCCTGCCCCGGCTTGGGTTGACCCGGGCCGGGAGGGTTCGGGGAGGGCGTTCCCTGCGTCGGGTTTGACGGGGTGGGATCCGAAGGCTTACCGCTCGGCCCCATGCCCTCCGGTCGGTTTTCTTGATCGGGGGTCGAGCCGGGCTTTGTTCCGGAATCGTTCGACGGCCCGTTCTCACGCGGCGTCGACCCGGGCTTCGCCTCACCCTTGCTTTGGTCAGACCTCGTGGCCGACGGCGTCCCGTTAGACGGATTGTTCCTGGGCGACGGGGTCGTGGTCGACCGATCGCCCGGCTTATCCGAACCGTTCTTGTTCGCCGTGTTGGACCCTGGCCGACCGGACGCCGCGTTCTTCGCCGATTCGCCTTCCCGCGACTGTCCGTCCTTGGTATCCGACTTGGCGTCCGAGCCCGTTTGAGGGGCCGTTTCCCCGTCCGGCTTCTGCCCGTCGGGGGTTTGCCCTCGGCCTTTCGGTCCCGTCGATCCCTTCGAAGCGGCCCGGTCGTTCGGCTGTCCGGTCGCCTTCGAACCCGAAGGACCCCGCTCGGACTCGCCGGGCTTCGCGTCCGAGGAAGACGCTCCGTCCGCCGGATTCGGCGGATTCCCGGCCCCGGACGGGGTGCGGGAGTCGCGATCCGGGTTGCGGGGCGTATCGCCGGGCTTGGCGCCCGAGGTGCCCGTCTGTTCGTTGTTGCGGCCCGAATCGGACGAGCCTTGTGGGGACATCCCCTTCCGGCCGTCGGAGCCGGTCTGTCCTTTCGTCCCATCCTTCGTCGCGGCGGGCTTCGAATCGCGGCCGGCATTGTTCGAGGCGTCGGCGGCGTTGTCCTTACTGCTCGACTCACCGTCCGACATTGGACGATCGCCTTCGGCGTTGTCGCGACGGCCGGTATTTTCGGCCGGGGAATTACCCCGACGGTCGTTTGCCGGCGGCCGAGCCCCCTTCTCCTGGTCGCGCGGGTTAGCCGGAGAGCCGTTCTTCGAAGGCTCCCGGTTCGGGTCGGGACGCGTTTGGAGTTGCGATTCCCCCGGCTGATCCGGTTTTTGAGAGGCGTTGGTCCGGTCGTCGGACGGCATCGGCCTTTCGGACGCGTCTTTCGACCCTTGGGTGTTGGCACCCGGTTGCTGCCCCCGAGGCGGCTGGGCGGCTCCGTTCGAAGGTCGTTGCGTGTTCGAAGGGGTGTTGGCCGAGTTTGGTTCCCGTTTGGCGTCATTCGATGCCGCGTCCGACGAAGCCTTAGCCTGCTCATCACCCGGAGTGGACGGCGACGGCTGGTTTGGCGCCCCGGGCGTCTGAGGCGCGGTCTGATCGAGGCCTTTCATGCCCGAGGCGTTGCGAGAGTTATTCTGGTTCGGACGGGCGCCTTCCCGCGGCGGCTGACCTGGATTGGCCGCGTCAGGGTGTGAGACGTCGTTCGCGGCGTTCGTCTGGTCCGTCGAAGGCGGAGCGTTTTCGGACCGGTTCTCGGCGCGGGAAATCTCGTCGCCGCCGGAAGCCGGGTCGCGGGTCGCGTTCGGGGGCGTTGCGCCGTTCGGCTGGCGATTCGGCCCGTTGGATTCGGGACGGTCGCCGCGCGGGGCCTGGGAAACCTCGTTCCTCGTGCCTCCGGTACGGTTCGCGTCGTTCGGCTTGCCCGTTTGGGTATCGTCGGGGCGCGGAGGAACTTCAGAGCCGGTTTGGGCGGGGGCGCCCGGAGGCGTCGTCTGGCCGGCGGTGTTGTTGCGCTGACGGTTCAGTTTTTCGAGGGCCCGTTCGAGCTTCTGGATCTTCGCTTCGTCTTCGGGCGTCTGCGGCGGCGGGACGTTCGCGTCCTGGGCCTCGCCGGGCGGGTTGGCGTCGGACTCACCCCGGTCCTGCTCGTGGGACTTGGGCTCCTGGTTCCCGGTTTCGGAGGCGGGCGGCGGAACCGCGTTGCCGTTATCCGTCGGAGGACCCTGGGGGTTCGGTTCGGAACCTTCCTCGGCCGGTTGGGGCGGGGCCGGGGGCGGCGGGATCTGCTGCTCGGCCTCGGTCCGCTCCTCCTCCGCGCGCTTCTCGATGGCCTTCTTCTCGGCTTCTTTGACCGGCTCCGAGACCTTGATGATCTGGTGGGCCGTCTCGACCCGGTTGGCCGGGGAGTCCTTGTTGTCGCGGACGGTCAGCCAGTATTCGACCTGCGTCCCCGGCTTCACCCGTTTTTCGGCCAGGTCGATGGTGAAGGTCCCCTTGAACCGGCGGGTCGGGGGCTGCTTCTCCATGAGGTCGACCGAGTAGAGGCTCTCGTTCGCCTGGCGGACGCTGAGGACCGCCTCTTTCACGCCGAAGTCGTCGGCGGCGGTCGCGAGCAGGGGGACCTTCACGTTGCTCGGGACGGTGATCTCGGGCTGGTCGGGCTTGAGGAAGGCGACCTCGGTCGGCGGCCGGTCCGGGTGCGCGATGATCTCGTAGACGACCGGCTCGGGGTTAAGCTGCCCCCCGGTCGTCTTGAACCGGATCGTGTACGAGCCCGACTCCTTGACCGAGATCTTCCCGACGAGGAGCCGCGCGTCGCCCTCGGACGGTTCGAGGCGGCCGGAGTTGCCGTTGAGCGACGTCTTCTCCCCCTTCGCGAAGTCGAAGTACGCCGAGGCGGCCGGCTCGTTGGTGCGGGCGTGGACGGTGACCGTCGTCCCCTCGATCGCCTCGATGTTCCCCCCCTCGACCCCCTTGCGGGGGGGGACCTGGGTGTAGGCGGGGAACTCGTAGTCGAGCGTGACCGACGTGACCATCGGCGCCGGCACGACCTCCAGGTGGTACTTCCGCGACTCGGCGTCGCCCCCGGTCAGGTAGTAGTCGACGCTCTGGCGGACGTCGCGGAGCATCGTCTGCCAGGGGTCGTAGTAGTTCGCGCCTCGGGCGAATTCGGAAACCGCGTAGTATTTGCCGCCGTCCACGCTGTAGTGGAGCTTCACCTTTTCCGGGCGGGTGCCGCGGATCTCGACCGAGAACGGCACGTTCTCCCCGGAGACGGCCCGGTAGTTCCCCGGCTTGATGTTCGTCAGCTGGGTGTTGGTCGGCCGGACGACATCGGCCAAGAGGGCGCGCTTGGCCGAGTCGAGGATGCTCTTCGGGGTGAGCGCGGCGTAGAGGCAGAAGACGACCACGACCCCGGACAGGGCGTACGCCATCTGGAGCAGGCGCCGCTGGTTAACGACCGCATCGACCTCCACCTTCGTGAGGTCTTTGACCGCCTTGGCCTCGACGGCCGCGAGGAACGACCTGGAGACGTCGTCGGGGTGGCTGCGGAGGTCCAGGTAATTGATCAGGCTGTTCTTGAACGCGGGGTGGGCTTCCTCGATCGTCTTCGCCGCATAAAGGGCGTTGACCCGACTGATCAGGGGGCGGACGATCCGCAAGGCGCCGTAGGCGGCCGTCGCGAGCACGCCGGCGTACAGGACGATGCGGCGAAGCCAGAGGGGGAGGCCGAGGGCGTGGTCGAGGACGACCTCGATGAACAGGAGTCCGAGCGCGGCCGTCGCGAGGATCAGGCAGGCGGTAAGAACGTCGGTCGTCTTGATCTTGGTCCGGGTGCGGTGGATCTGGTGCTCGATGTATTGCTCGTAGTCGAGCAGCTTGCCGACCTGCTGCG